>Ga0182745_1001117_pt1 | contig 26429 bp, 16 predicted proteins | sample eDN3rd30CKraftBY_FD_128523 | JGI IMG/M metagenome (GOLD analysis project Ga0182745, IMG submission 128523) | Enriched backyard soil microbial communities from Emeryville, California, USA - eDNA 3rd pass 30_C Kraft BY (version 2) (version 2) | ecosystem: Environmental > Terrestrial > Soil >... | reverse complement strand
TCACCCATCACCCGAAGGCACTCCCGCAAGGGAGCAAACTGTTTAAACCGGGCTCCTGACACGTCGCGAGACGTCTCCAAACACAGCCCGATTGGTAACAACCGGGCTTGGGGCAATCTAAGCGGCCCTCAGAACTGGCGGTCGACGACCGGGGCTGGAACCCTCGCGAGACTAGCCGGAAATCCCACACCCTTTAGGGGTGGGAAGCTTAAAGAACACCGTCCCCCCCGGTGTTTGATTCCCCAGCCCTTCCCACGACCTTGACGGATCAAGACATCGACGCTTTTCGTCCTTGAGGCGAACACGGGAAGTCCTTTCCTTCCGCTCATTCCGTCATGAGATCGTCGGCGGTCAGGCCATCATACACGGCCTTGCACCAATGGCAGACGACGGCACGCTCGCACTCGTTGCAAAAGACCGGAACTTCCGGTCGGTGGAGCGCCTCGTATTGCTCTTGAGTCTCGGGTCGGTAGGGCGTGTCGCAATGATCGCAGATTAAGGGTCGAGAGCAATGGGCGCAGTCAATCATGCGAGGACCTCAATCTTGATCCGAACCAGATAAAGAAATCCAGTCAGCGGAACTTCCTTTCGATTTCGGAACGTTCCGCTACCTGGGTGGTTCGTGGTGAAGAAGAGAGGATGCCAATGGTAGAGATCCTCAGCCGCCACTCACCGCCTTTTCCGGTTTCAAGCAACGACCAATCTGGCGCACGGCCTGACGGAGCCGTTGTTCATTCTCGATCAGGGCGAGTCGGAGGTAGCCCTCACCTGTCTCACCAAATCCCCGACCAGGGCTGACGGCCACTTCTGCTTCTTCAAGAAGCTTCATCGCGAAGTCGATCGAGCCCATCCGTGAACGCCAGGGTTCGGGAATTTGGGCCCACACGAACATGCTGGCCTTGGGCCGCTCAACGTTCCAGCCAATCCGGTTCAGGCTATCGACCAGGACATCGCGGCGCATCTGATATTCGGCCACCTGGGCCAGTCGCCCCGGCTCACCGTGGCGAAGGGCCACAATCGCGGCGATCTGCACGGCCTGAAAGATGCCGTAGTCGTAATAACCCTTGATCGCCTTCAACGCATTGAGCATCTGGCGATTACCGGCGGCGAACCCAACGCGCCAGCCCGCCATGTTGTACCCCTTCGACATCGTGGTGAATTCACAGCCGACATCCTTGGCACCCGGCACCGACAAAAAGCTCGGTGCTTGCCATCCGTCGAAACTGATATCACCATAGGCGAAATCACTGATGACGAAGAAATGATATCGCTTCGCCAGCGCGACGACTTCTTCGTAGAAGGCCCGATCGACCACCGTCGCGGTGGGATTGTGGGGAAAGTTCAGGACGAGGATCTTGGGCCTGGGGAGCAGGCTCTCGCAAACGCGCGCGATGTTCGACAGAAAGGCCTGGGAGTCTCGGACGTCCAGGGCAATCACGTTGCCTGACGCCAGGGCGATCGCATGCACATGAATCGGAAAACTCGGCGCTGGGACCAGGGCCGTGTCACCCGGCCCCAAAAGGGCCAGGCACATGTGGCTGAAGCCCTCCTTGGACCCAATCGTCGCCACCACCTCATGGTCGGGATCGAGGCTGACACCGAAACGAGACTCGTAACGGACGGCCACTTCGCGTCGAAGGTTGTATACGCCCGTCGCCACACTGTACCGGTGGTTCCTCGCGTCCCTCGCCGCTTCGCAGAGCTTATCGACAACCCACTCTTCAGGTGGGTCCGTCGGGTTGCCCATGCCAAGGTCGATCACGTCGATCCCCTCGCGGCGTTTACGGTACTTCAGCTCATTAATCTTGCCGAAGAGGTAGGGAGGCAGGCCGCGCACACGCGGAGCGAACTCAATCTCCTCGGATTCGACCGGTTCGGGATTGGTCGTGGGATCTATCATCGCTCCAGAATTCCTTGCTATTCGGTAAACAAGAGGATCGGGCCAGTTGGCCTTCGCCCCGATCACTCATTCTGATCTTGAGTATACCGACCACGCGGTTCAGACGCATCAGACCCGGCGCGGGAATTGAACAACCCATCCGGAGGAATCTGCCTTAACGGTTTTTTTCGATGATCTTCCGAGCCCCTTGCGTCGATACACAACACTGGCCACCAGGACGTGTTTCCGACCCAACTCGAAGCAACCCCCAGATGTTACGCCCGGTCTCGGGCCCGTCCGGTTTACCATAAAAAGCGAAAGGGCCAGGCAGAAGGAGTTAATCCCTTTGCCTGGCCTTTCACGCTTTGGATTCAAGGTCGATGTCGGACTGCCTTGCCCGGCCCAGTTTGAAGCCTGTTCAGCAGGTCCATTCAAACAAAGGCCGGGGCGTCGTCAGTATTTGACCTTTCGATCAGTCCTTCTTGGCCTTGTCCAGAGTAATGAACGCGCCAGGAATCTTGCTGGACGAAACGTAGATCATCAACGTGTCCGCGTCCTTCGTCAGCTTCTTGAACTCCTCGACCCCCGAAACCACCTCGACCTGCTTGTTACGAATCACCTTGGAGATGACCATCCCTTCCTCGAGCCCATTCGCGGATGCCGGGGAATCCTCAAGAACCTTGCTGATGACAAGGCCTTTCTCTTCGGAGACCCCGAGCCCCTTGGCCAGGTCAGGTGTCAACGGCTGAACCTCCAGACCGAACCCTTCAATCTTCGTCTTGTTGGGTTCGTCCTTCGGACTTTCCTTCTCCGGCTCGCTGTTGGCAACCTCTGGGTCGAACTTGATCTTCTCGGCGGAACCGAGCACCACGTTCGTCGAGTGCTCCTTCCCACCTCGGAAGTACTTCAGCGGGTAGGGCTTGCCAATTTCGCTCGAAGCCACCGTGATTCGGAAATTCGAGACGCTCAGGACAGGCTTACCATCGAATCCGACAATCACATCGCCCAACTGCAAACCGGCCTTCGCGGCTGGGCTGTCGGGAACGACACTCTGCACAAGCGCTCCCTTGGCCTTGGAATCCATACCAAGCTGCTTGGCTTCCGAGGAGGTCACAGGGGCGATCGCGACCCCGATCATGGCTCGGTTCACCTTACCGTCCTTGATCAGTTTGTCCGCGATACCCGAAGCAAGGTCGATGGGGATCGCGAACCCGACGCCATCGTTGCCACCACCACCGAAGGAGCTTCGGCCACCACTCATGATCGCCGAATTGATACCAATCACCTGCCCATCCATGTTCACCAGCGGCCCACCCGAGTTGCCTGGGTTGATCGCGGCGTCAATCTGGATGAACGACTCGTAGCCCTGTCTGTCGCCAGTAATACCCAGGTCATCACGTTCGGTCGCGGACACGATACCCATGGTAACCGACTGGCTCAGGCCGAAGGGAGATCCCACGGCCATGACGAGCTCACCGGTCTGCACGCTGTGGCTTTCACCTCTCGGCAAGGCGGGATAACTCGTGTTCTCCACCTTGATCACGGCCACGTCCGATTGCGGATCGGTACCAACCACCTTGGCTGGCGCCTCAACCCCATCGTGGAACTTAACCACGATCTCGTTCGCACCGTTGACGACGTGGTTGTTGGTCAAGATATGGCCCTGGTCGTCATAGACAAAGCCCGAGCCTGTACCCAGGTTGATCCCGCCGCCAAACTGCTGGGGCTCTGGAGCGAACTCTGGTGTACCAAATCTCTTGAGCATCTCGCCGAGGAACTTCTCGAGTTCTTCGGGTGAACGCCCACGCGGACCCGGAATGACCCCAGGCGGAAGCTCGCGTCGGCCTTGAAGACGGCCTTCGCCTCCCTTCCTCTGAACACTAATCTGAACAACGGAATGCTTGGAATAGTCGGCCACGGCGACAAACGCGTCCGAGAGGGCTCGGGCGGTTTTCTGACTTTCCGCCGGAATTTTCAGGGCCGCGGGGACTGGACGCGTTAGACCACTTGAGCTGACCAATGCGCAGGTGGAGACGATGAGGGCCGCCCACGCAACGATATTGCGTTTCATTGGTAATCCTTCTCCTCGAGACTCAGGCGATTGAGAACTTATTAACGAAGTCGCAACGAGACGGAATTCTCCGTTGGGGAGGAAATTCGCGAATGTCCTTCTTACGAACCGACCAACCCAAAGGTTGGGTCGCGTCTTGAGTCGTTTTCTATTTTTTTCGATCCGCGAACAAGCTCGGCGTACCGCCGGTTTTCCGACCGAGTCTGGAATTCTGGGTCGGGAGCTTTCGCCTCGCCTGGCGAATCGTGAGGAGGTTCGATACTGTATACCTACCAGAAATGTTAGAGATTTCCCCGTATTTTTTCAATTCCCAACGAATACCGTGCTCGATCCACGCGACCTTCACCCCGAGACTCTCAAGGCTCGAGCGAATCAGCTCGGCGCGAATGATCTGGCCGCGCGCCGGCTTCTTTCCGCCGTGCTAGGCCGCGGAATCCACGATCCCGTTGAATGGGGCCGTCACTTTCAGGTTCCCCGCGCATTGAGCGACGCGATTGGGGAATTGCCGAGGTTACGCCTGGATGGTGTGGTCACCTCGGCGCGTGACGGATTCGAGAAGCTACGGTTCCTCACGAACGACGGATTGGCAATCGAAACTGTTCTGATCCCGCTTCATCGCCCAGGCGCGGTGAGTCTCTGTCTCTCATCCCAAGTTGGATGCGTGATGGGGTGTGGATTCTGCGCGACGGCCCGGATGGAGCGACGTCGAAACCTCGCGAGCTGGGAAATCATTGATCAGTGGATTCAAGCGCGAGATCGGGCCCACGAGCAAGGTAGGAAGGTTACCGGCGTGGTCTACATGGGGATGGGAGAACCCTTCCTGAATTACGAGCGGGTGCTCACGGCGGCTGAACTGCTCCGTTGCTCCCATGGAGGCCAGATCGCTGCCAAGGCCATCACCATCAGCACGGTGGGACTCGTTCCGGAGATCGACCGATTCACGCGGGAAGGGCACAAGTACCGCCTCTCGATCAGCCTTGGAGCAGCCACCGACTCGAAGCGAGCTCTCCTCGTTCCGGTTGCCGCGCGAACGCCGGTCGCCGAAGTCATGCAAGCTGCCCGACGTCACGCCCATGCCCGACGCGAGCGCGTGATGCTCTCCTACGTCTGCATCTCCGGTGTGAATGTGGATGAGAACGACGCAAGGGCGTTAGGGGAGTTGATCGGAGACACCCCAGTTCGGCTCGATCTGATCGATGTGACCGACCCCACCGGGCGGTACTCCGCCCCCACTGCTGCCGAGCTTTCCACATTCCGAGACGCACTGACGCGCCATGTTGGACAGCCGGTGGTCCGGCGATACTCAGGTGGGGCCGACATTCAAGCCGCCTGCGGTACCCTGGCGGGAGCCGAGCCCCTCCTGATTCAAGGTCTGTCCAAGCCTTGATCGGAACCCACTCACCGTTCCCTCGCGAGAGGCTTCATCCACGTTGCGCATGCCTTCAACCGAAGATCAAGCGCCGGCCCTCCAAAAATGAATCAGAAGGGCCGGGACTCTCGAGCTGGGTGGGTTACTTGGTCTTAGGGATGGGCGTCAGCTTGATATTGCGATAGAAGACCTCTGCTCCCTCAGACTGAATCAAGATTTTGCCCTTCGTGACGCTGGCCTTGCTCCCCTCATGGACGACCACTCCGTTGATGATATTCACGATTTTATCTCCATCGCAAATCATCTCCACTTGATTCCACTGACCGGTAGGGAGTTCGGCGTCCTTCTTTTTCTTCTTGAAGCGGGTCTCGACCTTGCCATCAATCTCCAAGGTCGTCCCGTCGACCATCCAGAAGTCGCCGCAATCATGCTCCTGGATCTGGCACTCGATCGACTTGCTCCACACCTTGTCTGGTCCCACGCAGTGAACCAGGATGCCCGAGTCGCGCACGGCGTTCTGGCGAGGTGGCCACTTCTTCTCGCCCCACTTGAACTCCAGGGTGAGACGGTAATTCTCAAATTCGTCGTCGGTGATCAGGCCGCCGAACTCCTCGCCCGAGATATGGATCACTCCATCCTCAACCTTGAACACCCCCTTGGAGTCGACCGTCGGGTCACTCTTATCCGCATGGCGAATGTGGATATGCCATCCCTTGAAGTCTTTTCCATTGAATAGCACGATCGAGTTATCGCTGGCTTTTGACTTTGGCTCGTCCGCCGAGGACGGCGTAACCAGAGGGTACGAGGCGACGAGAAAGACCAGGATTGCCTGAACTTGGTGGTTTCGCAAAACATTCATCGTCGAGTTGATCTCCGCCCACGCCAACGAGAAGGGATGAACTCCCCCATCGTCGCGTGTTGAGAATCCGCGCAAGGCGGCCCGGCGTTCCAGGCGCGTTCGCTTGGGATCGTAACCCGCACGTCGAGTCAACTCAAGCGGTCGCTCGACGCGCGGAGAATCCTATAAGGCGATCGTACCGGACGAACAAACTCGTCGAATGGAGATGGGGGAACGAAATGATCAGGGACGGGAAACCTGAGATCGGCGATTCTGCTCCCGGCGCAAGGCCGCGATCAATTCCAGCGTCGCATCTCGGTAGGGAGCCAAACCGGACTGGGAAGCCACCCATGATTCCGCTTGATCGGTGGGAACGAAGACACACCGACCTTGTACCAATACACGATCAACCACGCCCCGGTCGACCAGGAAGAGGAGAACGGCGACACGCCGAGCCAGAGGCGCCTTCGACCAATACTCTGAACCTACGAGATCATGCTCCAGGTGAAAGCCAGTGAAGCGAAGAGCTTCTTCCACAAGCGCTTCCAAGTGTTCGTCGTTTCGGTGACGACGATAAATCGCGAGCCGACCAATCCACTGGCGAGCCAAGTTCCGAACAGATGAAGCGGGCACGGAAAATTCGATCCTCTCGGTGAAGTGGAAATTCAAATGCTCGAGTGTGGCCCGAGCGGTATCAAAGTATATTAGGGACCAAGGCAAGTGCTCGTAATAAATTACCGAAATCTCGGAAACCTGTGACGCGGAGTTTCCGAAACAGTCGAAATCCTCAAAAATCCCAACATTTGCCCAGATCACCAACCATCCGCGGCAAACTGATTGCCTTTGACAGCGTGGGGTCGTTCCATTATGTTTTTCCCTTTGGTGGAATAGAGCGATCGATTTCGCGCGCACCGCGATGGAATTCTGGCTCACGACACGGCAAAGAGCCCGCGGTCCCCGCTTTACGAATATGGCATCTCTTATGTTTGAATCGATCGCGGCCCTGGTCACCCGCCGAGGTTGGATCGTCATTCTGGGATGGATCACGGTTCTGGCCGTGCTCAAGTACGCGGCCCCTCCCTGGGACCAGGTCAGCAAGGACGATGACGTTCGGTTCTTTCCCGCCGGCTATCCCAGCGTGACCGGCCAGGAACTTCTTGAACGTGGCTTCCCTCGTGACGCTTCCAGCTCCCAGGTTGTGGTCATCGCGGAGCGACCTACGGGGCCGATTAATAGCGATGATTATGCATTCGTCGACCAGATCATCAATACGCTGAGCCGTGCCCGCGAGGAAGATCCCACACTCGGAATCAAGAAAGTCGAGACTTACCGAAGCCCCGTGATCGGAAAGCGATTCCTCGGGACCAGCCAGGATGGGAAGGGGCAGGCGGTCCTCACAATCGCATCCCTGAACGGGACCTATCTCGCCAAATCCACCCGCATCGCGGTGGAACGGCTTAAGGGTGAACTTCGCAAGTTACCCAAACCTCCCGAGGGGCTTTCCATGGCCCTGACCGGCTCGGCGGTTGTGGGTCATGACATGAATACCGCCTCGAACGAGAGCATCCATAACACCACGAAGGCCACCATCGCGCTGGTGGTGATCATTCTTCTGATCGTTTATCGCTCTCCACTGCTCGCACTTATCCCTTTGCTCACGATTACGATCTCGGTCTGGGCGTCGAAGATGGCGATCGCCATGTTGACCAAGGTGCCTGGCCTCAATTTTCAGGTGATCAATATCACGAACATTTTCGTGATCGTGGTCCTCTTCGGAGCGGGAACGGATTACTGTCTCTTTCTGATCGCACGGTATCGGGAAGAGCTCGCACGAGGTCGGTCACGCGTCGATGCGCTCAATCATGCGATCCGCCAGGTCGGTGGGGCGCTGGTCGCGAGTGCGGGAACGGTCATCGTGGGCCTCGGGATGCTCTGGTATTCGACCTTCGCGAAGATCCAGTATACCGGCCCCGCCATCGCCTTGAGCCTGGCGATTGCCCTGGTCGCGGCCCTAACGCTCTCCCCTGTCTTCTTGCACTGGCTGCGCGCCGCCGTCTTCTGGCCCTTCAAGCAGCCCCATCACACCGAAGGGGCCGACCCAGAGCGTGAGAGTGCCGAGCAAACGCCCCTTTCCGGCTTCTGGCTGACCGCCGCGAATCTCGTGGTCAAATATCCGGTTCGGATCCTCGTTCTCTGCGTGCTTGCGCTTGCTCCCCTGGCCTACGTCGGAGCGAAGACCAAGGCGAATTATAGCCAGCTTGCCGACCTGAGCGCGGATCAAGACAGTGTCATCGGCGCCAAGATCGTGCAACGCTACTTCCCAATGGGTGAGCTAAGCCCCACGACACTTCTCGTTGAACATCCAGGGCTCAGCTTCCGGTCGGAAGAAGGCCGCGCCAAGATCGGTGAAATCTCTCGGCATTTGGTCCAAATCCCGAATGTGGCCGAAGTTCGGTCGATCTATCAACCGTTGGGTACTCCCCCCGTCCCCGACGACCAGAAGAACCTGGTCGAACGTTACATGGAGCGCGCGATCCGGCCAGCGGTTGACGCGCGCTATGTCAGCATGAAGCCGGTCGAGAAGTCCGACGAGAACCACATCACGAAGATCGATGTCGTCTTCAAGTCAGACCCCTTCTCCGACCAAAGCTTGCACGCTCTCGAGGTGGTCCTGGAAGACGTGCGCAAGGAAACGCAAGCCGGTGGCATCCTCGAAGGTGCCAGCGGGGTCGGCCTGACGGGCGCATCGGCCGCGGTAAGCGACCTCCGGAAAGTCACCACCCAGGACGAACAGCGCATGTATGTGCTGGTCACGTTGGGGGTCTACTGCATCCTGGTTGTCTTGCTAAGACGCCCGGGCATCTGCCTCTACCTGATCGTCACGGTGATCCTGGGGTATCTCGCTTCCCTCGGAATCACGGAACTGGTCTTCAAAGCACTCCATCCAGGGCCTGATCCCTGGCTCGGACTCGACTGGAAGGTGGGCTTCTTCCTGTTTGTCATCCTCATCGCTGTTGGGGAAGACTACAACATCTTCCTCATGTCCCGCGTGATCGAAGAGGAGAAGGTCCACGGTATCATTGAAGGAACTCGCCTCGCCGTGGCTCATACGGGCGGAATCATCAGCTCGTGCGGGCTTATCATGGCTGGAACGTTCGGGGCCATGCTGACCGGTAGCTTGACGGCACTACGCGAACTCGGATTCGCGCTGGGATTGGGAGTCCTTCTCGACACCTTCCTCGTAAGACCAATTCTCGTTCCCGCCTTCGTCGTGATCCTCGGCCGTTACTCTTTCCGAGGCAGGCGCCAGCAAGTTGAGGGACCGGTTGCGGTCGGTAGTGAGAAGGGGGCGGCCCTGCCGCCGCTCAAGGTCGATTACGGCATCAAGTCAAAACATTTTTGACATGAACCCTTCGTACTGGAAATGCCAGGCCTCCCTTGCGCGGAGCCTTCTTGCCTTGCGAGCGAGTTGTTAGGCACTGATCCAAAATCAGAATCAGTGTAACAACCAAGGTGGTTGCCAGAATCCTCGCGCAACACCGCCCTGCCAAACGCGCGAACGAGGTAAAGGTTCTCGGTCTCGGCCGGTTCCGGCGACCATCCATTACTCTCCGCAGGGCAATTTCCCGGACTTTCAGAGGCGGAAGCGTGAGCGACGCTCCCTCTTGCCAGATTCGGCGAACTTTCCGTCCCTGACGCTTCCGTCGCTGTAAGGTAATTTCACGGACTTTCAGTACTCTTGATCGAAGCGGTTTTTTGATCCAACTGCTTCTGGTTCAAGTCCTTCGGTATCGGGACTGGACTACGCCAACCATACCGGGGTGGGCACCGCCCACCGGCAGAAATCCAGGATCAGAACGCCAACGGACACGCTGGCCCCTTGCCAATGTCGCACCCTTTTTGGCAGCGGTCTAGGTGCGGTGGGCAATGCCCACCCTACGGCTCGATGCAACTCGGCGCAAAGCAACCGCGAACGGCTCCTAGGCTTCACAATCCGACCCGGACAAACGGATACCAAAGGCCCCGTACCACAATCGGCCCCATATTGACCCGGACGAGGTTCTCCTCCAAGTCGGCGACCTTCACACTGTGGATAACCTTGAGCGAGGCGTGGTCCGTTGGCAGATTGTCGGCATAGCCGAATGATCGGATGATGCCAAGAGCATCGGCGAGGTCGAATGCGGTGACACCGAAACCGAGCGGTCCATCGCGACCGGGTGGGACAATCCAGAAAGGGGTCAGAAGTTCCGTAACCATGGAATAGATCCCACCACCCATAGAGCAGCCTCAGCGAACCGGGCCGCCAAGCGAGTCTTAACATCAGAATTTTTAGTGATGAACCGCCCCACCATTATGCATATGCCTGGCCGGCTCCGAGCCCCTACATCACGCTCGGATCTGAATCGGTCTAGGTATTAAACGGCCCGACTCCTCAAGGGTGAGGCGAGGACTACCGGTCTAGGCGTTTCCGTTCGTTCAATACTTGCCGCTAAAAACACAAACGGGGTGGCCAGGATTTTGTCCTGGCCACCCCGTTTTGAATCGGAATCGAAGCCTGTGACTTCTAACTCACGTCCGCCTGCCCCTCGCTTCCGAGGGAGCAGACGCAACCTTGTCACGAACGGCCTCAGGATTCGTTCGAAGCTTCCTCGGGAGGTGAGCCTCCGCCAACGCCCGCCAGGTCGGTCGATTCATCCTTCTTCGAGGCCTTGAAGGTCAGTTTACGCGTATCACCTTCCCCTTCGAGGACTGCGGTGATCGTATCCTTCCCCTTAAAGGTCCCTCGGAGAATTTCCTCGCTGAGCGGGTCTTCGATGTGATTCTCAATCGAGCGGCGGAGCGGCCGAGCACCGTAGTCGGGGTTATAACCCTTGGCGATGAGGTACTCTTTCGCTTCGTCGGACAGAATGAGAGTCAGGCCACGGTCGGCCAGACGACTTCGGACCTTCGACAGCTCGATATCGACGATCTGCTTCAGGTTCTCCTTGTTGAGGGAGTGGAAGACGATCACGTCGTCGAGTCGGTTCAGGAACTCCGGCCGGAAGTACTTCTCGATGGCGACCTTGAGTCGGTCTTTCATCGTTTCATACGTGGCCGCGTCGTCCCGACCTCGGTCGAAGCCGAAGATGTTGGTCGTGGTGGTCGCTTCGGCCCCCGCGTTGGTGGTCATGATGATGATGGTGTTCTTGAAGTCGACATTCCGCCCGAAACTATCGGTGAGCCGACCTTCCTCCATGATCTGGAGGAGCATGTTGTACACGTCGGGGTGAGCTTTCTCGATCTCGTCGAGCAAGACCACCGCGTAGGGACGGCGGCGAATCTTCTCGGTGAGCTGCCCACCTTCCTCGTATCCAACGTAGCCAGGAGGGGCACCAATCAGCCGCGAAACGTTGTGCTTCTCCATGTATTCCGACATATCGATTTGAATCAATGCGTCGGAATCACCAAACATGAACTCGGCCAGGGCCTTGGCGAGCAGCGTCTTGCCGACGCCGGTCGGGCCCGCGAAGATGAAGCAACCGATGGGGCGCTTGGGGTCCTTCAAGCCGGAACGGCTGCGGCGCACCGCCTGGCTGATCCGCTTGATCGCCTCGGTCTGGGAGATGACCTTCTTCTGAATGTCTTCTTCCATCTTGAGGAGGCGGCTGGTCTCCTCCGCTTCGAGTCGAGTGAGTGGGATACCGGTCATCTTGCTGATGACCTCGGCGACCACTTCCTCGTCGACGGTCCCATCCACTTCCTTGGACCGCTCGCGCCACTCGCGGTTGATCGTCTCTTTCTTCTTCTTGAGCTTGTCAGCCTGATCACGCAGGGCCGCCGCGCGTTCGAAGTCTTGGTTGGCGACCGCCTCTTCCTTGTCCTGGTTGAGACGTTCGATCTGATCGTCAAGTTCTTTGAGATCCGGCGGGCGCGTCATGGCCTTGAGGCGAACGCGAGCACCGGCCTCGTCAACGACGTCGATGGCCTTGTCGGGAAGGCAACGCCCCGTGATGTAGCGATCCGACAACTCAATCGAGGCTTCGAGGGCCTCGTCGGTGATCTGGACGCGGTGGTGCGCCTCGTAGCGGTCGCGGAGTCCGCGGAGGATCTCCAGCGCCTCGCTCTTCGACGGGGGCTCAACGATGATCGTCTGGAACCGGCGTTCCAGTGCGTTGTCCTTCTCGATGTACTTTCGGTACTCATCGAGCGTGGTCGCACCGATACACTGGACTTCACCACGGGCCAAGGCTGGCTTCAGGACGTTCGATGCATCGATTGCCCCTTCCGCCCCCCCCGCGCCGACGAGTGTATGCAGCTCATCGATGAAGAGGATCGTGTTCTTGGCACGACGCACCTCATTCATCACGGCCTTGATGCGTTCCTCGAACTGCCCGCGGTACTTGGTACCGGCCACCATCATGGCCAGGTCGAGAACCACGATGCGACGATCGCGTAGCAACTCGGGAACGTTGCCGTCGATGATCATCTGAGCCAGACCTTCGACGATGGCCGTCTTGCCGACCCCCGCCTCACCAAGGAGGACCGGGTTATTCTTCTGCCGGCGCGAGAGGATCTGGACCACCCGCTCAATTTCATTCTGGCGACCGATGACCGGATCCAGCTTGCTTTGCCGGGCCAGATCGGTCAGGTCGCGGCCAAACGAATCCAAGGCTGGAGTCTTGGATTTATTGCCTTTCGCACCAGCGGCCCGTTCCCCTTCTCCGCCAGCGTCCATCCCATGACCGAGCAAGTTGAGCACCTCCTCGCGCACTTCGTCGAGCTTTAAGCTCAGGTTCATCAAAACCTGAGCGGCCACACCCTCTTGCTCGCGCAACAGCCCGAGCAATAAGTGTTCGGTTCCCACATAGTTATGGTTCAGATTGCGCGCTTCCTCGATCGCATACTCGATGACCTTCTTGGCCCGAGGAGTCTGGGGCAATTTGCCCATTGTGACCATGTCTGGACCGGCCTGAACGATCTTTTCCACCTCGTTGCGAATCTTGCGCAGATCCACATCGAGGTTCTTCAGGACGTTCGCGGCGACGCCGCTCCCTTCCTTGATCAGGCCAAGCAAGACGTGTTCCGTGCCGACGTACTCATGGTTGAAACGCTGCGCCTCTTGGTTCGCGAGCGTCATCACCCTGCGGGCACGATCGGTGAAGCGTTCATACATGCGGTCGACTCCGACGGTTCTACCGGGCTAACCCGGTTCAGGGCCTGCTCAAAACGTCCCGAGAGACTGATACCAACAAAAGCTGTCAAACGTTCCTCAAGCAGGTCTGTGCAATCCGTGAAACACCGCGTCCAGTGCGGGCCGCCCGAAGACCAGACAGGCAGAGAAACCGTCCACTATCCCCACCTCTCCGCGCCCAACTTCCGGACTCCGCCGGCAGCTTACATCATTATAGAGGCCAAGGGATCGACCACGAAATAAAATGAACCCACTCCCCTCTGAACAAACCCACCCCTAGGACACTCTCGATCCCGTCTCTTGAAACTCGTGTTGATTGATCTCGACCCGTTTCAATCGGCCTGGCCTTGAGTTTGAGGCGGAGCGAACCTCTCCTGAAGTAGACTCATCCTGACAGGCCGACGTTCACCACCGATTCCCCCGAGTCTTCGCGGCGAGGGCCTGAGCGCGGGTCGGATGACGAGTGTGACGCCCCTGGACTCTTGATCCGGCCAAGGGTCTGTTCAATCTCCCAACGCCACTTACTTCCCCCTTCCAGCTCGAGACAACGCCGGAAGGCGCGACGCGCGAGCATCGGTTGATCAACCCGGACGTAGAGCGTGCCCAGTTGCATGAGCGCGTCGGCATCCGTCTCATCAATCGTCAGGATCCGCTCATATCGCTTGCGCGCGTCATTCCACAATCCTTGAAGGTAAAACTCAGTCGCTTCGCGAAACAAGCGGTCGATCTCGGCTCGGTGGCGTTCAGGGTGGCAAAGCCAGACCCACCACAAAGTATAGCCAAAACAGGCAAGCCAGTACCCAACGGTCAGAATGACGAGAAGCTCCGACCAGCCGGTCGTGAGCCACTCCGTCCAAACCGAGCGTGCCAGCAACGCCAGATTCAAGACCAGTGCGAAGCCGATGCCAAGAAGGAGTCCCAGGAAGTCTTGCCCCGACCAGATCTGGGGCATGCCCGGCCAAAAGCTGAGCGCCGCGATCCATACTCGCCTGGGCAATGTTCGGCTCCTTCCAAAACCCTTCAGGCGTATATCCTTATTCCACGCTTCGGATTCTAACTTGACATCCGGCGGGAATCAACAGATCCAACCCCACCTCGCGTTCACCTTCAAGCTCGGAGTGGGGCGAACATGGTCCCAAGGTGCCGAGCAACCCGGATCCTTTGGCTTCATCGGAAGCACACGACGGGTGCATGAGATCAGATCGGATTGGGGCGCGAGGCCCTCTTGGAGGAGGTCAAAGCTTAACGGAAGACGCGATCGCGGACACGACGGCCAATTTGCCGGAACCGTTCGCGATCGTTCTGAGCCCCCCCCACCATCCGGCTTGTCTTTTCGGATCCGCCCGAGAGTTGGAGGTGGCTCACGTCGCCATGTAAGCGAAGCGTTTTCAAGTCGCCGGTCTCGATGCCGACCTCGTTGAGAAACACCTTCGCATCCGCCGGAAGCCGGTTCTCGAGGGTGTCGGGATGGATCTGGTAGTCGAGCCGACCGTCGAAATCAGTGTAACCGTTGAGGACGATAGGGAGTTGATCGAGTTCCAGCGTGAGCCGCTCCGATTCGATCCGGCCATTCTGAACCTTGAAGGCACCTTCCGCGGAACCTGACTGAAGACGATCCGGCAGAGTGATCCGTTTCCTCAGTTCCTGGTAGATCGGAGAACGCTCCATCGCCATCGCATGAAACTTGAAATACCCCTGACCTAGCATGGTCCGGCTGAGTGCGGAGCGGGTCGCCCCCTGCCCTCGCAACTGAAGGCTCAGGTCAACTTTCCCGCCCAAGGGGGAATTTTGCTCATTCACACCCGCGAGCACCGGCGTCAGATAGGCCAGTAAACTTGCGTCTTGCTCGAGCCCCACCCCCTCGACACGAACCCGAGCATCGAACGAGGGCTCAACCTCAGTCCGGTCAAGTCCAAGCGCCAGCTCAACTTCGCCACCGTTGAGAGTCCCCTGGATCTGATGGACCAGGAGTTGTCGCCCCGCCCAGGTGGCGGTTCCCCGAATGGCCTGGATATCGAGCTTGGCTCCACTCGGTCGGTCGTCGATGGTCAGCTCGCTATTTCGAAATTCAATATCGAGCGTGAAGGACGAGGCGTCCCCGCCATCTTCCTCCGATTGCCTCTTAGAAGGTCTACGTCTCAGAAAGTCGGCCAGTTCCAGGCTACCGTCTTCTCGGCGAAGCACACGCACCGAGAGACCATTCACCTGGATTCTCGAGGGGGCAAACTGACCGACCAGCAACTGAGCCACGCTGACGTCAACCCGCGCAAGCGCAGCCTTCAGCCAGGGAGTCTGATCCACCGTCGAGGGATTGGATCCGATCTCCAGATCAATTAGGTAGACACCCCCAAGTACTCCCAGACGCAGGCCGCCTAACTTGACGGAACGACCGGTTTCTTCCGCGATCCGGGTGACCAGTAGTTTTCTGGCCCAATTGGTGGGTGTCAAAGTCAGGACCGCGGCCCAGAATAACGGTGGAAGGAGCAGGCACACGATCGGAAACAGCTTTTTCAAGCGGACTCGACGGCGCCTCATGCGGGTTCCTCCCCTTCGAGCCGCCTCTTGCGGTCGAGTCGGGCCGATTCCATTCGACTACAGACCGATTCGCGCGGCCGGACGCCCTGACGGCTACGCGCCTCTCGCACTCTGGTCCGCCTTCGCGGAACATACTCCAACTCCGAGAACCCGGCAACGCCAGTTTGCCCCCCTCGAACTCTCGAATTGCCCGGCGATTACATCCACTCAACCAGGGTATTCCGACCTGAACGCATTCGCACAGTCGGCCCGGGCACGATTTCCGTTAAATTATACAAAAAACACACATCACATTTAAAAGATTGCCATGATATCTTATTGAAAAATCACTACACTTTTTGTTCATGTGTCGATCGCGAACGACTTCATGGGCCAATCTGGAGCGGGCTTACGTCCAGGCTGTTCGTGCGCTATGATATTCTCCTTGGATGAGGGCGAGGCGGAGGCGCAAACTCCGACTCGTACAGCCGAGGACGATTCGTGCCTTGATTGGTGACAACAGCCTCGGTTGACCTGGAGGTTCGTGCCCCGGCCGCATTGGAGCACGATCGACTTCGATTGTAAAAACCCTTGGTCGAATCCGTCTGAAGAGGGGGTTGCGACCTCAAAACCGTGGGTATGCTGTTCCGAACTCACGGGTTGAAGCATGCCAGTGCCATCGAATTAGGGTCAACCGCTTCGCCTTGGTTCCCCAACCCTGGACCGTGGTTTAATGGGCCAGGCAGGATAAGGAGTCGCCTTAATCTCCTGAATTCGAGGTTGACACAGGCGTCCTTCCCGAGCCGTTGAGGATTACATGAACGCGACTTTCCACGACCGGATTTTGAGATTCAGCGCCTGGATCGGAATTCTTCTGGTCACGGCGGTCTCTTTCCGCCCGGCCTTCGCGCAAGAACCACCAGCCGATCGGCCGGATGTGTTGATCCACAACGCCAAGGTCATCACCGTGGACCGCGAGGATCACGTCGCCGAGGCGGTCGCTTTGAAAGGGGACCGGATTCTGGCGGTGGGAACGAACGCGGAACTGCGAGGATTGGCCGGCCCCAAGACCAAGAAGATTGATGCGGGGGGAAAGTTCCTCCTGCCTGGCTTGTACGATAGCCATGTTCACCCACTCGGGGCGGCCTCGAGCGAAAAAGACCATCCCATCCCAACGTTTGCTTCGCTCGAAGACATCAAGGCTTACATCACAGAGCGCACCAAGAGCCAACGCGCGGGCACCTGGATCGTCGTACGGTACGCGTTCCCAACCCGCCTTCGAGAGAGTCGTTTACCAACCCGCGCCGAGCTTGACGCCATCGCGCCCGAGCACCCGGTTTTGCATCAAGCGGGCCCAGCGGGGATGGTGAACTCCAAGGCGCTGGCCATCTCGGGGATCGACCAGGACACACCCGACCCCCCGGCCGGTACGATTGTCAAGGACCCTGAAACAAACCAGCCGACGGGCCTCCTTCGTAATGCGTACTCCGTGCTCAAGAATCTGCCTCGCGACGCCTACTCCGACGACGGCGAGCCCGACGCCGACCGCGTGAAGGAACTCTTTCTTCGCTACAACGCACGAGGACTCACGAGCATCGCCGACCGAGGCGCGAGTGGACCGGCACTTCGGCTGTACCGTCGGTTACGTGACGACGGCGAGCTCACCGTTCGCGTCAATGGAACACGAATCCTCGACCCGCCCTTCGAAAACCGTGAAGCCATCGTTAAGAAGCTCAACGAACTGGCGGGGTACAACACCGACACCGAGCCGAACGGCCCGAGTGGAGTCGGAGATGATTGGGTGCGCGTCGGGCCAATGAAGGTCTTTCTGGACGGTGGCATGCTGAACGGCACCGCCGCCATGCGCGAACCCTGGGGAGTGGGAGCCACCTATCAGATCACCGACCCCGAATATCGGGGCCAGCTCTTCCTCGAGCCGAAGACTCTTGCCATCATCGCCGAGGAGGCCGCTCGCCGAGGATGGCAAATGACCGCCCACACGGCTGGCGAACGCGCGATGGATGAGTTGCTCGCCGCGTACCTGCAGGCCGACCGGGCAGTCGGAATCAAAGGTAGGCGTTGGCTGATCACTCACGCCAACTTCACGTCCGAGGCCAACCTGAGAATCTGCCGAGACCTGGGAATTGGTGCCGACCTCCAGCCCGCCTGGATCCACGAAGATGCCCGTACCTTGCTCCAGGTGCTCGGTCCTCAACGGATGGAATGGTTCCACCCCTACCGAAAGTGGCTTGATGCCGGCCTGAACATCGGTGGCGGCAGCGATCACATGATCCGGCTCGACTCCCTCGCGGCCACCAACCCCTGGGACCCCTGGCTGGGCATCTGGATCGCCGTGACGCGGAACGTCGCGGGGGGACCGCCCCTTAATCCCGATCAGCGGCTCACGCGCATGGAAGCACTTCGGTTCTATACCATCAACAACGCTCGACTTCACTTCGAAGAGAAGCGAAAAGGGACGATCGAGCCCGGAAAGCTTGCCGATCTCATCCTGGTCGATCGCGACCCCTTGACTTGCCCGGAAAATGATCTCAGAGCGACGGAAGTCCTCTGGACGATGGTTGGAGGCTCCATCGTTTACCAGGCCCGCTAAGCCCCGACCAAATCATGCGCGGTTCAGGATTGAGCACATCGAATGTCTGAACATGATCAAGCACTCTCCTCCGCCTTCAATGATCAGGCCGCGAAGTTTGAACGCGCACCGGTCCAGTCCGACCCCGCGGCGCTCGGGCGCCTGGTGGAATGGGCCCGGCTCCCGACACGAAGCCGAATCCTGGACGCGGGATGCGGGCCTGGGCTCGTCGCCGAGGCCTTCCTGAAAGCAGGACATGAGGTTTATGGAGTCGACCTCTCGAACGAGATGATCGAACGCGCCCGTATTCGATGCTCGAGCTTTGGCGACAAGGGGCGGTTTGAGTGTCGCTCGCTGTATTCACAAGGCTTCGATCATCCCTTCGATGCCGCCGTCTCGCGCTATGTTCTGCACCACGTCGAAGATCCCGCCCAGTTCGTCCGCCGACAACTCGAGTTGGTTCGACCCGGTGGCATCGTCGTGATCAGCGACCACACGACGGACCCCGACCCCAACCGAGCCGCCATCCATGAGCGGCTCGAGCGCGGCCGGGATAAGACGCACACGCGAAACCTCACTTGCGGCGGGCTGGTCGATCTGTTCGCCTCATGCGGCCTGGAAGACATCAGCGCCGTGGAAGAACGCTTCTGCCTCGATTTTGACGAGTGGTTCGATCGAGGGAGTCCTTCCATGGAAAAGTCAGAGGTGCTCGGTCAGTTGCTCGCTCATCCGGGAATTCGGGGCTTCGACCCCGTTCCGCTTGCCGGCGGCAAGGTGGAAATTCGCTGCTACCGCGCCGTGGTTCGAGGTGTGAAACCCCTCGCATCCTCTGTCGATCGCGAGCGACTCGCGTGAAAAGACTCCCCTGGGTTCTTGTGCTACTGACCCTTGTTCATGGATTAGTTGATGGCTTCGGGGCGTTTGTCCAACCCTCTGGCCCGACCTGAAGCGAACTCTCAACGCAAACGACGGCTCGATCCAGTGGGCCTATCTGCTCTGGGGCCTTGCCACCTCCGTCACTCAACTCGCCTTCGGGTATCTCGGAGATCGACGCCCGCGCGGTTGGCTGATCTGGGTAGGCCCTGCCGTCGGGCTCGTCTGCTTGAGTCTGGTCGGGCTTGCCCCTAATCTCGTCAGCTTGAGCGTCTTGCTCTGCATTGGAGGGTTGGGCATCGCGGCGTTTCATCCGGAAGCCGCGGCGATGGCCGGTTCGTCCGCGCCCGAGGATCGGAGCCGGGCGATGTCGATCTTCTCGGTCGGAGGCTATCTGGGGCAGGCGGCCGGGCCCATTTATAGCGGCGTGATCACCACCCAGTTCGGCCTCAAGGCCCTGGTCTGGAGCATGGTCTGGGGCCTTCCCGTGCTCGCCCTTCTCGCCTTCGGATTAAGACAATCGCCTCAGCACACTGGGGCAAGCAGAGGGGAGGCGTCCACAGGGATCCCCATTGGGCAACTGGTGCATGGCCGGCTCGTGGCCCTCTCCATGATCCTTTTGATCGGAACGCTGCGCGTCTACCCCACGCTCGGCATTCCGCTCGCGCTTTCTTACATGCTCAAGCTTCGAGGCTTTTCGAACGATAACATCGGCATCATTCAGTCGGCCTTTCTGGGCGGCGTCGGAGTAGGAAGTCTCGCTTGCGCCCTGTTCGTTAAGGTTGCGCGCGAACGTCGGGTGATGTGGCAGCTTCCGCTCCTCGTTTCACCATTAATCTTGTCGATCCCGTGGATTCACCCCGCCGCGCTCTTTCCGACTTCGCTGGCCTCGGGACTTCTCCTGGGGATCACCTTGCCGATTCTCGTCAGTCTTGGCCAGCGACTCATGCCCGATGGGCAGCGAATCGCCAGTTCGATCACCATGGGAGTGACCTGGGGGTTCGGCGGCATCTTAATCGCCGTGACGATGGCCATCGTCAACCGCATGGGAGCACCGGGCTGGGCATTTCCTGTCTTCGCGCTCGCCTGCGTGGGTTCGAGTCTCCTCTGCGCCTGGCGTCCCACGGCGCACCAGGACGTTTCGGTGCCGCTTACAGCCAAGGGCGCGAGCCCCGCTCCCTCGGTTCCCTGATCGGTCTTACTTCCACCCGACCCAGCATCCATCGAGCGGTGTTAACAAAAGCAAGGATTCAGCGCGGCCCCACTGATCGAGAATCAAACCGAACCACCCAAAAACATCCAAATACAACGACATCAACAGACCCGTTCTCACAAGCGATTTCCCGTCCGTCGAGGTTGCCTCCAACCGATCAGCAGGGACCAGAATCGATTGGTTCTAGGTAGAATGCCGGATCGCCCGAGCTTGCTCAGGGCCATCCATCCACGATTTGAGATCGGCCTAGCGTAAGTAGGAAGTTGAAGACCAGGGTTTTGTTCGAGCTCGGTTCGGTTCCATACCTCAACCCGGTACGAGGTCCCCGCGATCTGCCAAAACGCGCGATAGTGTGATTCGCCAGTCGACCCATCTTCCAAATGTTGGGAATCAAGGCGATGGAGACGAAAAGAGGGAGTGCGTAACGCCTCCCGCCCCGTGGTCGAACGATCTGATGTCGTATGCCAGGTTTGCGCGCGTACAGTCACGGCAGGCCCCGATCCAATTCAAGGGCGGGTATCAGATCAAACCTTGTCCTGCTTAATTAATGGACGCACTTTATAATCTGTCAAATCATCTTGCATGACACGCCTAAGTAGGCATACCAAGGTCGCGCTTCGTTAGCGATTAGGGAGGGTTGAGGCAAACCAAGGCGGGCGTGCTAGGACATGTAGAGCCCTGTGATCGGCCTGCCAAGGGTCCGGGGGAGGGGGCGATTGAGAAGGTCGAGGTAGTCGCCCATCGGGTCGACTCCAAGGGCTGCGAGCATGGTGGCGGAGAGATCCCAGGGGGCGACTCGGTCCGAGATAACATGACCTGCCATGCGGTCGGTCTGGCCAAAAACCGACCCTCGGTTGACACCCGCCCCGGCGGCCACCACCGAGTAGGCGTTTGCCCAATGCTTGCGGCCTGGAGCTTGGCCCGCGAACTTGGACTCGAGGGCAACGCGAGGCGCGCGGCCAAACTCTCCCATGCAAATCACCAGGGTTTGATCCAGTTGGCCGCGCTGGTCGAGGTCCTCGATGAGCGCGGAGAAACTTTGGTCGAACCGTGGCAGCAACCGCGTTTTCATCGCCTCGAAGATATCGTTGTGGGTGTCCCAACCGTAGGCGTCGGTGTCGTCGGGAGAGACGTCCTGCCCTCGCGCTGATTGATTGAAGAAGACCGTGATGAAAGGCACGCCGGCTTCACTCAGTCGGCGGGCTAGCAAGCACGCCTGTCCGGACCGATCGCGGCCGTAGCGGTCGCGTAGGGCTTCAGGCTCTTCAGAAAGCTCGAACGCTCGACGATAACGCGGTGAATCGAGCAATTCATAAGCCTGCCGGTAAAGCTGGTTCATTTCTTGCATGGCCGCGTTTTCCCGCCAAGTTTTCAGCGAGTCGTCGATGGCGGCCAGCAACGTGCGTCGCGCTCCGAGCCGAACGGTCGGGATATCCGGCGGAAGATCGATGTTAGGGAGTGCGGAGGGTCCATCCGACACGTTCCCGATCAGGAGTGGCTCATACTCGCGTCCGAGGAAGCCCCCGTCCTGGCCAGGCCCCTCGAACACCGGGACAAGACAAGGGCCATTGAGGTGGGCAGCGGTGTAAGGAAATCCATTCGCGGGGCGTACCCGCTTCAAAAGCGCACCCAATGTCGGGAAATCGGTCGGACGTGGCGGAGGATTGGAAGACTTCTGCGCGTGTGGTCGTCCGGTCAAGGCCTGGTAGGTTGCCGAACCATGGTCGAGATCGTCATGAGAAACGCTTCGAATGACGGTGAGCCGATTGGCGATCCGCGCGATCCTTGGCAGGTGCTCGCCAAAGTAGACACCTGGAACTGAAGTTGAGATTACCCCAAACTCTCCGCGCACCTCCAGCGGAGCATCCGGCTTGGGATCCCACATCTCGAGTTGGCTCTGACCGCCATTGGCATAGATCACGATGACCGATCGTGCCTTACCGAACCCAGGCTCTGCTTTCGCGCCACCGGAACGCCCCGCGCCGAATGCCTGAGTTCCGAATCCGGCCAAGGTGCCAGCTCCGATCCGCATCCACTCTCGGCGCGTGGTCAATGGGGTTTTCGTGGAAGCCCCTTCAGAAAAGAAGCGAATCATGCGAAGAGCTCCAGCGCGGAATGCGGACCCTACCAAAGCGGATGGGTTACCCCCTTGATCAACGGGTTCGCGTCTCATTGCTCCAGAAAGAACGACTCAGCGAGTCAGTTTCTGTGCGCAATCGAGAAGGGAGTTCATCGACCCATTCTTGATCGATCTAATCGAGGCGAATCCCACCGGCCCTTATCATTGTCGATTCTCCGTTCAACGGACACCTGATACAAGAATCGGGCGTTTTGCTCGAATTCTTGGTGTGAAGCATCATGAGCTCGTTTCCGGCCCGGTCACCCGTCAAGCGGCGAAGCATTTGACCACTGGTCACATCTTGAACCCGAGGGTAATCGCCTGACCATGCACGATCACCGCGGAGAGGAAGCCGAGCCGTTGCCACATGGGAATTCGTCCGCTAGGCTGTGCAAGCAATTGGTCGGGCTGGTGCACTCCGGACCAGCTCAAGAACCTCATATCAGGCGTTTCCGCCGAACCATCAGTTGCCCCAGAGCCATTAGTTGGCCTGGCCCAGTACGGAATTCAAAGGGAACCACGCGATCATGACAAGTCTTCTGGCCCTCTCCACGACCACCGCCGTCCTCCTCGGTATTGTGGGTCTCGGCGCCGTCTTCTTTATCATGCTAGCGCTCTTTGTCATGGGGTGCTATAACCGGCTGGTCACGCTTCGGAATCGATACAAGAACGCGTTTAGCCAGATCGACGTTCAGCTCAAGCGCCGGTACGACCTGATCCCCAACCTGGTGGAAACCGTTAAGGGTTACATGAAGCACGAGGCCGGCACACTCGAGGCCGTCATCCAGGCTCGAAACTCCGCGGCCACGGCCGGGCGGGCGGCGGCGGCCAATCCAGGAGACGCCGCCGCGATGAACAGCCTGGCCGCGGCGGAGAGCCAGCTCAACGGCACGCTCGGCCGACTCTTCGCTCTTTCCGAAGCGTATCCCGACCTCAAGGCCAATCAGAACATGCTCTCGCTCCAGGAAGAGCTTAGCTCAACCGAGAACAAGGTTGCGTTCGCTCGTCAGTCGTATAACGACGCGGTCATGCAATACAACACCGGCCGCGAAACATTCCCAACCATCGTGGTTGCCAACTTTTTGAACTTTGGAGAAGCCAGCCTATTCCAGGTCGAGTCCGAGTCCGAGCGCCAGGCTCCGCGCGTCTCATTCTCCTAACGCCTCTCGTCGTCACAACTCCAAATTCTACATCCCCCACGATACGGGAACGCGCCGACCGATGGTGATGGATTTCTTTGAGCATCAGCAGGTTGCAAGGCAGCGTACAAGCCTTTTGGTAGGCTACTTCGTGCTTGCGGTCATCCTGATCACGTTAGCCGTCTATACCGTGACCTCGCTGGTGGTCGTCGCCGGAGAGGGGGAATCAGCGAACCACCTCGCCTTCTGGGACTGGGGGCGGTTCGCCATCGTCAGCTTCTGTACGGGCCTGATTATCGGTTTGGGGAGTCTTTACAAAAGCGCGTCGCTCCGAGCAGGAGGATCGGTCGTCGCGGAGATGCTGGGCGGGACCTTGGTGGATCCAAGCCAGGCGGGTCGAGCGGAACGCCGGCTGCTCAACGTGGTCGAAGAAATGGCCATCGCCTCGGGAACGCCTGTCCCTTCGGTTTTCATCCTGCGCGAGGAGTCTTCGATCAATGCGTTCGCGGCCGGCCACGATCCCAGCGACGCGGTAATCGCCGTGAGCCAGGGGGCGCTCGATCACCTGAACCGCGACGAGCTCCAGGGGGTGATCGCCCATGAGTTCAGTCATATTCTCAATGGAGATATGCGTCTAAACCTTCGGCTGATCGGCCTGCTTCACGGCATTTTGCTGATCGCGTTGATTGGCTACACCCTGTTTCGCGTCATGGGCGAAAGTAACCGGTATCGCACTCGATCGCGTGACCGCGATGACGACAAGGGAAAGGGGATCGGGGTCGCACTATTCTTCATGGGTCTTGGCTTGATGATCGTCGGGTACGTGGGGGTCTTCTTCGGTCGCCTGATCAAGAGCGCAATCTCCCGCCAACGTGAGTTCCTGGCGGATGCCTCGGCGGTTCAATTTACACGTAACCCCGGAGGGATCGGTGGCGCCTTGAAGAAGATCGGAGGACTCGAGACCGGTTCCATGATTCGCAACGAAAACGCGGAACAGGCCTGTCACATGTTCTTCGGTCCCGGAGTTTCCTTCTGGACGGAAGCCCTGGCGACCCACCCCCCTCTCGCGGAACGCATCAGACGCATCGACCCCACCTTTGACGGAACCTTCCCCGCCATCCCCCTCGACCAGACGGTCTCGGTTCCAGACGATCACCTATCCGAATCCACCGTTTCGGAGCTCGCCTCGAACCTGCACGCACCATCCTCCGCGCGATCCGTCGCGGGAACTCGAGTTGAAGTGAATCGTGCCAATCCGAGCCGGGAAATCCCGCTCGACGCTGGCCAGGCCCTTGCGTCGGTGGGAGCTCCCACGGCGAAACATGTCGAATACGCCTCGGCACTGCTCGACGCGCTTCCCCAAGAATTGGCGGAGGCCGTCCATGAACCCTTCGCCGCCCGCGCCGTGATCTTCGCACTCTTGCTCGATCAGGATCCCACGATCCAGCAAAACCAGATTGAGATCATCGCCCAACGATCGGAACCAGGCACCGCGGAAGAAGTCTTGAAGTTCGCTTCGCTCGCACACCAGATCGATGATCGAGCTCGAATGCCTCTCGCGGAACTGGCGATGCCCGCGCTTCGCCAGCTTTCACTCAGTCAATACCGATCCTTCCGGGACTGCATCGAACCATTAATCCGAGCTGACCAGCGGCGGAGCCTGTTCGAGTTCGCGCTCCAGCGCATGCTGATTCGCCATCTCGACCGTCGATTCAACCCTGAAGCCCCGACTCCGGTACGCTATCGGTCCCTTTCCCAGGTCCTTGTCGATTGCATTCGTGTTCTCAGCACGATCGCCCGGCTGGGTGAGAGCGACGAGCAGACCATCTCGCGGACCTTCAGCGTGGGAGCCCAAACACTCAACCTTCCACCGGAATCGACCCAGCTTGCTCCGCTCGCGGAATGCACGATGGTGGCCATCGACCATTCGCTCGACCGACTTGGGCAAGCGTCCCCCGCGATCAAAAAGCAGTTCCTGAACGCCTGCGCCTCAAGCATTGCCGTCGATGGAGTGGTCTCCGTCGCGGAGGCCGAACTCCTCCGGGCTATCGCCGACGCACTCGACTGCCCAATGCCCCCCATCATGAATTGATTTCGCGCGGACTTGATGATATCAAAACACGCGAAGGCTCAAAATTCATGGGTCCCCTGATTTCTAACCGCGAGCTCGGCCTTCAAAACCTGGTAACAGAATCGTCGAACCTCGGATTGTGAGACCGTGAGTGAGGCCGGTAGCGGCGATCCTCCGTCGCTGACGCTTCCGGCTCTGTAGTGCAAATGCCCCGCCTGTCAGAGGCGAAAACGTCAGCGACGCACCCCCTTGCCCCGCCTGTCAGAGGCGGAAGCGTCAGCGACGCACCCTCTTGCCCCGCCTGTCAGAGGCGGAAGCGTCAGCGACGCACCCCCTTGCCCCGCCTGTCAGAGGCGGAAGCGTCAGCGACGCACCCCCTTGCCTCATTTTGGACAGGAGGCGATCCCTTACTACGTATCGTCTCCAAGAGACCTGTTTCAGGTCCGTCGGCTCCCTTTTCGGCTTGTTGATTTATCCCGCCGACTTGGTTTGAACCTTGGTTTTCCCCCTTCCCCCGCCATGGTGCATGCGCACCGTCAGCGGGGGCCAGGACGTGAGACAGGGGAATTCGAGTTAGGGGTG
>Ga0182745_1001116_pt1 | contig 26433 bp, 24 predicted proteins | sample eDN3rd30CKraftBY_FD_128523 | JGI IMG/M metagenome (GOLD analysis project Ga0182745, IMG submission 128523) | Enriched backyard soil microbial communities from Emeryville, California, USA - eDNA 3rd pass 30_C Kraft BY (version 2) (version 2) | ecosystem: Environmental > Terrestrial > Soil >... | reverse complement strand
CGGGCCGCCCGCCCGTCTTCCCGACTCTCGCGGGTGGGCGGGCGGCACGCAACGTCGGACGTGCCAGGGAGGAAGGCACGCCCTATCCCCGCATGGGGCGCGGGCTCAAGGGCCGTCGAGCACGGCCAGCATGCGGGGGAGCACGTCGAAGAAGGCGTAGTTCCAGCAGCTGAAGTTGTGCCCACCATCACATCCGAACGGCTTCTGGCCCGGCGCGGGGCGGCCATACATTTCGTAGTGGTGCGGCACCCCCGCGGCGTTGAGGGCATGGTGGAACCGGTCCGTGGCCGCGCCCGGGACCCGTTCGAGGACGTCGCCATCCCAGATCCCCGAGCCCGCGTACAGGGCAACCGCCACGCCCCGCAGGTTCGCCGCGCGCGGAATCGGGTTGTTGATGTTCCAGGCCTGGTCGAAGGGCCAGAAGGGCGAGCCGAACGCCCCATCCGGGTTCTGGAGCCACCGGGTTGATTCCTCGGTGACGGTGGCGCGGATGGCGGCGTCACCCAGGTCCAGCGCGCCCGAGAAGCTGGCCGCGTACGCGAACAGGTCGGGGCGGCGGGCAGCGTAGCTGATAGCTCCGAAGCCCCCCATGGAGAGCCCCGCGATGGCGCGCCCCTGCTTGTACGCCAGCGTGCGGAGGTTCTGATCCACCCAGGGAATGAGCTGGTTGAGGTGGAACTCCTCCCACGCCTGATTCACGCCCCGCGGGAAAACCCAGTTCGTGTACCAACCGACCTTGCCCCCGTCGGGCATGATGGTGATGACGGGCTTGTTCTCGGTAATCGCATACGCCGCGCCGAACTCCACCCACTGGGCGGAGTTCGCGCCACCGCCGCCGTGCAGCAGATAGACGACCGGGTAACGCACCCCCGGAGACCTGTCATAGCCAGTCGGGAGCAGCACACGCACATGGTGGCGCGGGTCATAGACGGCATGGGGCGCAATCAGTGGCGTGGAGATCTCCACGTCGATGAGCCGGTCCGTGATGGGCCGTACCGCATGGACCGTGATGCCATGTCCGGACGAGAAGCCCGGAGCGAGCGAGGCCTCCGAAGCCCTCGCGATGTCTGGCACGCCGAAGAGCACCGCAACGAACAAAGCCCACGCAGGGGCAAACATTTCCTTGGACAACAAGCTGCGCATCCGTGACCTCGGGAGAGTGACTGGAAAGACAACGGGCCCTGCATTCGCCAATGGCAGGCGGAACGCTAGGGGCCTCCAGCGGATAGGACAATGCTGTTGACGACGCGCACGGCCGCCGCCCATGTCCTTGCCATTGCTGTTGTGTCTTTGCTGTCCCGAACGGACGCCAGCTGTCCAGTATTGCGCGAAGGAACGCGCACGCCCCCGGGGTGGCGGAAACACAGTGGCGTCCCCGCCATCCCGGACGCAGGCGCTACGGCTCCACGGCGAAGATGAGGTCGTCGTGGTCGTTGTAGCTCGACTCGTAGCAAGCCGCGGGGCTGCCACGGAGCCGGAAGACGGCTCGCACCGCCTGGGCGGTGGCGCCCTCCGGCAGCGTGTACGTGGCGGACAGCGTGTTGCTGCCCTTGGACGTCGGCGACAACGTCGTGATGTACTCCCAGACAGGGGCGTTGGCATTCGCCGCGAAGAACAGGTCGAGCTTGTCGTTGAGTACGTTGTAGACCCAGACCGTCGCGTCGATCCGCACCGGCTTGCCCACCGCGAGGTTCGTCCCATCCAGCGTTGACACCTTGATGTGCTCGTTCGACTCGTCCCGGAGGTAGGTGCCCGACAGGCCATCCGAGCAGGAGCTGTTGATGGTGTTCGGCGCGTTCATCTCCGGCCCCATGCCGCCGCGCCCGTTGAGCAGCGAACCCGAGTCACATTCATGGGAGTGCGAGAAGCACCGCGGCGCCTTGAGCACCGGGTCGAAGCCCGCCACGCTGGCGGCGTTGCTGACCGTCACGGAGACGCCGATGCTGGTGGCGGACAGTCCCACGCCGTCATGGGCCCGGGCCGACAAGGTATGACTGCCATTGGATGCCGCGGCCGTATCCCAGACAAACGCATAGGGCGGCGTATTGACCGTCGCCCGCACCACGCCATCCACGAGGAACTCCACCCGGCTCACACCCGAGGCGTCCGAGGCCGAGGCCGTGACGGTCGTCACGCCCGACACCGCGCTGCCCTCGGCCGGCGAGGTGATGGCAACCTCGGGCGGGGTCTCGTCATCCACGTTCACGAAGCCCTTGGCCAGCTCCGCCATGTAAGTGGAGGCGACCTTCGCGAACTTGAGCGCGTGGTCCGCATCATTGCCGCTGTTGAACAGCGTGTCGTTGACGGTGTGGATGTACGGGTTGGACATGTTCAGCGGCGCCTCGAAGGGCATGGAAGCCGCGAAGCCCTCGGTCGTCCACGACGCGTGGTCCGAGCAGCCGTAGCCACACGACGTGGTGGTCCATGAGACGTCATCCAGGTAGATGTCGATGAGGTTGGTGATGAACGTGTTCTGCGCCGCGTTGGTTCGGTCGGTCACCATGGCCACGTCATGCAGCGGCGAGCCCTTGAAGTTCGTCATGTCGAGCTGGAGCACGCCCACCACGTCGACGCCATCCGTGCGGTACTTGCTGGCGATCGCCGACGAGCCGCGCAGGCCCACCTCCTCGGCGGCGTAGGCCATGAACTTCACGGTGCGCGCCGGGCGGTATCCCTGGAGCATGGCCACGCGAATCACCTCGGTGAGGGTGGCGATACCCGACGCATCGTCATCCGCGCCCGGGGCGGTGCTGCCCGAGCTGGTGGAGTCCAGGTGCCCGCCGAGCACGACGACCTCTTCCGGCATCGAGGCCCCCGTGAGGGTCATGATGACGGAAGGCTGTGCCCACGTGGGATGGATGAAGTGCTCGACGGTGACGTCGGTGCGTCCCTCGGGAATCAATGACTCCCAATGCGCCTTCAGCCAGTTGGCCGCGGCCACGCCCGTCGTCGACGTGTAATAGCGCGTCGTATAGCTGGACAGGTGGCTGATGGTGTCGCGGATGTGGCTCTTCTGAAGCCCCGCCAGCAGGGTGTTGACGGTCAGCGCGTTGTCGATGCTGTACGTGACGGCGGTGGCGCTGACAGCCTTCTCGGTGGTGGACACGTCCAGCGCCGCGAGCGCCGCTGCTTCGGTGTCGTGATAGAGGAAACCACCGCAGCGGTTCATCTTCTCATGCATCATCCGAGAGACGAGGTTGAGCTGGGACTCGCGCACGCGCAGCGCGGTGACCTCGTCTTTCTGAGCAGTCAGGGTCGCGGCCTCCTGGCCCGCGCCCTTCAAGGCGGCATTGACGTGCTCGAGGGCATCCGAGCCGATGGTGATCCACACCTCGCGGTCCGGTGCCTTGGCGGGCCTGGCCTTCGCGAATGCCGAGACACTACAGAGCACCAGGAGGACTGAAACCAGGCGCTTCATGTTCATGCGTTTCTCCACTGCCATGTGGGCAAGTTGCGGCTGAGACGGAAGAGACAGGATTCCCTGCCTTTGCCAGCAATCTACACTCTCGGCAAAAGCAGGGAATTTTGCTCAATCCGCAACAACGGCTCTGCCCGCGTTTCTCATGGCGTGAGACAAACGCGGAACAACGCCTACGCTAGCGAGACAGCTCGCGCACGGCGTGGCCCAGCTCGGGGAGGATGAGCGCATCGAGCGCGAGCCGCACCGCCTTGGGCGAGCCGGGCAGCGCGAAGAGAATCATCCCCTGATAGGTACCGGCGGTCGCGCGCGACATCATCGCAGCGCTCCCCACCTGCCGGTACGACAGCATGCGGAAGAGCTCACCGAAGCCGGGAAGCTCCTTCTCGAACAGCGGGCGCAGCGTCTCTACCGTGCAGTCCCGCCGGCCAATGCCGGTGCCTCCGGTGAACAGGACGGCCCTGGCCCCCGCCTCCCGCGCGGCCTCCAGCGCGCCGCGAATCGCTCCCGGTTCGTCCTTCACCATCATGGAGCCAGCGATGTTGTGTCCCGCGGCCTCCAGTCCGTCCCGCAGCACCTGACCGCTCTCGTCGCGCGCCGTGTCCCGGCTGTCCGAGCAGGTCACCACGAAGGCACTGACGTGTACCGGCGCCCGCGCCTTGTGCTCCGCCACCGGGCCCCCCTCATGGGGCGAGTGGTGGTGATTCGCATGGCCGTGGTGATGGTCGTGCCCGTGGCTGTGGTGATGGTCGTGCCTGTGAGCATGGCCGTGGTGATGGTCATGGCTATGAGCATGGTCGTGCTCGTGACCGTGGTGATGGTCATGGCGATGAGCATGGTCGTGCCCGTGCTCGTGCCCATGAGCATGATCGTGACCGTGCTCATGCCCATGAGCATGGTCGTGGTGATGGTGCTCATGGCGGTGAGCGTGTTCGTGCCCAGGCCCGTGCGGATGAGCGTGCCCGCTGGCGTCATCCGGGTGATGGTGGTCATGGGCGTGGTGATGCCCATGGTCGTGATCGTGGTCGTGTCCGTCGTGTGCCATGGCAGGTACTCCGAGGTACGAGGGTTCCTTCAGGGGGTATCGGGCAGCTCGACGACGAGCGCGCCCTCCTCGACCGACACCTGCACTGTCGGCTGGTCGTCACAGACCCCTGGCGAGGTCTCGTTGCGCCCGGTGTCCATGTCGAAACCGACCTCATGACACGGGCAGACGACCATGTTGTTCTCGATGCGTCCGCCGGACAGCAGGCACCCGGCGTGGTTGCACCAGTCATCCAGGCCCTTGTAGCGCCCGTGGATCTTCGCGATACACACGTTGCGCTTGCCGACCTCGTAGCCCCGCATTTCCCTCTCGGCGAAGTCCGCCGGTCCCAGCTTGATCTTCGTCATCGCGGCCCCCTTTTCCCACAACGCAGGACGGGCTGCACTCCCGTTGCCCGGGCATTACCTTCCTCCAGTGACTCCCGACGTGACCATTCCCACCACCGTCGACAAGGCCACCGTTGCCCAGGTCCTCCGTGACATCGCCCTGCTGCTCCAGCTCCAGGGAGAGAGCGGCTTCCGCGTCCGCGCGTACGAAATGGCGGCGGACCGCATCGCCGGGCTGCCGCAGGAGCTGGGGCCCCTGGTCGCGGAAGGCCGCCTGGAGACCCTGCCGGGAATCGGCCCCGCGCTCGCGGAGAAGATCGCCGAGCTGGTGACCACCGGCCGGCTCGGCTACCTGGAGGAGCTGAAGTCCCAGTTCCCTCCCGGCCTCCTGGAGCTGACGCAGCTGCCGGACATCGGGCCGAAGAAGGTGGCCACGCTCTGGCGCGAGCTGCAGGTGACCGGCATCGACGCGCTGGAGCGCGCCTGCCATGAAGGCCGCGTGCGGCAGCTGCGCGGCTTCGGCGCGAAGAGCGAGGCGAAGATGCTGGAGGGCATCGCGCTGTACCGGCGCGCGCGCGGCGAGCGCAAGCTGCTGGGCGACGTGATGCCCGTGGCCAGCGCCCTCCTGGAGCGCGTGAAGGCCGCGCCGGGGGTCGTGCGCGCCAGCCTGGGCGGGAGCGTGCGCCGGCAGGCGGAGACGGTGGCGGACGTGGACATCATCGCCTCGGCGGCGGACGCCGGCCCGGTGCTGGACGCGCTCGCGAACGCCCCGGGCGTGGCGAAGGTGCTCGGCAAGGGCGACAGCAAGTGCTCCGTGCGCCTGGAAGCGGGTGACCTCCAGGTGGACCTGCGCGTACTGCCCGACGAGGACTTCGCCACCGCGCTGCACCACTTCACCGGCTCGAAGGCGCACCACATCCGCCTGCGCAACCTGGGCCACGAGCGCGGCCTCAAGATTTCCGAGTGGGGCATCCTCCGCGAGGACGGCACCAAGGTACCGGTGAAGGAGGAGTCCGACCTCTACGCGCTGCTGGACATGCAGTACGTCCCGCCCGAGCTTCGGGAGGACACCGGCGAGGTCGAGGCCGCGCGCGCGGGCCACCTGCCGACGGACCTCGTCGCCTTGGAGGACATCCAGGGCGCGGTCCACGCGCACAGCACCTGGTCCGACGGCCGCGACACGCTGGAGGAGATGGCCCTGGCGGCTCGGGCGCTGGGCCTCAAGTACCTCACCGTCACCGAGCACAGCGAGGCGGCCATCTACGCCGGCGGCCTGAAGGTGGATGACCTCAAGCGCCAGTGGGAAGAAATCGACCGCATCAACGCGGCCCACCCCGGCGTGCGCCTGCTCAAGGGCATCGAGGTCGACATCCTGGAGTCCGGCGCGCTCGACTACGGCGACGACATCCTGGAGCAGTTGGAGGTCGTCATCGGCTCCATCCACGTCCGGCACGGCATGGACGAGGACCAGATGACGCGCCGGCTGCTGGCCGCGCTGGACAACCCCTGCCTCCAGATTCTGGGACACCCCACCGGCCGGCTCATCAACAGCCGGGAGCCCTACCCCGTCCGCATGGAGGAAATCCTGGAGCGGGCGGCCGAGCGCGGCGTGGCGGTGGAGGTGAACGGCAAGCCCGCGCGGCTGGACATCAAGGCCGAGTACGTCCGGCAGGCGGTGACGCGAGGCGTGCGGCTGGTGGTGAGCTGCGACGCCCACCAGAAAGAGGACCTGCGCAACCTGGCCTTCGCGGTGGCCACCGCGCGCCGGGGCTGGGCCCGCAAGCGGGACGTGCTGAACACGCTCCCGGCCGGCCGCTTCGTCTCCGCGCTGCGCGAGCGCCGGTGATAGGCTGCGGCCCCCGCCGATGGCCCGTCTGTTGCCGCTCGTCCTCTGTCTCGCGTCCCTCTCCTCCGCCGCCGCGGACGGAGAACGCCCATCCCGCGCCGACCTCCAGCGGGTGCTGGAGCGGCATGGGCGCTCGGTGGTGCACGTCAAGGGCCCTCGCCGCGAGAGCCCCGGCGTCTTCGTGGGCGCCGCGGGCCAGGTGCTCACGTCGGTCGCCCCGGTGGGCGCGAGCTTCACCGGCTTGAATGCCACCACGGTGGAGCACGACGGCAAGTCCCTGCCCGCCCGGGTGGTGATGGCCAGCGAGGACCTCCTGGTGGCGGTGCTCGCCGCGCCGGACGGCAGCTACCCCGCCGCGCCCGTGCGGGTGCTGAGGGAGGGCGCCAGCCTGGAAGGCCACTGGCTGGTGGGCGTGCTCCCCGCCTCCAAGGGGAAGCCCGCGACGCCCATGCCGGCCCGGGCCCGCCCCGCCCCGCCCCCCTTCTATGACGTCCCGCTGGCCCTGCCTCCCGGCAGCCCCGTCTTCGACGCGGACGGACGGCTGGTGGCCGTGGTGGTGAAGAAGCACCGCCGCGGCTGCCGCGTGCTGCCGCTGAGCGCGGTGAAGGTCCAGCTCTCCGCGATGGAAACGCCATGAGACAGGCCACGACGTCGCCCTGGCGCCCCAGCGCCGTGCAGGAAGCCATGGGCCTGTGGGCCGTGGGCTTCCTGGCCATCATCGCCGCGTTCCTGCTCTTCGGCGGCTCCAGCCTCCCCAAGCTGGTCGCCACCGTGGGCTTCCTCTACCTGCCGCTCATCCCCATGCGCTGGCGGGACGAGGACTACCGCGACTACGGGCTGTCGCTCCGCGCCTGGCGCGAGGACGTGCGCCTGTTCCTGGTGCTGTCCGCGGTGGTGGGGCCGTTCTTCTTCGTGGGCTTCGCCGCCTTCGCGGAGCTGCTGCCCCACCTGCCCTCGGCGCTGGCCCGGCACCTCACGCCGCTTCTCGGCGAGGCCCGCTTCCAACCCCGGCTGCCGCCGCGCTTCGGCGAGTGGGTCATCGACCAGCTCTTCGTCGTCGCGCTGCCCGAGGAGTTCTTCTACCGGGGCTACCTCCAGACGCGCCTGCGGGACGCCTGGCCCCAGGGGCGAAAGTTCCTGGGCGGCCGGCTGGGGCCCGCCTTCTGGCTCACGGCGGTGCTGTTCGCCCTGGGCCACCTGGCCATCTTCCAGGCCTGGCGGCTGTCCGTGTTCTTCCCGGCGCTGCTCTTCGGCTGGATGCGCGAGCGCACCGGAACCGTCATCGGCGCCGCCCTGTTCCACGCAGCCTGCAACCTCTATGTGCGGTTCCTCGAGGTTTCATTTTTCGGCTGATTTGCGCTGAATTTCCGCCGTCCCCCCCACTCGCTGGCGCAGCGCCACACCACTCACCGTGAAACACGCGTGCGTGTTACGCGCCCGTAACCGGATTTCGACGAAATCGGGACAGGGTTTTTCTTGTCTTCCCAGGAGGACGCATTGCGTCGAAAATTATTGAAGAAACTCTGATGCACGCTGCAGCGATAACTCTTCAACCCCTTTGCATTGAGTTCGAGACCCCCATGACGATCCGCCGCACTGAAGGTCCGAAGCCGACGATTCGCACCACCCCTGCTTCCGAGGCGCAGCAGAAGACGGCTGCCAAGCCCGCGACCATCGCGCCGAACGTCATCAAGGACGGGTTCGGCCCCGCGGCGAAGACGACGGACCTGGCCCGCGCCGAGCAGACGCTGAAGCCGCTGCCGCCGCCGGTCGGCCGCCTCTCCCTGGAGAGCCGCGAGGCCCAGACGGCCATCCAGACGTCGCTGGCCCACCTGACCCCGAACACGAAGACCTCCATCCGCAACCCGGGCATCGCGGGCGGCATCCAGCTCCCCTCCTTCACGCCGAAGAGCGTGGAGCGTGACGAGCTGGGCATGACGCACGTGCGCCTGGACCGCCAGCACGAGGGCGTGAAGGTCTTTGGCGAGCAGGTCGTCACGCACCTGGACCAGCAGGGCAAGGTCAAGACGGTCACCGGTGACCAGACCACCATCCCCGCGGGCCTCGGCACCGAGAAGCCGGCGCTGTCGCACAGCCAGGTGCTGGACATCGCGCTGAAGGAGTTCGGTGGGAAGCCGGACCGTCAGCCGCACTCCGAGCGCGTCATCTACAAGGACCCCTCCGGTGAGTACCGGAACGCCTACCGCGTCGAGGTCTCCAACGTGGATGGCACCGAGGAGCCCCGCCGGATGAACTACCTGGTGGATGCGAACTCCGGGAAGATCTACGAGCAGTTCAACACCATCGACGGCTACGCGCGCCAGCACGGCGCCGCGCACGGCCACAGCCACGCGCACGGCGCGGATGAGGCGCACGGCGCGGATGAGGCGCCTGGCTCGGCCGGGGCTGCCGCCGACATCAAGGTCTCCGCCACGCCGAACGAGGAGATCGCCGACCTGGCGACCGTCACGTCCAAGATCAACGTCGAGGACGACGTCACGGTGGAGCAGCTGAAGCTGGACCTGGACATCGACCACACCTTCAAGGGTGACCTGTCGGTGTCGCTCACCAGCCCGTCTGGCAAGACGGAGGTGGTGCACAACCGCAAGGGTGGCAGCGCGGACAACATCAAGGAGTCCTTCGACCTGAGCGCCTTCGCCGGCGAGTCCGCGAAGGGCGAGTGGACGCTGAGCGTCAAGGACAACGCGCGTCGCGACACGGGCAAGCTGAACGGCTGGAGCCTGAACATCACCCCGAAGGCCACGCAGCAGCCCGAGCAGGGCAAGGCCGACGACACGACGATGTACAGCGGCAAGGTCGCCCTGGACACGACGAAGAACGACGACGGCACCTACCAGCTCGAGGACAAGACGCGCGGCAAGGGCGTGGCGACCTACGACGCCCTCAACCGCGAGCGCGCCAGCGGCCAGACGCAGATCAAGGACGACAACGACGTCTGGGGCGAGGCGACGGATCCCGAGCGCAACCGCGCCGCGGTCGACGCGCACTACGGCGGCCAGATGACGTACGACTTCCTCAAGAACGTCCTCGGCCGTGACTCCATCGACGGCTCGGGCGAGAAGCTCGTCTCCTACGTCCACGTCAGCAACAACTACGTGAACGCCTACTGGGACGGCCAGAAGATGAGCTACGGCGACGGCGACGGCCGCAACTCCGGCCCGCTCACCGCGCTGGACATCGCCGGCCACGAGATCGCCCACGGCCTCACCGAGCGCACCGCCGGCCTCATCTACCGCGGCGAGTCCGGTGGTCTGAACGAGGCCATGAGCGACATCATGGGCGCGGGCGTGGAGTGGTACGCGTCCACGCAGAACCCGGACGTGAAGTTCAACTGGACGGTGGGCGAGAAGGCCTGGACGCCGAAGAACGGCGATGACACCGACGGCCTGCGCTACATGGACGACCCGACGAAGGACGGGTACTCCGTCGACCACTACAGCAACTACCCGAAGCAGACCGAGGTGCACGGCTCCAGCGGCATCGCGAACAACGCCTTCTACCTGCTGGCCAACGGCGGCACGAACCGCACGTCCGGCATCGAGGTGAAGGACGGCATCGGCATGGACAAGGGCCTGAAGATCTACTACCGCGCCCTGGCCCACTACATGACGCCGAGCACCACCTTCGCCCAGGCCCGCACCGCGACCATCAACGCGGCCACGGACCTCTACGGCGCTGACTCGCCGGAGGTGCAGAAGGTCAAGGAGAGCTGGACCGCCGTCGGCGTGAACTAGCCCCAGCTCCAGTGAAGTCCGCCGAGCCCGGCCCGGCCCGCGAAGCACCGCGGGCTGGCGCCGGGCTTCGGCTTTTCAGGTGTGGCCTCAGGCCGGAGTCTTCATCGTCTCGGTGATGGGCGTCGTCGCGGGCACGCCCTCCACGAGGAGCATGATGGAGTGCGCGCTCTCATGCCGGAGCGCCTTGGCGGCGGCGTACTCCGGCGAGGCCCACCACGCCCGCGCCTGCTCGGCGCTGGGGAACTCCAGGAGGACGAAGCGCGGGGGCTGCCACGTGCCTTCCAGGGCCTGCGTGGGGCCGCCCCGGACGAGATAGCGGCCACCGTACGGTTCGAGCGACGGAGGAACGAGCTGCTTGTACCGCTCGTAGGCCTGCACATCGTGCACCGAGACCTCGACCACGACGTAGGCAGGCATGGGCGCTCCTTGCGGCGGCTCAGAACTCGTATCGAAAGACGACGGGCGCTCCCTGTGTGCGGTGCCTGGGGAACGTCCAGCCCCCAATCTTCTGCTGCATGCAACGCACGAGCGGCGTGCCGCGCAGCCACGGCGTCTCCGTCGTGATGGACTCCACCTTGCCGCTCGGCAGGACGCTCAAGCGCAGCACCGCCCGGTCGCCCTCCCTCGGCGGCGCGGACTGCTCCCGGGCACAGGCCGCGAGCTCCGAGCGCCGGGAGTGCACCACCGCGAACACGGTGGCCAGGTCGAGCGTCTCCCTCGGCGCGGTTGGATCCGGCGGCACCCAGACGGTCCGCTTCTGGGGCCGGGGGGCGTTGGGGTCCGGGCCCGACAGCACCCGGTCGAAGTCCTCGTCCGGTCCCAGCTCATCCTCCGAACGGGGAGACACGGCGGCCTCGGCCACCGTCGTCGCCGGCCTGGCCGCGGGGGCCGGCTCCGGCGCGGGCGCCACGGAGTGCTTTCCGATGACGAACGCGACCGCCACGTCCCGCGACGAGAGGCTCCCCGTGGGCCGCTCGAAGACCCGCTCCTCGGGCGAAGCGCGCGTGCCGCCCGTCGCGGCGCGCGACGTGCTCTCGGTGCCGGTCAGCTCTGGAACGCGCCCGCCTCGGTCCACCGACACGGCCGAGAGGGCCGGGCTGCTGGCGCCCGCGCCCTCAGGGACAGACGCGGGCGGAGACCTCCGCGCGGTCTCCTCCACCGATGGAGCGAGTCCTCCGCCGCTGGGGCCGGACGAGGCCCGGCTCCCGGCGCCGCCACTCTCCGTGGGCGAGCGAGCGGGCACCTCGGCGTCGGGGAGCGCCTGCGCGACCGCGTCCGCGGGGGGCGCCTCGACGGCGGCAGCGGGGGGCACCGCGCGCTGAGGGGGCTCCCCGCCCGCGCTGCTCGCACGCGTCCCCCGGTCCGTTCCCGGCCCCCAGACCGCCAGGGCCAGCGCGACCGACATGCCACCCACCGCCCCACCCGCCAGGAGGATGCCCAGCCGCCGTTTGCGGCGCGCGCGCTCGTCTCGCTGCGCGGACGCGGAGGTCAGCACGGCGTGGGTCCCCGCCGGCTGTGGCACGGCATCTGGCACCGGCGCAGCCGCGGTGAAGTCCGCGTCCGACAGCCCGCCCTGTGCCAGGGGCGCTCCGGGAGCGGCCTCGCTCGGCGCCACGTCAGCGGCGCCATCTGCCTGCACGGGCTCGGGCTGGGGAGTGGCCGGGCACGAGGAGACGTCCGCCGGGTGTCCCCCTTCTGGCTCGGAGGCTCGGGAGCCGGCGGGAGGCACCGCCGCCAGCGGCGACACGGCCGCGGGCACCACGGCCGCGTGTGGCGCGGCGACGCGCTCCGGCGGTGGGTGCGCGGAGACCGGCTGCGGCTCCAGGATCATCCGCTCCGTGGTGGCCTCGGAGGGGTCGATCGGCCGCGCCCCCTGGGGCATCACGCCCCCAACCACGCCCACGGGCAGCGGAGGAGCCCCCGCGGGCATCGTCCGCGGCAGCAGCGCCGCGGCCAACTCCGGGACGTGCCCCAGGGGCAGCCACTCGCCAAAGCCCTCGCGCCAGCAGAGGGAGTCTGGCCCCAGCGCGCCGCGCTCGACATGGGCCTTCAGCTCGGGAACCTCGTGCGGTCCGTAGGCCGCGCCGCCCATGACGACGTACCAGGCCTGCCGGGCGGGGGGCGCTGCCTCCTGGGGAGGCTCCTCGCCCAACGAGGACGCGCGCGTGCGGCCCGCGCCGCGGTGGAGCCGCTCGGACTGCATCGCCTCGCGGGAGCGCTGCTGCGCGGAGGGCTGGACGCGCAGGCCCCTATCCGTGCGGAGCTGGCCCACGATGGCATCCAGCTCGGCGTCCGACACGCCATCCAGAACGGGCGAGCTGCCCGCCTCGGGCGGCTCGGGGGGAGCCTCCCGGCGGTTGCCCGGGTTGGCGTTGTCTTCCCCTGAGTTGCCGGCCATCGACCTGCTCCTTGAATCCATCAGACCCCGCCTCATCGAATGCCACCACGGCGATTCGTCAACGGCGAGCGCCTGCGCGGAGGTGGACACAGCCCCCCACGTGAGACTGGGCCCTAGCGTAGTTCCCCGGACCCACCTTGGTACACTCACACGGCTGTGCGGCGCGAACGCACAACAGAGGATGCGTGATGTCCACCACACTCGGTGACGCCTGGGCGTAGGCACATCAGCGGCGGCGTCGCACCTCTTGGCACCTCGGAGACACGCCTGTGTCCCAGGCGCCGGAAACCCGGCCCTCGCGGGGACGCCCCGCCCTCGCGGAATCTCGATGCTGGACGTCGGCTCGACTTCTGAGAACATGGGAGGCAGAGGCCGGAATCCAGCCAGGCGCCAATGCTCCAACGAGGCCCGCCGAACCGACACACCACCGCGCCGAAGCGCCCAGGGCACGCCCGCTCCTGGCTCCCGAGCCACCTCATGGCGGCCCGGGGAGCCGCGCCGCTCAAGCGCCGGACAGCTCGTGCAGCCGGAGGTCTGGCCCCACCGCCAACGTGTGGCCATGCGCCAGCTCCACCCAGCCCGTGGAGCGCTTGAGATGACTGGCCACCACCACGGTATGACGGCGGCGATGCGCCCCCACCGCGGGCTGTGTCTCCGGGGTCGCGGGCGTCACCTCGCACAGCTCGCACTCCGCCGTCCCTTCCAGCCGCGTGCAGTACAGCGGCTGCGAACCGAAGCGGGTCGCGGCGAGGAGGGTGCCGTTGGTGGCCACCAGGTTGAGCATGGGCGCGCGCGCCTCACCCGCCTGGGCCGCGGCGCGGGCCACCTCGCGAGCCGTATCCGCCAGCACGCGCCCAGCCACCTCCGCCTCCAACCGCGGATCATCCGTGCGGCCAATCGCGCGCAGGTGCTTGAGGAAGAGGGCGAACAGCAGCTCTCCCGCCGTGCCTCCACGCACCTGGCGCCGCAGGTGGTCGGGCAGCGACTCCAGCAGCGACGCGCGAATCGGCTCGAGCCCCTGCCCGCCATCCTGATGGGCGAACAGCCAGCGGCGCGACCGGAAGGGCTGGGTGTTCTCCTCCAGGGACTGCCCCACCGGGAGCTGGCCCGCGTGGAAGAGCAGCGCGTCCGATTCATGCGGCGGAGCGAGCGAGTCCAGCGTCAACGACTCGCTGCTGGCGAAGCGCCGGAGCAGCACCTCTTCCTGCGCATAGGCCCCCACCCCCACGGCATTCGCCCTCGAGTCACCGTGGAGCAGGACCTGGCCTTGGAGGCGGTGCAGCTCACAGCGCAGCAGGTTCGGGTCGGACGTCAAGGCGGCGAGGATGACGGACATGGATGAGTGAACCCCCTTCGCAATGAGAGATAATGGCCTCGGCACGCCCCCTCAAGCCAGTGGGCCTGCTCCCTTGCAGCCCAGCTAAACCCTTGAAATGGCTGGACTTTATTAACACGGGAACGTTGACACCCGCTCCGGGGGGTGCCTAACCTCCGTGCCCTTCACCGACGGACCTCTGCTGAAGGTCTTCACCGGAGACGGAATGGCGGACGACATCGCAATCGGCATCGACCTGGGCACTTCGTATTCGTGCGTGTCGGTGGTCCAGGACGGCCAGCCCATCGTCATCCCCAACGAGTGGGGAGAAACGACCCACGCCTCCTGCGTCTCGTTCCTCGAGGACGGCTCGGTGCTGGTGGGTAACGCGGCCAAGAAGAACATCATCACCAACCCTGAGCAGACCGTGTACTCCGCCAAGCGCCTCATCGGGCGCTACTACTTCTCCGACGAGGTGAAGAAGGCGCAGGCGGTGATGCCGTACCGAATCGTCGAGGGCGACAACAACTCGGTGCGCATCGCGGTGAACAGCCACTCCTACTCGCTCCCGGAGATCAGCGCGCTGGTGCTCAAGGAGATGAAGGCGGTGGCGGAGACGTACCTGGGCAAGGAGGTGACCAAGGCCGTGGTCACCGTGCCCGCCTACTTCAACGACAACCAGCGCCAGGCCACCAAGGACGCGGGCCGCATCGCGGGCATGGAGGTGCTGCGCATCCTCAACGAGCCCACCGCCGCGGCGCTCGCGTACGGCTTCGGCCGCGACGTCAACCAGCGCGTGGTGGTCTACGACCTGGGCGGCGGCACCTTCGACGTGTCCATCCTGGAGATTGGCAAGGACGTGTTCGAGGTGCTGGCCACCGCGGGTGACACGTACCTGGGCGGCGACGACTTCGACGACCGCATCATGACGTGGCTGGCGGACGACTTCCTGGCCCGCACGCGCCTGGACGTGCGGCAGAACAAGTTCTGCCTGCAGATGCTCAAGGAGGCGGCGGAGAAGGCGAAGATCGACGTGGGCCAGACGGGCTCCGCGGAGATCCTCTGCCAGGGCATCTGCCAGGACGCGAACGGCAACATCATGGACCTGCGCGGCCAGCTCAACCAGGACCAGTTCAACCGCATGGTGATGGACCTGGTGCAGCGCACGTTCAAGGTGTGCGACGAGGCGCTGCAGAGCGCGCGCCTGACGGCGGCGGACATCGACGCGGTCATCCTCGTCGGCGGCCCGACGCGGCTGCCCATCATCCGCAACTCGGTGAAGCACTACTTCCAGAAGGAGCCGCTGGAGGGCATCAACCCGGACCAGGTCGTCGCCATGGGCGCCGCGCTCCAATCGCACGCACTGCTCGACAGCAAGACGGAGACGTTCCTGGTGGACGTCACGCCGCTGTCGCTGCGGATTGGCACGGTGGGCGGGTACACCGAGAAGATCATCGAGAAGAACACGCCGGTCCCCATCGACCGCTCGAAGACGTTCACCACCAGCCGCGACGGCCAGGAGAAGGTGAAGATTCGCGTGTACCAGGGCGAGTCCAACCGCGCCGACGAGTGCGAGATGCTCGGTGAGTTCGAGTTCGCCGGCTTCCGGATTGGCTACCGCGGCGAAGTGAAAATCGAAGTCACATTCGAAATCAACACCGATGGCCTGGTGCACGTCTCCGCCTGCGACACGGAGACCGGTCAGAAGACGTCGACCTCCATCACCCTGTCGTCCGGCATGAGCGAGGCCGACATCCAGCAATCCATCCAGGCCAACCGGAACATCCGGCTCGCCGGCCACAACAGCAACGACCTGCCCGCCGCGGCCCAGTAGAGCCCAGGCCCGATAACGCCGATGTCCCAGCCCTCAGACCCCAGCGCCGGAAATCCGCCGGGAGCGCCGCCCGGGACGCCGGCCACGCCCGCCCGGCCCGCGATCCCGCGAGTGACGGCCGCCGTGCCCGGCCCCGTCACGCCCGGGACTCTTCCGGCGACGCCCGCCGCCGGAGCACCCGCGCAGACGGAGCGGCCCCACCCGGCCGCGCGGTCCGCCGCGACGGCGCCGACACCGCCCCCCCGGGCCACGATGACGGGGCTTCCGGCCGTGCGGACCGGAGCGGGTGCAAGCGCGGGTGCCCCGGCAACCGAGCGACCGGCCTCCCCCTCGGCGCCGCAAGGGACACCGGCCGGTGGTTCCATCAGCGTGGGTGGAGCGAAACCACCGCCGGCGCGCTCGGTCCCAGGGGCTGACGCTGGTTCGCGCGGCACGGCTGGCGCGGCGCCCTCAGCCCCCGGAGCCGCACCGCGCGGCACCCCCGTCGCGCTTCCGAGCATCCCCTCCGTTGCCGCCGTCACCACGCCAGCGGCCTCCGAGGCCAGGGCCCCATCCGCCGGACCGGATGCGCCCAGCGACCCCCTGGCACAGCGGACGCCTCCGGGAGGGCTCCCTTCCACGGTCTCGGCCCCCACGCCTCACGCGGCGACGATGACCACTGCCGGGCCGCAGACGCCGGCAGCACCCACGAGTGCCAACGCGAGGACGCCCGTTCCGCGCCCAGCAGGAGCTGGGAGTCCCGATGGTAAGGCCCCCGCCCCTCGCGCGGCAGGAGGCGCTGGAGCAGCCACGCCGGTTTCGCACCGGGCCGCGGGAGCGTCCGCGGCCGCGTCCGTAGCCAGCGCCGGAGCCAACACGCCTCCGCGCCCGGCCCCCTCGGCGGGTGCGGCAGGAGCCCACACGCCGGTCCCTCGCGCCGCTCCGACGGTGTCCGCAGCCACGGCGCCGACACCGCTCCCCCGTCCTGCCCCTTCGCCCGGCGCAGCTGGCACACCGACGCCCGTGCCGCGTCCGGCAGCTGGAGGAGCCACACTGGCTCCGCGGCCGACGGGGGCGGCCGGAGCCGCGACTCCAGTGCCACGCTCCGGCGCAGGCGCGGTGCCGGCTGTGACGCCAGTCAGCTCCAGCACGCGAGCTGTGCCGCAAGCCGTGGGCGCCGTGCCTTCCGTCGCCCCCCTTGCCTCCAGCGCGCCCGCGGTTCCCCCCGCCACGGGCGCCGTGCCGTCCATCGCTCCGCTGGGCCCCAACGCCAGTCCTGTACCGCCATCCACGAGCACCGCGACGGCCAGAGGCACCCCGTTTCCCGGGACCTCCGCCATCCCGCCCGTGGCAGGTGCTCCTGGTGCGCGTCCCGCTGGAGCCGCCGCGCCGCCGCGGCCTCCCCCCGTGCTCGCGCTGGGACAGGTCGTCCCGCCCGTGGCGCCGTCCGCCGTGCCTCCGCAGCGCCCCGGCGCCCGGCCCACCATGTCCCTGCCAGCGCTGGCTCCCGCGGGAGCCACGCCGCGCCCCCCCCCGGCCGTTCCGCCCGCCACGGCGCGCCCGCCCGCCGTTCCCGGCGTGCCGTCCATCGCGCCGCTCGGCACCGGACCGCGCGCATCGTCCACGGGCGTGCCCGGGATTCCCGCGGTGGCCCCAGCGGTGCCTCCGGCCGCCGCCCCTTCCCCACCGCCGCCTGCCGCATCGACTGGCGTGGGGCTCGACGTCCAGCAGCTCGCGGACCTGGAGTCGCGCTGCGCGAAGCTCGACCAGCTCGACTACTTCGAGCTGCTCATGCTGGAGCGGACCGCCACCCCCGCGGACATCAAGCGCGCCTTCTACCGGGAGAGCCGCACCTACCACCCCGACCGCTTCTTCCACGTGGACTCGAAGGAGCTGAAGGAGCGCGTCAACGACCTCTACAAGCGCGTCACCGAGGCCTATTACGTCCTGCGCGACGACACGAAGCGCAAGAAGTACGCCGCCGACGTGACGGGCCCCGAGCGCGCCCAGAAGCTTCGTTTCACCGAGGCCTCCGAAGCCGAGACCAAGGCCGCCGCCAAGAAGGAGCAGGAGGAGCAGATCGGCACCCACCCCAAGGGCCGTCAGTTCTTCCAGCAGGCGCAGAAGGACGCGGACGCCGGCAACTGGACCGCCGCCGAGCGCAACCTCAAGATGGCGCTCACGTATGAACCCGCCAACGCCCGCTACAAGGAGCGGCTGGCGGAGGTCCAGAAGCAATCCCAGGACGAGTCCCGCGACAAGGGCGGCTCGTTCAAGATTCGCTGACGGCGGCGCCAGGCGGGACCATGGTCATCGACCTCGTCATCCTCGGACTGGTGCTGTTCTTCGCCGTCATCGGCGCCGCCACCGGGGCGTCGCGGCAGGTCGCCAACATGGTGGGGCTCGCGGTGGGCTACTTCGCCTCGCGCCGCCTGGGCCCCATCGCGGGCCCGCACCTGGCGGAGGCCCTGGGCAGCCCGCTCTTCCTGGGCGCCATCGTGGGCACGGTGCTCCTGTTCATCTGCACCTGGCTCGCGGTGCGCTACGCGCTGGGCGCGCTCCTCCTGCGTATCCTCTCCTCCGGCCAGCACAACGAGAACCGTGGCCTGGACCGCTTCCTCGGCTTCGTGCTGGGCGGCGCGAGGATGGGCCTCATCGCCTGGGTCATCCTCAGCGCCATCGCCTTCTTCGAGCAGCACGTCGTCGTCGCCGGGCGCCGCGTGGGCATCTCCCCCAAGGAGTCGCTCTCCATCGAGGCGGCCCGCCGCTACAACCTCTTCGAGCTGACGCAGTTCGCCCCGGTGCGGAGCCTCGTGGAGGTGGCGAAGGCCGCCAGCGACCCGAAGCGCGCCGGCCAGCTCAAGGACGACCCGGCCTACAAGGCCCTGCGCAAGGACCCGCGGTTCCAGCGCCTGCTCCAGGACCCGAAGCTGAAGCAGGCGTTGGCACGCGGTGACACCGCCGCGCTGCTGCGCAACGACGGCGTGCTCCAGCTCATCCAGGACCCGGACGTGGCGGCCCGGCTGGGGGCCGCGGCGAAGGCCTCCGCCCGCGAGGACTGACTCACACGTCCAGCTGCGCCACGTCCAGCTCCCGCAGCCGCTCCCGCACGAAGTCCGCGTCCACCTTCACATGGTGCCGCCGCCGCTCGGGCGCCTCGAACATGACGTCCGCCATGACGTGCTCCAGGATGGAGCGCAGTCCGCGCGCGCCCAGCTCCCGGTCGACGGAGTAGCGCACCACCTCCCGCAGGCCGTCCTCGGAGAAGTCCACCTCCAGGTCGTCCATGGCCAGCAGCTCGCGGAACTCGCGCACGATGGCGTCCGGCGGCTCGGTGAGCACGCGCAGCAGGTCGTCCTCGCCCAGCCGGTCCAGCTGCACCACCACCGGCAGGCGCCCGAGGAACTCCGCCAGCATTCCGAACTCCGTGAGCTGCCGCGTGGTGATGCGCCGCCGCCAGCGTCTCGCGGCGGCCTCCGCGCCAAAGCCGATGGCCCGGCCACCCTCCTCGTCGGCGTCGTGTAGGTCACTGAAGGTGCCGGCGCAGATGAACAGGATGTCCCGGGTGTCCACCTGCACGAAGTCGCTCTTGTTCCACGCCTGTGTGACGTTGAGGGGCACGTACACCTCTCGGCCCTCCAGCAGCTTCAGCAGCGACTGCTGCACGCCCTCGCCGCCAATGTCCCGACTGCCGGCGCCGTTGCGCGCGCCCTGGGAGCGGCGGGCAATCTTGTCCACCTCGTCGATGAAGATGATGCCCCGCTGGGTGTCCTCCACGGAGTGGTTCGCCTTGAAGAGGAGGTCGGAGATCATCACCTCCACGTCCTTCCCGTAGTAGCCGGCCTCCGTGTACTCGGTGGCGTCCACGGTGGTGAAGGGCACGTGGAGGATTTCCGCCAGGTTGCGGGCGATGTGCGTCTTGCCGCTCCCGGTAGGCCCCATCAGCAAGATATTGGATTTCTTGATGAGCGACGTCCTGCGCAGCCTGCGCGCCAGCAGGCGCTTGAGGTGATTGTGGGCGGCGATGGCCACGGCGCGCTTGGCGCCGTCCTGGCCGATGACGAAGCGATCGAGCCGCTCGTAGATTTCCCGCGGGGTCAGCACCGCTTCTTCCCTGCGTGCGGACGACTCCATGTAACCTCCCCTCGTGTCCACGCGACCTTCAGGACTCACGTGGAAAGGGTAGGAATTGAATGGAGCCCCGGCCTGCGGGAGGAGAACCGCCAGGCGGCCGCCCCGCCAGCCCGCCTGCCCTCCGCGCAAGCGGCTGTTGAATACCGAGGGGGTTTCCGATAGTTCGGCGCGATTTCCCGTGCCCACTTCCATGTTCATGGGAGTCCCCCCCTTCACCCAGGGAGCCTCGAGACGCCGATGCCCGCAAACGCCCCTCCCCATCGCTGGACCCTCGCCGACGCGCACGAGCTGTACGGAATCCGGAACTGGGGCAAGCCCTACTTCGGCATCAACGAGAAGGGCCATGTGATGGTCCACCCGGATGGCCCCCAGGCCCCCAGCATGGACCTGAAAGAGCTGGTCGATGAGGTGCGCCGCCGGGGCATCAGCCTGCCGCTGCTCATCCGCTTCACGGACGTGCTCCGCCACCGCGTCGTCCACCTGAACGAGGCCTTCCGCAAGGCCATCGCCGACCACGGCTTCAAGGGCGACTACCGCGGCGTCTACCCCATCAAGGTGAACCAGCACCGCTACGTGGTGGAGACGCTCATCGAGGCGGGCAAGGGCTACAACTACGGGCTGGAGGCCGGCAGCAAGCCGGAGCTGCTCGCGGTGATGGCGCTGCTGGAGAACGAGGACGCGCTCGTCATCTGCAACGGCTACAAGGACGAGGAGTACATCGAGACGGCGCTCTTCTATTCGCGCCTGGGCCGCAACGTCATCCTCGTGGTGGAGAAGCCCAGCGAGCTGCCGCTCATCGCCGAGGTCGCCCGGCGCACGGGCATCGCTCCGCGGCTGGGCATGCGCGTGAAGCTGTCCACGCGGGGCGCCGGCAAGTGGGAGGCCAGCGGCGGCGACCGCTCCAAGTTCGGCCTGTCCTCCTCCGAGCTCATGAACTGCATCAGCTTCATGAAGGACACGGGCCTGCTGCCCGCCTTCGAGCTGCTGCACTTCCACCTGGGCAGCCAGATCTCCAACATCCGCAACGTGAAGAACGCGCTGCGCGAGGTGGGCTGCTTCTACGTCGAGGTGGCCCGCCAGGGCGCGCCGCTGAAGTACCTGGACGTGGGCGGCGGCCTGGGCGTGGACTACGACGGCTCCCAGACGAACTTCGCCTCCTCCATGAACTACACCACGGAGGAGTACGCCAACGACGTGGTGTTCGGCGTCATGGAGGCGTGTGACCGGGCCGGCGTGACCCACCCCACCATCGTCTCCGAGTCCGGCCGCGCCGTGGTGGCGCACCACGCCGTGCTGGTGGTGGATGTGCTGGGCACCAGCGAGTTCGACCCCGTCCAGGTGCCGGACAAGATGGACGAGAAGGCGCCCTCCGTGGTGCGCAACCTCTGGTCCACCTACCGCGAGGTCACCAACAAGAACCTGCTGGAGGCGTGGCACGACGCGCAGGACTCCAAGGAGGAGAGCCTCACCCTCTTCTCGCTGGGCCACCTGTCGCTGGAGCAGCGCGTGGCGGCAGAGAACATCTACTGGGCCACCTGCCACAAGATCATGCGCATCGCCCGCGAGCTGGGCGAGATTCCCGAGGAGCTGGAGTCGCTGGAGAAGGCGCTCAGCGACACGTACTTCTGCAACTTCTCCGTGTTCCAGTCGCTGCCGGACTCGTGGGCCATCGACCAGCTCTTCCCGATGATGCCCATCCACCGGCTGACGGAGAAGCCGACGCGCCGCGCGACGCTGGCGGACATCACCTGCGACTCGGACGGGAAGATCGAGCACTTCATCGACAAGCGCGAGGTGAAGGACGCGCTCGAGCTGCACGCCCTCAACGACGACGACTACTACCTGGGCATCTTCATGGTGGGCGCCTACCAGGAGATCCTGGGCGACCTCCACAACCTGTTCGGCGACACGAACGCGGTGCAGGTATCCCTGGGCCCCAAGGGCGGCTACCTCATCGACAACGTGGTGGCCGGAGACACGGTGACGGAGGTGCTCAACTACGTCAGCTACAACAAGGACGACCTGGTGGCGAAGCTGCGCAAGTTCACCGAGTCGGCCTTGCGCCAGGGCCGCATCACCCTGGATGAGTCGCGCAACCTGCTCCGCATGTACGAGGACGGCCTGTCCGGCTACACGTACCTGGAGCGCGAGGTGGACGCGAGCTTCGCCAGCAGCGCCAGCCAGCTGCGCCTGGTGCCCGCGCCGGACGCCTCGGGCAGCCGGACCGCGTCCACGCCTCCGAGCGCGTCGGGCACCTGAGCCACGCCCCACCTGAAGGAAGTCCAAGGCCCCCTGGCGCGCCACACGGCGCCAGGGGGCTTCTTCATGTCTCAGCCCGGTGGCCCGCGAGCAGCGGCTCGCCCGAGCCAAAGGGCTGAGGCTCATCCGCGAAGGCCACGTCGGCCGCCTGGGCCCGCAGGCGCTGGAGCACCGAGCGCTGCGCCTCACCGCGCTGGACGAGCGCCTCGAAGGGAAAGCGCGCCAGCCGCGCGTCCTTCACCGACACCCGAGCCAGGGTGCGCCACAGGGAGAGCCGGCCCTCCGTGGCCGCGCACAGTCCTTCCAACTCCAGCAAGCGGCTCAGCGGGGAGTAGCGCACGAGCGAGCCGTTGAGCTTCAGCCGGGACACCTTCTCGGCGGCCCAGGCGGCGCGTGTCTTCACCCCGTCCCGCTTCAGCACCAGGGCGTCCATCACCGACTGGAGCGTCGTCTGGTCTTCCTTCAACTCGGGGATGAGCGTCGCCAGGTAGCGCCCCACCAGGTTGTCGCGGTTCTCCGCCTCCGTGCGAAGCGCCAACTCCAGTCCACCCACCGAGGCCGCCAAGTGGTCGTTGAGGTAGATGCCCAGCCGCTTCACATGCATGCCCAGTCCTCCCGTGGGAGACCCCACAGCCCGGGAAGATGGACACGAAGGCGCCCGCCCGCAGCAGCGGCGGGCAGGCCCTGCTGGAGTGCAGGCGAGCCTGCGTCCTCAGTCCGGATAGCTGAAGGACAGCGGCAGCTTCACGTCGGCGTGGAGGCTGCGGGCGACCGGACACTCACGGCCCACCGCCTCCAGCTTCGCCCGCTGCTCGGCGGACAGGCCCGCCGGCATCTGGATGTCCAGCACCAGCTCGGCGATGCGCCGCGGCGGCGGCGTCATGCGCTTCTCCACCCGGGCGCGTACCTCGCCCAGGGGGATGCCCTCGCGCGAGGCGAACAGGTGCATCGTCGTCACCGCGCACGACATCAGCGCCGCGCCCACCAGGTCCGTGGGCGAGAAGCTGCCGCCGGTGCCGCCGTTGTCACGCGGCGCCTCCGTCTGGCTCACCGTGCCGGAGGGACCGTGGGTGAGCTGCGTCTTGAACTGGGGCTGGCTGACCAGGGTCATCACCACGCCCGTGGCGGGAGTCTGCGGCTGGCTCATGTCGGCGCTCCTGGGGAGTCGGGTGGCTCTAGCGGACGAACGCGTCGTGCTTCTTCGCGTCGGCCTCGGTGGAAGGCTCCGCGTCCTCCACGCTCCAGTCCAGCGTCTTCATCAACGACTTGCGGCGCTTCTGCACGTCCGTGTCGAGGAGCTTGATGGCGTCCTCCATCCGGTCCATCAGCCGCATCGGCTTGCGCTTGTGCTTCGGCTCGTTCAGCAGCGCATGCGTCAGCCAGGGGAACACCGCCGTCACGTCGCAGTGCACGTACACCGAGCCCGTCTCCACCGCCTCCACGGAGACCTTGCCCCAGGTGTGGCCCTCACCGGCCGGGCAGCTGGACAGCGCGCCGTTGTCCACCGGGTCCACGCAGAACTGCACGTCGATGTCGAAGCCCTGCGTGGGGACGTTGAGGATCTGATCCAGCAGCGGCTCGCCCTGGAGCGTGTAGTTCTTGGGCACGCCACCGCCCAGAATCCAGATGGCCAGCTGCTTGCTGCCGTTCTGGCGGCAGAAGTGCTGCATGGCGGCCATGGAGTAGACGTCGTCGTTGATGTCGATCTCGAACTTGAAGTCCGCGCCCAGCAGCCGCTTGAGCTTCACCACGTTGAGGAAGATGGAGCCGTCCTGCACCGCGCCCACCCAGATGGGCACCGCGTGCTTGTAGGCCGTGGACAGGAGCGACGGCTGCTTCACGCCCAGCTTCTTCTCGATCTGATGGATGGCCTTGCCCAGCAGGTAGTGGAACTCCGGCGTGGTCATCTTCCGCTGGAACTCCGGGCCACGGACGATGGCGGAGAACAGCCGGTCGGTGTCCAGCAGCGCCTCCTCCCAGAAGCCCAGGTCGTAGATGCGGATGATGCGCGCCAGCCGGTACTGGAGGTCGCCCGCGTTCGGGTTCACCTCGCGGATGGCGTGGCCGATGACGCGGTGGGCGTCATGGTAGAGGTTGGCGCCCGTGGTGGTGATGGCGGAGATGGCGCCCTTCTCGATGAGCGGAATGATGCAGCTCTGGTGCAGCCCCGCGGGCGTCATCGCGCCGGACATCGTGAGGAAGACGGACGCGTCCTGCTCCAGGGACTTCGACATCAGCTCGAACGCGGTGCGCTCCTGGCGCCCCACATAGGCGCTGAAGGCGTGCGCGAGCAGCTCCGCCGGCTTTTCCTTGCCGGTGATGGGACGGGGATCCGCCTTGCGCGCCGCGGAGTACGCGGCACGAAGGGACTTCTTCGGGGTCGAGGAGGGCTTGGCCATGGCGCGGCGACATACCATCCGGCCGGCCCCGGCTCTACTTGTTGCGCTTCCGAGCGGTGCCGGAGACCTTGGCGGGGGCCTCGGGGACGCGCTCGGGGGCGCCGAGCACCTGGGCCCGCACCTGCTCGGCCGGCAGATGGGATGTGTCCGCCATGACACAAGAGACGAAGGCCAGCTCCGCCAGGGCCCGGCGGGCCCGCTGACGCACCGCGGGGTCTTCCGAGGTCAGGACGTCGGTGGCGGACGCGATGTAGCTGCTCGCCAGCGACTCGAAGAGGTACACGCGGTTTTCGATGGTCGAATCAGACTTCTTTCCCATAGGCCCCCGACAGTAGGCACACCCCGGTTGGCGGCGGCACCCCCATGCCGCAAGTTGGTGTGAAACCCGGCACAGGTCGCGTAAGGGACAGGACGCACCTCACACCCGGGAGCCCGCTGTGATTGACCTGCACTCGCACACCACCGCCAGCGATGGTCAATATGCCCCCACGGCGCTGCTGACGCGCGCGGCCGAGGCCGGCGTCACCGTGCTGGCGGTGACGGACCACGACACCGTCGCGGGTCTGGCGGAGGCGGCGGAGGCGGCGCGCCCCCTTGGCGTGGAGCTGGTGCCCGGCATCGAAATCTCCGCGTTCGTCCATGGGCGTGAGTGCCACATCCTGGGGCACTTCCTCCGGCCGGACGACGAGGACATCGCCCGCTTCGCGGACCGGCTCCGCGTGGAGCGGGAGCAGCGCATGGAGGCCCTGGTGGAGCGGATGCGGCAGCTGGGCTACCCGCTGCGCATGGAGCACGTCAGGGCGGTGGCCGGCGACGCGCAGCTGGGCCGTCCACACCTGGCCCGCGTGCTGGTGGAGCAGGGCTGGGTGGTGGACGTGAAGGAGGCCTTCGACCGCTTCCTGGGGACGCGGGGCGCGGCCTGGGTGGAGCGCTTCAAGCTCTCGGGCGAGGACGCCATCCGCCTCATCCGCAACGCGGGGGGCACGGCCACCCTCGCCCACCCCGGCGCCTCGCGGATGGAGCGGCTGGAGATCCGCGCACTCGCACAGGCGGGCCTCGCCGGGCTGGAGGTGCTCCACGAGGACCACAACCCCAGCGTGCGCCAGAAGTACCTCTCCCTGGCCCGGGAGCTGGACCTGGTCCCCACCGCCGGCAGCGACTTCCATGGCGAGGCCATCTCCCCGGACCACCGGCTGGGCAGCGCCGCCATGCCTCCCGAGCTGTTCGCGAAGCTCAAGGCGCGGGCCCGTGCCTGAGCTGCCACAGCCCCGCCTAAATGAGATATCCAGAATTTTGCTAAGCTCGGTGCTCCATGGAGTGCCCGAGCGAGACGACACTGAGCGACCTCCTCGAAGGGGCGCTCCCGGACGCGCACCGCACGCGCGTGCTCGCCCACGTCGAGGGCTGTGAGCGCTGCCAGGAGCAGCTGGCCCTGGGCGCCAGCGCGTCCGAGCTCCACCCCGCTCCGGTGCAACAACCCCTCGTCGCCGCGGGCACCCGGCTGTCGCGCTACGTGGTGCAGGAGCGGATTGGCCAGGGCGCCATGGGCGAGGTGTACGCCGCCCACGACCCGGAGCTGGACCGCCGGGTGGCGCTGAAGCTGCTGCGCCCCGAGGGCCGACACCTGGAGGAGCTGCGCCTGCGGCTGCTGCGCGAGGCCCAGGCCCTGGCCCGGCTGGCCCACCCGCACGTCGTCACCGTCCACGACGTGGGCGTGGAGGACGG
>Ga0182745_1001110_pt1 | contig 26487 bp, 24 predicted proteins | sample eDN3rd30CKraftBY_FD_128523 | JGI IMG/M metagenome (GOLD analysis project Ga0182745, IMG submission 128523) | Enriched backyard soil microbial communities from Emeryville, California, USA - eDNA 3rd pass 30_C Kraft BY (version 2) (version 2) | ecosystem: Environmental > Terrestrial > Soil >... | reverse complement strand
TTCCAAAGCTATAACCAAACCGATACCCGCATTCCTGCATCAGGAACGGAAGCGACCCTCTTGATTTTCTCGCGACCACGTCTCGCGGATGAGGTTTCTTCGTCGTGTCTTTGCTTGGTTGCGAGTCCTGCGACGAGGATGAATTCAGTGCTGTAATGCCCCCTTTGTCATCGATGTCGAACACACGGATCAAGGGAGTCTTATGCGCAGATGAAGAACTTCGATGCGCGATGAATAGAAGGCGGCCGGAGTGCGCAAACATGAAAGACTGGACTGCATGAGTTTGGCCGGTCAATGATTGCTCTACTTTGCCGGAACGGGCATCAATCACCAAACTCCTATTGTCCCAGCGACCGCCACCTACAAGTAGAAGTCTTGAATCGGGGGAGAAGGCGATAGCCGTGACCTCCTTCAACTGCCGTGATAGGTCTACGGTCGTCAAAACCTGTCCCGAATCACTACTGTAGAATTCAATGATCCGGTTAAGTCGGACTATCGCAAAGAATTCTTCGGACGGAGACAACACCGCTCTGTCAAAATGATGAGCGAATTTGTCAAAAACACGTAGCTCCCTGAATGTCTTTGCGTCCCAGAAACGAACGGAGTGCTCTCTCCCGACGGTGAACAATCGTTTTCCATCGGACGAAATCTGCACATTGGTAACCGAGTTATAATGTCCCAAAATTTGCGGCTGATCGCCTTCTTGCAGAACCTTGTGCGCGATTCGCGACACAGTTGCCCCCGTCGATAGATTCCAAACGCCGATCAAGCCGCGAGCGCCCCCTCCCCCAAGGATGAGATTGAGTCCATCCGGTGAGACCGCACCGCAATTCCATGAACCCGGCTCAATCTCGAACGTCTTGATGATATTCCACGTCTGAACATCCCAGCAGTAGACTCTGTTTTCGTGCCAATTCTCCTTTACCCCGCCCACAGTGAAAGCAGCGTCGCCTTCTGGGGAAAACAGCAGTATTTTCGTACCCGGAGGTAGATCGGGAATGACTTTCGGACTGTTCCCCTGCTGCTGGAGATCCCATACATGTAGAGCTTGATCGACAGACCGTCCCGACCGTGAATTACCCGCGTCGAGAACAACTAAGAAGCGACTATTCGGAGAAATGGCAATCGCTTGAATCTTAATGGCTTGGCTTAAAGTTTCGGATTGAATTCTATCTGCATACTGCCGACTGAGTGGAACTTGCGACGAACCTGATATGACGATCGTTGATTCAGCCGGGAAGGATGTATCGTCTGCGTGAGTCTGTAGGGGGTGGTCCGTTTGGTTTTGACAGGCGGTGTGCAAAAGACACAGCCAGACGACGATGATTGACTTGCATCTCATGCCGTTGTTCCTCCGCTAATGGTGAATGGAAATGACGCAGCAAACGTCAGAACGGAATTGATTGAGCAGTCGATATCGGCGCAGAATAAGGAGCGCTGAACCATGACTACTCCAGCTACCCCCGCGAAGGGGCCAAAAGAATGGAGATGCCTTTATTGTTAAGGGTTGAGATCCTTGCTGGCCGCTCCGAAGGCGAGACCTTTCTGGCAATTCTGAACCGCCAGGACGGGAGACACTCCCAAGCGAATGGCCGTGTCCTCTGCCTGTTGCAAGGCATGCAGCGTGAATTCAGGGGAAAACTGTCCCGAGCGGGCCAGATTGATCGTCTTGAGAATCTGGACATGCACCTCCTCATCTGGCAGTTGGCCGGCACAGAGTCGGTTCACCGTTGCAGCAACACGTCCCCAGGTCGGGTCTGCAATCTCATTCTGGATCCCCCGTTGCTCAACAGAGGTTTTTCCAGGACTCGGCGTCGTACTCTGACGCGTGGATCCTGAGATCACACGTGACTTCCGAGCCAGATATTGCTGGGCGAGTTCCCAGTTAATGAACTGGCCGAAGAGATCGAGGTCCGCTTCCGCAAAGCTCGGCGGCAGGTAGGCGAAGTTGATTCGCAGGTTGTGTTCTGGGAGATCCCAGCTCAAGAATTTGGAAGCATTCATCTCCCGAAATTCGTCAGGCATCATCGTGTTTGTCGGCGGTCCGAGTGCTTCCCGGTAGGGAGCGATCCATTTGGTCGCACTCTCCGCCGAACGGGGAACGACATAGCGAATGACAAATAATTCGCCATCCAGAAACTCATACATGAACATGGAGTCCAGATAGACCGCATAGTTGATGGATGTCAGGGATTGCGTCGTGTCCTTCTGCGCCGAGGGATACGTTTTGAGAAATTCGGCGAGAGACAGCCTGTTCAGTACGTCGCGACAGAACGAGTCTTTGTGCAGAAAGGATTTCACCGCAACCACGTTCGTTTGATCTGCTACTCCCGGCTTTGCAGGTGTGGGGGTTTTCTCTGGTGGAGACGGGCGTTGTGGCTGTGGTGTGGCGGATGCGTCCTGCTGAATGGGAGTCATCGGATCCGTTGCTTTTTTACTACAGCCCACCGTCAGGCATAAAGCCGCCAGAACGAGGATGGATTTCGAGAGGACTTGGTGCATTGGCCCTTCTTTCTGTGGAGTGGTGGAGTTCAAAGCTGTGTTTCGAATATCAGTCCGTAACCAGAAAGATACCGATCGTCATCAATTCAAAATGGTACTTATCGTCCGTGGAGAGATACCGATAGTCAACTGTTCAATGCTCGTATGGCGCAGCGAGCAGACATTCTGGAGCGGTTTGGAGAGCGGGTGCGGACCTTGCGGAAGGAGCAAGGCTATTCCCAGGAAGCCTTTGCGGCCGCCTGCGGGCTGGACCGCACCTACATCGGCGGCATCGAACGGGGCGAACGAAATCTCGCTCTGCGGAACATCGAGGTGATCGCCCAGACGCTGGGGATCACGCTGTCAGAGTTGATGGAAGGGTTGTGAAGAGGTCATTCTGTTTCAAAGTTCGATCATCCATGCGTTATATTGCGTACACCAAAAACTTTGTCGTCCTCTTTCAGTGATGATTTCAGTCCCCTTTGGTCTTTCCCGAGGGAGAAAGATGGCTACAGAAGCAATTGTTGCCATGACAACTCGCGAAAAGATCTTACTGGAGAACGTGCTGGATGCGTTAGACCGTCTCTTTGATCGCCAGTCTTCGGTGGTCGACATCCAGTCCTTATTGTTGGCTACGAGCGAAGCTCTAAGCAGTACATGTCACGAGCCTCTATTACGGACAGCCGAAAGAGAGTTGCAGACGATCATCCGATCGACCACCAGTGAGGAGGAAAGACGCGATCGTGCCTTGCTTGTAACCAACGATTTGCGGATTGATTTGGCCCAGAAACTGCCGATCGATTAAGCCCGTTTGTGATGTCGTTGGAACAGGCGAAGATTCATTTTCCGGACCTTGCCTTGTCGGCTTCCGGAACACCCGATTTCTGTTATCAAGAGAGACAGTCGTCAGACCGGTAAGTTGGTGAGTCTCTTCATCGACAACTGCCCGGACTGAAAACAAGACAGCGGAAGGCGTCGGTCGGTCAGGCCCGCGATTCAGATCAGATGAATGGTCCAGAGCATCCGGTGACAAAATTTCTCAGTCCACTCCAGGAACTGGCCGAAGGTCGAACCGCCCCCTCGGATTGGCTGGTCTGGTGGTCCTCCCATTCCGAGGAAATTGAAGCCCTGGTGTCTCGTGGATGGTATCTCCGTTTGAAACCAAGACAGGTGGATCCAGACCAGCCGAATCGGGCGGCCCTGTTCAGCCAGGAGGGGGCCTGTTACATCCTCAACGCACTTGACGTCCCGTTTGAGAAATCGGATCGTTATCATCAGGTCTGGGTGGAAGAGTTTCGACTGTATTGTGAAGAGCAAAAGGCGCTACGAAAACGTCTGAAGAAGCAGTATGGTCCTCAGCTGGCGCTTCTGGGCAAAACTTTCCCTGGCCCGGTTTCTGAAGACGCAGACAGAACGGCTCGAATGCCTGGATGCTCCTGCCACCCATGATGACATTACGGCATTTGAGCAATCGATCGGGATCCCGCTTCCTGCCACTTATCGCCAGTTCCTCCTGTGCACACGGCAGCTTAAACTTGAAGGACTTTCTCTCGGTTTCGATGACATCTGGTCTCACCCGGCCTTGATCCCGTTGGAGACCGGGACATCCGCTGCGCTCTGCATTGCCGATTACTGGCTGGAAGCCGACGGTGACCAGCTTTTACTGGAATGGACAGCGACTCCCAAAGATGATCCGGGCATCTTTTATTATGCTCATGAAGAGGGATCGAACCGAGCTCGCCCCCTCTCCATGAGGCTTTCCCAGTGGTTGGAATCGTTGCCGAAGTCCCCGATCTTCCGCGAGAAATGATTCCGCGAACCTGACCGTCAATCTGGGCAATTTTCGAGTGGATTCATGAAGAGCATGTCCGTTCTTACGCATGCTCACCAGTGCTTTACCGGTTAAACACACATTTCAAAGCAGATTACTGATCGAATCGGTTTAGCCTGCCGGAATGAGGATCGGAACGATTCGAGTGAAATCAGTGAGCGGTTGGAAATGGGTTTCTTCGATCGCATCAAAAACGGTCCGATTCCTCAGTCTTCCTGACTCCCGGTCATATCTGACGTAGCCAAGTTCACAAGTTTTGAGGAAGTTTCTCAGCTCCCGAACTTCGTCGGTCTTCCAGGTTCTTGTGAATGGTTCATCAAAGTAGGAACGCATGGCATCCGGGCCATGTGGACACAGTTCCTCCTCGAAGAATTGCAGGGCCGCCCGCTGGAGGGCCAGATGCTGTGTCGTGAGCAAATTTTCTCCTGTCTATGAAAAGGAAGACCAGTCAGTTGAATGACGACGAATCCCGCCGGACCTTCCGGCGAGGGCGAGAGACTGCCGGTGGCGCCTGATAAATTCCGGGCTCATTCACCGACAGACACCGTCCCTGAGCCCACTGTCGCAGTCGTGACACCGACTCGGCGGCCGTGACCGCAACGGGAACAATGTTCCGGGCAGCCTCCAGCAGGGAGAGATCCTGCAATGCCGAGAGTCGGCAACAGGCCCGGATTTCGGCACCCGTCCATTGGTCATCTGGAGGGAGTGGCTGTTGGGGATCCCGTTCAAACTCCTGGAGATACAGATTCCAGATTGACCGTTTTTCGTCAGCACCGGGAACGTCCAGAAAGAACAGACCGTCAAACCTCTCCGCCCGTGTGAACTCCAGTGGCAATCGACTGATGTCGTTGCAGGTGGCAATCAGGTAGACGTCGCTGGTGTGGTCGTTCATCCAGCTTAACAGCCGACCGAACAATCGGGCTGAGACACCGGAGTCGTTCGATCCGCTGACACCGCTGAGCCCTTTTTCGATCTCGTCACAGAACAGGATGCAGGGAGCCATCGCATCGGCGATCCTTAGAGCCTGACGGATGTTGCTTTCCGTTTGACCGACAAGCGATCCCATCAGCGCACCGACGTCCAGGAGGAGAGTCGGACGACCGGTTTCGTTCCCGAGGGCTTTGGCGAAGGCGGATTTGCCCGTCCCCGGAACTCCCAGCAGCAGGACCCCGCGGGGACGTTTCCGAGGATGGCTTCGGTTCCTCCACGACAAGGATTTCCGGCAAAAATCCTTGAGCGGTTCCAGCCCACCCAGGCTGTTGAAATCTTCCCGGCCTCGATGCAATTCCAGCAGGCCGGACTTCTTGAGCATCCCGGACTTCAGTTCCCACACCGCTTCACTGGTGATCCGGCCCTGCCTGACGAGGGAGAGACTGAAGGCGTTCTCGGCTTCCAGGCGTGTCAGTCCGGAAGCCGCATCCAGAACCACCTCCAGTTCCGGGTCGGCGGGCAGCTCACTTTCCTCGGTCGCAATTCCCCGGGCGATCTCCTCCAGTTGATTCCGATCCGGGAGTTCATGCTCCAGGACCGCGAACAGTTTCTCCAGTTCCACAGGCAACTGCACCACTGGCGAGAGAATCACCAAAATTGTGCGGTTCTGCTTGCCGGTGATCACCTGCTGCGCCAGCGTCTGCACGATTTCGGCGGAACTGAGAAACCGATGGAAGTTCTGCAGGACCAGCAGGACGGTCCCGTCCGGCATGGCCAGTGAGTTCACCGCCCGAATCGCCGCCAGGGGATCGCGATTGCCGATCTCCGCCTCGTCCCCCTGCAGCCCCTGATCAATGTCCCAGGTGAGCAGCTTCCAGTCTTCCTGGCGGCAGAGCTGCGCGATCTCGGCCAGCGCGTCCGGGTGTTCATGGCTTTCGATCCAGATGCCGGTGAAGCACGCGCGGACGTACTCCCCCAGCTGCTCGGCGAGCGTCATGTTCTTTCCTTCTGAAATCAGGTTGAGAAATGTTGTGAACACGAAATGTGGAAATTTGCGAAAGACGTCAGGATTGCTGCCGAATCGGTTCCGCCTGTTCTGCGGACTGATGAAACTCCGGCTTGAGCTGTTCATTCACTGACTGGCCAAGTGCCTGCTCGATCAACCGGCTGGCCTCCCGGCAGGCGTTTCCGACATAGCCCCTGGTCTCAACACGGCTGCTCCCATCCGGAGCGACGACGATCTCGATGGTTCTGGTCAAACTGCACCTCCAACATGAATGGTCAACTTGATGGAGCCATCTTCCAGCACCTGTTCCAGGCAGGTGTGCCCGCGACGATGGCTTTCGATCCGGGCTTTTTCGACGGCATACGCCTGCAGGAACCGGTTGAGTTGCCGCGGATCCCCCCATCGGCCTTCGAAATTGTCGTAAGCAATCTTCGCGGTGGAGACGTCACAGACCACCGGATACCGCCACTCCGGCAATCGTACCGCCCAACCGGTCGCCGCACTGCTATAGAGTTGGATTTCACCGTAGACCGGCTCCGGCAAATACAGGCGATCACACGCCGCGCGAACGGCAACAGGATCGCGGATTTCGGTCTGAATTTGCACGATGTGTGAAATGGTTTTGCTCCTTGATTCAAGAACAGACAAACAGGGAACCGACCGCCGGTTCCTGAAAACGAAAAGGGCCCTGTGAAAACCGGTTCCAACCGGTCGTCGCAGAGCTGTTTTGGCTCGGAATTCCTCTCTTCAGAGTTATGCCAATGGCCTCATCTCATATGCCGCGAAACAGGGCTGTTTTTTAGTAATCGCCCCCTGAATCCTCCCTTGGAGTCGATGAGGAGCGCAAATTCTGCTCTTCAGACTCTCGATCGGGCCTCATTTCCCGGCCCATCGTCCTCATTCCGAGACATTCGTCTATCATGGCGGCGACCTGAAGTCTGGTCTCATAGGGAACCGGGTTGTTTCATTGATCAAGGAGGAAGGGGATGTGGGATAAACTCCGCCTGCGTGCCTGGCACATTGCCGGACATGCTTATTCTGCAATGGCACAGGACTGTCCTGTTCATCAACTCACACTCGAAGGATTCACCCAGGCGGATCTGGACCGGCGCGGGGAGGCGCAGCGGCTGGATCCCTGGACGATGATTTGCCTCCCCACGGTCCACCGGCCCCTCGCACCGGGGACGTACAGTCCGATTTCGCAACGTGTGATGTTCATCGCCCTCGCCGGACCGATGGTCGAACTCATCTGGAGTGAACAGGAATGTACTCTGGAGAACATTCAACGATTTAAGGAGGACTGGCGCCAGGTCTGGACCGCGGCCGGAGGCACCTGGTTCAACGAACTGGCCCGGAAGGATTTCCTCATGAAGTGTATCAGTAATGGACCAATCGTTCTGAGGGGCGACTTAACGACTGAGTTCGTATGGACTGTGTCCGAGCATCTTCTGAATCACGGGGGCATGAACCGGGACGAGGTTCAGGCTGCCTGGGAGAAAACGCTGGAGATGTGCGAAAAGTGGAGCCGCCAGCCTGCCCGGCAGCCAGTTGTTCTGGATTTCCCAGATGTCCCCGATGTCTTTGGGATGACGAGGGATTGGGAATGTGTTGATTGGTGAGCGTGTCTGCGTTGATATTGGGGGCTTGTAGGCCAGGCAGATTTCGAGTCAAAACCAAATCATCGATACGAAAATGCCACGAAGGAACGTCATTTTCTGCAAATGACCGCCATCTTCACCACCGATCATGAGAGATTTCTCTCGCGCCCAGAAAAGGGAGCTGGCTGGGGGGAAGTGATTCTGAAGAATCTGTCTGAAATGCCATCGCAATGATCTTGACCATAATAATTACGCCAGGCAAAATTTGGTCATCAACGATTCGTGCTCTGTTGAACGACGCATTGAGCACATTCTCCCCCTGATCGAATGTTGAGTTCGGTGTTCACCCAGAGAGGGGTTAACGGGAGTACTCGCCAAGCCCGGCTTGGCTTGAGTGGCTCGGGACGACTACTAAAACACCCACATTTTGCGGGGTTCCCACAAGGTCTGAAAATTTCAGGCCACACGCATTCTGTTACGGAATGCTGTACTGATGACCAAACAGGTTTACCCGGCCGGAGATGCCGCCTCGCGATGAATTCCGCGGCATCTCACCGGCAATGGGCTAACCGGCTGCACCCCAGAGAGGTGGATGCAGCTTTGCTTTCCGACCAAGACGGTTGCTACCTGAGTCTGTCGTTGATGTAGCATATGCCCCGTGACCATAGGTGATAGAGATGTCCTATTTAATTTCGACTGAAGAAGAGTGCCACACCACGCAACAGTTCGATCGTTCTTTGTACTTCAACAAAACACAACTGAAGGCCCAGGGCTGGAAAGATTGTCACATCTCCGAGTTTCTGTCCCAGCCCGACCGAACGCGGAGGAATGGCCGGGAATGCCTCTACATCAGGAGCAGAGTTCAAACCGTTTTCAACTCGGACACTTTTCCGCGAGCAGAAGTTGAGAGTGTTCTGCAACGGAGGGAAAGCCGTAGGAACAGGAAACAATTGGCTGAAATTGAGCTCCTGACGCAAGCTCATCCCACAGTACCACGGAACCAGATCGAAAAGGTGGTTAGCGAGAAGAAGCGAATCTATCGAGATCAAGAACTCGGTTACAATACCGGAGTTGCCACCGCCACTTATTGGAGGCAACTCGGTTATCAACCAAACCAGCCTGTGTGGTGGTATGGCTATGCCGTGGAAGAGTCGAATTTGGCGCCTGTCTACTCGAAGAGTGCATTGCAGGAGGTTGACGACGAGAGGAGCCCAGACGACGTCTGGGCTGACTACTACAATCGCCACGGATCTCGTGAAATTGCCCTCGCCGAAATCCTGCGGTTCTCGAATCGACTTCAAAAAGTGATTCGTCACCCCGGGTTTTATCTCCTCAAAGATTACTGGATCACATTGAACCAGGAATACCTCAGGGAAGGTCGCATCTCCAGGCAAGAACGAAAGGAATGCTGGAGTTGCAATGGCACCGGACAGTTTCGCTATGATTCCTGCCGGAAATGCGACGGAACGGGAGTATATTCCAAACGCAAACTCTACGAACACAGGTTCGATATCCAAGGACGCGAATACTGTTTCCATTCTTACCGGGAGCCACAAAACATCACCGATACTCCCGGCGCAGACCTTGGATTTTACGGAGGCGCATTCCAGGCGTCTGAACTCCCCTTACCCCCTCAGTCACTTTTGGTCAGAGCGGTCCGAATTGGTCTGGTGGAAATCTTCGGAGGTCCTGTTCCGGAAGCAGACGTTCGACGAAATGAGCGGTGGCGGTATTCGATATTTTGGTCTGAAGAGTGAGCCGCTCATTTCGCGAAGTGGAAGTAATCCTCACATCCCTTGTGAACGAGTTCGGGGAGCGGTGCCTGGAACCTTGGTTGGCGCTGGGCCACCGCTCTGGAGAAAGCATTAATTTCAGCCGTGACGATCTCGCAATGACTTCTCCAGAAACAGAGCGTTCGATAACGGATTATGAGTGTAAGGGGTGGTCTCATAGAAGCCGATTTGGCGATAGAGCGAAACGGCACTGGACATCGACGCTACCGTATCCAGGCGCATCAGATGATATCCCGCCGTGACGGCCTCCTCGATCACGGCTGCTGCTAATTGCCGTCCCAGTCCTTTTCCCCGAAAGGAGGGCCGTACCCAGAGCCGTTTCATTTCGCAGATCTCCGGTGCCAGCTTTCGCAGTGCCACGCACCCGGCCGGTTCGTCACCGACGAGCCCCAGCAGGAGACGTCCATCAGGAGACGCATATCGTCCCGGGAGTTCTGACAGTTCGTCCTCGAAATTCTGAAACCCCAAATCGAAATCGAGTGACCGGGCATATTCCATGAACAGATTCCGAATGATGTCGATCTCCTGCTGGGACTGGACCGGAATGATGTGCATGCTCATGGTGATCTCAGGATTGAGGAGAAGTCTATCCGGCGTTGATCGCAGTTCGGAATGGATGCTCCCCCACCGAAGTGAAATCGCTGTCGGCTGGGTCGGGGATGTTCCGGGTGAATCGACTCAGCCTGAGAGCCGTTGGAACATCACCAGTGCGTCAACGTCTCCCTTCTCGGGATGGGCGAAGGCGGCGGGAAGGACGCCGACGATTTCAAACCCCAGGCATTTCCAAAGTCTGACGGCGCCTTCATTCGTACTCACGACAAAATTGAACTGCATGGCCTTGAATCCCTTCGATCGGGCCAATTCCAACGAATGCAGGCGCATTCTGCGGGCAATCCCCCGGCCGCGGGCATCAATGGACGTCACGTACCCGCAGTTGGCCACATGGGAGCCGCCCCCAAGCTGGTTGGGTCTCAAATAGTAAGTCCCGAGTATCCGCCCCTCCGCTTCGACGACGAAGGTCTCGCGATCCGGATTGGTCCAATAAGCGATGGCCTGCTCCGGGCTCATGTCCCGGGGAAGAGCATAAGTTTCCCCTGCGCGAATTACCGGCTCCAGGATCTCCCAGATGGCGGGCGCATCAGCAGTGGTCGCTTGTCGAATGATCAAATCTTGCGGTTTTTGTTCCATCAGGTGAGTCATTTCAATCCGAGGAAATCCCCAGTTCAAGGGACTGTGTTGCGTCAAGATCGCCGAAAATCATGATCTGTGGAATGTCATGAGGGCATCCTTATTTTCATTCGCCGGCAACCTTCAAGTGCCATGAAGAAGACACCTTTCCTAACCGGCAATGAATCGCTCGCGGGTTTGTTCCACATCCTCAGTCGGCGTTTTTCCAAAGAGTCGTTTGAATTCCCGGCTGAACTGGGACGGGCTTTCATAGCCGACCGCATGAGCGGCCATGCTGGCGTTGTAGCCGTCCTGAACCATCAGCAGTCTGGCCTGATCCAGGCGGATCCGTTTGAGATACTGGAGAGGAGAGCTGGCCGTCACGAGTTTGAAATGGTGATGGAAGACGGACACGCTCATCCCGGCTCGCTTCGCCATCTCTTCGGTGCCGATCGGTTCTGCGTACTCCGAATGGATGTACTTCAACACGCGGGAGATTCGCGTGAAATGATCATCCCGGCTGGCCAATGCCCGGAGTGCTCCCCCTTGTTCGCCCCGCAGGACACGGTAGACGACTTCGCGGACCATCTGCCTCCCCAGCAGCCGACTATCGACAGGATGCTTCAGGCATTCCAGTAACCGAATCACCGCCTCGCCCAGTTCCGGATTCATCGGTGTGGATGAGATGGCACGGGGCGTCTCCCCGGCGGATGGGAGAGAGTCCTCCATCTCCAGCAGCATCTCGGCCACCATCGTCGCTTCGATATCGACGTTGACCATCAGGATCGGCTTTTCGGGAGTCGCCTCGGCATCGCATTCTGCCGGGAGGGGGGCTGCCAGGACGAGATAGTTGAACGGATCGTAGGTGTAGACCTGTCCCCCCACATAAGCCCGCTTCCGCCCTTGCCCGACAATGATGATGTGCGGGCGATAGACCATGGGCCCACGAGGGGTCGAGCGCGATTGCCGGTAGACCTGCACCCCTTCAACGGAGGTGGACTGCATCCCCTCTTTCACGGCAATCTCATTCAGGAGATGGACGAGACGATTTTGTTGCTCCGACTGCTTTCCCATCTTCGCTCTCCCGTCGCTTGCTTTGACGTCACAGGATCAGATTACACAATTCGGCAGAATCGGGAAGGGTGATCGCAATCCCAGGAGAAACAGGCAAGGATTCAGGAGAATTGTTCCTTTTCTCTCTTTTTGATCCACCTTAAAACTTCATGGAAGCTCGGCTTGTGAGCGCTGAAAGTGTCCCAGTCCAGCCGGCGTCTTAGAGATGGGTCAGTTTCCCGCACCGATTCACCAGTGAACGGACGCCCCATCCACAACGAAACAAAGAGGTTCGAAGACATGCAAACATATCCGACTCCAGCCATTGGCGCAGAGGGACCGAGCACGCCGCTTTCTGAGCGGAGTATCAATCGCCGAGAGGTTCTGCCTCATGATGTGCAGATCGAGATCCTCTATTGCGGGATCTGCCATTCCGATCTGCATGTCATCCGGAATGACTGGGGCATCGCGGCCTATCCCGTCGTGCCGGGACATGAAATCATTGGGCGAGTCACCAAAATCGGCAGTGAAGTGACCAGGTTTTCGGTCGGCGATCTGGCCGCGATCGGTTGTATTGTCGAGAGCTGCCGGGACTGCGAACACTGTCATCATGGTGACGAGCAGTACTGTGAGAAAGGCTGGACCGTCGTGTTCAACAGCCCCGACAGACACTTAGGGGGGATGACCTATGGCGGCTTTTCCCGCAGCATCGTCGCCGATGAAAACTACGTCCTCCATGTTCCGGAAGCACTTAATACGCCCAGTGCAGCCCCCATTCTGTGTGCCGGGATCACCGTCTATTCTCCCCTGAAACACTGGCAGGCTGGTCCGGGCAAGAAGGTCGGCATTCTCGGCATGGGTGGCCTCGGTCACATGGCGATCAAGATTGCCAGTGCGATGGGGGCTCATGTCACCGTCTTCACCACGTCTCCCGGCAAGGCGGCGGATGCGAAACGGTGGGGGGCCAGCGAAGTTGTCGTAACGACCGACGAAGACCAGATGAGTCGCTGCCCCAAGCAGAACATGATCCTGGATACCGTGTCGGCTCCGCATGATGCGAATGCCTACCTCAACCTTTTGAAAGTGGATGGTTCGCTGGTGCTGGTCGGACTGCCTCCGAAGCCCCTGGAAATCGGCGGATTCAGCATCGTGAATGGCCGCAAGAGTCTGTCGGGATCGAATATCGGCGGAATCGCCGAGACTCAGGAAGTCCTCGACTTCTGTGCCCAACACAACATCACCGCCGAGGTGGAGTTGATCAAAGCCAGCCAGGTCAATGAAGCGATGGAACGCCTGGAAAGAGGGGATGTCAAATATCGCTTTGTCATCGACATGGCGTCTCTCGGATCGCAGCAAGCAAGGGATGAAAGGGGGACAAACCGATGAAGACGAAATTGCAGAGGGTGTTCCTTACCGTGGGGATCGTGCTGAGCTCGGTCGGGTGCGGCCAGGCCGATGACACCAGGAACGGGATCCCAGCGCAGGCATCATTCGAAACTTCCAGGGCTGTGGAGAAGAAAGTGAAGATTCACATCAAGACCGAGAAGCAAACCCTCGTGGCAACCTTGGAAGACAATGCGACTTCCCGGGATTTCGTGTCGTTGCTTCCGCTGACGATCACGCTGGAAGATTACGCCGGGACCGAAAAAATCAGCAGGTTTTCCCGGAAACTTTCAGTCGATGGCGCACCGGCCGGATATGACCCGTCTATCGGCGATCTTGCCTATTACGCTCCCTGGGGCAATCTGGCCATCTTCTACAAGGATTTTGGCTACTCCAATAGTCTCATCCATTTGGGCCAGATCGACTCCGGAATCGAAGTGCTATCAGGTTCCGGTTCTGTGCCGGTCACAATCGAAGTCATTGAGTAATCCAAGTGTTCACAGACTGCCATCGAGGCCAGGAGAATCAGGCAAGGACTTCGGAGAAACAGTCCTTTTCTGCTTGAGGCGATTGGCCTTTAATGGAATGACCGCTCAGATGAGGCAAGAGAGTCTGCATGGAACAGATTCTTCAAGCAGTATTGAGCCAAGTCAGCCGTGACAGTGATCGCGCCCACAAATTGAGCCTGAACGGAGAAATCATCATGAACGAGTCCAATGAAAATGGCGGTGCAATCGCCCACCAGGCGAAGCCTGATAGTGGACGCCGCAATTTGCTGAAAACGATCGGTGCTGGCATCACAGCTTTGGGCATCACTTTAGTTGCCACGGGGTTCGCCCTCGCGCAGCCCAACGACAAATGGGACAAGACCTTTCCCAAGAGTGAAAAGGTCGAACATCAGAAGGTCACATTCAAGAACCGCTACGGCATTACTCTGGTCGCCGATCTGTATCAGCCGAAGGACCGCGGTGACCAGCGTCTGCCCGCAATCACCATTAGCGGTCCTTTCGGCGCAGTGAAGGAGCAGTCGTCGGGCCTGTATGCACAAACGATGGCGGAGTGGGGATTCGTCACGCTGGCGTTCGATCCGTCGTATACCGGGGAGAGCAGCGGCGAGCCACGCAAAGTCGCTTCGCCGGACATTAATACCGAGGATTTCAGCGCGGCGGTCGATTTTCTCGGCCTGCAACCTTCTGTGGACCGCGAGCGCATCGGCATCATCGGGATTTGCGGCTGGGGTGGCATGGCGCTCAACGCCGCCGCTGTGGACAAACGCATCAAAGCCGTGGTGACCAGCACCATGTATGACATGACGCGGGTGATGTCCAAAGGTTACAACGACAGCGTGACCAGTGAAGAACGCACCAAAACCCTGGAGCAACTGAGTCGGCAGCGTTGGGAAGATGCCGCGAGCGGTGCTCCGGCTTACCAGTCGCCCTACAATGTGCTGAAGGGGGGCGAGGCGCAGTTCCTGGTCGATTATCACGACTACTACATGGCGCCGCGTGGCTATCATCAGCGTGCGGTCAACTCGGGCAACGCCTGGACGCAGACCACGCCGCTGTCGTTCATGAACATGCCGCTCCTCTCCTCTATCGATGAAATCTCGCCGCGCCCCGTCCTGTTGATTCACGGCGAAAAGGCTCACTCACGCTATTTCAGCGAAACCGCCTACAAGGCGGCTGCAGAGCCGAAGGAACTGCTCATCATCAAGGGGGCCAACCACGTCGATCTCTACGATCAAATGGACAAGATTCCCTTCGACAAGCTGACTGCGTTCTTCCAGACCCATCTGAAATAAGAGGAAACAATGATGACTCAGTACCAAGGACGTTTTGCAGGCAAGGTGGCGTTTGTGACCGGGGCGGGAAGCGGCATCGGTCGCGCAACGGCGTTGGCTTTTGCCCGCGAGGAAGCGAGCGTTGTCGCCGCCGACGTCTCAGAACAGGCGAATCAGGAGACGGCACGTCTTATCGAGAGGGAGGGCGGTCAAGCCATTGCCGTCCAATGCGATGTGACGAAGCCTGCGGACGTGAAAGCCGCTTTAGAGAAGACGGTTGAGGCTTTCGGCAGACTGGACTTTGCATTCAACAATGCCGGGATCGAACCTCGAAAACCGGCTCCCACGGCCGATTACGACGAGGAGGAGTGGAACCGGATCATCGACATCAACCTGCGCGGCGTTTTCCTGTGCATGAAGCACGAGATTCCGCTCATCCTCAAGCAGGGAGGCGGGGCGATCGTGAACACGTCGTCGGGCGCAGGGGTGATCGGCATCAAGGGAAGTCCCGCCTATACCGCCGCCAAGCATGGCGTGATCGGTCTCACGCGCGCTGCGGCTCTCGACTACGCCGCCCAGAACCTGCGGATCAACGCGGTATGTCCGGGTTACATCGCAACGCCCATGATGGATCGCTTCACGGGCGGAACGGCCGAAGGGCGCGCCAAGGTCATCTCTGAAGAACCGGCAGGACGGATGGGGACACCAGAGGAAATTGCCGCGTCTGTCCTCTGGCTCTGTTCGGACGGAGCCGCCTTTATGGTCGGCCATGCGATGGTCGTCGATGGCGGACAGACGGTGCAATAGTCCCGGACTGGTAAAGAGGTATCACCCAATATGGAGGGCTATTGCATGAAACGAACAATTCTTGTCACCGGCGCGAATCGCGGCATTGGTCTGGCCACGACTCGCCAGCTCGCCGAGTTGGGGCATTCCGTGTTGCTTGGATCTCGTGATCTCAAGGAGGGGGAAGAGGCCGCCGTCATTCTTCGTCGTTCAGGACTGGATGTGACTGCGATTCAACTGGATCTCGCAGACGTGGCGACGATGGATGCCGCCATCGAATCGATCGATGCGTCGGGGCGTTCCATCGACGTCCTGATGAACAACGCCGGTGTCATTCACGAAAAGCCTGTGCTGAGTCTGACCGATGCAGAGATCGCCGATTCCCTTGCTGTTCATCTGACGGGGCCGATTCGTTTACTGCGTGCCATCGCGCCGAGCATGGTCGAACGCGGCTACGGACGCATCGTCAATATCTCATCCGGCTGGGGATCATTCACAGAAGGTCTCGGTGGTCCCGGTTTCTATGGCATCACCAAAGCCGCCCTGAACGCGTTGACCGTTCGTCTGGCGAAGGAATTGCCGGACACGGTCAAGGTCAATGCCCTGTGTCCTGGCTGGGTCCGGACGCGCATGGGCGGTCAGGCCGCAACGCGAACTCCTGATGAGGGAGCAGACACTGCCGTCTGGCTGGCCACCCTGCCGGATGATGGTCCCACGGGCGGTTTCTTCCGGGATCGAACACCGATCGCGTGGTGATCTGGAGATCGAGAATCGTCTTTCCAACAATCAATGACATGACAGGAGACAATGAGAGATGAACAACCCATTCGATTTCAGCGGCAAAGTGGCCCTTGTCACAGGGGCGGCAGCAGGCATGGGTCTGGCGACGGCACAAGCCTTCGCGGAAACGGGTGCGGCAGTTGTCCTGGCTGATTACAATGAGGATGTCCTGAAGGCGGTGACCGAAAAACTGGTTGCTGCCGGTCATCGGGCAATCGCTATCCGTTGTGATGTGAGCGACGAGGCCCAGGTGGCGGCAATGGTGGAACGAACGGTTGCCGAGTTCGGCCGTTTGGATGCTGCGTTCAACAACGCGGGAGTCATGGCCAAGCTCGCCCCCACTGCGGAGAGCACGATCGAGGAATGGGACCGCGTCATCAATATCAACCTGCGCGGCGTCTGGGCCTGCCTGAAGCACGAAATCCGGCAGATGCAGAAACAGGGAAGCGGCGCGATCGTCAATAACGCCTCCGTTGGTGCATTGACCGGCAATCCGGGCATTCCGTCCTACATCGCCTCGAAACATGGCGTGGTCGGTTTGACCCGGACGGCGGGGCTGGAAGCCATCAAGCAGGGCATCCGTGTCAACGCTGTGAATCCGGGCTTGATTGACACGAAGATCGGTCGCGATGTCGTTGAGGGCAACGAAGAGGCGTACAACGACATTGCCAGGAATGTCCCGATTGGCCGTGCTGGCCGTCCTGAAGAAATCGCCTCCGCTGTGTTGTGGTTGTGCAGCCCCGGAGCAAGCTACGTGGTCGGTGAAGCGCTCACCGTCGATGGCGGGATGACCGTGGGCTGAACGACGGAAAGATAAATCAATCATTCCAACAGTCTCCACGCCCGGGATTGCTCTGCTAAAACAGATGCTTGCGAGGTTCGAGAATCGGCCCAGTCAAGACGGCGAAGCTCCTCTTGATAACGACCAATACGTGTAATGAACCGGAACATAAATGTGATAAAGACCAACGAAATTCTATAATCACCGTCACATTGGAGTTGAAAATCACGAGGGACATCCATGCCATTTGATTTCGTTCAGATCGATGCTTTCACACGCAAACCACTCTATGGAAATCCCGCTGCCGTAGTTTTTGACGCGGATGACCTCTCGCCGGAGACGATGCAACGGATCGCTCGGGAGATGAATCTTTCTGAGACCGTATTCACCCTCAAGCCGACGACTTCGGAGGCCGACTATCGCGTCCGAATCTTTAGCCCCATGAGGGAACTACCGTTCGCGGGGCACCCGACGGTAGCGGTCGCACATTCCATTCTTGCCCGCAACTCCGAGAAAGCCGATGTGACATTACTTCGTCAGGAATGTGGCATCGGCATCGTCCCCGTGGAAATTCTGCCCTTCGCGTCAAGCAGATTGTTGCAAATGACGCAGGGCGTACCGTCTTACCGCGCAGCCGGCTTATCTCGCCAGACTGTGGCGAAGATGCTCGGCTGCTCCGAGTCTGATCTGGCGGAAAGCCCATTCGAAGTTGTTTCAACCGGCGTCCCCTGGCTCATCGTGGAACTCTCCCGTTTCGAGGCGATCTCCGCTTTATCTCCTGATCAGGGACTCATTGAGCGAGAATGCAAGACGCTGCATGCCACTGGGTTGACGGTATTTGTCGAACGCGGTGATGGCGGTCCGGTCCGCATTCGTGTGCGCACCTTCGCTCCGGGAGAAGGAGTTTCCGAAGACCCGGTATGTGGCTCAGGCAATGGCTCGGTCGCTGCGTTCATTGCACGCCACAAGCATGGCAGTGATACAACAGGTCGCTATTTGGCCGAACAAGGCATCGAGATCGGCCGCGACGGTGAGGTTCATGCCAGGTGGGAGCGCACTGACGAGGGTGTGCGAGTGAAAATCGGTGGTGAAGCGATAACGATCGCCCATGGCCAACTGCTTTTATGAGGAATTATTGTCGGAGCATTGCCACCGACTAATCAGGAGTGAAATATCGAAATGCAATACACCTATCTCGGAAAAACAGGACTTCAGGTAAGCCGTCTGGCCCTGGGCACGATGAACTTCGGCCACGTCACCGACGAGGCGGCCAGCTTCGAGATCATGGACGCGGCCATCGACTCCGGTCTCAACTTCTTCGACACCGCCGACGTCTATGGCGGGCGGCAATGGCCGGGAATCCCCAAGGGCTATGGCCTCTCCGAAGAGATCATCGGACGCTGGCTCCAGCAAGGAGGGCGACGCGACAAGATCGTCCTGGCGACCAAGGTCTATCAGTCAATGGAACTTGGCCCCAACGACCGCCGCCTGTCTGCCTATCACATCCGCAGAGCCTGTGAGGACAGCCTGCGGAGAATGCAGACGGATCACATCGATCTTTACCAGATGCACCACATCGACCGTTTCACTCCCTGGGAGGAAATCTGGCAGGCGATGGAGCTTCTGATCCAACAGGGCAAGGTGAGCTACATCGGCAGCAGCAATTTTGCGGGCTGGCACATCGCCACGGCACAGGGCGCGGCTCACTCGCGTCACTTGCTGGGCCTGGTGTCTGAACAAAGCCTTTACAATCTCACGCAAAGAACCATTGAGCTGGAGGTCATTCCGTCAGCCCGGCATCATGGATTGGGAATCCTTCCGTGGAGTCCACTGGCTGGCGGATTGCTGGGCGGTGTCCTGGAGAAAACTCGTGATGGGCGACGGGGAGACTTATCGGAGCAAATCGAACGATTGCGGCCTCAACTCGAAGCCTATGAGTCATTGTGCCGTGAGATCGGAGAAAGCCCGGCGGACGTCGCACTGGCTTGGCTCCTGCACAATCCGGCGGTGACCGCTCCGATCATCGGCCCCCGCACGAAAGAGCAATTGCTCGGCAGCCTTCGCTCGCCGGAGATCACCCTGTCGGAAGAGACGCTGGCACGGCTCAACCAAATCTGGCCCGGCCCCGGTGGCGAAGCCCCTGAAGCCTACGCTTGGTAAAGAAGAGTGCGTGTCATGAACAGAAATACTTGCATCAAGGTCATCGTCACCTTTCTCGTGATTGTCACGAGTTTCACAATGAGGGCGTCGGCTCAAGAAGGGTCGATTCCCTCCGGCTTGGCCTATGATGCTCAAACGCTAAGCCCGGTGCCGATTCCCCCGTCCGAGCGCGCCTTGCAAACCGCCCAGGCGCAGTCCTGGTTCAAGGTTTCCGATCAAGGGCTGATTCTCGAAGGGGCCATCTTCGATGGCAATGGGAACCTGTATTTTTGCGACGTGAGCGGACGCCGCGTGTTGCGTGTGACGCCGGAGAAGCAGCTTTCCACTATCGTCACTCTCGATGCGCTGGGGCCGGGAGGTTTGGCCTTCCACAAAGACGGGAGCCTGTTCATCGCGGCCCTGGATTTTGTGAATGGTCTGGGGGCCATCCTCGCGGTGAAGCCGGACGGATCGGGCTTGCGAACGATCATCCCACTGTTGGCCGGATACATGCCCAATGATCTGGTGTTCGATGCTCAAGGCGGCTTTTACTTCACGGACTTCAAGGGGACGGCGACCGACCCCCAGGGTGGGGTGTACTATGTTTCGCCGGACTTTACGACGATCAAGCCTGTGCTGTCGCATCTGGCGATGGCGAACGGCATTGCTCTCAGTCCCGATGGCAAATTCCTGTGGGTGACGGAATTTGCCCGTAATCGCCTGCATCGGATCGAATTATCCGACGCGATCACCATTGCACCTTTCGGCTCGACCATCGCCTACCATTTTGTCGGCCCGGCCCCGGATTCGATGCGAGCCGATACCGACGGCAATCTGTATGTGGCGATCTACGGACAAGGCCGGGTGTTGGCGTTCAACAGAAACGGCATTCCCATCGGCCAAATCTTACTGCCGGGACGCGAAACCGGTCACAACCTGGCATCCACCAGCCTGGCCATCCGCCCTGACACGCATGATCTCTATGTCGTGACCAATGACGGAACGGGCGGACACGGTGCGACGGTTTTCCATTCCACGGCATTTGGCAAAGGCTTGCCTCCGTCTTCAGCACATTGATTCGCTTTGAGGCCAGACGATCCTGATCGCGCCACTTCTGATGAGAGAACAATTGGCCATGAAATCGCTGCCGAACACACTGGCGCAAAATGTGAAGCGAATCTCCTTGAAGAAAGCCTGAACCGGGGAGCCGTTGCTCGCTTCTCCTCCATTTCGTAGATGATTTTCTCTCGCGGGGGGAGAACCGTTCCAGGGGCGAGGAACTCGCCCGTTTCTTCCCCCCCCTAGAGCAGTTGTTGGCGAGCCCGTCCTGCACTTTGCTCATTTCTTCAACGTGGTGGATGAGACCCGGCAGAAAGTTTCCGTGGTTCAATCATTGAGCAAAGAGATTCGGCGTCACGCTCAAGAAAATCAAAGAGTTCCTCAACCTGCGATGGCCTGTTCGGTTTGTCCCCGCCATTCCGGCGGGGCGGTTTGCAGGTCCACCATCTGCCGGTAGCGACCGTCTATCTCCAGCAGCTCAGCGTGAGTACCGGCTTCGCGGATGTGTCCCTGTTCGATCACCAGAATCAGGTCGGCGTGCTGAATCGTGCTGAGACGATGGGCGATCACGAAGGAGGTCCGGTCTCGCATCAACTGCTGCAATCCCTGTTGGATGAGTCGTTCGCTTGCGGTATCCAAACTGCTGGTGGCTTCATCCAGAATCAGAATTTTGGGATCGGCCAACAGAGCCCGGGCAATGGCCAACCGTTGCCGTTGGCCGCCGCTGAGTTTCACGCCCCGTTCGCCGATCATGGTGTCATATCCCTGAGGCAGAGACTGGATAAATTCCTCGGCGTTGGCCAGTCGGGCTGCCTGTTCGATATCGGCACGGCTGGCGTATCGTCCGGCATAGGCAATGTTCTCGGCCACAGTGCCGTCAAACAGAAACACCTCCTGTTCGACCACTCCCAGCAATTGCCGGTAGCTCTCCACATCAATCGATTTCAAATCAACGCCGTCCAGCAGAATGCGGCCGATGGTCGGATCGTAGAACCGGGCCACCAGATTCGAGAGTGTCGTCTTCCCGGCCCCGCTCGGACCGACCAGCGCCACCATTTGACCGGGCGCGATGTCGATGTTGATGTCCTGCAGCGCCCACGACCCTTCTGTTCCATACCGGAAGGAAACCTCTTCGAACGTGATCCGGCCTTGGGCTGTCTCCTTTGAAACTTGAATCGCTCCGGGCAGACGGGGCATCTCTTTCTCTTCAGCCAGGACATCCAGAACGCGATCCAGAGCAGACAGGTTGTTTTGCAGCGTGGCGGCGCTCTCGGCCAGAATCGCCAGCGGTTCCAGCAGCATGACCAGGTAGACCAGAAACATCATCAGGTCCCCGGTCGTCAAGGTCCCCTGCAAGACCTGCCAGCCTCCATACAGCAGCAGTCCGCCCGATCCGAGGGGAATCAACAGATCCCAGACCATTTCCACGGCCCGCATCCACCACCAGACGTACAGTTCCTGCCGCCCCATCAGGTGATTGTCCGTCATGACCCGCAGAGTTTCGGTTCGCTGCCGCCCAAAGGCTCGGACGATCCGGATTCCGGCGAACGCTTCGGTGGTGTGACCATCGATCTCCTGTCGGCGTGCCCGGACATCTCGTGAACGGGGACGGATCTCCCGAATCCAGGTGCGATGGGTGAGATAGACGACCGGCAGAATGAGCAGGGCTCCCAGAAGCAGTCTCCAGTCCACCACGGCGAGGACGATCAGACTTCCCAGCAGTTGCACGATGGCTCGCCAGGGGTTGTACAGGAGCCCGAAAATCAGATCCCCCACACTCCCGGTGTCTTCCCGCAGCAGACTGGCCGCTCCTCCCGACTTCATCGCCTGCACTCGCGGCAGTGGAAGACGAATGGCATGTTCAAAGAGTCGTTTCCGGAGGGATAACTGCAAGCGTTTGGTCGCTCGGGTGGCGTGCCAGCGTCCCCAGATTCCCAACCCGGACTTGAGGAATGAAACCAGAGTGACCACACCGGCAATGATCAACAGCAATGACCAACGGTCTCGCGGCAGCAGCCCCTGCCAGCCCTCGGTCGGAAGAATCTGGTCTCCAAGAACATAATCGACCACGAATTTCGTGGCGGCAGGCGGGACCAGTCCCAGAAGCGTGGCCAGTGTGAGAGTCAGCAATGCTGCCAGAACGCTGGCCCGCTGGTTCCCCAGCAGATCCCAGAAAGCTCGGATCAACTGCGAGGTCGATCGCAGTCGACTTGGTGGACTGGCATCCTCCCGGGAACCCGAATGCTTCGGCGGCGTGCTTCCGGGGCGATGTTTGAGGTCATCACGGTATTTCTGGAATCGTTGTCGGCTGGATCGAAGTGCATTTGTCATGATGGAATCATAGACACTTGAATGGAAAGCGACCGACAAATTTTCGGGGCATGCCTGGTCGTCCGCGCGGTAAATAGAAACCGTTCTGCAGAAATCTAAAATTCTCTCGAACCTTTTCGTTTGCTTCGAGGTCATAGTAGAGGCAGGCTTGCTAACGACAGCCTGAGCCGATTCCAAAACATCCAGTAAGCAGCGAATCATGTCTTCGTATTACCTACGTCTGATTTCCGAACAGGTTGACGAGCAGCGATTGAGCGGGAAGCCCGCGAATCGGCTGCTCGGCCAACCTCTGCGTTTGTGACACCGTCTCTCCCTTCGAGACAGGCTCTCTCAAAGCCCGGTGTCACAGCGACATCGGGTTTTTTCGTGCGCATCAGCACGGGTCGTTCGCTGAGAAGCAAGGACCGACGCCGACCGATGAGGTAGGAAGAAGTCGGTCCGCGGTAGCAGATGACGGAGACTGAAAATCCGTAGAGGAGGATTCGAGCGCCTCACGGCCCACTTGCGCACCCGGTGCGCGCATGACATGGCTCGTTCGTCTATCGGTACAGGATACCGCCCTTTCAAGGCGGAGAGACGGGTTCGACCCCCGTACGAGTCAGTTGATTGATCGGGATGTAGGGGAGCGGCACCCCACGTGCCTTGGGAGCACGCAATCGTCGGTTCGAGTCCGGCCATCCCGACTGTCGCGAGGCTGGCCTGGTCGTTCAATGGTTAAGGACACCGTTCTGATACGGCGGAAATGAAGGTTCGATTCCTTCCCGGGCTATTTAAGCAGGAGAGAAATCATGCGACAGCGATGGAAACAGATGCCGCGACCAGATGGGGGTCGTGGTGTAACGGCAGCACGGCGAGCTTTTAACTCGCACGGTGGGGGTTCGAATCCCTCCGGCCTCATTGACCGTCAGGCCCGTAGCTCAATGGTCAGAGCCGGCTCCTGATCAGGGTCAGACGACGGTTCAAGTCCGTCCGGTCCCACTCAACAAACAGCAAGCACTGGTCGTCCAGCGGCAAGGACACCGCACCCGTAATGCGGCAACGTGGGTTCGAGTCCCACCTGGTGCTCTTTTGTTCTTTGACAATTTGGCCAGTCATACAGCGCCCATGATGTAACGGCAACGTACCGTCTTGCCATGGCGGAAATGTGGGTTCAATTCCCGCTGGGCGCTCATCGATTCAGCGTGTGGGAAAGTTTGGGAATCCGCGTGTTTCGGGAACACGAGATCGTCGGTTCGAATCCGACCACGCTGACTCCGCCGAGGGCGGTTTGTTCGAGAATGTCAGCAGTTCTGCCGAAAGCTGTTGATCAATCGGTGCGTCACCGAACCACGACGCATCGCGTTATGCGGTGGGTTCCGTGCTGGTACGGAAAGGCGACTGTTAATCGCCCTGGCGCAGGTTCGATTCCTGCCACCGCAGCTTGAGTAATACGGAAGTCATCCGGCCGGATGAGGAGCCTGTCTTGAAAACAGGTGGCGAACATGATTCGCTTGTGAGTTCGAGTCTCACGGCTTCCGCTTGAAGAACAATAAGTGCCCTTGGCCGAGCGGCAGAGGTGTCAGCCTTCCAAGCTGGACAGGCGGGTTCGATTCCCGCAGGGCACTCTTTCAATGCGGGGTAGTTTCTGCTGGTAGAAATTCGTGACTTTGAATCACGAGTCCGCAGGTTCGATTCCTGCCCCCGCAACTTGAAGAAAGGCAGAAAATGAGTTGGGTAAAGGACGCCATTGTCGCACTGAAGGCTGGTCGCGAGGTCGATGTTCGTCCTCACGGTGGCTCCATGCGAGGCCGTATCGAGAGCGGGCAGTGCGTGACACTTGGGCCAGTTGAAGTTGGGATGATTGCCATCGACGACGTGGTATTCATCGCTTGGAAGGGGAACTATCTGCTGCACTTAGTGAAAGACGTAACCGAAACCGACGTTCTGATCGGGAACAACATAGGCAAGATCAATGGTTGGGCTTCCCGATCCGCAGTGTTAGGGAAAGTGATCGCAATTCATCCGATTGGAGAAATATAAGGAAGTCACCCGGCTGGATGAGGAGCCTGTCTTGAAAACAGGTGGCGAGCGATCCTCGCTTGTGGGTTCGAGTCCCACGGCTTCGGCTCAAGGTGAACCAGCACCAGGGGCTCATGGTCCAACAGGAAGATGCCGGCCTCGCATGCTGGAGATCCGGGTGCGACTCCCCGTGAGTCCACTCAAACACTGATCCCGTGGTCCAGCGGCAACGACTTCTGGCCTACACCCAGACAACGATGGTTCGAGTCCATCCGGGATCACTCGCAACAAGATGCCCAGGTACGCCAACCGGCAGAGCGGCTCGGCTTAAACCCGAGTGTTTGCGGGTTCGACTCCCGCCTTGGGCACCTGATGACAACATGTCCTCGCGGAGCAGCCCGGAGTGCTCGCCACCCTGTCACGGTGGAGATCGTGGGTTCAAATCCCATCGAGGACGCCTTTTTTATGACGCGGTACGCAATCTGGCAAAGCAACGAAGCTCAAATCTTCGTGATTCTGTGGATTCGATTCCCACCCGTGCCACTGAAAAACATATGCGTCGGCTGGGCATTGGCGCGCCCACGTGGCTGTAACCCACCCGCCTCCGGCAATGCAGGTTCAACTCCTGCCCGGCGCACTCGATTACACAGCCCGTTCTTCTAGCGGTTCAGGATGCTGGCCCTTCAAGCCGGCGACACGGGTTCAAGTCCCGTACGGGCTATTTTTCAATAAGGCCAAGTGGTGCAACTGGTAGACACGCGACGCTCAGAACGTCGTGCCCGGATGGGCTTGGGAGTTCGAATCTCCCCTTGGTCACTGCAGGCGGGGCAGGTGCCCGACTGGCTTTCATACGGCTGGCATGCCCGGATCGATACCGGGGCCTGCAACTGACGGTATTCACTGTCAGCCTTGAGGGATGAACACGATCGACGCCGGTGGGCCAGCGCTCAGCGGAGTTTCATAAGCTCCGACCGTCAGGTGCGACACCTGGACCGGCCATTTTCCTGATGATCGGGTACGCAAACAGGCAAAGCGATCAGGTCGAGAACCTGATGATTTTGTGGGTTCGACTCCCACTCCGGTCAATGACAATTCGATCCCGTGGTCCAACGGCACGACACGAGTCCGACATGCTGGTAACGATGGTTCGATTCCATCCGGGATCACTGAATACGGGCTGCTCGTCCAACGGGAGGACGCCTGGCTTGCAACCAGGAAATCGGGGTTCAACTCCTGGTGAGTCCACTGAAACGGAAGGGAGCCGGATACGGTTGGCCGGACCGCATTGCTAATGCGGCTCTCCCGCAAGAGAGATGAGGGTTCGACCCCCTCCCCTTCCGCTTGCAACTCCGGAGGTCAACCGAATGTTTCAGATTCATTCAATCGCCGTTCACACTCCGCCAATCGTCTTTGATGCCACCGCATCAGGGGATGAGCGGCGAGGATGCCAATGATCGAAAACGGCAAAATCACCAGGCAGCCAACACCGAAAACAAAAAACACTCCTGTCGTCTGGCTGCCGAGAACCCCGAAAGCGAGGAGGACGAAAAACGTGAGGAGATGAGCCATCACCCGAACTCGCTGTATCCCA
>Ga0182745_1001109_pt1 | contig 26513 bp, 21 predicted proteins | sample eDN3rd30CKraftBY_FD_128523 | JGI IMG/M metagenome (GOLD analysis project Ga0182745, IMG submission 128523) | Enriched backyard soil microbial communities from Emeryville, California, USA - eDNA 3rd pass 30_C Kraft BY (version 2) (version 2) | ecosystem: Environmental > Terrestrial > Soil >... | reverse complement strand
GTGGTGCTGTAGCGCTCGTTGCGCTTGAACGTCAGGTCCACGACCTTGGCTTGCGTACGCTGGGGCCACGCGGCCATGCCCAGGCCCGTGACGCCGGCGGCCAGGGCGGCCTGCAGCAGGCGGCGCCGCTCCAGGTACACACCTTCCGGCGTGATCTCGGAAGGCTGGATCCGCGCTGCATCACCGGGTTGTGCTCGTCGTATCAACATGGCTACCCCTTCCTTCGTGGCTGGCCGGCGTTGGGTTACAGGCAGTCTGGTTACAGTAGGTTGCACCCGCCGCCAGCAGCGACTGGTGCGAAAAAACTACCACGTCGGGCCATCATTACCCAGTCCTGGTTGCCGCTGCCTGGTTATCCGGGTGGCCGCCACAGTTCAGCTGCAGGCCGCCCTGATTCGCCCGAATTGACGCCACGTCCGGCCCGGATGTCCGCTCAACCTGTCGGCTGCCGATCCAACTCGCGACTGACCATCCCTATAAAGAGGCAGACCGATTCATGGCCATCAAGTTCGGTGAATCCGCGTCGACTGGCGCCAAGGCGTTCCTGATTGGCGCCTTGGTGCTGTTGTTGTTCATTCCGCTGACCCTGCTGCAAGGGCTGGTCAGCGAACGTTCGGCCCTGCGCGAACAGGCTTACAGCAAGGTTGCCGAAGGATGGGGAGGCCACCTGGTGCTGGGAGGTCCGGTACTGGTGGTGCCGACCGAGTCCCGGATCAGCGATGGCGACAAGGTTCGCATCCAGCGTAGCGACCTGTACCTGCTGCCGGCCCGCCTGGATGCCGACGTAGCTCTGAATCTTCAGCCCGAGCCGCGCTATGTGGGGATCTATGCCGTACCGGTCTACCTCTCCCAGGTCCGCATGAGCGGGCAGTTCGATTTTGCCGCGCTGCGACCGTATCTGGATCGGCCTGGCGTTACCTATCGCTGGGATCAGAGCCGCCTGCGCCTGCCTTTGTCGCAGGTCCGCAGCTTGCGAGAGGTGCGGCGTGCAAGGTTCGGTGACACCGATGTCAAGCTGGGTCCAGCGGGGCCGGGCCTGTACCAGGCGGTGGAGGCGGCCATCGATCCGGCCGTGTTCGCCAAGGGGGCGCCGGTGGCGTTCACCTTCGAGACGGTGCTGGCCGGTAGCCGAGGATTTTCGGTAATACCGGTGGGCAGCAGTACCAACGTCAGCATCAAGTCCAGCTGGCCGCATCCCGCCTTTCAGGGAGCGTTCCTGCCGACCACGCGCACCATCACCGGGGACGGGTTCACAGCCCACTGGCAAGTGCTGGAGCTGAACCGCGCCTATCGGCAAGCCTTCTTCGAGCAGGAGGTCGAAGCCACGGCATTTCAACTGTCGGCTCTTGGCGTCGGCCTGTATCAGGCCGTGGACGTGTATCAGCGCGCGGAGCGCGCCACGAAGTATGCGTTGCTGTTCATAGCACTGACCTTCCTCACCTTCTTCGCCTGGGAACAGGTGAGTCGCACCCGCATTCATCCCCTGCAGTATCTGCTGGTGGGATTGGCGCTCAGCGTGTTCTATCTCCTGCTCATCGCGCTATCCGAGCATCTCTCGTTTGCTCTGGCTTACCTGATGGCGGCAACGGCGCTGGTACTGCTGATCGGTATCTACATCGCTGGAGCGCTGGGTAGCCACACGCGTGGCCTGTTCGCCGGCGCGGCCATGACGGTGGTGTACGGCCTGTTGTATGTATTGGTGTTATCGGAAGACTATGCGCTGCTGATCGGCGCCATCACGCTGTTCGCGGCCCTGGCGGCGGTCATGCTGGTGACTCGCAAGATCGACTGGTACCGGCCGCGCGAGCTGGAGAATGCGGAGCGTTGATCGGCACGGGGAGTTACTTCTGACGCTTGGCGCGCGGGTCTCCTGGGCGCTTGAGTTGGCGGGCAGCGTTCTGGATGCGCCTGAGCATCATCTGATGCTCTTGTTCGGGGTTCTCGGCTTCGTCCTCGACCGACCAGCGCTGCTTGAACTCCTGCAAGGCCTCGCTCTGCACCTGCGCGTGGCGATTCGACAGCATCAAGGAAGAAAGTGAGCAAACCCGCGCACGAATCAATCCAAGGTCCTCGGCGGCGTGGAACAAGCTGGGATACCAGCTCTGCCACGTCGGCAACAGGCTCTCGACCTGTTCGCGCAGGCTTTGCCGCTGAGGAGTGTCGGGGATGATGCTCATGCCGCGCCAGTCACTCACGAAAACTGTAGAAAATTCGGGGGGCGACGCTCGGCGAAGGCACGCAGTGCTTCGGCTGCCTCCGGGGTCTTGAGGCGCGCACCGAAAATCTCACTTTCGTGCTTGATGATCGCGGCGATGGCGGCGGAATCGCGCATCAGCTTCTTCATCTCTCGTAACGCGCCGATAGGCTTGCCGGCCAACAGTTTGGCTGCGGCCAGCGCCTTCGCTTGAACCTCGGCCGCGGGCAGGGCGGCATTGGCCAGCCCAAGCGAGGCGAAAGTCCGGCCGTCCATGGCTTCGCCCAGAGCGAACATGGCGTAGGCCCGGGCATAGCCGATGCGCGCGGGAATCAGCCAGCTCGAACCAGCTTCCGGCACCACGCCAAGATTGGCGAACGGCGTGCTGAGGCGGGCATCCTCGGCTACATAGACCAGGTCGCAATGCATGAGCAGTGTGACCCCAATGCCCACGGCCAGGCCACGCACCGCCGCAACATAGGGCTTTTGGCCACGCGCGAGCGCTTCCAGAAATACCCGGGCAGTCATGTCCTCACGGTTCGCGGTGCCAGCCGCTACCGCGGCGAAATCGGCCAGATCGTTGCCGGCCGAAAAAACATCGCCCTCGCTGTCCAGCAGCACCGCGCGCACCTTGGGATCGGCTTCGGCCTGGTCCAAAGCTGCGCCCAACGCCGTGTACATCTCCAGCGTCAGCGCGTTCTTCTTCTCCGGACGCGCCAGAGTGATGCGCATGATGTGGTCATCGATGCTGACGCGGACGTGCTGGGTCATGAGAGCTTTCCTGTATCGGCCAAGAGATTGCTGGCTGGTCGACTGAGATTATTGGCCGAGGCGGGGTAGGGATCAACCGATTGGGCCGAACACGGTCTGTTACGATGCCCGAGCCGCGCTGGCGATCATTGCGGAAATACCCGATGCAACTCGAGTCAGGTTCTACCATGCCGGAATACGTCGACAGAAATGGCGCTGAGGTGCGCTGGGCCAATTGGGGAGCGCGAGGGCTGCGAGTGGTCCTGACGACAGTCATCCAGGCGGCCTTGGGAGCGCTGCTGTTGCTGTCCACCGCTCAATCGCAGCCCACAGCCGCTCAGCAGGCCGCGGCGCGGGCGGAGCTGCAATCCCTGGTCGAACAAGCGGTAGCCAACGGCAGTCCCGGGGTCTCCGCAGCGGTGGCGACCCGCGAGGGAGTGATCTGGACCGGTGTGGCAGGCAAGGCGGATCTGGCGACGGGCGCGCCGGTGCGGCCCGACATGCTGTTCGGCATTGGCAGCATCACCAAGACATTTGTCGCAGTGGTGGTGTTGCAACTGGTGGAAGAGGGACGGCTGCGTCTGGACGACACACCCGCGAGCATCCTGGGGGATGTCGTGAAGGAGATTGCCAATGCCGACCGGGCCACCGTGGCACAGCTGCTCAATCACACCAGCGGCATCGCCACCTGGGAGTTCGATGCCCAATGGATTCATGAGGGACGAGGCGATCGGCTGGACCCGGCGCGGCTGTGGGGCAAGGCGGATACGCTGGACTACATCCGGGGCGACGCGCCGACGGCGCCTCCCGGCGTCAAGCATGATTATTCGAACACGAACTTCACCTTGCTGGGTCTGATGATCGAGAAAGTGACCGGGCAGGATGCCGTGCTGGAGATCCACCGCCGGATTCTCGAGCCGCTCGGCATCAAGGACATTTACCTGGAGGGTTTCGAGCCGCTGCCGGTGCAGCGGCTGGCGCATCGCTATCATCGTGCGGACGAGGAGTTCCGCCGCAGCGCGGGAATGAACCGGGCGTTTCCGGTCGTTCGCGACGGACTGATCGATGCCAGCCGCTCCAATCTGTCGGTGGAATGGACCGCCGGCGGCATGGTGGCGACGGCTGCGGATCTCGCGCGTTATGCGGTGGCCTTGCGGGATGGTCGGTTGCTCCGCCCGCAGAGCATGGCATTCATGCTCGACTGGCTGCCCGTGGATGAGCATCAGAGCGTGGGACACAACCTGTTCCGCACCCGTTGGGCGGATAACGATTTGACGCTGGTCGGGCACACCGGCGGCGTATTGGGCTACGGTGCGAGCATGCACTGGGTCGAAGGCGCCGACGCGGTAGTGGTCGTGCTGCATAACTTGGGAACCATGCACGCCGGTCGTGCGACGCCTGCGGCGGGTTCGAAACCGGCTGGACTCAAGCAGTTCGGTGCGGCGGCATTGAAACTCAGCCAGGCCCGCAGCTGCAGATGAAACGGGGGAGCGATTGCTCCCCCGTTTCGCGAGCGACAATTTCAATCAGGAGACAAGCTTGATCAGGCGTCAGGCCGCCTTGCCGGCACCCGCGAGCTGCCGCAGGACGTAGTGCAGGATGCCGCCGTGCTGGAAGTACTCACGCTCCTTCGGAGTATCGATACGCACGCGCGCTTCGAACTTGATGGGAGCACCGCTGGCCGGGGTGGCCACGACGGTGACCGCCTTGGCGGCGCCGCCGTTCAGGCCGATGACCTCGTAAGTTTCCTTGCCGGTCAGGCCCAGCGACTGCGCATTCTGGCCCTCCTTGAACTGCAGGGGCAGCACGCCCATGCCAATCAGGTTGGAACGGTGAATACGCTCAAAGCTTTCAGCGATCACCGCCTTGGCGCCCAGCAGCATGGTGCCCTTGGCAGCCCAGTCGCGCGAGGAGCCGGTGCCGTATTCCTTGCCGGCGATGACGATCAGCGGCGTGCCCTCCTGCTGGTAGCGCACCGACGCATCGAAGATGCTCATCTGCTCGCCACTCGGTACGTGTACCGTGATGCCGCCTTCGGTGCCCGGAGCCAACTGGTTGCGCAGGCGGATATTGGCGAACGTGCCGCGCATCATCACCTCGTGGTTGCCACGACGCGCGCCGTACGAGTTGAAATCGGCCGGCTGCACGCCGAGCGACATCAGGTATTGGGCGGCCGGGCTGGACTTTGAAATGTTGCCCGCCGGCGAGATGTGATCGGTGGTGACCGAATCGCCCAACAGTGCCAGCACGCGCGCACCACGGATGTCGGTGATGGCGGCGGGCTTCATGGTCATGCCGGTGAAGTAGGGTGGGTTCTTCACGTAGGACGACTTGTCATTCCAGGAGTAGATCTTGCCGGCCGGCACCTTGATCGAGTTCCAGTGCTCATCGCCGGTGAACACACTGGCGTAGCCCTTGCGGAACATGGCCGAATCCACCGACTTGGCGATGAATGCCTGAATCTCGGCCGGAGTCGGCCAGATGTCCTTGAGGTAGACCGGCTTGCCGTCGCTGCCGGTGCCCAGGGGTTCGGTGGTCAGATCCAGGTTCAGCGTGCCGGCCAGGGCGTAAGCCACCACCAGCGGCGGCGAAGCCAGGAAGTTCATTTTCACTTCCGGATGCACCCGGCCTTCGAAATTGCGGTTGCCCGACAACACCGAGCAGGCAATCACGTCGCCGGCCTTGACCGCATCGGATATCTCCTGCTTGAGCGGGCCGGAGTTGCCGATGCAGGTGGTGCAGCCGTAGCCCACGGTGTAGAAGCCCAGAGCTTCCAGGTCCGGTGTCAGTCCCGCCTTGGCGAGATAGTCGGTGACCACGCGGGAGCCGGGGGCAAGACTGGTCTTCACCCAGGGCTTGGAGGCCAGGCCGCGCTGGTGCGCGTTGCGGGCCAGCAGGCCCGCCGCGATCAGCACCGCCGGATTGGAGGTGTTGGTGCAACTGGTGATGGCGGCAATCAGCACGGCGCCGTCCTTCACTTCGAAGGTATTGCCGTCGACAGTCGCCTTGGCGGTACCGGTTGCGGTCGGGTTCTTCTGCTTGCGCTCGTCCGCCATCTTGGCGTGAGTGCTCTGATAAATCTGCTTGGCGCTGCGCAGCGGCACGCGGTCCTGCGGACGCTTCGGACCGGCGAGCGAGGGCTCCACCGTGCCGAGGTCCAGTTCCAGCACGTCGGTGTAGTCGGCTTGCGGCTGGCCATCCTCGCGCCACAGGCCCTGGTGCTTGGCGTAGTCGCGGACCAGCGCGATCTGTTCGGCGCTGCGGCCGGTCAGTTCGAGGTAGCGCAGGGTTTCGTTGTCGATCGGGAAAATGCCGCAGGTGCTGCCGAACTCCGGCGACATGTTGGCGATGGTGGCGCGATCGGCCAGCGGCAGGTTGGCCAGGCCATCGCCGAAGAACTCGACGAACTTGTCCACCACGCCCTTCTTGCGCAGCATTTCGGTGACGGTCAGCACCAGGTCGGTGGCGGTGGCGCCGGCCGGCAGGTTGCCGGTCAGCTTGAAGCCGATGACGTGCGGGATCAGCATGGTCACCGGCTGACCCAGCATCGCCGCCTCGGCCTCGATGCCGCCCACGCCCCAGCCCAGCACGCCCAGGCCATTCACCATGGTGGTGTGCGAGTCGGTGCCTACCAGCGTGTCCGGATAGGCCCAGCGCACACCATCCTTCTCGGTGTCGAACACCACGCGCGCCAGGTGTTCGATGTTCACCTGGTGCACGATGCCGGTGTTGGGGGGTACCACCTTGAAGTTGTCGAACGCGGTCTGGCCCCAGCGCAGGAATTCGTAGCGCTCGGTATTGCGGTTGAACTCGATGACCGTGTTCTTGGCCAGCGAATCGGCGCTGCCGTACGCATCGACTTGCACCGAATGGTCGATGACCAGCTCGGCGGGCGACAGCGGATTGATTTCGTCGGCGTTGCCGCCGAGCTTGATCATGGCTTCGCGCATGGCGGCCAGATCCACCACCGCGGGCACACCGGTGAAGTCCTGCATGATCACGCGACTGGGCGTGAAGGAGATCTCATACGAGGGTGCGGCCTTGGGATCCCAGCTGAGCAGCGCATCGATGTCGGCGCGCGTCACGTTCACGCCGTCTTCGAAGCGCAGCAGGTTTTCCAGGAGGATTTTCAGGGAAAACGGCAGGCGGGCGACATTGCGATCCTTGAGCGCGGCCAGACTGAGAATTTCGAGGTTGTTGCTGCCGCTGACGAGCGTGGTGCGCGCCTTGAACGAGTCTTTCATGCGTCCTCCGGGAGGAATAAAAGGGGCGGGGCTTATGGCCTGGCAGGTGATCGGACGACGGCCCGAGCACGGCATTCCTTCGAGGCTACAAATCCCAAGTCGAATACAAAAACGAATTATAGCCGGTCGGCGGCCGGAATGAGACCTGCGAAGCCAGGGATTTTAAGGTTGCGATATCGAAAAACTATCGATATCGAAAAGCTCTGGCAAAGCCTGGGCCGACGTCTGAAGCGTCAGGGAAGTCGTTCGAGCGGTCAGGCTTCGATCACGCCGCCGCCCAAGCAGGTTTCGTCCTGGTAGAACACCACGTATTGACCGGGAGTCACGGCACGCTGCGGCTGCTGGAATCGCACTTCGATCCGGCCATCGGCCAGTACCCGTGCCTGGCATTGCTGATCGGGCTGCCGATACCGGACTTTGGCGGTGCACGTAAAGTGTTCGGCGGGCGGCGCGCCAGCCACCCAGGTCAATTGCGAGGCCGTGAGCGAGCTGCGCAGCAGCGCTGGGTGATCGTGTCCCTGTACCACCTGCAACACGTTGCGCTCCAGGTTCTTGCCCGCCACGTACCAGGGGTCCTCGCCAGCGTCGCTTTGACCGCCAATGCCCAATCCCTGACGCTGTCCGAGGGTGTAATACATGAGGCCGCGGTGGCGGCCGATACGGCGCCCCTCCAAGGTCTGGATCTCGCCCGGTTGCGCCGGCAGATACTGTTCCAGGAAAGCCGCAAACGGCCGTTCGCCGATGAAGCAAATGCCGGTGCTGTCCTTCTTGTCGAACACCGGCAAGGTCAGGTCACGCGCGATACGGCGCACTGCTTCCTTGCGCAGTTCGCCGATCGGGAACAGCGTGTGCGCCAGTGCGCTCGCCGGCATGGCGTGCAGGAAGTAGCTCTGATCCTTCTCAGGGTCCAGGCCCTTGAGCAAACGAGTCTGGGTGACGTCATGAGCCACACGGGCATAGTGACCGGTGGCGACCCAGTCCGCGCCCAGCCGGCGCGCATAATCGAAGCAGACGCCGAACTTGATCTCCCGGTTGCACAGCACGTCCGGGTTGGGGGTCCGGCCGGCGCGATATTCGGCCAGGAAGTAGCTGAACACTCTTTCGCGGTATTCGCCGGCAAAGCTGACCTTGTGCAGCGGTATGTCCAGTTGCGCACAGACCGTGCGGGCATCCTGGTAATCGGCGGCGGCGGTGCAGTAACCGTCCTCGTCCTCATCCCAGTTACTCATGAACAGGCCCTGCACCTCGTAGCCCTGCTGTTGCAGCAGCCAGGCACTGACCGAGGAATCAACGCCGCCGGACATGCCGACGATGACGAGTGGACGATTGGACACGGGCAGGGTGATGGGTGGTGACTATCGATCGGACTGAAGTAGGGGCGCAGCGCACGAGGGCAAGCCCGCCGGCCTGCGGGAGACCAAGCATGCCGGACCGGCGCCAGTTACGAAAGATCGAGCGGGGGCTTCAGGAAAGCCGATCGATGAAGGGCTCGCGAACGTAGTCACGGGGCTGGACGCGACGTTCGATGCCGCCGGGGGCCGAGATGTCCTGCAGCAGGTGTTGCACGATGTCGAGCGGGTAGCGCCGTCCCTGCAGATAATCATCGATGCATTTCAGCACCATGGGACTGCGCAGCCGGGCCGAGCGCATGACGACCTGGGCCCGGTTCATCCACAGCGCGCGTTCGATGCCACGATCCAGGCGCCGCTGCGCGTCGTGATTGCTGACCTGACCGCAGAAGGTGAAGCGCAGGAAGCTGCGCTGTTTCACCGGATGGTCCCACAGGTAGACGCCGGTCAGTGCCTCGGGCGTAAAGGTCCAGGCGGTTTCTTCCAGGGTTTCACGGATGGCCGCCGTGACCAGGTCTTCACCTCGTTCGACGTGGCCGGCCGGCTGGTTGAACACCATGGTATTGCCCACCCGTTCCTCGATCAGCAGGAACTGCCCGTCGCGTTCCACGACAGCGGCTACGGTCAGGTCGGGTCTCAATGACATGCGGGCAGTATAGGAGCCTGGAGGCGACTACATTGTGACGACTTTCGACATAATCGGTACTGGCCTTTGGGGCAGGTCACAGTTTTCATGAGCGCGGGGTCAGCAAATCGCTGACCCGGCATCAGATCTCGCGCGCCAGCCGGGCAGCGACGCCGGTGTAGGTGGCGGGGGTGAGCTCCAGCAGGGCGGCCTTGGCCGGGGCGGGCAGGTCGAGCGTGCCGATGAAGCGCCGCAGCGATTCGGCGTTGACGCGCTGACCCCGGGTCAGGGACTTGAGCTGTTCGTAGGCATTCTCGACGCCGAAGCGGCGCATCACGGTCTGGATGGGCTCGGCGAGCAGCTCCCAGTTTGCGTCCAGGTCGGCGGCCAGGCGATTCTGGTCGACGTCGACGCGTCCCAGGCCGCGTTCGATGGAACGCCAGGCGATCAGGGCGTGGCTGGCCGCGACTCCCACATTGCGCAGCACGGTCGAGTCGGTGAGATCGCGTTGCCAACGCGACACGGGCAGCTTGTCCGCCAGGAAACGCAGCAGGGCGTTGGCCAGCCCCAGGTTGCCTTCGCCATTCTCGAAATCGATGGGATTGACCTTGTGCGGCATGGTCGAGGAGCCGACTTCGCCGGCCACCACCCGCTGGCGGAAATAGCCCACCGAAATGTAGCCCCAGAAATCACGGCACAGATCGATCAGGATGGTATTGGCGCGCGCCAGGGTGTCGAAATACTCGGCATTCCAGTCGTGCGGCTCGATCTGGGTGGTGTAGGGATTCCAGGTGAGTCCGAGCGACTCGACGAAGCGGGCCCCCAGGGTCGGCCAGTCGACTTCCGGGTAAGCGGCCAGGTGGGCGTTGAAATTGCCCACCGCCCCGTTGATCTTGCCCTCGATGGCCAGCGCCGCGAAGCGTTGGCGTTGGCGGCGCAGACGATAGACGAAATTGGCGACTTCCTTGCCCAGGGTGGTGGGGGTGGCGGGTTGGCCGTGGGTGCGCGACATCATCGGAACGTCGGCGGTCGCGTGCGCCAGCGTCTGTAACTGGACGATCAGCGCATCGAGCCTGGGCAGCAGTACGTCGTCACGCGCTTCCTTCAGCATCAGCGCGTAGCTCAGATTGTTGATGTCCTCGGAGGTGCAGGCGAAATGCACGAACTCGCGCCGCGATTGCCAGGCCGGCACCTGGTCGAGGCGGCTCTTGACGAAATATTCGACGGCTTTGACGTCGTGGTTGGTCTCACGCTCGATACGTTTGACTTCGCCGGCCTCGGTCTCATTCAAACCGGCCGCGAGGGTGTCGAGCACGGTGAAGGCTTCCTGCGGCAGCCCCTGCAACTCGGGTATCCGGGGCTCGGCCGCCAGCGCCTTGAGCCACAAGGCCTCGACCCGGACGCGTTGGCGGATCAGCCCGCGTTCGCTGAACAGCGGGCGCAGTTCGGCGCATTTGTCGGCATAGCGGCCATCGATGGGCGAGATGGCATTTAGCAGGTGCAGGTTCATTGTAGAATCATACCGCACCCATAGAGGGGTGTTGCTGGAGTTGACGGTGTGAAGCAAGACGAATTTCGCAGCGAGCACGACAGTCTCGGCGAACTCAAGGTGCCGGCCCAGGCTCTGTGGGGCGCGCAAACCCAGCGTGCGGTCGACAATTTTCCCATCAGCGGCCTGCGCATGCCGCGCGACTTCATCGGGGCGCTGGGACTGATCAAGTGGGCCGCCGCCAGCGCCAATCTCGAACTGGGAGTGCTCGACCCGAAGCTGGCCGCGGCCATTCAGGCGGCCGCGCTGGAAGTGGCCGAAGGGCGCCACGATGCGCAGTTCCCCATCGATGTATTCCAGACCGGCTCGGGCACCAGCAGCAACATGAATGCCAACGAGGTGATCGCGCACCTCGCGAGCCTGGCCGGCTCGCCGGTGCATCCCAATGACCACGTCAACATGGGCCAGAGCTCCAATGATGTGATTCCCAGCGCCATTCATTTGAGCGCAGCCTTGGCGGTGGAGCAACGCCTGCTGCCCGCACTGCGGCATCTGGCCGACGTTCTGCGCCGCCGCATCGGCGACATCGGGGACATCGTCAAGACCGGCCGCACTCACCTGATGGATGCCATGCCGGTGACCTTCGGGCAGGAATTGAGCGGCTGGCTGGCTCAGATCGAGAACGGGGCGGCACGTTTGGCTGGATGCCGTGAGCGGGTGCAGTCGCTGGCGCTGGGCGGGACCGCGGTGGGTACCGGCGTCAACGCCGACCCGCGCTTTGCGCCACTGGCGTTACGCCACCTGTCGGCCAGAACCGGGTTGCAGCTGCGGCCGGCGGCCAATTATTTCGAGGCGCTGTCGTCACAAGATGCCGCCGTGGAACTGTCGGGGCAGCTGAAAACACTGGCCGTATCGCTCACCAAGATCAGCAACGACCTGCGCTGGATGAACAGCGGGCCGCTGGCGGGCCTGGCCGAAATCGCCTTGCCGGCGCTGCAGCCCGGCAGCAGCATCATGCCGGGCAAGGTCAACCCGGTGATTCCCGAGGCAGTGGCCATGGTGGCGGCCCAGGTGGTGGGCAACGATGCCGCCATCACGCTGGCGGGACAGTCCGGGAATTTCCAGCTCAACGTGATGCTGCCGGTCATTGCCCACAATCTATTGCAGAGCATCGGCCTGCTGGCGAACTCGGCCCGTGTGCTGGCCGACGCCGCCATTGCCGGCTTCACCATCAATACCGCTCAGGTGAATACCGCCCTGGAACGCAACCCCATCCTGATCACGGCGCTGAATCCGGTGATCGGCTACGAACAGGGGGCGAAGATCGCCAAGCAGGCGTATGCCGAGCGGCGTCCGGTGCGCGAAGTCGCGGCGGAGCAGACCGGCTTGTCCGAAGCCGAATTGGCGCGTCTGCTGGATCCGAAAGCGTTGACCAAAGGCGGCGTGCAAGGCTAGCCGTGTCGTCGATTCCTTCCGCCACCGGTGCCTTGCGTCGCTTGATACAGGCGCGCCTGCGGGATACGCAGCCGGCTGCTGGCACCAGCGCGCTGATCGCGGGAATTCCGCCCGACATGCAACTGCTGATGCAGCCGTATCTGCCGACCGCACCGGTCGCCGCCGCGGTTCTGGTGCCCATCGTCGACCGCGCGGACGGCTTGTCGGTGCTACTGACGCAGCGCTCGGCGCACCTCAAAAACCACGCCGGCCAGGTCAGTTTCCCAGGCGGACGCGTGGAACCCGATGATACCGGTCCCCTGTCGACGGCTTTGCGCGAGACCGAGGAGGAGATCGGTCTGTCGCGCCGGCACGTCGAGCTGGCGGGCTACCTGCAACCGCACTTGATCATGAGCGGCTTTCGGGTCACCCCGGTGGTGGGATTCGTGCGGCCGGATTTCGAGCTGCGTCTCAATCCACGCGAGGTGGACTCGACGTTCGAGGTGCCGCTGGCTCATGTGCTCGATCCCGCCAATCATCGTGCGCGCGAACGCCTCCTGGGCGACTTGAAGTTGCGGGTGTATGACATCCCCTATGGCCAGCACCATATCTGGGGAGCCACCGCGGGTATGCTGATGGCCCTGTACCATTTGCTGCAATAGCGATTCATGCCCATGCAACGACTGCTCGACCTGATGGCCCGCCTGCGCAATCCCGACGGCGGCTGTCCGTGGGACTTGCAACAGAATTTCCGCACCATTGCTCCCTACACCATCGAGGAAGCTTACGAAGTGGCGGACGCCATCGAGCGTGACGACTTGACCGAACTGCGGGGCGAACTGGGCGATCTGTTGTTCCAGGTGGTATTCCATTCCCAATTGGCCAAGGAGCAGGGCGCATTCGATTTCGAGGCGGTCGTGAACGCCATCTGCGACAAGATGGAGCGGCGTCACCCGCACGTCTTCGGCGGCGCCAGCATTGCCAGCGCGGAGGCCCAGAATGTGGCCTGGGAGGAGCACAAGCGCCGGGAGCGGGCCGGCAAACAGGGCGGCGTGCTGGCGGATGTGCCGGTGGGTCTGCCGGCGCTCACCCGTGCCAACAAACTGGGTAAACGGGCGGCGCAGGTCGGTTTCGAGTGGGCCGACGTCGGCGGTGCCCTGGACAAGGTGCAGGAGGAAATGGACGAACTGCGCCAGGAGGTCAGCCGCGGCGCCGAGCGTGGTCGGATGGAACAGGAACTGGGAGACCTGTTGTTCGCCCTGGTGAATGTGTGCCGCTACCTGCGCATCGATCCGGAAAATGCTCTGCGCCTGACCAATGCCAAGTTCGAACGCCGCTTTCATTACATCGAACAGCAGTTGCAGCGGCAGGGGCGCACTCCTCAGGACGCTTCGCTGGAGGAAATGGATGCGTTGTGGGATGAGGCCAAGCGCACGGCCGCGGGCGAGGCGTCCAGCCAGTAGCTCCCCGCAGCCTGGAATGGGTTCAGGCAGCATTCAGAGCCGCGGCTCTATCTTGGCGCCACGCTGGACGCAGTACCGCGTCGGCGAGGAGAAAGACCATGAAAACTGGGACTACTGCTGAACGCGCCGTTCGCACGCTGGTGGTATTGGCGGGCCTGGGGATGGCCAGTGCGGCCCTGGCGTCGCCGCCGTCGTGGTCCAATGCCCGTCACCAACGGTATGACGATGGCTACGACTATGCCCCGGTGATTCGTACCGAGCCCATCGTGCGCCAGGTGCGGGTGCAGAACCCCCGCCGCGAGTGCTGGGATGAGGTGCAGACCTATGAGTCGCGGCCGCACATCTCCGATCCGGCCGTCGGCGGCCGGACCTTGCTGGGCAGCATCATTGGTGGCGTGATCGGCCACCAGTTCGGTAGTGGTCGTGGCCGTGATGCCGCCACTGTGGCCGGTGCGGTGATCGGTGCCGGTGTGGGTTATGACAGCGCCCGTCGCGCCGGTTACGGCGGGGGACACACGGAGCAGGTCGTGCAGCGCTGCGATGTGCGCTACGAAGACCAGTACGAGGAACGCATCGACGGCTACCGGGTGACTTATGAATACAACGGTCGCGAATACACCACGCGTCTGCCGTACGACCCCGGCGAGCGGATCCGGGTGCGGGTGGCGGTTGCTCCCGCCGAGTGACAATTTTTAGTGATAATTTTTCGTGCGGCGGGGTGTGAACTGACACCCCGCCGCACGTAAACTACCGGCTATGCGTCGTCTCCTACCGATGGTTCTGCTGCCAGTGCTGTTCATGACAGCCGGGGTGTCCGTCGTCGAGGCGCAGAACCTGGTCGAACGGCGCCCGCGCTATGAGCGTGATGCGGAGCGAGCCCACATATCGCTGGACCAGGCTGTCAACATGGCGCAAAGCCGCTTCCGGGCCAAGGCGGTCAAGGCTCAGTCGGTCAACCACGGCGATCAACTGGTGTACCTGATCCGGCTGCTCAACAGCGACGGCAAGGTCTGGACCGTGCGGGTCGACGCGCAAACCGGGCGGATCTACTGATGCGCCTGCTGGTGGTGGAAGACGATACGGCGCTGCGTGAGTCCCTGGTCGCGCGGCTCAAGGACGCCGGTTTCAATGTGGATGCCGCCGCCGATGGTGAGGAAGGGCTGTATTGCGGCCGCGAGTATGCGCTCGACCTGGCCATTATCGATCTCGGCCTGCCCAAGCTGCCGGGCCTCGATCTGATCCGCAAGCTGCGGGCCGAGTCGAAAGCGTTCCCCATCCTGATTCTGACCGCCCGCGATGACTGGCAGGACAAAGTGGAGGGATTGCAGGCCGGTGCCGACGACTATGTGGCCAAACCATTTCATTTCGAGGAACTGCAGGCGCGGGTCCAGGCGCTGTTGCGCCGCTCCGGCGGCTGGGCCCAGCCGGTGTTGCGTTGTGGACCGGTGGCCCTGGATCCCCGGACCCAGGAAGTCACGGTGCACGACCAGAAGGTGGATCTCACCAGCTTCGAGTATCGCATCCTGGAATACCTGATCCATCGCGCCGGCGAAGTGATCTCCAAGACCGAACTCACCGAACGGCTGTATGCCCAGGATTTCGATCGCGACAGCAACACCATCGAGGTGTTCATCGGCCGGCTGCGCCGCAAGCTCGATCCGGACGACAGCATCAAGCCCATCGAGACTCTGCGGGGCCGGGGCTACCGCTTCGCGCTGGAACGAGACAGCGCGGCTTAGCGCCCGTTCCGGGCGCGGGCGTTCATGAATAATGCGGGCTAGAATCGCAGTCCCTGAAATTCGGCGCCTGGAGCCCCATTTGCAGCCGCGGTCGCTCAGTACACGCCTGCTCGCGTCGGTCAGCGTGCTGCTGATCGTGTTCTTCGGCATCACCATCGTGGCGCTGGACTTCGTATTCCGGGACATGGCGCAGCGTTCGGTGCGCGATCGCCTGGAGGTGCAGCTGCTGGCATTGATATCGGCCTCGGAGGAGGACGCGTCCGGTGGCTTGCAGCCCGCGCAGCAACTCGCTGAGGCGCGCTTCAGAAACCCGGGCTCAGGCATGTACGGTGAAATTCTGCGCGCCGACGGTTACCCGAGCTGGCGCTCGCCGTCGCTGGCCGGCACCGGCCTGGAGTTTTCCGCGCAACTGGAGCCAGGGCAACGCCGGTTCGGCGAATTGCACAGCGCCGACGGCACCGCGGTGCTGGCGCTCAGTCGTGGCATCGAATGGCAATTCAGCGACCGCACCACGCGCTCGTTCGTTTACAGCGTGGCCGAGAGCCAGGAGCCGTACTACGCCCAGCTCAACCGCTTTCGGGTGCAATTGTTCAGCTGGTTCAGTGTCCTGATGCTGCTATTGCTCGGCTCGCTGGCGGTTGCGCTGCGTCGCGTGCTGGCGCCGCTGCGGCGGGTCGAGCGGGAGATCGAAGCTATCGAAGTGGGCCAGATGACCGAGCTGGGGACCGGCTATCCACGCGAGCTGCTCGGTATCACCACCAATCTCAACGCATTGCTGCGCAGCGAGCGCGATCGCCTGTCCCGCTATCGCAATACGCTGGGCAATCTGGCGCACAGCTTCAAGACGCCATTGGCGGTCATGCGCAACCTGCTCAGCAGCCCCGCCGCCAGGGACATGCCGATCGCGCGCCAGCTGGACGAACAGGTCGGACGCATGGACGACATCGTGAAATATCAGCTCAAGCGCGCAGCAGCTTCCGGCGGCACGGGCTTGGGCACGGCACCGGTGGATGTGCACGCCATTCTGGAGCCCTTGCGAGGCGCGCTACTGAAGGTCTACGCGGATCGCAGCATTGCCTGTGAGCTGGCGGTGGACGACGGCTGTGTCTATTTCGGCGACCGTGAGGATTTGACCGAGATGAGCGGCAATCTGCTCGACAATGCGTTCAAATGGGCCCGCGGCAGGGTGCGATTGACGGCGCGGCGCGTGTCGAACGCGGACGCCAGACGTGATGGCCTGCAGCTGACGGTCGAGGACGACGGACCGGGGATTCCAGTGTCCGAACGTTCCCGGGTCCTGGATCGGGGCGCGCGCCTGGATGAGCGCGTCAGCGGCCAAGGCATCGGTCTCGCGGTGGTGCGTGAACTGGCCCAGCTCAATCGTGGCACCCTCACGATCGGCGAGTCCACTCTGGGGGGCGCCCGCATCGAGATTCAGCTGCCCCCGCTGTGATTGCTTAGTATTGGCTTGGTATTGACTTGGTATCGGACTTCGCTATTTCATGTCTTTGTCAGTTCAGTCCTCGAATGAAACCTTGCTGGCGCTGCGGGAGCAGCTTGCACTGACGCGCTACGCGGATCGTGGGCGGCTGGTCCGGGAGCTGGACAGGTTGTTTGCACGCAAGCATCCGAGTGGAGATTTCGAGCGGCTGGCTGGTTCGCTACAGACGGCGATCGCCAAGTCGGCCGCGGCGGTCGAGCGCTTGCGGACGTTGCCGCTCAAACTGGATTTCGATCCCGAGTTGCCCATTACCGCGCACCGCGACGAGATCGCGCGCGCCATGGCGGACAATCAGGTGGTGGTGGTGTGCGGTGCCACCGGATCGGGCAAGACCACTCAACTGCCCAAGATTTGCATCGAAGCGGGCAGGGGCACGTTCGGACTCATCGGACACACTCAACCACGCCGTATCGCCGCGCGCGCCATTGCGGACCGGCTGGCGACGGAACTCGGTACGCAGGTCGGTGCCGCGGTGGGCTACCAGGTACGTTTCACCGACAAGACTGGGCCGGATTGCCGGGTCAAGCTCATGACCGACGGCATCCTGTTGCGGGAACTGGAACACGACCGGCTGCTGCGGCGCTACGACACGCTGATTCTCGACGAGGCGCATGAGCGCAATCTGAACATCGATTTCCTGTTGGGTGTGCTACGGCGAGTGCTGCCGCAAAGACCCGAGCTGCGCGTCATCATTACTTCGGCAACCATCGATCCGCAGCGTTTCGCGAATTTTTTCGGCGGCGCTCCGGTCATCGAAGTATCGGGTCGCAGCTATCCGGTGGAAGTGCGCTACCGGCCGCTGACCCGCACGGCTCACGTCGACAATGGCGACGAAGAACCGGAGCAGGCTGCGGCCGAAGAGATAGAGTTGTCTCTGCCGGAAGGCATCGTCAGCGCGGTCCGCGAACTCGACCGCAGTGCGCGGGGCGATGTCCTGGTGTTCCTGCCCGGCGAGAAGCAGATACGGGAGGCGGCGGAAGCGCTGGGCAAGGCCCGGCTGATGCATACCGAAGTGTTGCCTTTGTATTCGCGCCTGTCGACGCGCGACCAGGAAAAGATTTTCGAGCGGCATGCGGCCCGTCGCATCGTCCTGGCGACCAACGTGGCCGAAACTTCCTTGACCGTCCCTGGCATTCGTTACGTGATCGATTCGGGGCTGGCTCGTATCAGCCGTTACAGCGTGCGCGGCAAGGTGCAGCGGCTGCCCATCGAACCGATCTCTCGCGCCAGCGCGGACCAGCGCAAAGGCCGCTGCGGCCGCGAGGCGGAGGGCATCTGTATCCGCTTGTTTGCCGAAGACGAGTTCGAGCTGCGGTCTGAGTTCACCGCACCGGAAGTCCTGCGTACCAATCTGGCCAGCGTGATCCTGCAAATGGCGACCCTGGGCCTGGGCGAGCCGGAAGACTTCCCGTTCGTGGATGCGCCCGATACCCGGATGATCAATGATGGCTACCGTCTGTTGCAGGAGCTCAAGGCGGTGGATGAGGCGCGTAAGGTAACGAGCCTGGGACGACAGGTCGCTGCGCTCCCGGTGGATCCCCGGCTGGCACGGATGCTGCTGGCCGCGGGGCATCACGCCTGCGTGGCCGAAATGCTGATCTTGACCGCGTTCCTGGCGAGCCAGGATCCGCGCGAGCGGCCATCAGACGCGCAACAGCAGGCCGATCAAAGACATGCGGCATACGCGGATCCACGCTCCGACTTCGTCACGGTGCTGAACTTGTGGAACAACTTCCGCGAGCAAAGCGCTGCCTTATCCGGCAATCAGTTGCGCAAATGGTGCCGTGAGAACTTCCTCTCGTTCATCCGCATCCGCGAATGGCAGGAGCTGCACCGGCAGCTGGGGGACATCGCCCAGGAACTGGCGCTCAAGCCGAATCAGTCAGCGGCGGAATATGCTGACTTGCATCAGGCTATCCTGACTGGCTTTCTCGGTGGCATCGGCGCCCTGGACGAGAAGCGTGAATATGAAGGCGCTCGCGGTACGCGTTTCGTCGTAGCGCCCGGCACGCCGCTGGCGTCACGGCCGCCGAAATGGCTGGTTGCGGCCAGTCTCATGGAGACGACGCGACTATATGCGCGGATGGTTGCTGCGGTGGAGCCGCACTGGATCGAGTCCGCCGGCGCTCATCTGATCAAGCGCAGCCATAGCGAACCTCATTGGGTCGAGGAGCGGGGTTTCGTGGCCTCGTTCGAATCGGCGTCTCTGTATGGGCTGATCCTCAGTAGCCGCCGGCGGGTCAATTACGGGACCGTGGCGCCCCACGAGGCTCAGCGAATCTTCGTCAGGGAAGCATTGATCGAAGGGCATACCAAGTTGCGTGCGGCATTCCTGGGCCAGAACGAGCAGCTGCGCGGCCAGGTCGATCTGCTGGAGGCCAAGATCAGGCGGCGCGACGTGCTGGCCGATGAGGAGTCATTGTGCGAGTTCTATCTCTCGCGCCTGCCCGAGCACGTACATTCCACTGCCGCGCTGGAACGCTGGCTGAAGGAACCGCAGCATGCCGATCGACTGGTCATGCGCCTGACCGACCTGATGCGTCGCGAAGTGTCCGAAGTCACCGCCAGCAGTCACCCAGACACGCTGCCGGTGGCCGGCAATTCCCTGTCCGTCGAGTATCAGTTCGAGCCCACATCGCCCGCCGATGGGGCGACGCTGGTGGTTCCGGAGCCGTTGCTGGCGGCGTTGGATCCGGGGCGGCTGGCCTGGCTGATTCCTGGCTGGCTGGAAGAGAAAGTCACCGCGGTACTGCGGGCGTTACCGAAGCAGATTCGCAAGTCGCTGGTGCCGGTCCCCGAGCATGCGGCACGCGCGGTACGCGAGTTGGATGTGCGCTCCGACTTTCATGGGGCGCTGACTGCCTGGATCACCCGAAATACGGGCGAGACTCTCGATGCGGAGGCGCTGGCTCGGCTGGAAGTGCCGGAGCATTTACGTTTCAACCTGCGTGTCGTGGATCTGCAAGGCGCGAAGTTGGCCGAAGGGCGCGATTTGGTCGAACTGCGGCGAATCCTGCGATTGCGCAGCGCCGGGCCGGCCACCCTGGCCAGGAAACTGGCCGACGCCAAACATCGCCAGTGGGATTTCGGCGAGTTGCCGGTCGAACAAAGTGTGGAACGCCGCGGATTGAGGTTCTTGGTGTACCCCACCCTCCGGGACAGAGGTGACAGCGTCGAACTGGTGGAAGCGAAGAGCGCCACCGAGGCGGAGGTAATGCTGCACGGCGGCGTGTTGCGCCTGACAATGCTGGCCCTGCCGGAGCAGTTCAAGTATGCACGCAAGAAATTTGCCGACCAGCGGGAACTGGTCCTGCTGGGGCAAGGTTTCAGTGCCGGCCGGCCCCTGGCCGATGGCCTGGCTGAACTGGCCTGCCGGGAATGCTTTCTGCCCAGCGGCGTGGCGTTGCCGCGCAGCGCAGCCGAATTCCAGGCGTTGCTGAACCAGCGCCGCTCGGAATTCGGTACGCAAGTGGACCGTGTCGCCTCACATGTCATCGAGTTGTTGCGTGAAGCAAGGGGAGTACGAGAACGGTTGACAGGGCTGCAGAACCCCGCGTTCAAGTCCGTGGTCGAGGATGCCAAGGCACAGCTCGCCGTATTGCTGCCTGCCGGCTTTCCGATGGATGTGCCGGCAGTGTTGTGGCCGCATTTGCCGCGCTATCTGAAGGCGCTGGTGCGTCGTCTCGATAAAGTCGCCGGCAATGTCAAGCGCGACGCCGAGTTGGCCAACCGTATCGGTCCGTTCCTGAAGGCGTTCGGCAGTGAGCGCGTGGCGGCAACCGCCCATCAGTCCCGGCCCGAACTGGAGCGGCTGCAATGGATGCTCGAAGAATTCCGGGTGTCGCTGTTTGCCCAGGACCTGAAAACCGCGCTGGCCGTGTCGGAGAAGCGTTTGGGTGAGCAACTGGAGCTGGCTCGCAGCGAGGGACGTCGGGCTTGAGGCCTTTGCAATGGCAAAAAGCTTTTGCGCCGCGATAGCCGATGCTAGGATCTTACGCTCGGCGGCGCGAATCATTCGCCGCAAGGACCTGGCATGACGCGTAATCCGCACCTGATCGAATGGCACCCGGCGAGTTGGCAGGGTAAGCCGGCGCAACAGCAACCCGTTTATTCCGACCCGGCCGCCCTGGACCAGGCAGTGGCGGCGCTGTCGCGCCTGCCGCCCATCGTAGTGTCCTGGGAAATCGAAGCACTCAAGGAGCAAATAGCCGCGGCCCAGCGGGGCGAGCGTTTCATATTGCAGGGTGGGGATTGCGCGGAAAGTTTCGCGGATTGTCATTCCGACACCATCGCCAAGAAGCTCAAGATTCTGCTGCAGATGAGCCTGGTGCTACTGCACGGGCTGAAGATGCCAGTGGTACGGATCGGGCGCATGGCGGGGCAGTATGCCAAGCCGCGTTCGGCCGACACCGAGACCCGTGATGGCGTGACACTGCCGTCCTATCGTGGTGACATCGTCAACCATCCTGGCTTTACCGCTGCAGAGCGCGAGCCGGATCCTCAGTTGCTGTTGCGCGGTTATGAACGCGCCGGCCTGACTTTGAACTTTGTTCGCGCTTTGATCGACGGGGGCTTCGCCGACCTGCATCACCCGGAGTACTGGGACCTGGACTTCGTGCGTCACTCGCCGCTCAAGCAGGCGTACGAAAAGATCGTGCACTCGATTTCGGATGCGCTGGACTTTTTCGAGGCCAGCAGCCGCCGGCCCATCCACGAGACCAGCCGCGTCGATTTCTATACCAGCCATGAAGGCCTGCACCTGCACTATGAACAGGCGCAGACCCGTTTCATCGAACGCCAGCAGCGCTGGTACAACTTGTCGACCCACATGCCCTGGATCGGCATGCGGACCGCCGCGCTGGATGGAGCGCATGTCGAACTGTTCCGCGGCATTGCCAATCCCATGGGTATCAAGGTGGGACCCGCGATGAGCGCCGAGTGGGTACAGGGCCTGATTGCCACGCTCAATCCGAACAACGAGCCCGGGCGTCTGGTGCTGATTCACCGGATGGGAGTGAAGGATATCGAGAAGCGCCTGCCGCCGCTGATCCAAGCGGTGCGTGCCACCGGCAGCCCGGTGCTATGGATTTGCGACCCGATGCACGGCAACACCGAGACCGCGAGTTCCGGGCTCAAGACGCGGCGTTTCGAAAACATCATGGCCGAACTCGAAGCCGCGTTCCGCATCCATCGCGAGCTGGGTTCGTGGTTGGGGGGCGTGCACTTCGAACTCACCGGTGAAGATGTCACCGAATGCACCGGCGGTGCGCGCGGTCTGACCGATGCCGATCTTGCCCGGGCATACAAATCGCAGGTCGACCCGCGTCTCAACTATGAGCAGGCGCTGGAACTGGCCATGCGGATCGCCGGTCTGCACCCGCCGAAACGCGGCGGGCAGTTGTGATGTGCTCCACTATTTAGTGGGTCAGTGACCGATACAGTTCGTCATACTCCTGGGGCGTGGCCAATGTGTCTTCGCCGGTAGTAACGCTAACAATTCGCTGAAACCATGAAATATTGGGGGCTGCTGTGGTCCGCGCTGTGGCGTAAGCCGTTTCGCACCGTGCTGGCCCTGTTGTCCGTGGTCGTTGCCTTCACGCTGTTCGGCCTGTTGCATGGGGTGGCCACCGCGATCGATGGAATCATCGATACCATGGCGGCCAATCGTTTGAGCGTGCAGAGCTTGAACGGCCGCGGCGGCGTTTTGCCGATCTCCTACGCCAACCAGATTGGCCAGATTCCCGGTGTTGCCGCGGTTACTGCCGTTGTCTGGCTGCATGGGTATTATCAGGAGCCCAAGAATACTTTCTTCGCCAGGGCCACCAGCGACAGCCGGCTGCTGTTCGATTCGAAGGACGTTGTCATTTCCCGCGCCGAGATCGACGCCTTTGAGCGGACCAGGGTCGGCGCCGTGGCCCATCGCTTGTTGGCGGATCGATTCGGCTGGAAGGTGGGCGACCGCATTCCCTTCCACGGTCCGGTCGCGAAACAAGACCGCGGCACGATATGGGACCTCGAACTCGTGGGTATCTACGACAGCCAGGATCTCTCCTTGGAGAGCCAGCTCTGGTTCCACTATGACTACCTTGACGAAGGCCGCGCGCTCAACAAAGGTACTGTGCAAGGCTATCAGGTCCTTACCAGCGATCCTCGGCGCAATGCGGCCATCGCCGATGCCATCGATCAGCAATTCGCCAATTCCAGCGCGCCCACGGCCACACAGAGTGACCGTGAATGGGCCGCGGCCGGCATGGAACAGGCGATCGATTTCAATTTGCTGGTGCAGGCCATCGTGGGATCGTCGCTGTTCACGCTGTTGCTGGTGACTGGCAACACACTGATGGAGTCGGTGCGTCAGCGTATTCCCGAACTGGCGGTGTTGAAGACGGTCGGCTATCCCGATCGGACCATTCTGGCACTGGTGATCGGCGAGTCCAGTCTGCTTTACTTGGCAGGGGCGGGCATTGGCTTGGCACTATCGCTGGCGTTTTTCCCTCTTATCGCGCCGAGCACCACAAGCGGGCGTGTCGGTATGCCGGTTCCCGTCATTCTGCAGGGCGCGGCTATCGCGCTTTGCATCGCGATGCTCAGCTCGATCGCGCCGGCCCTGTTCGCTCATCGACTATCGGTCATCGACGCGCTGCGACGTCACTGAGCTCCCATGAAGTCATTGCGACAGCTGGCGGTTCTGGTGCGATTGAGCGTTCAGTCGATCCGACAACGTATCGGTTCATCGCTGGTCGTGATCGCGGGCGTTGCCGGTGTGGTAGCGGTGCTGCTGTCGGTCCTCGCGATATCGGGAACGCTGATGAAGTCGATACAGGGAACCGGCGACCCGACCCGGGCCTTGGTGCTGAGCGAAGGTGCGGCGGCGGAGGGGGCGAGTACTCTGACTCGTGATGCGGTGCGCGTCATACGATCCGCGCCGGGCCTGCGACGGACAGGTGGTGACTCAGTTGTCTCGGCCGAGGTCTTATTCGTCGCTCCGGTGCGTGATGCGAGGACGAATTCACGTGCTCAGATCATCGTGCGCGGTGCCACGATGCCGGCCACTGCGTTTCGCCAAGAGATTCGCATCGTGGAAGGGCGTGCGCTTCGATCCGGGGTACAGGAATTATTGGTTGGGAGCGCGGCGAGTCGTAAGTACCGCGCCCTGAAAGTCGGGGATTCCATCGCCATTCGGGGCGGCAAATGGCCCATCGTCGGCCGTTTCGATGCGGGCGGCGGTTCGCGTGAATCCGAGCTGTTCGGGGATGCCGAGACGCTGCTGTCGGCCAATCAACGCAACAGCTACAACGCGGTCTATGTGCAACTGGCGAACGAATCGACTTTTACCAGCTTCCGGGATGGGCTGACGCTCGACCCCGGCTTATCGGTCAAGGTGATGCGGGAACCGGAGTATTACCGTATCCAATCGGAGCCCATCGCCAAGGCGTGGCACTTCGTCGCCTACATCGTTGGCGGCATCATGGCGCTCGGCGCCATGTTTGGTGCCGCCAACACGATGTATTCGTCGGTCAGTGCCCGCACCAGGGAAATTGCCACTTTGCGCGCGATCGGCTTTGGCGGTGCCAGTGTGGCTGGGTCGGTGCTTATCGAAGTCACTGCGCTGGCGGTGATCGGCGCACTGTTGGGAGCGTGTATCGTTTGGCTGCTGTTTGGCGGCGCGACGTTTTCGACCAAGCTCGGCGCCGGTCGAGTAGTTGCGCAGCTATCGCTCGATCCGTTGCTGGTGCTGCTTGGGATCGCGTGGGCCTGTGGAATTGGGCTGATCGGAGGGCTCTTCCCCGCAGTGCGGGCAGCCCGCCTGTCCGTGGCTGAGGCTCTCCGGGACGTGTAACAATCACCGGTCGCGGCCTGTGGCCCTTACCTAGCGCGCGGCAATGAAGCGCTGAATTTCGATGGCGTCGACGGGGCACCAGGCGCCGGGGGCGAGGCCGTCGAGGGTCCACGGGCCGACCGACCAGCGGATGAGTCGCAGGGTGGGGAAGCCGACGGCGGCGGTCATACGGCGCACCTGCCGATTGCGCCCCTCGCGCAAGGTGAGGGAAATCCAACTGGTGGAAATGGCTTTGCGCTCGCGAATCGGCGGGTTGCGCGGCCAGAGCCATACGGGCTCGGCGATGACGCTGGCCTCGGCGGGCAAGGTCATGCCGTCATTCAGTTGCACGCCGCGACGCAGCGGCTCGAGCGTGGATTCAGTTGGCTCGCCTTCCACTTGCACCAGGTAGGTTTTGGGCGCTTTCCAGCGCGGATCGGCCAGTCGGGTTTGCAGCGTATTCCAGTTGGTGAGCAGCACGAGCCCTTCGCTGTCGTAGTCCAGGCGTCCCGCCGGATACATGCCGGGCGCATTCAGCAGATCCTTGAGCGTGGCCTTGCCGTCGGTGCTGGTGAATTGGGTGAGTACCTGGAACGGCTTGTTGAGCAGATACAGAGTCCGTTGTGGCGGCAACGGGTGGGCGGCGGCGGGCTGGCGGCGTGGCGTCATCGAAAGTTCGGGTGCCGGGACGTCAGCTGGCCAACTCGGCGGGGCGCTGCACGAGTTCGATGAAACGCTGTACGGCGGCGGAGTTTTCGCCGGGACGGCAGGCGAGAATGAGGGGTGCCTTGAGCTGCTCGCTGTCGGCGATGGGGCGGTAGACGACGCCGTCCATCTGCAGGCGTTGCAGGGACGCGGGCACGATGGAGACGCCCAGGCCGGCGGCCACGAGATTCAGAGTGGAAATGATGCGCGGCGCCTCTTGCCCTACGGCCGGGCTGAAACCGGCGCCGCGGCAGGCGGTAATGATGGTGTCGTACAGACCGGGGCCGCCGGGGCGCTTGTAGAGGATGAAGGTTTCGTTGGCGAGGGTGGTGAGGGGCAGGGCGTCGGTGCCTGCTCCCGCCAGGGGGTGGGCGGCGGGCAGGGCGACCACCATGTCTTCTTCGAGCAGCGGGCGTACTACCAGCCCGACCACGTCGGCGAGCGGTGAACGGATGAAGGCGGCGTCGATCTCCTCGTTGTGTAGTCCTTGCACCAGGTCGCTGCTGCCGCTTTCCTCGAGCACCAGGGACACGAGCGGCGACATTTCGCGGAAGGCACGGATCACGCGCGGTACGAACGGGTGAAACGGCGCCGAACTGGTGAAGCCGACGACCACTCGGCCCTGCTCGCCACGGGCGGTGCGGCGAGTGGTGGCGAAGGCGCGATCGACTTGATCCAGGATAGCCCGGGCCCGTTCGAGGAACGCCTGGCCGGCGTCAGTGAGTTCGACGCCCCGGGGCTTGCGGCGGAACAGCTGGACTTCCAGCTCACGTTCCAGGGCCCGGATTTGCTGGCTCAATGGCGGCTGCTGGATGCCCAGCCGCTCGGCGGCCCGGGTGATATGGGCTTCTTCAGCGACGGCAATGAAATAGCGCAGGTGTCGGAGTTCCATTTTTATATATCCATAAAATATTGATAGCTAACTTACCATATATTTTACGTGGGGGAACCTCCGGCGTAACCTGCCTGCCGCAGCGCTCACCAGCACAGGAAATCGCCATGTCCTACGCATCAGCACTTGAACACGTCCGCGCCGTCAAGGCCAAACTCGGCGGCACCTGGGGTGCCATCCTCCCGCAAGATGCGGCCCGCATGATCGTCCAGAACCGCTTCCGCACCGGCCTGGACATCGCCAAGTACACCGCCGCCATCATGCGCCGTGACATGGCCGCCTACGATGCCGACAACGGCAACTACACCC
>Ga0182745_1001108_pt1 | contig 26525 bp, 7 predicted proteins | sample eDN3rd30CKraftBY_FD_128523 | JGI IMG/M metagenome (GOLD analysis project Ga0182745, IMG submission 128523) | Enriched backyard soil microbial communities from Emeryville, California, USA - eDNA 3rd pass 30_C Kraft BY (version 2) (version 2) | ecosystem: Environmental > Terrestrial > Soil >... | reverse complement strand
CAGGCGCAGCAAGGGCAGCAGGAAATACAGGCGCGCGTGCCAGCGGTCGGCTTCGGTGGCGGTGGTGCGGGACAGCGCGGCGGCAAAGGAGTGGGAAGGCCGGCCCAGCAATGCCGTCATGGTGGCCGGATTCGCAGTATTGCCGCCGTGCAGCATGCGCAGGTTGTCGGGATTGAGAAAGGGATTGTTGAGAAAGCGGAGCGCGCGCGCCGCGAACAGGGCAAAGGAATAAGGAACGGATATCGTGAATGGTGCGCCTTTGCCGGCACCGCCATAGCCGAGCCAGCGGCGGTAGCCTGCCAGCATTTCATCGAAGGTAATAGCCGCCGGACCCACCGCCGCCACCTCCAGCGGAACCTCCTCCTGCGTGACCAGTTGCACCAGTGCCGCGGTGAGATCGTCGATGTGGATCGGTTGCACGCATTGCCTGCCGTGGTCGATCAGCAGCCATAGCGGCTGTGCCGCCAGCGCGCGGAAGAAGGCCGAGCTTTGGCCGTTACTGCCAAACACCAGGGAAGGTTTGACGATGACCTTCTCGAAACCGAAACCGCGCAGGTGGGTGTCGGCGAGATATTTGGTGTGATGGTAAAGCGTGCTCGCGCCCGGTTCGGCGCCAAGCGCGGAAAGCTGGATGACGCGCTTCACTCCTGCGGCCTCGCAGGCGGCAAACAACAGGCGCGAAAATTCCACATGCACCGCCACGAAAGTTTGCCCAGGCGATTCGGCAATGATACCCACGGTGTTGATCACGACGTCCACGTCCTGAAGGTGCGCCAGCCATTGCGTCCGGCTGGGGAGGTGGCGCAGGTCCAGCCGAATGGCCTTGGCGCTCGGGAACCGGCAGGCCACCGCGCCGGTATTGCGGGCGCAGGCGCTCACCTCATGGCCAAGATCGAGCAGGGCCTGCACGAGGTGGCTGCCGATGAAGCCCGTGGCGCCGGTCACTAGAACATGCATGGCGAATCAACCGTCCGTTTAGCAGGGGATGAGCAAGAAGCGTACCGGAGGGTGCAGGCGGGGATTTATGGGGAAGGCGCCACGAGGAGAGTGGCGTTGACCGGACAATGTAGGTTGGGTGCCCATGCGGGCGGATGTAAATAGTTCACGCCGCGTGAAATATTTCTAAGCGATGTGCAGCCGTGCCGCAGGTGGAATCAAAGAATCTTGGAACAATGCACCAACGCATCCCGGATCATGAAGTTCACCAGCGTGGGAGAAACCCCCAGTTCCTTGGCCACCTCTTTCTGCGGGACACCATAGATGCGGTGCCGTTCGAAGGCGTAGCGGGTACGCTCTGGCAATTCCGCCAGGGCGGCGGTCAGTTGTTCCAGAGCTTCCTGATCCTCGCAGATGATTTCGGGCGAAATATCCGTGGCGGTGAGGCTGTCATCGTCCGGTTCGGGCGCGACGTATTTGCTCATCATGGCCTGCTTCCGATAGTGATCGACAGCCAGATTGCGGATTATCTGGAACAGGTAGCTCAGCTGATCCTTGGGCGAGGCGATGGGGGGCGCGGAAGATAATCTGAAAAATGCATCCTGCACCATATCCTCGGCATAGTGATTGCAGCCGGTGAGCTTGTTCGCGAATCGGGTGAGTATCGGCAAATTCTCTACATAAGCCTGAATCCATAATGCGCCGCTTTGGCTATGGGTATTCGCTTCTAACATGGGTGAAGTGCCAGTCATTAACTGTGGATTGATTGCATCTCGGGCAAGCCTGTTCTTTGCCATGTCGACGTAGGCGCAAGCATCATAATGATAATGATAATTGTTATCAATAAGACACCTGATTCGACTTTGAAAAAATGCGGGGTTGCCCAGCAATCCTGATTGCTTCACCACCGTGATGCGTTGCCTGGCGTGAGTTGCTGGCTGACTGGAACCGCTTTTTTTGTGCGGCTATTCCGCGGGGAAACCCGACTAATTATCCCTTTCCTGTGTTCGTTACCCTGCCTTAGACAGGCAGGGTTTTTCCACAGGTAATCAGTCCATGACCAACGCATTCGTTCTTCCCCGCACCTTGGTCCAGTCGTTGCGGGACCATGCGGCGCGCGTGCCCGAGCACGTTGCCTTGCGCTTTCTTGGTGAACACGGTGGGGCGGGCGGGGCGTTTACCTACAGGGAACTGGACTTGCGCGCGCGGGCCATCGCGGCGGCACTGCAGGCTGTGGCCGAACCCGGGGATCGGGCGGTTTTGCTGTTCCCCAGCGGTATCGATTACGTATCGGCTTTTTTCGGGTGTTTGTATGCCGGCGTCATCGCGGTGCCTGCCTATCCGCCGGAATCGTCCCGGCAGCAGCATCAGGTGCGCCTGCTGTCCATCATCCAGGATGCGGCGCCACGGCTGCTGTTGACCAACTCGACGCTGTACGAGCCATTGCAGGCGGCGGGCCGGCAGATGGCGAAGATTGTTTCGGCGCGCACCGGCGCAAAACTTCCCGGCTGGCTCTGCGTCGATACCGTGGAGGATGCCGTTGCGGAGCAATGGCAGGAGCCGGCATTGCAGCCGGACGACATCGCGTTTCTGCAATACACCTCCGGGTCGACCGCCCAGCCCAAGGGCGTGCAGGTGAGCCACGGCAATCTGGTGGCCAACGAATGGGCGATCCGTCAGGGCTTCGAGATCGATGAGACCGATGTGATCGTCAGCTGGTTGCCGCTTTATCACGACATGGGGCTGATCGGTTCCCTGTTGCAGGCCATCTTCAGCGGTATTCCTTGCGTGTTGATGTCGCCGCTGCATTTCCTGGAGCGCCCGGTGCGATGGCTGGAGGCCATCAGCGAATATGGCGGCACCATCAGCGGCGGGCCGGACTTCGCCTATCGCCTGTGCGCCGAGCGGATTCCCGACACCGCGCTCGAACAGCTGGACCTGACACGGTGGCAAGTGGCCTTTTCCGGCGCGGAGCCGATCCGTGAAGACAGCCTGAAATCGTTCGGTCAGAAATTTGCCACATGCGGCTTTCGCCAGGAACGCTTTTTCGCCTGCTACGGCCTGGCCGAGGCGACGCTGTTCGTGACCGGCGCCCGGCGCGGCCGCGGCGTTACCGCGCTGCAACTGGACCGCCAGCGCCTGGCGCGTCACGAAGCCGTGGCGGGTGGCGATGCCACGCTGGTAAGTTGCGGCCACCCTCAGCCGGGGCAGAAACTCCGTATCGTCGATCCTGACAGTCGCCGCATCGTGATGGATGGGCGAGTGGGGGAAATCTGGACCGCCGGCGCCAGTATCGCGCTGGGTTACTGGCGCAATCCCAAGGCGACGGCCGATACCTTTGTGAGCGATGGCGACCACGTGTGGTTGCGCACCGGCGATCTCGGTTTCCTGCACGAAGGTGAACTGTTCGTTACTGGCCGCCTGAAAGACATGCTGATCGTGCGTGGGCACAATCTCTATCCCCAGGACATCGAACGCACGATCGAAGACGAAGTGGAGGTGGTGCGCAAGGGACGGGTCGCCGCATTCGCGGTCGAAGTCGACGGTGTCGAAGGCATCGGTATCGCGGCGGAGGTGAGCGCGAAGCTGCAGAAACTGGTGCCGGCCCAGGCCTTGATCGACAACATCCGGCAGGTGGTGGCCGAGGTGTACCAGGAAGTGCCCCGGCAGGTGGCGCTGTTGAATTCGGGCACCTTGCCCAAGACCTCCAGCGGTAAACTGCAACGTTCCGCCTGCCGCAACCAGCTTGCCGACGGCAGCCTTGAAGCCTATGCCCGCTATCCGGCGGACATAGCTCCCGCGGATGCCGCACCGCCTGCCCAGGCGCCTGCCGCGGGGACGTCCCTGGCCGAGGAAGTTCATGCGCAGTGGTGTGCATCTCTGAATCTGCCTCGGCTGGCGGCGGACGACAGTTTCTTCCTCATGGGCGGCAACTCCGTCAAGGCGGTGCAGCTCATCGCCGCCCTGCAGGAACGCTTGCAGCGGACGCTGGAACTGGAATGGTTGTTCGAAGCGCCCACGCTTGGCGCTTTCACCGCGCTGGTGCAGGAACGCCAGGTGTCGGAAAAGCACGAGGCGATCATTGATTTCAGCGCCACTGTGCCGCTGGATGAAGCGCTATTGGACGAAGCGCCGCTGTCGCCGGGCCAGCAGCGGCTCTGGTATCTCTGGCAACTGGACCCGCAGGGCGTCGCCTACCACATTCCCGGCGGTTTACGCTTGCGCGGCACGCTCGACGAAGCCGCGTTGCGCGCCAGCCTGCAAGCGCTGGTGGAACGTCACGGCATGCTGCGGACGCGGTTCACGCAAAGCAATGGCGTGGTGGTGCAGTCCGTGGCGCAGGTTGCGCCAATCGCAATCCGTGGGATCGATCTGGAATCCCTGCCCCCCGGTGAGTGCGAGGCGGAAGCCCTGCGCCTGCGGGAACAGGAAGCGCGTACCCCCTTCGATCTGCTTGCCGGCACGCCGCTGCGCATCAGCCTGTTGCGGCTCGGCGCGCAGGAACATCATCTGTTGCTGACTTTCCACCACATCCTGCTCGACGGCTGGTCGGTCAACGTGCTGATGGCGGAACTGGCGCGCCTGTATGCCGCCTACAGCCGGGGGCAGGTTCCCACGCTGCCCGCGGTGCCGCCGGCCTACGGCGCCTATGCCAGAGGGCAGCAACACTGGCTGGCCAGTGAAGAGGCCGCCCGGCAGCGCGATCACTGGCAGGCCCTGCTGAGCGACGAACCCCCGGTGCTGTCGCTGCCGACGATACGTTTCGGCGAACATGCCGGCGGGCGTGACCACGGGCGCGCCGGCGCCGCGCGTCTGAGCCTGCCCGTCGATGCGGAATTGGCGACAGCCCTGCGCAATCTGGCCGGCACCGCCGGTGCCACGACGTTCATGGTGCTGCTGGCCGCATTGCAGACGCTGCTGTTCCGCTACACCGGCGAAACCGACATCCGCATCGGCGTGCCCAGCGCCAATCGCCGTTTGTCGCAGGTTCAGGGCGTGGTGGGCTTTTTCGTCAACACGCTGGTGCTGCGCGGCCAACTGCGGCCGCGTGCCTCCTTCACTGAAATACTCGCGGCGGCGAAGGCGGCCACGATCGCGGCGCAGGCGAACCAGGAATTGCCCATCGATCAACTGGCCGCCCAGCGCACGACACAGGATGGCAAAGCCGTGGACCAGCCCTTGTTCACGGTGCTGTTCAATCACCAGCAGCGGCACCTGAGCGCCCTGGGTCAGCTGCCCGGTCTCGAGGTGGAAGAGCTGCCGTGGTACAGCCGCGAAGCCAAATGCGATCTGCAATTGCAGACGGAAGAAGACGGGCAGGGCCGTTTGTCGCTGCATCTGGATTATGCGGAAACCCTGTTCGATGCCGCCGCCGCGGCGCGCATCGCCGCCCAGTTCCTGGCGCTGCTGCGGCAGGTGGCGGCCGATCCACGCCTTGCCATCGGCGAACTGCAATTGGCCACCGCCGATGAGCGCAACACGTTGCTGCAATGGGGCCAGGCGCCCCGCGCGTCGGGGTTACGCGTGTTGCCGGAGTTGCTCGCCGAGCGCATGCAGGCGCAGCGGGAGCGGATAGCGCTGGCCTGGGACGGCGGTTCCCTGCATTACGGTGAACTTCACGACGCTTCCAACCGGCTGGCGCATTGCCTGCGCGCGCGAGGCGTGGGGCCGGACGTCTGCGTGGCGGTGCTCATCGATCGTTCGCCGCAACTCCTGATCGCCTTGCTGGCGATCCTCAAAGCCGGGGGCGCCTACCTGCCGCTGGACGGCAGCCATCCGCCGGCACGCCTGCGCGAGATGATCGCGGATTGCGCGGCGCCCGTGCTGCTCACCCGCGGCGAGGCGCCGGCCGATCTGCGGGCCACTATCGACGTGGTCGCGTTGGATACGCTCGATCTCGACGCCTGGCCGGACCAGACGCCGCAAATTGCGCTGCACGGCGACAGCCTGGCCTACGTGCTCCATACCTCCGGTTCCACCGGCAGGCCCAAGGGCGTTGCGGTGAGTCATGCCGCGGTGAGCGCAAGATTGGCCTGGATGCAGCACACCTATCGCCTGGACGAAAACGACGTGCTGTTGCAGAAAGCGCCGCTCACCTTCGACGTCTCGGTGTGGGAATGCTTCTGGCCTTTACTGGCCGGCGCCACCCTGGTGCTGGCCGCGCCCGGCGAACACCGCGATCCGCGGCGCCTGGTGGAACTGGCCGCCCAGCATCGGGTCACGGTGCTGCATTTCGTGCCGTCATTGTTGCAGCAGTTCATTGCCGAATCCGGCGTGTCCGCTTGCGGCTCGCTGCGCTATCTCTTTTCCGGGGGCGAAACGCTGTCCGCCGCGCTGCGTGACGACGTGCTGGCGAAGCTGCCTGGCGTAGTGCTGCACAACCGCTACGGCCCCACGGAAAGCACCATCAACGCCACCTATTGGCAATGCGGTACGGAAGATGGCGAACGCGCTCCGATCGGCAGGCCTTTGGGTGATACCGTGTGCCGGGTGCTGGATGGCGAGCTGAATCTGCTGCCGGCCGGCGTGCCGGGCGAACTCTGCATTGGTGGCGCGGGCCTGGCTCGCGGCTATCAGGGCAATGCCGCCCAGACCGCGCTGCGCTTCGTGCCCGATGCCTTTGCCGATGAAGGCGCCGCCGGTGCCAGGCTGTACCGCAGCGGCGACCTGGCGCGCTGGCAGCACGACGGCGCCTTGGAATTTCTTGGGCGCCTGGACCATCAGGTCAAGCTGCGCGGTTTGCGGATCGAGCCGGGTGAAATCGAAGCGCGCCTGCGCGCTCTCGATGGCGTGGCCCAGGCCGCGGTACGGGTGCATACGGCCGCCAACGGCAGCCGGCAGTTGATCGGCTATTTCACCGTGCAGGATGCCCAGGCGCCGGAACCCGAACAGTTGCAGGCGGCGCTGCGGCAGGTGCTGCCCGACTACATGGTGCCGGCGCAGCTGCTGGCGCTGGATGCCATGCCGCTGACCCCGAGCGGCAAGCTGGACTACCGCCAGCTGCCCGAACCGGTGCTGAAGACGCGCGCCTATCGCGCGCCGGTGGCGGAACTGGAACGGAAAGTCGCGGACATCTGGCAAACCGTGCTCGCGGTGACCCGCGTCGGGCTCGAGGACGACTTCTTCGCGCTCGGCGGCCATTCACTGCTGGCCACGCAGATCGTGGCGCGTACCCGCCAGCACTGCGACGTGGACCTACCACTGCGGACCCTGTTCGAGGCCAGCCGCCTGGCGGACTACGTCGAACAGGTGCGACAGCTGCAGCGGGCTGGTGCGATCAACCGGCAGCCGCCGATCGAACTCATCGACCGCAGCCAGCCGGTACCATTGGCCCATTCCCAGCAGCGATTATGGTTCCTGTGGCAACTGGAGCCGGACAGCCCGGCCTACAACGTCGGCGGCATGGCGCGCTTTCGCGGCGCGCTCGATGCGGACGTGTTGGAGGCGGCGCTGGACGCGCTGATTCAGCGCCACGAAACGCTGCGCACCACGTTTCCCGACGTCGGCGGCGTACCGGTGCAGCAGGTAACGGAGCGGACGGCATTCATGCTGCAGCGCCATGACGTTTCCCACCTGCAACCGCAGGCGCGGCAGGAATGGCTGCAAACCCTGGCGGACGCGCAGGCGCACCAACCCTTCGATCTGGTGCACGGCCCGCTGTTGCGCGCCTGCCTGGTGCGGTTTTCGCCGCAGGAACATTACTTCGTATTGACGCTGCACCACATCGTCACCGAAGGCTGGGCCATGGATATCTTCGCCCGCGAATTGGCCGCGCTCTACGAAGCCTTCCTGGCCGATCAGCCGTCACCGCTGCCACCGCTGCCGGTGCAGTATCTGGACTACAGCGTCTGGCAACACCGCTGGCTGGACGCGGGCGAGGGCGCGCGGCAACTGGCCTATTGGCGGCAGCAGCTCGGCGATGAACACCCGCTCTTGGCTTTGCCAAGCGACAGGCCCCGGCCGCCGATACAAAGCCACCGGGGCGGGTTGTATCGCTTCGATCTGGACGACGCGCTGGCGGTGCGCGTCGACGCCTTCAACGCCGCGCACGGCACCACGTTGTTCATGACCGCGGTAACGGCGCTGGCCATTCTGCTGTACCGCTACAGCGGGCAGTCCGACCTGCGCATCGGCGCGCCGGTGGCCAATCGCATCCGGCCGGAAAGCGAAGGGCTGATAGGCGCCTTCCTCAATACCCAGGTGCTGCGTTGCCGGCTGAGTGGCGAGATGACCGTGGAGGCGCTGTTGGCGCAGGTGCGGCAAACGGTGATCGACGGCCAGTCCCATCAGGACCTGCCTTTCGACCAGCTCGTGGATGCCCTGCAACCGCCGCGCAGCGCCGCCTACAACCCCTTGTTCCAGGTGATGTGCAACGTGCAGCGCTGGCAGTTCCAGCAGACGCGCGAGCTGGCCGAAATGACGGTGGATTATCTGGTCAACGACGCGCGTGCCATCAAGTTCGACCTCAACCTGGAAGTTACCGCGCTGGACGGGTGCATGCGCTGTTGCCTGACCTACAGCACCGACCTTTTCGACGAACCCAGGGTGGCGGCAATGGCCGCGCATTGGCGCAACCTGCTGGCGGCGCTGTTGACGGAACCGTCGCGGCCCGTGGCCGAACTGGCTATGTTCGATACGGATGAGCGGCACCAGCTCGTTCACCACCTCGATCCCACGCCGGCCACTATCCCCGCGCGGCACGCAATGGCGGGGTTGCCGGTACACCGCTGGTTCTCGCAACAGGCCGCCGCCACGCCCGAGGCGCCAGCCTTGATCGTGGAAGGAGAGACTTGCCGCTATGGCGAGCTGGAGCGGCGTGCCAACCAACTGGCGCATCGCCTGCGCGAACTTGGCGTGACCACGGAACGGCGGGTAGGCCTGGCCATGGAACGTTCGATCGATATGGTGGTCGGGCTGTTGGCAATCCTCAAGGCGGGCGCGGCCTACGTGCCGCTCGATCCGGACTATCCGCCGGAGCGCCTGCATTACATGATCGAAGACAGCGGCCTCATGCTGCTGCTGGGGCACCGGCGCTTTTTCGCGACTGCCGGCGCCTTGCCCGACGGGATTGGACGTTGGTGCGTGGAAGACGAAGCGGTGCTTCTGCAGGATTATCCCGCTGACGCGCCGAAGGACCTGACGCTGCCGCGGCACCAGGCCTACGTGATCTATACCTCCGGTTCCACCGGCCGGCCCAAGGGCGTGGTGGTCGATCACGCGGCGCTGGGCATGCACTGCCGGGCGGTGATCGAACGCTTCGGCATGACGGCCGCCGACTGCGAACTGCACTTCTATTCCATCAATTTCGACGCCGCCACCGAGCGGCTGCTGACGCCGCTGTTGTGCGGCGCCAGCGTGGTACTACGCGCCCAGGGGCAGTGGGCGGTGGAGGAAATCGCGCCGCTGATCCCCGCGCACGCGGTCACCATCCTGGGGTTCACGCCCAGCTACGGGGCGCAACTGGCGCAGTGGGTGAACCATAATGCCAATTCTTCCGAAGAGCTGGCGCCTTGGCGGGTGCGCCTGTGCATCACCGGCGGCGAAGCCTTGACGGGCGAACACTGGCAGGTGATCCAGCAGACGTTCCAGCCGGCCTGCTTCGTCAATGCCTACGGCCCCACGGAATCCGTGGTGATGCCGCTGGCGGCCGACGTGGTGGCGCCGCCGCAGCCGGGCGCGGCAAGCCTGCCGATCGGCCGGATGGTGGGTGAGCGCGTGGCCTATATTCTCGACGAGAATCTGCAGCCGGTGCCGCCGGGCGCCATCGGCGAACTGTACACCGGCGGGGAGGGGCTGGCGCGCGGCTACCACGCGCGGCCGGCGTTGAGTGCGGAACGTTTTGTTCCCAATCCCTTTGCAGGGGATTACGGCGCCGAACCCGGCGTGGAGCGGTTGTATCGCACCGGCGACCTGGTGCGCCTGAACGGCGATGGCCTGGTGGAATACGTGGGCCGCCGTGACGACCAGATAAAACTACGCGGCTTCCGCATCGAGCTGGGCGAGATCGAAGCCTGCCTGCTTGCCTTGCCCGACGTGCGGGAAGCCGCGGTGCTTGCGCTCGAACACGAGGGGCATCTGCAGTTGGTGGCTTATGTGGCGCCGGGGGGTGATGCCGCGCGGAGCGCCGATGATCTGAAAGCCGCGATCAAGACACAGTTGCAGCGGCAGTTGCCGGACTACATGGTGCCCACGCAATTGCTGCTGCTGGACCGTCTGCCGCTGATGCCCAACGGCAAGCTCGATCGCAAGGCGCTACCGGCGCCGGAGGCGGCGTGGCAGCAGCGCTATGCGCAGCCGCGCAGCGACCTCGAGCGCGCGCTGGCGGCGATCTGGGAATCGGTCCTGAACGTGAACGGCGTGGGGCTTGACCACAACTTCTTCGAACTCGGCGGCGATTCCATACTGTCCATCCAGGTTGTCAGCCGCGCGCGCCAGCAAGGCATCCATTTCAAGCCGCGCGACCTGTTCCAGCACCAGACGATTCGTGCATTGGCAACGGTCGCTACGACTGCCGAGGCGGAGCAGGCGCCGCATCCCGCCGCGCAGGAGCCGCTCGCCGGACCGGTATTGCTGGCGCCGATCCAGCACTGGTTCTTCGCAACCGGTGTGCCGCATCCGCAGCACTGGAACCAGGCACTGTGGCTGGAGGTGGACGAGTTCCTGGATGCGGCGCTGCTGGAGCAAGCCCTGCAACGGGTGGTGCTGCACCATGACAGTCTGAGACTGGCGTTCAGCCAGCACGGCGGCCATTGGCTGGCCCAGTATCGGGCACCGGACACGGCGCCAGCAGGCCCACTGCTGCGCATCGAACGGGTGAAGACTCTCTCCAGGATCGCGCGCAAGCACTGCCTTGCCCTGCAACATGGCATGGACCTGACTGAAGGGCCTTTGCTGCGCGGCCTGTTGTGCGAGGCGCCGAACGGCCGTCAACGCCTGTTGCTGGCCATCCACCACCTGGCGGTGGACGGCGTGTCCTGGCGCATTCTTCTCGAAGACCTGCAACGCGGCTATCGGCAGCTGCAGGCAGGTGAACCCGTGCGATTGCCGGCAAAAACCAGCGCCTTCGGCGAATGGACGGCGCGGCTGCATGCGTATGCCGCAAGCGCGGCATTGCCGACGGCGCTTGCCTGGTGGCAGCACTACCTTGGCGCCGCTGCCAGGGTGGACCAAGCGGCGGAACCGGCGGCATTCCCCTGTGATTTTCCCGCCGGCGGGAACCTGGAACGGTACGCAGCCACGGTTACCTTGCGGTTGAGCCGGGAACGCACCCAGGCTTTATTGCAGCGCGCGCCCCAGGCCTATCGCACGCAGGTCAACGATCTTTTATTGACTGGCTTGTCCAGAACGCTATGTGCCTGGACCGGCCAGGGTTCGACGCTGCTGCAAGTGGAAAGCCACGGCCGCGACGTACTGGCCGACGACCTGGACCTCACCCGGACCACCGGCTGGTTCACCACGCCCTATCCTCTGTGCCTGACGCCCGGCGCGGAAGAACTCGGCGCCAGTATCAAGGCAGTCAAGGAACAGTTGCGCGCCGTGCAGCCGCATGCGGCCAACTACGGCATCCTGCGCTACCTGGCGGACGAGACGACCCGCCAGGCCATGGCGGGGTTGCCCGAGGCGCGGCTCACCTTCAACTACCTGGGCCAGACCGATCAGGGCGCAGCCCCGGAAAACCTGTTCCATCTGGCGGATACGCCGGTGGCGGACAAACGTGATCCCGCCGCGCCGCTGCCCAACTGGATTTCGCTGGATGCCCAGGTGCAGCGCGGGGAGCTGTCCGTACACTGGACCTACAGCGCCGCGCGTTATCGCGACGCCACCATCGCCAAGCTCGCGGATGCCTACCAGCAGGTGCTGGAGGACCTCATCGACCATTGCTTGGCGCACGGCGTTGCCGGCGTCACGCCGTCGGACTTCCCCCTGGCGCATTTGAGCCAGGCGCAGCTGGACGCATTGGCGGTGCCGGCCACGGCAATCGAAGACATCTATCCGTTGACCCCCATGCAGGAAGGGCTGTTGCTGCACACCCTGCTGGAACCGGGCACGGGCATCTACTACATGCAGGACCGCTACCGGATCGACAGCCCGCTGAATTCTGAGTGTTTCACCGAGGCGTGGCAGGCGGTGGCGGCGCGCCATGAAGTGCTGCGCACGTCCTTCAACTGGAACGCCGGCGAGGCGATGGTGCAGGTCGTGCACAAGCAGTATCCGGTACCGGTGGATCACCTCGATTGGCGCGATGCCTTTGAGGAGGACAATGAACAGCGCCTGCAGCATTTGCTGAAAACTGAACGCGAAGCCGGCTTCGATCTGCTGAACGCACCGCCGTTCCACCTGCGCCTGATCCGCGTGGCGGAAGCGCGATACTGGTTCATCATGAGCAATCACCACATCCTGATCGATGCCTGGTGCCGTTCGCTGCTGATGCAGGATTTCTTCGTCATCTATGGCGCCTTGCTCGCGGGAGAACCAGTGCCGGTGCTGCCGACTCCGCCACGTTACCGCGATTACATCGCCTGGTTGATCGGGCAGGACCCCGAGGTCAGCCGGCAATGGTGGCGCCATAACCTGCGCGGTTTCGGCGGCGCCACGCCGATTGCCAGCGACAGGCCGCTGTTGCGCGAACATGCGGGCGACAGCGGCGGCATGGTGGTGGGCGATTGCCACAGCCATCTGAGCGTCGCGGACACCCGGCGCCTGCAGGAGCTGGCGCGGCAGCGGCAGTTGACGGTCAACACGTTCGCCCAGGGCGCCTGGGCGCTGATGCTGAAACGCCTGAGCGGGCAGGGCGATGTGCTGTTCGGGGTAACGGTGGCGGGGCGTCCCGCGCATCTGCCGGATCTGCAGCGCACGGTGGGCCTGTTCATCAACAGCATCCCCTTGCGGGTGGCGGTTCCCATGGCGCGGGAAGGTGCCGTCGGCGATTGGTTGCGCAACCTGCTGGCGCACAACCTGGAACTGCGCGATCACGAACATCTGTCCCTGGTCGACATCCAGGATTGCAGCGAGCTGCCCAAGGGCGAGCCCCTGTTCGACAGTCTCTTCGTGTTCGAGAATGCGCCGGTGGAAATCGACGTGCTGGATCGTGCACGCGCCTTCAATGCCAGTGCCGACTCGGGACGCACGCACACCAATTTTCCGCTCACCGCGGTATGTTATCCGGGCGAACGGTTGGGGCTGCATCTTTCCTACGATCAGCGTTATTTCGAGCGGGAAACCATCGAGGCGATGCTGGGCGAGTTCCAGCGCCTGCTGCTCGCGCTGGTTGACGGCATCGATCAGCCGGTGGCGGCAGTGCCGCTCGTGAGCGAGGACGAAAAGCAGTTTCTCATGCACGCCTGCAACCGGAGCCAGCGCGACTATCCGCTGCACAGCTACGTTCACCTGTTCGAGGCGCAGGTGGTACGCCACGGTGCGCGCATTGCCGCATCCTGCCGTGACCGCACCTGGACCTATGGCGAATTGAACCGGCAGGCCAATCGCCTGGGCCACTGCCTGCTTGGGTTGGACGCTGTACAGGATCGCCCGATCGCCCTGTTGGCCGAACGCGACCTGCCGCTGCTGGGCATGATGATCGGCACCTTCAAGGCCGGCGCCGGCTATCTGCCGCTGGATCCCGGACACCCACCGCAGCGCCTGGCCGACATGCTGCGCACGAGCGGCGCGCCGGTGCTGGTGTGCACCGCGCCGCAGGCAGCGCTGGCCGCCACGTTGCTGGAGCGCTGCGGCGCCACGCCGCGTCCGCGCCTGCTGGTGTGGGAGGACGTGCAGCAGGACGAGGCGGCGGCGCGGGACGGCAATCCCGGCCGCTACGGCGGCGGCAACGATCTTGCCTACGTGATCTACACCTCCGGTTCCACCGGCCGGCCCAAGGGCGTGATGGTGTCCCAGCGCGGCATGCTCAACAACCAATTGAGCAAGGTGCCTTATCTGACGCTGACCGGGCGCGACGTCATCGCCCAGACGGCCTCGCAGTGCTTCGATATTTCCGTCTGGCAGTTCCTGGCCGCGCCCTTGTTCAGCGCCCGCGTGGCGATCATTCCCGACGAAAGCTCCCGCGATCCCGGCGCGCTCCTGGCGCAGCTGGCCGCCGAGCGCATCACCGTGCTCGAAAGTGTGCCTTCGCTGATCAAGGGCCTGCTGGACGAAGACGAGGTGGCGCTGCCGCATCTACGCTGGTTGCTGACCACGGGCGAGGCGATGCCGCCGCCGCTGGCCAGGCAATGGCTGGAGCGGCATCCGGCGATTGGCCTGGTGAATGCCTATGGTCCGGCGGAATGCTCGGATGACGTGGCGTTCTTCACCGTGACGCGGGAACACACGGGTAACAGCTACCTGCCGATCGGCGGGCCGACGGACAACAACCGTCTCTATGTATTGGACCAGGCGTTCGAATTGACTCCGCTCGGCAGCGTCGGCGAACTCCACGTGGCCGGCACGGGCGTCGGCCGCGGCTACCTGGCGGCCCCGGCGCGTTCGGCCAGCGCCTTTGTGCCGGACCCTCTCGGCGGCGATGGCGAGCGGTTGTACCGCACCGGCGATCTGGTGCGGCGCCGGCGCGACGGCCTGCTCGAGTACGTGGGACGCGCGGACCAGCAAGTGAAGGTGCGCGGCCTGCGTATCGAACTGGGCGAGATCGAGTCCTGCCTGCTCGATGTACCCGGCGTGCGGGAGGCTGCCGTTACGGTGCAGACCAGCGCCCAGGGAAGTCACCTGGTGGCTTATTTCACCCTGGCAAGGTGTAACGAACTGGAAGACAGTGATCCCGAATACCAGGCGGCGCTCATCGCGCATTGCAAATCCAGGCTTCATGAACACCTGCCCGACTATATGGTTCCCAGCCATTGGCAGGTGTTGTCGGACCTGCCACGCAACGCCAATGGCAAGTTGGATCGCAAGTCGCTGCCGAGGATGGAGATGGGCAGCCGGCTGCAGCAGACCTATCTGGCACCGCGCAGTCCCCTGGAACGGCAGCTGGCAGATATATGGGCCGACGTGCTGCAGGTGGAGCGCGTGGGGGTGCGCGATGATTTTTTCCAGTTGGGAGGGCATTCCCTGCTGGCGACGCGAATTGCCTCGCGCGTTCAGAAAATCCTGCACAAAGGCATTCCATTGCGTGCGATGTTCGAGTGCCAGACGGTGGAAGCGCTTGCCGTCTATATCGAGGGCCTGGCTGTTCCGGAAGTGACGCAGGAAAAGAGCGATCGGTTGAACGATCTCATGGCGCGGCTTGAGGCATCCTGATGTCCACCGCGCCTTTGCGATTACGCCGTTTGGCCTGTCTCGAGCCTACGCTCGGCGATTCTGTACGGCCCCTTAAATTCTGCTGATCTGACTTCGTTTCTTTGATGTTGGGCGCTCCGCCGATTCCTGGAGTTCCCTGCATGCAAGGGAGGTGAGATGAAGAGAATTCTGGGTCTGATGTGCCTGTTGCTGTGTGGCTGCAGCCAGGGTACCCATTCGACCGTTGACACACTGGCGCCAGGCTCCTTGCTCAAGGATTGCGATATCTGTCCTGAGATGGTGGTGTTGCCGCAGGGCAGCTTCATCATGGGGACGCCGGCCGATGAGGTGGCGCGACAGCCGGACGAAGGTCCTCAACATGAAGTGATCTTCAGCAGACCTTTTGCCATCGGCATATATCCGGTGACGGCGGGGGAATGGGAGGCCTACAGGCAGGAAGCCGGCGTTTCCGGCCGCAGCGGCGATACCCGGCCGGGACGTGCCTGCACGCAGGGCAAGCCCAGTTACCCACAGGACCCGCGTCAGCCGGCAGTCTGCATGACGTATCACGACGTGCAGGACTACGTGCGGTGGCTGGCGGCGAAGACGGGTAAACCTTATCGCATGGTCAGCGAAGCGGAATGGGAATATGCGGCCAGGGCGGGTTCCACCGGAGCGTTTCCTTTCCCCTTCGACCAGGAAGGCGTCTATACCATCAACAAGCACGCCAATACCTACAGTGATGCCGACGGTTTTGCCTATACCTCCGTGGCCGGCAGCTTTCCTCCCAATGCTTTCGGTGTTTTCGACATGCACGGCAATGTTTATGAGTGGGTGGCCGATTGCTGGCATGGGGATTACGTAGGCGCACCGGTCGATGGCAGCGCCTGGACCGAGTTCATGTGTTCCTCGCACCAGATTCGCGGCAACGACTGGATCGAGCCGCCAATGTTTTCACGTTCCGGCAACCGCAATGACCGCGCCCCGGAAGTATTCGGCGATTGGCTTGGTTTCAGGGTTGCGCTGGATTGAGCCGTATGTGGCATGTCATGCAGGGCAGGCCAGGGATTCGAGAAGTGGGGTGGTCAGGTGATCAATGATGCAGTGCTGGTTCGTCCGGAGAGTATCCCTTCCGATTTCCTGTATGTCATCCAGGATTCCCCTATCCTCCGACGGCAGCAGCAGCTTGAATCCAATGCGCGTAGTTACCCGCGCCGCATTCCGCTTGCGCTGAAACGAGCGCGGGGTATTCACGTCGAAGATACCGAAGGCAGAACGTTCATCGACTGTCTCGCTGGCGCTGGTGCCCTGGTACTGGGCCACAACCATCCAATCGTGATTCAGGCAATCCGGCAGGCATTGGACGATGAGCTTCCCTTGCTGACGCTGGACCTTACCACGCCTGTGAAGGATCGCTTTGTGCAGGATCTGTTCAGTTTGCTGCCCCCGGCGTTCCGCGAGTGCGCGAAAGTTCAGTTTTGCGGACCCAGTGGCACGGATGCGGTTGAAGCTGCCCTGAAGCTGGTACGAACCGCTACGGGCCGCAGCACGATGCTATCGTTTCAGGGCGCCTATCATGGCATGAGCCAGGGCGCTCTCAGCCTGATGGGCAACCTCGGGCCCAAGACCCCATTGAATCCCGTGCTGAACAGCAACGTGCAGTTCATGCCTTACCCGTATGACTACCGTTGTCCTTTCGGGCTGGGGGGAGAAGCCGGCGTCAGGGCCAACCTGCATTACCTGGAAAATCTTTTGACCAATCCCGAGGGTGGCGTTTGCCTGCCCGCGGGTGTCATCGTCGAGCCGATCCAGGGCGAGGGCGGAGTGATCCCCGCGGATCTGGACTGGTTGCGTGGCTTGCGCCGCATTACGCACAAGCTTGGTATTCCCCTCATCGTGGATGAAATCCAGACCGGTTTCGCCCGTACCGGCACCCTGTTTGCCTTCGAGCAGGCGGGCATCGTGCCTGACGCTATCGTGTTGTCCAAAGCGATCGGCGGCAGCCTGCCCTTGGCTGTCCTGGTCTATGCTGAAAATCTGGATGTGTGGCAGCCCGGCGCACATGCCGGTACTTTCAGAGGAAATCAATTGGCCATGGCGGCGGGCTCCGCCGTCATGACTTACCTTGTCCGGAATGACATCGCCGCTCATGCGGCAAGCATGGGCCTGCGTCTCAAGCGCCATCTGCGCGAACTGCAAAAGATTCATCCGCAACTGGGCGATGTACGGGGGCGCGGTTTGATGCTGGGGGTGGAAATCGTGGACCCGGCCCAGTCTGCCGATGTCCAGGGGCATCCGCCGCCCTGCGGCAACCTGGCCAGAAAGATACAGCACGAATGTCTGATTCGCGGGCTGATCCTGGAACTTGGGGGCCGCCACGGCAGCGTCATCCGTTTTCTGCCGCCGCTGATCATTACGAGAGAAGAAGTGGATCAGGTGGCCGATATCTTTGCCAGCGCATGCGCTGCCGCCGTGATCGACTTTGACGGGTAATTTTCAGGAGAGCTTGTTCGTTTCCATTTGAAGGAAAGGATAGGTACTCCTTTCACCGGCAAATCCCCATAGGAGAGTAACCATGACCTCGGTATTCGACCGTGACGATATCGTTTTCCAGGTAGTCGTGAATCATGAGGAGCAATATTCCATCTGGCCGGACTACAAGGAAATGCCAAAAGGTTGGCGCAAAGCCGGAAAGAGCGGCTACAAGAAGGAATGCCTGGAATACATCGAACAGGTATGGACGGATATGCGCCCTCTGAGCCTGCGCAAGGCAATGGCGGCACAACAGGCTGAACAGGCAACCAGCTGATCGTAGCGATGATGGATATTTATTGCCTGCCATATTCCGGCGCGAGCGCCACGGTGTATTACCAGTGGCAGCGCAAGGTGCCGGAATGGCTGCGCATATGCCCCGTAGAGTTGCCGGGGCGCGGCATGCGGATGGACGAGGTGCTGCAGACGGATCCGGAGGTGCTGGTTGCCAGGCTGGCCGCGGCGATCGAGCGCGGGTTTGACGGCCGCCCCTACGCGGTGTTTGGGCATAGCCTCGGGGCGATTCTGGCCTTCGAGCTCGTGCACCGCTTCATTGCGTTGGGCATGCCGGCTCCATCGGCGCTATTCGCTTCCGGCACCTCGGCGCCGACGCGACGTGAACGCTGTATCGAGGAATTGGCACGTTTGCAGAGCGATGCCGACCTGCTGGCTCATTTGCGGGAGCTCGGCGGAACCTCGGAAGCGGTCATGGCAAATGAAGAACTGATAAGCCTGACCCTGCCGGTGATCCGTGCCGATTTCAAGCTGTGTGAAAACTATGTTTACAAGCCGCGTCCGAGGTTGTCCTGCCCCTTGATTGTCATGGGGGGCAACCAGGACGACGTATCGGGGGAAGAGTTGCAGGCCTGGCGCAACGAAGCGGGCGCCGGTTTCCACCTGATGATGTTCGAGGGTGGGCATTTCTTTATTCATCAAAGCCAGGCCGTAGTGCTCGAAAGCATCACCTCCCTGCTCGGTGCCAATGGCGCGCCGATGCCTCCCCACCGCATCAACCATTACGCCACGATAGCCTGATTTGAACGATCCAATCTCGCGCATGCCGGGGCCTGCGATTCGCTTCAATGTCCTGCATTGCATGGCGGCAATTCAGCGCAAAGAAACTAATTTTCGTAATTTGCCGCTCGTTCCTGTTTTGCTATCCGCCTGAGAGGAGTCTTTGCTGCATGTCTGAATTCGCGCTCAAGGCGTTGCCGCCCTGCGAGACGGAGCATGAACTGCCGATCGTTGTATCTGCCGAAGAGCCAGGCATCTCGTTGTCGAAGGCATCCCCCGACTTGGTACGACTGGCGAATGAACACCTGCACAAAGCAGGCGGCATCCTGTTTCGCGGCTTCCAGGTGGGAGGCGTGGACGGTTTTCATGCCTTTGCCGACGGCTTTGGGCATCCATTGTTGTCGTATGAGTTCGGCTCGACGCCAAGAACCAACGTCAAGGGAGGGGTCTACACGTCCACCGAATACCCGGCCCACCAGGAGATTCCGCTGCACAGCGAGCAGGCCTATACCTTGTCGTGGCCCTTGAAGATTTGGTTCTACTGCATCACCAGCGCGAAAACCGGCGGTGAAACTCCGATAGCCGACAACCGTAGAATCCATCAGGCACTGAGCCCCTCCATCCGTGACAGATTCGCACGACGTGGACTGCGTTACGTACGCAACTATGGCGGTGGGCTCGATGTGGAATGGCAGAAGGTTTTCAATACCGACGATCGCGGCCAGGTTGAACGTTATTGTCGCCAGAATGACATCGCCTTCGAATGGAAGCCGGGGGGCGAACTGAGAACCAGCCAGTGCTGTCCGGCGGTCATGCAGCATCCCCGTACCAATGAACCTCTCTGGTTCAACCAGGCCCATCTGTTCCACGTCTCGAACCTGCAACCCGAAGTGAGGGAGGCGCTGCTCGACCTCGTCGACGAGAAGGATCTTCCCCGCAATGTCTACTATGGGGACGGACAGCCCATTGAAGACGCCATCCTGGATGAAGTTCGCGCTGCGATGGGGCGTTGCAAGGTGATCTTTCCGTGGCAGCCCGGCGACATACTGATGCTGGACAACATGCTGGCCGCGCATGGCAGATCATCGTTCTCCGGAGAGCGAAAGGTCGTCGTGGCCATGGCAGAGGCATTTTCCGCGCCATCCTGTGGCCCACCAATCCCGGTAACGACCAACGCTGGATGACAAGGATGGCTCGGGTTTGGACCCCTCTTGTGACATGGACCACATCGACCTCGCGGATGCAGCGCAATCCGGCTCGGAGAAAACATGAACGACAACCAGGCACGGGCACTTGCCTCCAGATTCATCGGGCTACCCGAAGACAAGCGGCGTATTTTCATAGCGGCCCTTGCCGAGGAAGGCGTGGATTTTGGCGTCTTTCCGATCGTATCCGCCGCCGGCATCGCTGACAGAAGCCAGTTGTCCCACGCGCAGAAACGCATGTGGTTCCTGTGGAAAATGGACCCACAAGGCGCGGCGTACAACCTGCCCATGGCCGTCGAACTGAATGGACCGTTGAACATCGATGCGCTGCGTGACTCCATGGCGCAGGTGGTTGCCCGTCATGAAACCCTCAGAACGTCATTTCCCAGCGACGACCTGGGTCAACCTTACCAGGCCATCCTGGACGCTGCGGAAGTGGCGGTTGATGTGCCCGTCACCGATCTTGCCGGGCTTGCCCCGGAACCGCAGGAAAACGAGGTAAGGCGTCTCATCCAGGAATCGTCTCTTCGTCCCTTTGATCTGGTCGGCGGCCCTTTGCTGAGGGTCGAATTGTTCGTCCTTTCGGCAACCCGTCACGTGCTGTTGGTGACTCTGCACCACATCGTGGCGGATGGCTGGTCCATCAATGTGCTGATCGAAGACTGGCTGCGCTTTTACGAGGCCGATCTCGCCAATGTCGAGTCTGAGGTCATGCCGCTGTCCATCCAGTATGCCGACTACGCGCTATGGCAACGGCGCTGGCTGGATTCCGGCGAACAGGAGCGGCAGCTGGCCTATTGGTTGAATCACCTCGAAGGCGAGAGGAGCGTGTTGTCCTTGCCCGTCGATCATGCCAGGACGGCGTCGATGACTTCGGCGGCGGAGCGCCATGAATGGCGCCTCGATGAAAACCTCACGATCGATCTTCGCATCCTGGCGAAGCGGCATAACAGCAGTCTGTTCATGGTGCTGCTGACGGCATTCACGATACTGCTCCATCGTTACGGCGCCGGTTCCGATATCCGGGTCGGACTGCCCGTGGCGAATCGAAATCGCCCGGAAATCGAAGCGCTGATCGGTTGTTTCATCAATACCCAGGTCATTCGTACCAAACTCGACCATCAGTCGACCTTCGCCGCTCTTCTGAACAGCGTTCGCACCTGCGTACTGGATGCACAATCCAACCAGGAGCTTCCCTTCGAAAAATTGGTGGAAGCGCTGCAGCCTGAACGCAGCGCCACGCACAGCCCCTTGTTCGAGGTCATGTTCAATCATCAGGCGGAGCTTGCGAATCTGGACGAGCTCTCCACGGCTTCCGGCCTGACCTTGAAGGAGGTCAGGTGGCACAGGCAAATCACGCAATTCGATTTGAAGCTGGATACCTGGGAAAAGGGGGAGCGCCTGTTCTCGGCTTTTACCTATGCCCGCGACCTGTTCGAGCAAGCGACCATCGAGGAGCTGGCCGCCGATTGGCAGACGTTGCTGCGCGCCATGGCAAGCGACGCTTCCTTGCGCGTCGGCGACGTACCGCTGGTCGGAAGCGAAGCGGGCGTTGCTTCGGAGGGGGAGCATAAGCCGAGCCGGGTGGATGCCGACGAAAGCGCATGCATCAACGTGCTGTTCGAGCGGCACGCACAGGCAACACCCATGGCCACCGCCCTGATCTGCGACGACGGTAACCATGTACACCGTCTTTCCTATGCTGTCCTGAACCGGCAGGCGAACAGGCTGGCGCGGCACCTGCGTACGTTGGGCGTGGGCCCCGAGGTGCCTGTGGGAGTCATGATGGAACGCTCGTCCACCATGGTGGTGGCCCTGCTGGGGATACTCAAGGCCGGCGGCGCCTACGTGCCACTGGACCATGAATACCCGCGTGAGCGTCTGCTGCAGATGGTGGAGGACAGCGGCATGCGGATACTGCTGACCCAGCGCTACCTGCAGGAGCGTCTGCCTGAATCACACGGCGCGAGTGTTCTGTACTTCGACGAAGGGGAGGAGGATGGCGTCTGGGCGCATCAAGACGAGGGTAATCTCGAACCAATCGCCACGCCCGGCAATCTCTCCTACATCATCTACACCTCCGGTACTACGGGGAAGCCCAAAGGAGTCGCCGTCTCTCATGGCGCCTTGTGCAACTATGTCAGGGCAATGGAAGGCAAGATCGGTGCGCCGCCCGGCAGCAATTTCGCCATGGTTTCCACGTATGCCGCGGATCTTGGACATACCGTTTTCTACGGCGCCCTGTGCGGGGGGCACTGCATCCATCTGATACCCAAAGATGTCGTTCTGGACACCGACCGCTTCGCCGGATACATGCAACGGCATGCTGTCGACGTACTGAAGATCGTGCCCAGCCATTTGTCGAGCCTGCTGCAAGCGCGGGACACGCCGGCTGCGATTCCCGCCCATTGCCTGATTCTCGGCGGCGAAGCCTGCCCGCTCGCGCTGGCGCAGCGTGTGCAAACCTTGCGCCCCGACTGCCGCATTCTCAATCACTACGGACCCACCGAAACGACCGTGGGCGTCTTGACCCATGAGGTCGGCGCCGCGGCCGACACAGGGGCAAGCGTGCCACTGGGCAAGCCTTTGGCCAATATCCACGCGCACATCGCCGATGCCGCGTTCAACCTCGTTCCTCCCAGGGGGTTCGGCGAGTTGTGTGTGGGTGGCGTCGCCCTGGCCAGGGGTTATCACGACGATCCGGCTGCTACGGCGGAACGCTATGTACCGAATCCTTTTTCGACGCGAGGCGGAGAGCGCCTGTATCGCAGTGGAGACAGGGCGCGGCGCACCCGGGATGGCGCCGTGATTTTTCATGGCCGCATGGACAGCCAGGTGAAGATACGCGGCTATCGAATCGATCTTGCCGAGATCGAATATCGCCTCAAGGCGCTACCACAATTGCATGATGCTGCCGTCATCGTTATCGAGGGCAGAAACTCGCCCGCTCTGGCCGCCTATGGGGTGCCGCGGGATCATGGCCTGCTCGAAGCGGATGGCGAAGCGCAGCATGACTTTTGTGGTGTATTGAAAGCGTGCCTGCACAAAGTACTGCCGGACCACATGGTTCCTGGCCACTACGTTCTGTTGCCGCACATGCCGTTGACAGCCAATGGCAAGCTGAACCGTTCAGCGCTGCTACCGCCGGACAACGATGCCGCTCGTCTTTATCGCCCGCCACAGGATGCGTTGCAGCGGCAGGTGGCCGCGGTATGGGCGCAAGTCCTGGGGGTGGAGCAGGTTGGGCTAGACGACAATTTCTTCAGTCTGGGCGGACATTCCCTGCTGATTGCCCAGGTCGTCACCCGGTTACGCCGTACGCTCAAGGTGGAATTGCCGCTGCGGGCGCTGTTCGAGGCGCAGGATCTTGAAGGTTTCTGCGGGACCATCACCGCGTGCAGGGATCTCTCTGAAAACGAAGCTGAAGCCGCTATCGACCCAGTGCCCAGGGAAGAGGCCATTCCCGCCTCCTTTGCGCAAGTGCGGCAACTATTGCTCTGGCAGCTGGAGCCGGATAGCGCGGCATATAACATCAACTTGGCCTTCCGCATTCGTGGGGCACTGGATATCAAAGGGCTGGGGCGCAGTTTCACGTACCTGATGGCCCGGCATGAGATTTGGCGTACGCACTTTCGTCATGATGGCGACGATATCCATCAGGTCATCGAAGACGCCACATCGTTCGTATTGGAATCCGAAATTCTGCCGGAGGGAGGCGATCTTAAATCCAACCTGCAGCGTTTCGGTCGCCAGCCTTTCGATCTCAACCGTGGTCCTTTGCTGCGCGCCAGATTGGTGACGCTTGCCCCCGATGATCATGTGCTGGCCATCTGCCAGCATCACGTCATCTCCGACGGCTGGTCAATGCGTATTCTGGTAAATGAGCTGATCGAGAGCTATGGCGCCTTTCGTAAGCAAGGTTCGCCCCAGCTTGAGCCTTTACCCATTCAGTACGCTGACTATGCGGTATGGCAGCGCCAGGTCTTTGCGGGTGAGGTCAGGGAGCGTCAGCTCGACTATTGGCGTCGTTGCCTGGGGGACGAACATCCGGTTCTGGAATTGCCCACGGATTACCCACGGCCGCTCCGTCCCAGTTTCGCTGGTGCGGATCAGCGCTTCATGTTGTCCCGCGCGCTGGCGGCAAGGTTACGTCAGCGTTCACGCGACCTGGGCGTGACGCCATTCATGCTGCTGTTGGCCTCGTTCCAGGTGTTGCTGCATCGCTACAGTGGACAGGCACATATCAGGGTGGGGACGCCGGTCGCCAACCGGACCCGGCTGGAGACCGAAAAGCTGGTGGGTTTTTTCGTCAACACACAGGTGTTGAGAGCGGACTTCACCACCGGCATGACGGTGGAGCAGCTGGTACGCCAGACCAAGTTGCGGGCATTGGAAGCGCAGGAACATCAGGACTTACCCTTCGAACAGTTGGTGGCCGCCTTGCAACCGGAGCGCAGTTTGTCCTACTCGCCGCTGTTCCAGGTGATGTTCAATTATCTGCCGCAACATACGACGGAACCGGATGGCTATGCGCAGAAACTTGGCGGGATTCGGGTGGAAGAGATCGATTTGGCCGAGAGTACGGCGCAGTTCGATCTGACGCTGGAAATTGCCGAGCGCCGCGATGGCACGGCGGTACGTTTGAATTTCTCCACCGATCTGTTCGAGGCGGAAACCATCGGGCGGATGGCCGATCACTGGCAGCGATTGCTCGAAGGCATGCTGGAATCGCAAGAACAACGGATAGACGAGTTATCGCTGTTGAGCGAGGGGGAACGTTCGCAGTTGCTGTACGGATGGAACGATACAGCGGTGGTGCATGACTCCGCGTGTTTGCCTCGGTTGTTCGAAGCACAAGTAGCGAAGACGCCCGAAGCGGTTGCGGTGATCCTGGCTGATGAGAACGACACCGTCGATAGCCGGCAGCTGAGCTACGCCGAACTTAACGCCCGCGCCAACCAGCTTGCACATCGTCTGCAACGTCTCGGCGTAGGCCCCGATGCGTTGGTGGGAATCGCGGTAGAGCGGTCCCTGGAGATGGTGGTGGGGTTGCTGGCGATCTTGAAAGCAGGCGGTGCGTACGTACCGCTGGACCCCGATTTTCCCCCGGACCGCTTGCACTACATGATGGAGGACAGCGGCATTGGCTTGCTGTTGAGCCAGCAAGGTCTGTGCGACGCCTTGCCGGTTCCCCAGGGAATCCAGGTGCTGTGTCTTGATAGCGACGATGCGACGGGAAAAGGCGGCTGGCATGAAGAGCCAGCGGACAACCTCGCGCAGGCAGTCGATCCGGATAACCTGGCCTATATGATCTACACCTCCGGCTCCACCGGTAAACCCAAAGGGGTTGCCGTCCCCCATCGGGGGGTTACTAATCTACTCTTCAGTCTCGCTACTCAATTGAACAGTGGCCCCACCGATAGAATCCTTGGCCTCACGTCGCTGTCGTTCGACATCGCGGCGCTGGAACTGTATCTGCCGCTGATCCACGGCGCCGCCGTGGTGGTGTTGCCCGGCGATACCAGCAAGGACCCCCAGGCCATTCTGGCAGCCGCCAGACGCAGCGGCGTCAACCTCATCCAAGCCACGCCTTCCACCTGGAAGATGCTGGTGGAAACGGATGAACGCGCGCTGTTCGAACGCTGCCGCCTGTTGGTTGGCGGCGAGGCGCTGTCCGATGCGCTCGCGGACGCGCTGCTGGAACGCAGCGATGCCTTGTGGAATGTCTACGGTCCCACGGAAACCACGATCTGGTCGTCCTCCTGTTGTCTCGATGCCGCTCATCGGCATCCCTACATTGGCCGTCCGCTGGACAATACGACGCTGCACGTTCTCAGCAGCGCCTTCGGACCGCAACCGCTTGGGGTGGCGGGCGAGTTGTTCATTGGCGGAGAAGGGGTAACGCGCGGCTATCACGGCCGTGCGGCGCTGACGGCGGAACGGTTCGTGCCGGATCCGTTCGATGCGCGGGGCGGTGGGCGGCTGTATCGCACCGGCGACCTGGCACGCTACCGCGCCGACGGCAATCTCGAATATGTGGGCCGCATCGACCATCAGGTGAAAATCCGGGGCTTTCGCATCGAACTGGGCGAGATCGAAGCGCAGTTGCAAGCGCAGTCCGAACTCAAGGATGCAGTGGTGCTGGCGCAACCAGGTGTGGGCGGGCAGCAACTGGTGGCTTATCTGGTGCCGCACGACAGCGCGTTGGCCGAGGCCGAAGTGGAGAGGCAGAGCGCGTTTTGTGTGGAGGTGAAGGCGCAACTGCAGCGCGCATTGCCCGAGTACATGGTGCCCAGCCAGTACCTGCTGTTGGTCACCCTGCCGCTGACACCCAACGGCAAGCTGGACCGCAAGGCGCTACCCGCGGTGGAAGGCAATGCCCTGCAGCGGACCTACGAAGCGCCGGCGACACCGCTGGAAGAACAGCTTGCCACTATCTGGCAGAACGTACTTGGCATCGAGCGGGTTGGACGCCAGGACAACTTCTTCGCACTCGGCGGTCATTCGCTGCTGGCCACGCAGGTGGTCTCGCGCCTCCGCCAGACACTGGATATCGATCTTCCCTTGAGGGCGTTGTTCGAGGCGGGAGATCTTGCGCAATTGGCCGCGCGT
>Ga0182745_1001106_pt1 | contig 26532 bp, 25 predicted proteins | sample eDN3rd30CKraftBY_FD_128523 | JGI IMG/M metagenome (GOLD analysis project Ga0182745, IMG submission 128523) | Enriched backyard soil microbial communities from Emeryville, California, USA - eDNA 3rd pass 30_C Kraft BY (version 2) (version 2) | ecosystem: Environmental > Terrestrial > Soil >... | reverse complement strand
CACCAAGAAGATCTCCTCGAGTGTCGGCAACTATGCCCAGGCGATCGTCGACGGCTTGAGCGAGGTCTTCCGCGAGACCGGCCTGGACGGCGGCGCCATCGAAGAGATCCGCCACGGCACGACGGTCGCGTCCAACGCGATCCTCGAGCATAAGGGCGCCAGGGTCGGGCTGATCACCACCAGGGGCTTCCGCGACGTGCTGGAGATCCGCACCCTGCGCATGCCCAAGCTCTACGATCTCGGCTGGACCAAGCCGGAGCCGCTGGTCGAGCGCTACCTGCGCAAGGTGGTGGACGAGCGGGTCGACCATGCCGGCAAGATCGACCGGGCACTCGATCCCGCCGACGCCGAACGCGCCGTCGATGAGTTGCTGGCCGAAAAGGTCGAGGCGATCGCGATCTGCCTGCTCAATTCCTTCGCCAATCCGGCGCATGAGTTGATGTTGCGCGACATCGTCGCCGCCAAGGCCCCTCGCCTGCCGCTCAGCGTGTCGTGCGAGGTGCTGCCCGAGATCAAAGAATACGAGCGGACCTCGACCACGGTCATAAACGCCTACGTGATGCCAATCGTCGCGACCTATCTGCAGGCCCTGCGCCGCGGGCTGGACAGTGCCGGTATCCCGGCGCGCCTGCTGCTGATGCAGTCGAACGGCGGCCTCACCACCGATACCGCCGCTGCAGAGCGGCCGATGAATATCATCGAATCGGGCCCGGCCGGTGGCGTGGTCGGCGCGCAGGCGCTGGCCCGCGCCAAGAAGCTCGAGAAGATCATCACCTTCGACATGGGCGGCACCACAGCCAAGGCCTCAATGGTCGAGGATGGGGAGATCGCGCGCGCCCAGGAATATGCCGTGGGCGCCGGCATCATGATCGGCTCGCGCCTCCTCACCGGCGCCGGCTACACGTTAAAAGTCCCTGCCATCGACCTGGCCGAAGTGGGTGCGGGCGGCGGCAGCCATGTCTGGATCGATCCGGGCGGCGCGCTGCAGGCGGGGCCGGAAAGCGCCGGCGCCTTCCCTGGCCCGGTCTGCTACGACAAGGGCGGCGAGGCGCCGACCATCACCGATGCCAACGTGCTGCTGGGCTACATCAATCCCGGTCACCTCGTGGGTGGCGCGGTCAAGCTCAACGCCGACAAGGCGCGTGCGGTATTCGAGGAGAAGATCGCCAGGCCGCTCGGCATGACGGTCGAACGCGCCGCCTATGGTGCGCATCTGATCGCGGCCTCCAACATGATCCGCGCCATCAAGGCGGTGTCGACCGAACGCGGCCGCGATCCGCGCGAGTTCTCCCTGTTCGCCTTCGGCGGCAATGGACCGCTGTTCGCGGCCGGCATGGCCGCGGCGCTGGGCATCGGCCGCGTGATCGTGCCGCCATCGGCCGGGCTCTTCTCGTCCTTCGGCCTGCTCTATGCCGATGTCGAGCACCACTATGCACGGACCTTCCGGCGCCTGCTGCGCCAGGCCGATCTCGGCGAGATCGATCGCGCCTGGACTGCAATGGCGCAACAGGCCGACGCGCAGCTCGCGGAGGAAGGCTTCACCGGCACGAGCGCACGGCTGAAGCGCTCAGCGGCACTGCACTACAAGGGGCAAAGCTACGAGCTCACGGTGCCGGTGCCGGACGGGCCGATCGATGCCCGCATGGTGACGCACCTCGAGGAGGCCTTCGGCCAGGAGCACGAGCGCACCTACGGTCATCGTGCCGGTCCCGACGAGCCGGTCGAGCTGGTCGCCATCCAGCTCGTGGGCGCGGGCCTGCGCGAAGGCAGCGGTGTGCCACAGAACGTTCGGCCGAGCCGGGCCGAGGCGACAGGCCAGGCCTCGCGCCGCGCCTGGTTCGGCGATGCGCATGGCTGGATGGAGACACCGGTGGTGAGCCGCACCGACCTCGCGACGCCGATGACAGGCCCGCTGATCATCGACGAATACGACACGACCTGCGTCGTGCCGCCCGGCGCCCGAGCCGAGCGCGACAGCGCCGGGAATATCGTGATGACGCTGGCGGCGGCTTAAGTCGCCGCCGTCTGAGGCAGCCAGAGCGCAATCTGCGGCCAGATCGACAGGGCCACCAGCATCAGCAGCATGGTGATCACGAAGGGCGACGTGCCGATGATCACGTCGTCGATCCGTCCCTTCTTGCGCAAGCCCTGGACGACGTAGAGATTGATGCCAACCGGCGGTGTGATCATCGCCAGCTCCATGAGGATGATGATCATGATGCCGAACCAGATCGGATCGTAGCCGGCCGTGATCATGATGGGCGCGATGATCGGCACCGTCGCCACCATCATCGACAGCGTCTCCATGAACATGCCGAGCACGAAGTAGAAGAGCACCACGACGATCAGCAATTGGACCTTCGAGAGACCGAGACTGGTGATGAAGCGGTTCACCTGACCGGTGAGGCCGATCGAGGTGATGACGAAGTTGAGAAAATAGGCCGCGAGCAGGATCGCCATGATCATGGCGGTCGTGCGCATCGTGCCCTCGAAGGCGTTCAGCAGCGTGCGAAGCGTCAGGCGCCGATAGGCCGCCGCAATGCCGATCGACGCGATCACACCCAGCGCCGCCGACTCTGTGGCTGTCGCCCAACCGGCATAGATCGAGCCGATCACGGCGAGAAAGATGACCAGGGGCGGGATCAGATCGGGCAAGGCGGCCATGCGCTGCGCCCAGCTCGTTGAGGTCGGCTTCCCGCCCATCTCCGGCCGGATGACGCAGATCAGCAGCACCGTCAGGCTGAACAGGGCGGCCAGGACGAGGCCGGGAATGAAGCCCGCGAGGTAGAGCTTGGGGATCGAGGTTTCGGTCAGTACGCCATAGACAATCATGTTGATCGAGGGCGGAATCAGGATTCCCAGCGTGCCGCCGGCCGCGATGGTACCGAGGAACAGCCGCTCGGAATAGCCGCGCTTCTCGACCTCGCCCAGAGCCACCGTGCCGATGGTCGCCGCCGTCGCCACGCTCGACCCAGAGGTCGCCGCGAACATGGCGCAGGAGGCGATATTCGAGTGCATGAGGCCGCCGGGCAGCCAGGGCACCCAGAGTACGAGTGCGTTGTACATGCGCTCGGCCATGCCGGACCGGAGCAGGATCTCGCCCAGCAGCACGAAGAACGGAATGGCGACGAGCAGGAAGTTGTTCGACGTGCCCCAGGCGATCTCGCCAATTGCCAGCGAAAGCGGCAGCTTCGAGTAAATGCCCGACAGCGACAGGCCAAGGATGCCGAGACCGGCGGCGACGGGAATGGCCAGCGCGAGCAGGCCGATGAGAATGAGCAGGGTGACGATCAGCACGTCAATTTCTCCCCTCGCGAACCTGACGATCCTTGAGGTCGCGGATCTCCTCTTCCACCTCCTCCTCGGCCGAGCGTGTGCTGATCAGCCGGGCCATCCCGTTCAGGTCGCCCGCCGCGCCCAGCCGGAGGGCCTGCACCAGCAGGATCAGCGCCACGCCGACGAAGGCGACCAGGCCGGCGATCCAGAGAAATTGCGGGATGATGGTGGGCGTCTCGAGGGCGGACTGGCTGCGCGATTCCGACGTCCAGGATTGCGCCACGACGCCGAAGCCGTGCCACAGGGTCAGGGCGAAGAATCCGGTGAACAGCACGAGCGCCACGAGATCGAGTGCCAGCCGCACCTTCTGCGGAAACAGGACGTACAAGGAATCGATGCGGATATGCGCACGATCGAGCAGGGCGGCGCCCAGGCCCCAGGTCGTTCCGATCGCCAGGGAGTAGCCCGCCAGTTCGTCGGCGCCGCCGATCGACAGCAGGAGGAACTTGCGCATCAGCACGTCGATGCCGATCAGTACGGCGGCGAGCAGAACCAGCCCACCGCCGAACCACAGCCCCCATTGGGCGAAGCGCCGGACCCCAATCATGTGATGCCGCCGCTCAGGGCGTCGGCGCCTTCAGGCCGAGCGTCTTGCCGACCGTCTCGTTCCATTCCTTCGCGCATGCCGCTCCGCAGCGCTTGGCCCAGCCGGCAAGGACGGCGCCCTCGACCAGCTTCTTGTGGGCCTCCATCTCCTCGGGCTTGACCGGGACGATCGTGGTCTTGGCGAGCTTGCCCATCGTGCAGGGCTGCTTGCCGGTGTTGCAGTTGTCGGCCTCGCTGGTCGTCGTCTCGATCGTCTTCCACATCTTGTCTTCGTAGGCCTTGAACTGCTCGGTCAGGAAAGCCTGCGTCTTGGGATCGAGCCGCTTCCAGGTGTCGAGGTTGACGGCCAGCACGTTGATGCTCCAGCCGAGCGACATCGGGTAGATCGACTTGGTGACCTCGGCCCAGCCGGCGGTGTTGCCCGACAGGCTGCCGGTCACACCGCAATCGACCACGCCATTGTTGAGGGCCGGGACGACCTCGGCAAAGGCCATGCTGACGGCCGTGCCACCGACTCCGCTCAGGAAGTCGCGCATCGTGTTGTTAAAGACGCGGATCTTCTTGCCCTTGAGCCCCTCGAGGCCGGCCAGAACGTCACGGCACCAGAAGACCTGAGGCGTGTTGCCACCGAAGGCCAGCAGTTTGGCATTCCAGTTCTTCTGCATCTGACGGTCGATCACGGCGCGATAGGCGTTGCAGGCTTCGCGTGCCTTGGCCGGCGTGAGGGTGAGGCCGGCGAGATCGCACGCCTCGAAGCGCGGGTCGTCGCCGGCCATCTTGGAGATGTCCATGGCGGCGAAGTCCATCACACCCAGCTTGAGCAGCCGCAGCATGGTCTTGTCGTCGATGCCCATCTGGTCGAGCGGCGTCACGTCGACGGTAATGGCCCCCTTCGAGGCATCGGGGATGGTCTTGCGCCAGAACGGCAGCTCGTCGTGGATCGAGACCGGTGTCGGGCTGTTGAGCCCGATCACCTTGAACTGACTCTTGGGCAAATCCTGGGCCACGGCGGAAGAGACGAACGCGGCCGCCAAAGCCAGACCGGACAGCAAACGTTGGAACATGTGACCCCCTGCGTCGTCCCCGATTTTTCCAGAAACGACGCAGCAATTTGCATGCCACGCATGGGCATCAGAACCACACCTTGAGGCCCACCAGCGCGCGCACCAGGGAGGTCGGCTCGCCGGATGCCGCGACGAAGCCCGCCGTGTTGCCGGTGAACTGCTCGAAGGCGACACCGATATAGGGCGCGACTTCCTTCGTAATCTCGTAGCGCAGCCGCAGTCCAAGCTCGAAGCGCGCGAGTCCGCTGCCCAGCTGGATCGCCGGATCGTCCTTCGAGGCGACCATCGCCTCGAAGTAGGGCGTGGCGATGAGCTTCTGCGAGAGGAGCGCGTCGTAGGAGGCTTCGAGCCGGGCACTCACCACGCCCGTCTGGCTGACACCGGCCACGAGATCGACATGGACGCCGAACGGCGCCAGCCCCTCGACGCCCGCGAGGAAGCCCGAACGGGTGACCCCCTCGTCGAACACCGTGAATTGCACGCCGGCCTTCGCATCCCAGAAGTCGGAGACGAGCCGACTGTAGAAGAAGCGGCTGTCGATACCCTTGGTGCCGCCTTCATTGTCGATGTGACCGTTGTCTCCGACGATGCCGGTGTTGGCCAGCCGCAGCTTGTTGCGATCCTCGCCGATCCAGGCCGACGCCGCCCATTCGGTCGCCGGCGCGATCCAGGAGATGCGCTTCTCGACCAACGCATCGACCCGCCAGAACGTCTCCTGGTCGTCCATGGCAAACGCCGGCGACGCGAGGCCCGCCAGGAAAGCCAACGCCGGCAGCAGCCTAGTGATGCGCATGACCATCTCCTGCCGCCGGAACCGACGGCGCCGCCGGCAGCGGTGTCCCCTTCGACACCACGAACTCGCGGAACATGCCCGTCATCATGTGGTAGAGGAAATGACAATGGAACGGCCAGCGGCCGGCCTCCGTCATGCGCACCGTGACGCTCACCGTGCGGCCAGGCGGCACGATCACCACATGCTTGCGCGGCCGTTCGTCACCCGCACCGTTTTCCAGATCCATCCAGAGCCCGTGCAGATGAATCGGATGGTTCATCATTGTCTCGTTGCGAAAGACCAGACGCACCGTCTCGCCCTGGGTGAAGTTCATCACCGGATCCTCGGAGTACTTCCTGTCGTCGAAGGACCAGAAGAACTTCTCCATGTTGCCGGTGAGCCGGATGTCGATCGTGCGATCGGGCGGACGCAGGCGATCGGAACGGTCGGCCCGCCGCAGGTCGGTGTAGGACAGCACCTTCGACCCAGCCGGCGCATCGACCGGCGGCACGGGAACGAGGCCTGACAGGTCAGACGATGCCGATGCGGCATGGTCCATCTTCGCGTGATCCATCTTCGAATGGTCCATGCCGGACATGCTGCCGTGACCCATGTCGGCTTCGCCGAGCAGGGTTGGCGGCCGCAGCACCGGGGGCGGGCCGACCATGCCTTCGCGCGGCGCGAGCGTACCGCGGGCGAAGCCGCGCCGGTCGATCGACTGCGCCTCGATCGTATAGGCACGGTCGTCCTTGGGCTCGACGATGACGTCATAGGTCTCGCCGACACCGATGCGGAACTCGTCGACCTCGACAGGCTTCACATCCTGACCGTCGGCCTGGACGACCTTCATGCGCAGGCCCGGGATGCGCGTGTCGAAGATCGTCATCGCCGAGCCGTTGATGAAGCGCAGCCGCACTTTCTCGCCGGGCCGGAACAGGCCGGTCCAGTTGTCCGCTGGCCCACGGCCATTGACCAGAAAGGTGTAGCCCGCCACGTCGGCGAGATCGGTCGGGTCCATGCGCATCTCGCCCCACATCAGGCGACTCGAGATGACGGCCTGCTTCTCTTCCGACGTCTTCGCCGAAGCGAGGTCGCGCATCAGCCCGGGCACGGTGCGCCTGCGGTCGTTGAAGTAGCCGGGCTCCTGCTTCAGCTTGCGCAGGATGGCGCCCGGCGACATCGGGTGATGATCGGACAACATGACGACATGGTCCCGCGCCGCCTTCTCGCGCTCGCCCTTTGCCGGAGCGATCACGATGGGCGCATACATGCCTTCCTGCTCCTGGCCGCCGGAATGGCTGTGGTACCAGTAGGTGCCGGTCTGGCGGACCTTGAAGCGGTAGGTGAAGGTCTCACCCGGCCGGATGCCACGAAAGCTCACCATCGGCACACCGTCCATCTGGAACGGCAGCAGGATGCCGTGCCAGTGAATCGACGTATCCCCCTTCAGACGATTGGTGACGTTCACCGTCACCTCCTCGCCCTCGGTCCACCGCAGCGTCGGACCGGCGATCTCGCCGTTGATCGAAAAGACACGGCGCGTCTGACCATCGATCGCGACATTCGTACGATCGATGATGAGGTCATAGGTGCCGGCACATACCGGCGGCGCAGCAAGTCCGAGGACCAGCACCGCAAGGCCGGCGAACGAACGTCGAATCGACATGGAAAATCTCCCGAAACTGAAAGGAAGCGAAGGGGCTTCGGTTCAGGCTCGGGGAGGCGGCAGGTCCTTCACGGGCGCGAGACCGGTCAGGTCGCGGAACACTGCGGCGTCGCGCGGCTCGGGCAACGAGTCGTTCGGCGCCAGGGCGCCGGCCGGCAACAGCGCGAGCGCGCCGCCCATCGCCGGGCAGCAGTCGCCAGTGACGTGTTTGGCCGTGTCGCGGGACGGACAGTCGTCGGGCGGCGGCGGCTTGTGCTCGCCGCAATCCGTCATCGCGGCATGGTCCGCACCCTGCCCAATAGCCGCCTGCACCGGCGCTACCCACGTTCCCAGCGAGGGAACGGAGAGAGCGACCAGCGCGATCAGCCAGAGAAAGGAGCGAAGCCCGGTCATGTCAGCGCCGGCGGCTGTCCAGCACTTCGAGGATCTCGTCGATCTTGATTTGCCGGTCTTTCTCCGAGCCGGCATGGAAGGCATGCGCCACGCAATGTTGAAGATGATCGCCCAGCGTCTCCTGCTCAACCTTGTCGAGCGCGGCCCGCACCGCGCGGATCTGCGTCAACACGTCGATGCAGTAACGCTCCTCCTCGATCATGCGCGCCACGCCGCGCACCTGGCCCTCGATCCGGCTGAGGCGGGCGAGCTGCGACTTCTTGAGCTTTTCGTCCATTCTTGAACCATACCCCCGTAGGGTATAGATAACAAGCATGAGCCACGCCTGCTGCCACGCCTCCCACGGCGCCGATCCCGCCGCCGGTCCCGCCATCGCCATCGACCCCGTCTGCGGGATGAAGGTGAAGATCGAGGGCGCCAGGAACACGACCGTGCACGAGGGGCAGACCTACTACTTCTGCAATCCCAAGTGCCTGCAGAAGTTCACGGCCGATCCCGCGCGCTACCTGAAGCCCGAGGAGGCGCCGCCCGCGGCGCCGGTCGCGCCCGGCACCATCTTCACCTGCCCCATGCATCCCGAGATCCGGCAGGTCGGAGCGGGAAGCTGCCCGATCTGTGGCATGGCGCTGGAGCCCGCCGAGATCACGCTCGACGACGGGCCGAACGAAGAGCTCCTGGATATGACACGCCGCCTGTGGATCGGCGGCGCCCTGGCCGTTCCGCTCGTGGTCCTCGACATGGGCGGTCATCTGTTCGACCTGCACGCGCTGCTGCCGCACGGCGTCATGCCGTGGCTGCTGATGGCGCTCGCGACGCCGGTGGTCCTGTGGGCCGGCTGGCCCTTCTTCGTGCGCGGCTGGCAGTCGGTGCGGACCGGCCATCTCAACATGTTCACCCTGATCGCGCTGGGCACCGGCGTCGCCTGGGCCTACAGCGTGGTGGCGACCGTGGCGCCCGGCCTGTTCCCCGCTGGCCTGCGCGGCGCCGATGGATCGGTCCCGGTCTATTTCGAGCCGGCCGCGGTGATCGTCGTGCTGGTGCTGGTGGGACAGGTTCTGGAGCTGCGCGCACGCGACGCGACCGGCGGCGCCATCAAGGCCCTGCTGGGACTGGCCCCGCGCACGGCCCTGCGCATCGACGCGGCCGGCAACGACGTCGAAGTGGCGATCGACCGCATCGCGGTCGGCACCCGGCTGCGCGTGCGGCCCGGCGAGAAAGTGCCCGTCGACGGCTCCCTCATCGAGGGCGCAGGCTCGGTCGACGAATCGAGCATCACCGGCGAGCCGATGCCCGTCTCGAAGGCGGCCGGCGCACGGGTCATCGGCGGCACGGTGAACACCAGCGGCACCTTCGTCATGAAGGCCGAGCTGGTCGGCAGCGACACGATGCTGTCGCGGATCGTCAAGATGGTGGCCGAGGCGCAGCGCAGCCGCGCGCCCATCCAGCGCCTCGCCGACATCGTCGCGGGCTGGTTCGTGCCGACCGTGATCGCCGTCTCGGTGATCGCCTTCGCCGCCTGGTCGATCTGGGGCCCCTCGCCCGCCTTCTCCTACGCGTTGGTGGCGGCGGTCTCCGTCCTGATCATCGCCTGCCCCTGCGCGCTCGGCCTCGCCACGCCCATGTCGATCATGGTGGGCGTCGGAAGGGGCGCTGCCGCCGGCATCCTGATCCGCAATGCCGAGGCGCTCGAGCGACTGGAGAAGGTCGACACGCTGGTGATCGACAAGACCGGCACGCTCACGCTCGGCAAGCCGGCCCTGTCGGCAGTGGAGGCGCTGGGCGGTCTGTCTGAAGACGAAATCCTGCGGCTGGCCGCCAGCCTCGAGCGCGGCAGCGAGCATCCGATCGCGACCGCGATCCTGGCCGGTGCGACGTCGCGCGGTGTGGCGATGGAAAATGTGGAAGACTTCGCCTCGCCCGCCGGCAAGGGCGTCTCGGGCACGGTCGATGGCCGTCGCCTTCTGCTCGGCAACGCCGCGTTCCTGCGCGAGGCCGGGATCGACGTCGTCGCGGCCGACGCGAAAGCCGATGCACTGCGGCAGGAGGGCGCCACGGTCGTGCTGCTGGCGGTCGACGGCCAGGCGGAGGGGCTGCTCTCGGTCAGCGATCCGGTGAAGGAAACGACCCCGGAGGCGCTGAAGCGTCTGCATGAGGCCGGCCTGCACATCGTCATGCTGACCGGCGACAACCGGCGCACCGCCGCTTCGGTCGCCGCCCGGCTGGGCATCGACGCCGTCGAGGCCGAGGTGCTGCCCGAGGACAAGGCGCGGATCGTCGAGCGGCTCAAGAAGGAAGGCCGCGTGGTCGCCATGGCCGGCGACGGCATCAACGACGCGCCCGCCCTGGCCGCCGCCGATGTCGGCATCGCCATGGGCACCGGCACCGATATCGCCATCGAGAGCGCCGGCATCACCCTGGTGAAGGGCGACCTGCTGGGCATCGCCCGCGCCCGCGATCTCTCGCGCGCCACCATGGCCAACATCCACCAGAACCTGTTCTTCGCCTTCGTCTACAACGCCGCCGGCGTGCCGATCGCGGCGGGCGTTCTCTATCCGCTGCTCGGAATTACCCTCAGCCCCATCTTTGCTGCCGCGGCGATGGCCTTGAGCTCGGTCAGCGTCATCGGAAATGCACTGCGACTGCGACGCTTGGCGATCTGAGGGCAGCTGCGAGATTTCGGGACCTTCGTGTCGCTTTGCGCTTGATCCGGAAGCCGCCCCGCCGGAAATTCACCTGATCATGCGCCTGATCCATCGATCGCACCGCGCCGCCAACGCCGTCCGGACCGTGTCTCCGAGCGGCGAGCTGTTCGTTGCGTCGATCGTGATCTGCATGATCCTGGCTTCGTTCGGCGATGCGGTCGATCCGACCTGGCTGGGCGAAGCGGGCCTCGAGTTCGCCTTCTTCGATCTCGGCGGCGAGTTCTCGGTGCTGGCGATACGCCATTGGCATCTGCTCGAGTTGCTGCTGGCCGGCGGCGTGATGGCCGCGGGCATCATGGTGCTGCGAATCGTGGCCGGCGCCTTCTTCCGGCCGCTCGATCCCGCCGATTCCAGCGGCATCGAGAAGGTGCCGATCAAGCTCTGACGACTGGTTGAAAACGCCGTCCATCGCCCTTCCATCGGAAGAGCGCGGTGTCGGCTCGCATTCACTTGTTGTTGGAGACTTTCATGGAACTCGAACTGTTTTCGGGCGCATTCTTTTCCGCGCTGCTCGCCATCATCCTGATCGACCTCGTGCTGGCGGGCGACAATGCCCTCATCATTGGCCTGGTCGCGCGCAATCTTCCCAAGGAGAGCCAGAAGAAGGTCATCTTCTGGGGCACCTTCGGCGCCATCGCCATTCGCGCCCTGATGGCCGTCCTCGTCGTCTACATCCTGGCGGTGCCGGGCTTCATGCTGGCCGGCGGCCTCGCGCTGGTCTGGATCGCGCGCAAGCTGCTGACGCCGCAGGACAATTCGGAGGAGAGCCATCTCGTCAAGGCGCCGGTGGCGAGCTTTGCCGCGGCCGTGCGCACCATCATCATCGCCGACGCGGTGATGGGCATCGACAACGTGCTGGCCATCGGCGGGGCGTCACACGGCTCGATCCTGCTGATCCTGCTGGGCCTCGCCATCAGCGTGCCGATCATCGTCTGGGGTAGCCAGCTCGTCATCAAGCTGGTCGACCGCTATCCGTCGGTCATCCTCATAGGCGGCGCGGTGTTGTGCTGGACCGCCTACGGCATGATCACGCGCGAGCCGATGCTGCTGTCGTGGTTCGAGGCCCATCCGGCCGCCAAGCTGATCCTGGCGGTGCTGGCTTTCTCGATCGCGCTGGCGCCCTGGTACAACGAGCGGCTCAGCGACCAGATGAAGCCGCTGACCCTGCTCCTGCCGGCCATCCTGATCTGGATGCTGGGCTTCGAAGTCGCCGGCAGCGTCTGGAAGGTCCAGGCCGACTATCTGATGGCGACCACCCAGGGCGAATACCTGATGGAAGGCGTGCGCTGGATCGGCTGGCTGCCGTTTGCCGCCCTCCTCCTGTGGGTGCGGGAGCGTCTGGTCCTGCGTAGCGCGCGTCTGGCGCGCAGCGCGCAGTAGTCCGAAGGCACGAACGCTTGCGGGGCTCACGCCCCGCAAGCTCCTGCCACTAACCTTTCCGGGTTGCCTGCAGCGACAGCGCGAGCGGCAGCCATGGCCGGTCCGGCCAATGCCAATCGCCATCGTCGCGCTGCTCCAGCAGACTGAACATGCGCCACGGCACCTGCGCGTGCTCGTGCAGCCAGTCGATCGACAGGCCGGCGTCGATCAGGCCCGTGACGATCTCCGAGAGCGGATGGAGCCAGCTCACATTGGTAGCGTTCGTCAGGCGGGCGTCGGGGTCGGCGTAGTCCGTGGGATCGTCGAAGGTGAGCGGTCCGCGCTCGAAGTACGACAGGAAAAATCCCGGCATGCCGTCGGGCTGCCGCACTGCATCGTCGAGCACCAGCGCGGCGGGATGGCCGTCCGCGTAATAGAAGCGGCCGCCCGGTTTCAGGTACCCGGCGACGATCTCCGCCCATCGCCGGATGTCCGGCAACCAGCAGGTCGTGCCCCAGGTCACATAGACGAGGTCGAACGATGCGGGCTCCGGCACGGCTGCCAGCGCGTCGTAGAGATCGGCACAGACGAAGCGCGCCCGGTCGCTGAGACCGAGTTCGGACGCAAGCGCGTTGGCGGCATCGATCGCAGCCTGCGAGAAGTCGAGGCCGACCACGGTAGCGCCTCGCTGGGCCAGCGTCAGCGTGTCGGCGCCGAAGTGGCATTGCAGATGAAGCACGCGCAAGCCGCGCACGTCGCCCAGCTCGGCTTCCTCGATGGCGTTGAGCCTTCCCTGTCTGGCCCGCAACGGTGCGAGATCGTAGCTGGGCGCCTTCAGGTGGACGCCGACCCGCTCGTCCCAGTTGGCCCGATTGATCTCCCGCCAGTCCCGTTCGGCGGTCACGACACCGAAAGCTCGGCGCCGGTCAGCCGCCGGTAGGCCTCGAGGTACCGCTTGCTGGTCGCGTCGACGACCTCCGCCGGCAACCGCGGTGCCGGCGCGTCGCCGTTCCAGCGGCCGGCATGGCGCTCGACGTCGAGCCAGTCGCGCAGTGGCTGCTTGTCGAAACTGGGCTGCGGCTTTCCTTCGGCATAGCCGTCGAGAGGCCAGAAGCGCGAGGAATCCGGCGTCATCACCTCGTCGATCAGCAGGATTTTACCATCGACGGTGCGACCGAACTCGAACTTCGTGTCGGCGATGATGATGCCCTGCTTCAGGGCGACGTCGCGGCCGCGCGTGTAGACGAGGCGGGTCAGCCGTTCGAGCTCGGCGGTGACCTCCGCCCCCAGCGCCGTCCGCATCTGGGCGACGGTGATGTTCTCGTCGTGGCCGCTCTCGGCCTTGGTAGCGGGGCTGAAGATCGGCGGATCGAGGCGGCCGCTCTCCTTCAGGCCCTGGGGCAGCGCCTCTCCGGCCAGGGTCCCGGTCTTGGCATATTCGCGCCAGGCCGAGCCGGTGATATAGCCGCGAACCACGCATTCGATTGGAAACACCGTGCCGCGCCGGCAGAGCATGGCGCGGCCGGCGATCTCGGCGCGATGGCCCTTCAGGGCAGGCACCGCGGCGACGATCTCGTGGGCGTCGGCAGAGATCATATGATGATCGACGAGGTCGCCCAGCTGGCGGAACCACCAGGCGCTGACCTGGGTCAGCACGGCGCCCTTCTGCGGGATGGGCTCGGCCATCACCACGTCGTAGGCGCTCACCCGGTCTGTCGCGACCAGCAGCAGCCGCTCTGCATCCACTGCATAGACATCGCGCACCTTGCCGCGCGCGATCCTCTCGAGCGGCAGGTCGCTCACCGTCATCAGCATCATCATATCCCTCGTCCTGAGGAGGCCGCCCCTCGACTGCCTCGGGGTAAACTCCGCGGCCGTCTCGCAGGACAAGCCACAGTGCGGTGCCCACCCTTCGAGACGCGGCCTGTGGCCGCTCCTAAGGGTGAGGTTCCTCCGATCAACCTTCCTTGCGCAGTTCCTCGAACACTTCCTTGGCGGTGAGCAGCGCCTCGCGCACCGACGGCAGGCCGATATAGCCGCAAAGATGCATCAGCGCCTCGGACAATTCGTCCTCCGTCCAGCCCTGGCGGCGGGCCATCCGCAGGTGGATGGCGAGTTCGGGCCAGCGCGCCTGGGCGGTGTCGGAAATGACGCAGATCAGGGTCTTGGTCTTGAGGTCGAGCCCGGGGCGCGACCACAGCATGCCGAAGACCGCCTCGCGGGCGTAATCGCCGAATTTCTGCATCATCGGGTCGTCGTAGACCGACTTGTTCATATCGGCGGCGAATTTCTCGCCCATCAGGTTGGCGCGCATTTCGCTGCCTTTCCGGTAATTCTCGCTCTTCGCCATGGATTCCTCCTTTGTTACGATTTCTGGACTGCAGCGTCCCGGAATTCGCGGCTAGGATCAATTGTCCAAGGGGAGAGTTGACCAAACGATGGCCGCCAGCGGCACTGTGATCGAACCCGCCGGCCGGCGGCGCCGGGCGGCGCTGACCCTGGCTGCACTCGGAGTCGTCTTCGGCGACATCGGCACCAGCCCGCTCTACACGGTCAAGGAGTGCTTCAGCGATTACACGGGCATACAGCCGACGCACGACAACGTGCTGGGCATGCTCTCGCTCATCACCTGGGCGCTGATCGCCGTCGTCACGCTGAAATACGTGGCCGTGGTCATGCGCGCCGACAACAAGGGCGAGGGCGGCGTGCTGGCGCTGATGGCGCTGGTCTCCAGCCAGGCGAACATCTCGTCGCTCTGGCGCCGTCGCTTCTATCTCATGCTGGGCGTTGCCGGTGCTGCACTGTTCTACGGCGACTGCCTGCTTACGCCCGCCATCTCGGTGCTGAGCGCCGTCGAGGGACTGACGGTCGCCACCCCGGCCTTCCAGCCGATGGTCATCCCGATTGCAATCGGAGTCATCGTCGCGCTGTTCTCGGTCCAGCATTTCGGCACCAGCGGCATCGGCAGGTGGTTCGGGCCGATAACACTCATCTGGTTCATCGTGCTGGCGGTACTCGGCGCACACCAGATCGTGCAACGCCCGGAAGTACTGGCAGCACTCTCGCCGCACCATGCGGTGGGCTTCGCCATGCGCGAGAAGATCGTGGCCTTCGTCGCACTGGGCGCGATCACGCTCGCCATCACCGGCGCCGAGGCGCTTTACGCCGATATGGGCCATTTCGGCGCCAGGCCCATCCGCCTTGCCTGGCTCAGCCTCGTGCTGCCGGCGCTGCTGCTCAACTACTATGGACAGGGCGCCCTGATCCTGAACGACCCGACCGCGCTCGCCAATCCGTTCTTCAATCTCGCCCCCGACTGGGCGCTCTATCCGCTGGTCGGCCTGGCCACCGCGGCTACGGTGATCGCCTCGCAGGCGACGATCTCGGGCGCCTTCTCGATGGCCAAGCAGGCGGCCCTGCTGGGTCTCAGCCCGAGGGTCCACATCCAGCACACCTCGGCCAGCGAGTTCGGCCAGGTCTATCTGCCGGCAGTCAACTGGCTGCAAATGCTGGGTGTCGTCATCCTGATCATGTCGTTCAAGTCGTCGACCAACCTCGCTTCCGCCTACGGGATCGCCGTCACCGGCACGATGCTGATCACCAGCACACTGGTGTTCGTGCTGGCCGTGCGGTGCTGGAACTGGGGCTGGCCGCTCAGCATCCTCGTCTTCGGCAGCTTCATGACGCTGGATCTGGCCCTGCTCTCCTCCAACATGCTGAAGTTCCTCGACGGCGGCTGGGTGCCGCTGGCGATCGCCGCGGTGATCTTCGTCTGCATGTGGACCTGGCGAATCGGCCGGGCGGCGGTGGCCAGGCGCGAGCACGACGACGCATTGCCGCTGGAAACGCTGCTGGAGAGCATCAATCCGGCCCGCGTGCACCGGCCACAGGGCACGGCCGTCTATCTGACCGCCGCCTCCACCAATGCGCCACGGTCGCTGATGCACAATCTGAAGCACAACGAGGTGCTGCACGAGCACGTCGTACTGCTGAGCATCGAGGTCGCCGACATCCCCTACGTCTCGCCCGAGGGACGAAACCAGGTCACTCACCTCGGCAAGGGCGTGCACCGTGTGGTGCTGCATTACGGTTTCATGGAGCAGCCTGACGTGCCGACCGACCTCGTCCTGCTCGAGGACAAGGGCATACCGTTCGACCCGATGCGGACCTCCTATTTCATCGGCCGCAACACATACATGGAGGCGAGCAAACCGCTGCTGCCGCGTTGGCAGGAGAAGCTCTTCCTCGCTTTGTCGCGCTTTTCCGCCAGTGCCGGCGACTTCTTCGGCCTGCCGACCAACCGCGTCGTCGAACTGGGCAGCCGCATCGAGATCTAGCAGGCTGCTGGAACGGGTTTTGGCAGACACCGGCAGGCGACACGACCCGCATGCGGTACCAGGATACCTGCTCCAAGGGTGCGACTCTCGCTTCGACTGATTCGTTTATTTCGTTTGTTTCGTTTGTTTGCCGGGGCCCAGCCTTTTTCAACGAGGTCCTGACACCGTCCTCGCCCCGATGAGCGAACGCAGTGAGCGTCTCGAAGGGTGGGTCGGCGTAAGACGGAAGGCCCCTGGCCCTTCACCATTCGCCGCAACCGAATTTCAGCAGGTTGCCGTGCGGGTCATGGATGTAGAACTCCTTCATGTTCCATGGCCGCACCAGGAAGGGCGACAGCTCGGGCACGCCGCGCGTCGAATATTCTTCGTGGAGCGCGGCGACCTGGCCGCCGCGAATGTAGCAGGAGGTATTCTCGGGAAACTGCCTGTCATCGGTCTTCCAGAAGTGCAGTTCCATGTCGTCGCGTTTGACGATCAGGTAGTTGGCGTCCTGGTAGCCGACCGCGAAGCCCAGCCAGTCGACGTAGAAGGCGCTGGTCTCGGCGATGTCGAGGGAGGCGAGGATCGGGATGGTGCGGGCGAAGTCCGTCGTCATGCATCGAAGCCGGATAGCGAGACCGCCTGCTGTGCCGGCGGCTGCAGACCGCGCGCCAGGAGGTCCCCCAGACGCGCGAAGATGCGGCCCGCTTCGGTGCAGCCGACATCCTGGGCCACGGCCTCGGCCGCGACATTGAGCAAGGCATTGCCAGCAAGGTCGCGGCACTCTGCGGGCAGCCCGTCGACGGCTTCTGCGATCACGCGCATGGCGTGCTGGAGATCGGAAAGGCGATCGGGCATCGGCGCGGTCATGGCAGCGGCTTTCAATTGAGGCGACCGGCGGCAGCACCGGCAGGCGGAGCGATCCGCAGGCCCGCGGCGGCGAGCGCGGCGGCAAAGGCCTTTATGCGAATCGCGGCCACGCGGGAGGCGGTGGGCGCCATCATGATGTCGAGCGACGCCAGCAGCGGACCGTCGTGATCGGCCTGGGCGAGCCCGCAAAGTGCAACCAGCACCGCTTCGTCGTGGCTGACATTCGAACAGGCCGGCACGTGAATTTCCATGGCGCGCCGAGCGCCGAACAGGAATGCGTCCATGGCGATCGCGAAGTCCGGAAGCGCCTCGAGAACGCCCGCGACCTTGAAGCCGCGATGGAGAGTCGAGCCCTCGCGGGGCAGCGCGCGGTCCTGCTGCCACTGCCGCAGGGCCCACAGCACGAATCGCTCACTCAGCGGCAGGGCGCAGGCGCAGCCCGGCCTTCCGCACCCCTTCCTGAGTTCGCGGTGCGCGGTCCCAAGCCTCTGTTCCTGAACGATTTCCATGGCCTCACCAATGCTGAAGGACCTTGACTGTTCTGTCAGTCTATGCAATTAAGAGTCGTTCGCAATACAAAAAGAGGAAGCGAGAGGCGACATGAACCAGATGACCCGTCCCCTTCGGGTTTCGGATGTGCAGAGCGACAGGCTGGAAGTCACGATTCCGGCCGTGGAGAGCGCCGCGCTCCTGCAGGGACGGCGTGAACTCATGATCCGCCACGGCGTCGAGCTCTATCGGCTGCGCCTGACCGCCTCGAACAAACTCATCCTGACGAAATAGATTCGAAGACCCCGAGGGGCCATCCCTCCTCGGTCAAACTGCCCAGCCAGCCGGTCCCGCCAGGGATTCCGCGAGCCAGGCGTCCTTTTCCTGGGGGGACCTGGTTCCAATGAAGCTGCGCATCATCTACGCGCTGATGGCAACAACGGCCATCTGTGCACCTCTGGCCACGCCCGCCTGGGCGCAGGCACCGACCTCACCTCGCGCCGCGGATCCGACGCAGACACCGCCGGCCGCCCAGGCCGTGCCCACACAGCTCGACGCCGTGACGACGGCCGCCATGCGCAGCCGGCGGCCGCTCGACGACGTGCCGGCCACCGTCTCCGTGATCACGACCGAGAACATCGACCGCGAGAACATGCAGGACGTCCGCGACCTCGTCCGCAACGAGCCCGGTGTCACCGTCGGCAACAATCCCGGACGCGCCGGCTTCCAGAACTTCGTGATCCGCGGCATCGGCGGCAACCGCGTGCTGCTGATGGTCGACGGCATGCGCACGCCCGACTTCCCCGACAGCAACCAGGGCGCCGGCACCTACTCACGTGAGCAGCCCGACCTCGAGGACATCAAGCGGGTCGAGATCATCCGCGGTCCCGCCTCCGCCCTCTACGGGTCCGACGCGATCGGTGGCGTGGTGGCCTACACGACCAAGGATCCCGGCGACTACATGCTGGGCGGCAAGGACGTCTATGCCAGCGCCAAGGCCGCCTATAGCGGCGCCAATCAACAGTTCTCCGAATCGTTCACCGGCGCGGTGCGGTCTGGCAACGTCGAGTTCATGGGCATCTACACGCGGCGCGACGGCCAGGAGTTCCAGCCCGCGCAGACGACGATCAGCCCGAATCCGACGACCTGGTACAACAACAACTTCTTCGCCAAGCTGGTGATCAAGCCGACCGAAGTCGACACGATCCGACTGACCGGCTCCTACAACCAGAGCAGACAGAGCACCAATGTCCTGTCCGCCGTCGGCACCTTCCCCAGCCTGTTCGCTCGGATCTACGACGAGTGGGGCCAGGACTATACCAACACCTACCGGATCAGCGCCCAGTGGGAGCACAACGCGCCGATCGGCTTCGTCGACCGGCTGAGCTTCCTCGCCTACTTCAACTCCGTCTACACGCAGGCCGACACCTACACGCTGCGCAGCGGCACCACCGGCGTCGTTCCAACCAATGCCCGCACCTCACAGTTCTACTACACGCAGAACGTGAGCGGCGCCGAGCTGCAGATGCACACCGATCGCATCATCGGCGGCCTCGACAACTTCTTCACCTACGGGGCGAGCTTCTCCTGGACGACGACGACCCGCCCGCGCAACAGGACGCAGATCACCCTCGCGACCGGCGCCACGACGAACAACGTCGGCGGCGAGACCTATCCGAACAAGAACTTTCCCGACACCGACACGGTGCAGGCCGGCATCTACGTGCAGGATGAGATCAGCGCGCTGGGCGGTCGTCTGAAGATCACGCCGGCGGTGCGCCTCGACTACTACAACATGACGCCCAATCCCGATAAGTACTTCTGGAATTCGACGGGCGCCACGCTCAACGCCGTGCCCTCGGCGACCACCTACGTCTCGGCCTCGCCCAAGCTCGGCCTGCTCTATCACTTCAACGACACCTATTCGGGATACTTCCAGTACGCGACGGGCTTCCGCGCGCCGCCGTACGACAATGCCAATTTCGGCTTCACCAATGCCGCGTCGTTCTATCAGATCCTGCCCAACGCCAACCTGAAGCCGGAGACGGCGAACTCTTTCGAGGTCGGCTTCCGCGGCAAATATGAGAACGGATCGAGCTGGCAGCTCACCGGCTTCTACAACCTCTACAACAACTTCCTCGAAACCACCGTCGTCGGCATGGTGGGTCCGGTCACGCAGTACCAGTACGTCAACCTGACCAACGTGACGATCTGGGGTATCGAGGCACGCGGCGAATACCGCTTCGCGCCGGAATGGGCGGTCGCCGGCTGGACGGCCTTCGCCCAGGGCACCGACACGAGGACGGGCCTGCCGGTCGATTCGGTATCGCCCTGGACCACGCAGGCCCGCATCCGCTACGGCTTCGACAAGGGCCTCACGGCGCAGCTGATCGGCACGGTCGCCGCCGCCCATACGCAGGTCAGCAGCCCGACCTATTTCCAGGCGCCGGCCTACTTCAATCTCGACGCCACCGTCGGCTACGTCTTCAACGATCACTTCAAGATCAATGCCGGCGCATTCAACATCACCAACGCCAAGTACTGGAACGCGCCGGACACGATCGGCATCACGCCGACCAATCCGCAGCTCGATCTCTACGCGCAGCCCGGCCGGTACTTCGGCGTCAACCTCCTGGCGAAGTGGTAGTCCCGGCAGCCCTCTCTGCCGAGCGACTGCCGGCGCCACCGGCACGCGGTCCGCGCGTGCCGGTGGCGTTGTCGCTTGCACTGCATGGGCTGGCCATCGTTCCCCTTCTTCTCGCCGGCATGTCCGGCAGCAGCGCCCACGACGACGAGCCGGCGCTGATGGTCGAGCTCTCGCTGGCCGCGCCCACCGCCGGCCCCGCGGTGGAAGCCGACCAGCCGGAAATCCCCACTGAACCGCAGCAGCATCCCGAGGTGCCGACGCCACCGATCGAGCAGACCGAGACGACGCCGGAGCCCGAGCCGGAGGCACCTCCGCCGCCGCAGGAAGTTGCCGCCGCCGAACCCGAGATCAAGCTCGACCTGCCTCCGCCGGACGAACCGCCGCCGCCGACCGCCGCCGAGATGAAACCCGTCGCCCCGCCCAAACCCAAACCGCCGCAGCCCAAGCCGGCGGCGGCGCCGCGCCCGACGACGCAGGCCGCGGCCACGAGAGCCCCGGCGCCCGACACCGGCAACGCCAGCATCACGCAGCAGCAGGCCACCGCCGCCTCGTCGCTCATCGTGTTCGAGGGCAAGCCCCGCTTTCGAATCCCGCCCACGCCGGCCGTCTATCCACCGCGCTCCATCGAACTGGGTCAGCAGGGCGAGGTCCTGGTGCGGGTGCGCCTGCAACCCGACGGCGCCGCCGCCGAGATCTTGGTCTGGCGCAGCAGCAGTTTCCCCCTGCTCGACCGTGCCGCGCTCACCGCGGTGCGCGGCTGGCATTTTCTCCCCGCCCTGCGCGACGGCCGCCCGGTCGCCGCCTGGGTGGAGATTCCGGTTCGTTTTCATCTTCGTTGAAAGGACAGTCTGATGCTCTCACCCTCGAATGCGGATCTTGCCGCTCGCTGGAACGTCCTGCGTGGCAAGAAGCCGGCGCTGCGCATCCGTGACGCCGCGGCAACCCTCGGCGTCAGCGAAGCCGAGCTGGTCGCGCTGGGCGTCGGCAAGACCGCGACGCCGCTGAAGGCCGACTGGCGCGGCATCCTGAACGACATGCCCGAAGTCGGCCGCGTGATGTGCCTGACCCGCAACGAGCATTGCGTGCACGAGCGGCAGGGCCGCTTCGAGGGCGTGGACGTGAAGGGCCCCCATGGGATCGTGCTCGGCCCGGACATCGACCTTCGCCTGTTCCTCGGCTCGTGGAAGCACGGCTTTGCCGTGCGCGAGCCGCTGAAGCAGGGCGAGCGGCTCAGCCTGCAGTTCTTCGATGGTGCCGGCGATGCGGTGCACAAGATCTACGCCACCGAGGAGACGGACCGTCCGGCCTTCAATGCCCTCATTGCGCGCTACACGGCGACGCCGGACGACATGAAGATCGTGGCACGCACGACCGACGCAATCGACCGTCCCGACGCAGAGATCGACGTCGAGGGCCTGCGCACCGCCTGGCTCGCCATGAAGGACACGCACGAGTTCTTCGGCATGCTCGGCACGTTCAAGGTCGGCCGCGTCCAAGCGCTGCGTCTGGTCGGCGAGGATCTCGCCCGCGAACTGCCGGTGCGCGCGCTGCGCGCCGCCTTCGAGGCCGCTTCCACCGACGGCACGCCGATCATGGTCTTCGTCGGCAGCCATGGCTGCATTCAGATCCACACCGGCCCGGTGAAGCGCCTGGTCGAGGCGCACGGCTGGTTCAATGTGCTCGATCCGGACTTCAACATGCACCTGCGCGAAGACGGGATCGCCCGCGTCTTCTCGGTGCGCAAGCCCACCGAGGACGGCATCGTCACCTCGATCGAGGCATTCGACGCGCACAATCGCAACATCCTGCTGATGTTCGGCGCCCGCAAGCCCGGCCAGCCGGAACTCCCGCAGTGGCGCGCCATCGTCGCAAACGTCGAGAAGCAGGCGGCCTCCTGATGAAGCGCCGCACTGTCCTCGGCATGGGACTAGGCGCCGCGGCAGCCACCGTCCTTCCCGCCAATGCGCAGCAACCGCGCCGCATCGTGTCGGTCGGCAGCTCCATCACCGAGATCGTCTATGCGCTCGGCGCCGAGAAGCTGCTGGTCGGCGTCGACACGACCAGCCTCTACCCCGAGGCGGCGCGAAAGCTGCCGCAGGTCGGTTACATGCGCGCGCTTTCGGCCGAGGGCGTGCTGTCCTTGAAGCCGACCTTGATCATCGCGACGACGGCGGCCGGACCGGCCGGCGCGCTCGACCAGCTCAAGGCGACGGGCATCGAAGTCATGATTTTGCCGGACAAGTACGACTATGACAGCGTGATCACCAAGATCGCCGCCATCGGCGCGGTCACCGGCAAGGTGGCCGAAGCCGATGCGATGATCGCCAAGGGCCGCGAGGCGATGAAGTCCCTGGCGGACAGTCTGGCGAAGGCGAAGAGCCATCCCCGCGTGCTGTTCCTGCTGTCGATGACCGGCGGCGCACCCCAGGCTGCGGGCCGCGACACCGCCGCGGCCGGCATCATCAAGCTGGCCGGCGGCATCAACGCCGTCGACGGCTACTCCGGCTACCGGCCGCTGACGCCGGAATCGGTGATCGCATCGAAGGCCGACTTCGTGCTGGTGACGCGCCAGACCGTCGAGGCGATGGGCGGCAAGCAGGCCATCCTCGACCAGCCGTCGCTCAATCGCACGCCCGCCGGCAAGGCCGGCAGGATCATCGAGTTCGACACGCTGTTGCTGCTGGGCTTCGGCCCGCGCACGCCGGAGGCGGCAACCGAGCTCGCCATGGCCCTCCATCCAGATATCACCCGCTCGCCGTGATCGCACTCGCGCTGCGGCGTCCGATCCCGCTGTTCGCGCTCGCCGCCCTGGCAAGCGTGATCGCAAGCCTCTGCATCGGCGCCTTCCCCGTCGGCTTCGACCAGATCCTGTCGGCGGTGGGCCTCTCGAGCATCCCGCTCGACGACACGACGGCGGCAGTCCTCTATGCGATCCGCGCACCGCGCGTGTTCGCGGCTTTCGCCGTCGGCGCCGCGCTGGCGGCCGGCGGAGCCGCGATGCAGAGCCTGTTCCGCAACCCGCTGGCCGATCCCGGCCTGCTGGGCGTGTCGAGCGGCGCCGCACTCGCCGCCGTGTCGACGATCGTGCTGGGCGAAAGGGTCATGCACATCGTGCCGCCCGACCTGCGGCCGTGGTGTCTGCCGATCGCGGCCTTCCTCGGCGGACTCGCCGCCACGATCGTCGTCTATCGCATCGCCGCACGCGAAGGCGTGACGCTGGTCGGCACGCTGCTGCTGGCGGGCATCGCCATCAATGCGCTTACCTCGGCGGGCATCGGCATGCTGGTGTTCGTGGCCGACGACCAGCAACTGCGCACGTTGATTTTCTGGACCATGGGCGGCTTCGGCTCCGTTACCTGGGTCGCGATCATGCCCGCGCTGCTGATCCTGCTCGTCAGCGTGCCAACCTTGTTGCCGACGGCGCATCTGCTCGACGCGCTGGCGCTGGGTGAACGCGAGGCCGGCCATGTCGGCGTCGATGTCGAGCGGCTGAAGAGGCGACTCGTGGCGCAGGTGGCGCTCGCCGTCGGCGCCGGCGTGGCGATCTCGGGCATCGTGGGCTTCGTCGGGCTGATCGCCCCGCACATCGTGCGCCTGCTGCTTGGCCCGTCGCACCGCACGTTGCTGCCGGCGGCGGCGTTGTTCGGCGGCGCCTTCCTCGTGCTGGCCGATGCGCTGGCGCGCACCCTGGTATCGCCGGCCGAACTGCCGATCGGCGTGCTCACGGCGCTGGTCGGCGGTCCGTTCTTCCTGTGGCTGCTCGCCAGCCGCGCCGCGCGAGGTGGATTGTGAAGCTCCTGCAGGCCATCGGCATAGAGGTGCGCGCGCGCACCAAGTCGCTGCTGCGCGACGTCTCGCTCGACGTCGCCCCCGGCGAATTCGTGGCGATCATCGGACCGAACGGCGCAGGCAAGAGCACCCTGCTGAATGCTCTCGCCGGCGATCGCGTCCTGGCCGCGGGCGAAATCATGCTCGACGGACGGCCGTTGTCGCAGTGGGATAAAATGGAGCTGGCGCGCCGCCGCGCCGTGCTACCGCAGCATTCGTCGGTGGCCTTCGACTTCACCGGCCTGCAGATCGCCACGCTGGGCCTGCTCGCCTTTCGCGGCAGCCTGTCGGAACGACAGATGCAGGCGCTGGCCGAACGGGCCCTTGCCGAGACCGAGGCGCTCGCCTTCGCCGACCGGCCCTATACCGTTCTGTCGGGCGGCGAACGCCAGCGCATACAGCTCGCCCGTGTGCTCGCCCAGTGCGATGCCGACCCCTCGGCCATGCCGTTCCTGCTGCTCGACGAACCGATCACCGGCCTCGACCTTTCGCACCAGCATGCCGCCCTTGCCAGTGCGCGGCGACGCGCCGACCGCGGACTGGGCGTGCTGGCCGTCCTGCACGACCTCAACATGGCGGCGCGCTACGCCGATCGTGTCGGCATCGTCGAGAATGGCCGTGTGACAAATCTGGGACCAACACGAGACACGCTCGATCCCGAGAGGCTGTCAGCCGTCTTCGCGACACCGATTGTGCGAATCGAGGCACCCAGCGGAACCGCCTTCATCAGCCCCGGCTGATTCACCGTGGTTCGGTGTTCAATCCGACATAAACCCGCCGGATTCGAACGATGATATGCTGCTTCAGCCAGCAATCATAAGTCCGACCTCAGGCCTCCATGGGCGAACGCCCCACTTTGTTGATGACGACGCGATTGGGCGTACGCCCTCTGGGCGTGCGGGGCGAACCGCTGCACGCGGTCGCGGGCCAGCTGCTGTCCGTCATCCGCCGGCGACTGGGTGACGCTCCGGCCGATCTGCTGGCCGATCCGCAGCTTCGTGAGTCCGGTGACGGCATCGACTGGTACGCCGCACGCAGCGGCACCGTGCAGCGCCTCGCGGAACTGAGCGAAGACCAGCGCACCAAGGTCCTGCACATCGTTGAGGAGCGGCTTGCCACCATCCGGTCGCTCGCCGCGCAACTCATGGGCTCTCAAACCAGCGAAGAGGCCCGCCTGATCGGCCGCTCGCTCGAACTGTCGACGTCGCGCCCCTCGGATGATTTCGTCTTCGTCGTCGACGGAGAGCCGGTAATCGTCGCCTGGGGCTACGAACAAGATTCCGCTGCGAGCCTGCAGGCGTTCCAGCTGGCCACCGTTCCGCCGGCAGCCATTCCCCAGGCGGTGTTCGCCAGCGCACCGGCCGGAGCGATGCTGCCCGCGACGCAGATCGTCGGCTGGGCGCCGTGGGTCCGGGCCCTGCTGTTCGGTTTGCTGCTGCTGCTCCTGCTGCTCCTGACGTCGTGGCTTCTGCGCACCTGCGTGCCGGTCGATCCTTCGGTGAACCTGGCTACGCTCGAGACGCCCGCGCCGCCGGCGCCCGAGGCGCCGCCGGATCCGACGCCGCTGCTGAAGGCCGCCCTCGACTCCGCGGGAGATGAGGAACGGAAGCTCAAGGCCGAGCTGGCATCGCTCGAAGCCGAGCTGAAGGACAAGCTCGAACAGTGCAAGCCGGTCGAGGCGCCCAAGCCGCCGCCCCCGCCCCCGCCGGTAGCGAAGGTCGCACCACCGAAACCGCCGCCTCCGCCGGCCCCCAAGCCGCAGCAGCAGGCTTCCGCACCGCCGGTCAGCCGGCCGCCGCCGGGCCAGCTTCCCTGTGACTGGGCGGGCGATTCCGGCGGCGAGGGTGTGACGCGCAACAAGCACTATCTCGGCGACAAGCCCGGCTTCGTGGCGTTGAACTATCAACTCTTCCAGCGCCCCGACGATATCAAGGTGATCTATCGCGGCCAGCAGATCGCCGGCACCGGCGGTCCGCGCAGCGGCCGCGGCGGCTTCGGATTCGACTGGAATCCGGTCGCCGGGGATTATTCGGTCGACGTGATCGTAACGGGTGAACAATGGGGCACGCGCTGGAACTACGCGATCGCCTGCCCAAAGGGCAGCAGACGGTGAGGAACTGATGGCCGCAGGTCCGCTCCTGGTCAGTGAACCGCTGCAGCGCTTTCGCGCCCTGGGTCTTGCCGGCGATCCGGTCTGGCGCTCGGCGGGACAGCTGCGTGCCGCCATCGCCGCGCGTCTCTCACGCGAACATGCCGACCTGCTGGCCATTCCGGAGGCCGAGCCGAGTGGACGCACCATCAACTGGTATGCGCCGTTCGACGGGGAGGTGAAGCGCCTCGGCGATCTTGGCGATGACGAACGCCGCGCAGTGCTCGACCGGGTGCAGCGTCTGCATGGCGAGATCGCGGGCCTCGCCACCGAGATGGAAGCCGTCGAACGTTCGAGCGCGGAGCGCAACTTCGCGCGCCTGCTGCGTCACGCCCTCACCGCTCCCGGCGAGGAAACGCTCTACGTCGTCGATGGCCGTCCGGTGATGGCCTTCT
>Ga0182745_1001104_pt1 | contig 26557 bp, 29 predicted proteins | sample eDN3rd30CKraftBY_FD_128523 | JGI IMG/M metagenome (GOLD analysis project Ga0182745, IMG submission 128523) | Enriched backyard soil microbial communities from Emeryville, California, USA - eDNA 3rd pass 30_C Kraft BY (version 2) (version 2) | ecosystem: Environmental > Terrestrial > Soil >... | reverse complement strand
TCGCGGCAGGGACGACGGCAGTCTGACCTTTCACTAACAGGCAATTGGATTGCCGAACAGTCCCTGCAAGAACGATCAAAACATGCATCTTGTCGTCTTTCGGGAGCGACCAATTTCCTCTCCTGTGCCGTCTGTGGATGACGAAGTGCGGAGATTCGACCAGCACTTCAGAACCTGGCTGTCCTGTCAACGGGCGCGGAACCACCGGCTGAACGGGACCAATATCGAAATTCGTAGCTGCGAAAGATTGCTCGACATGCAGTTCGCGAGGATTTCCTTGAGAGTCGGTTCGGTCCCAATCATAAAAACGGTAAGTCACATCCGAAGGCTGTTGAATCTCAGCAACCAGCAGCCCTCCCCCTAAAGCATGAACCGTCCCCGGTTCGAGGTAAATACAATCCCCCACCTTGGGATGATACGAGTGCAGGCAAACGGCAAACTCACCTGTCATGACCGCCTTGCGAAGCTCCTGTTCCGTGACACCATTCTGGAGACCAAGAAACATCCGGCTTTCCGGACCTGCATCAATGACAATCCAGCATTCCGCCTTCCCCGACCGCCAAGTTCCATCTGGCAGGAGTATCGGATCTTTGGGATGAACTTGAACAGACAATTGATGCTGTGCATCCAGAAATTTCACCAGCAGCGGAAACTGGGAAAGATGGCTATGAATCCCCAGCAGATCTCCCACTGATTCCTCCATCAATTGTCGCAAAGAGACTCCCACCAGAAGCCCCTCGCTAACGACACTGACATTCCCTGGCAGATCACAGACTTCCCAACTTTCCGCGGCATTGGCAACACCACCGGTCGCTTTGCCCAGATCCTGCTCTAGGCGAGTCCCTCCCCACAGAGCACGTTTGAGGAGAGGTTTGAAACGGAGAGGTGACATCGTTTTCACAATTTCAGTAGTTCCAAGAACAACAAAAATGGACTAGTGTTTTGTCAGCATTGAATTTTAGGGTAGACGGATTTGAGTTTGTATCGGGCGTCGTCGATTTTCATTTGCCAGTCGACGCCTCGCTGGGTGTGATTGACGTCCGCTGACCATGCGGCGATTTCTTGCTGCAGGACTTCCAACTCGCCGAGTCGTCGTCCAGCAAGACATTGGCGCGTCAGGCAACTCAGTTCACATTCGGCGATGTTCAACCAACTCCCGTGTTTGGGGGTGTAACAAAAATCGATTCGCCGAACGTAAGAGCGTGCCCGGTCGGGGGCAAACGCTTCATAAAAGGTACCGGTCGTGTGCGTGTTCAGATTGTCGCAAACCAGCGTGATTCGTTCACACTCGGCGTATCTTCCATCCAGAAGTGAAGCGACTTCCTGTGCCCAATCGAATTTTGTGCGGTGCTCTCGCGCAGTGGCTTCTCGCCAGCCACCAAGTGGTTCGCAAAACATGAAGATTGAAGCCGTGCCGTTGCGTTCGTATTCGTAGTCCACGCGCTCTGGATGATCTTTCGTGGCCGGAATCGGCTGACGCGTTTCCTTGATAAGCTGCACGGGTTGTTCATCCATACAGATGACCGGTTGCGCTGGATTGTATGGCTTTTCGTACGTTTCCAGCACGTTTTCCATGTGTGCGACGAACTCGGCGTCACATTCGGGCGGCATCACCCAGTACTCAATGCTTTGCTTTGTCATGCGATTTTTTTGAGCGTCTGACGCACTGTCTCATGACTGATTCTTTCGACAACCTCCAACGCGACAACCTTTCGGGCCAGCAGGCGGAGGGTCCATTTGCCAGAGCCTTCTGGTGGTGAACCCAGACGCATGGCAATGATTTTCGCTTCTTCGTTTCCGTCGAGCAGTTTCTTCGCTCCCGCAGTGGGGGACTTCTGGCGATCGTCGAAACCATGCTCGACAAATCGTTGTCTGAGATTCTCAACGGTTTTGGTCCGACAACAAAAAGCCTCCGCAATCTGAGCATCCGTCCAGGCTGGCCCATCCGCATCCGCCTTGAGCAACATGTGAGCACGGCGAACTTTCTGGCCCGTCCCTTTGAGTTTGCTGATCACCTCAGTACAGACCTTGCGTTCCGCATCGGTCAAACGAACGAGATACTTTTTCTCACTCATCACAGAACCCTCCCTAGATTGAGTTTGGTCCTGCGAATTAGCGCCGGTTTCCCAATTCAACGCAACCCTAATTTTCAACACTGACAAAGCACTACCCTAAAATTCAATGCTGACAAACCACTAGTTGTGGATGCTGGTTGGCTCGAGCGAGGGTTGTCCATTGTCTTGCCGAAGGTATTCCAAGTAAAGACGACGCAATTTCGTCCGAGCCGCGTCGGGCGTGAATTGTCAATTGATCTGGCTGTCGATCGTATTTCGCGATTCCCGTGATGAATTGACTTCGCACCTAAGAGTTCCGGCGAGCTCGAGATGCGACGATCCAAACACTGGCGCTGTAATACTCTAAATTCACATTCGGCAACGTTCAACCAACTTCCATGTTTCGGGGCATAGTGAATTTCCAGACGCTCCGTCAAATCGCGAGCGAGGTGAGAGGTTCAAACGCTTCGTAGAACGAACCCGCTGAATGCGTGTTAAGGTTGTCCATGACCAAGACAATCTTCTTCGCCTCCGAGTAAAACCCCTTCAGGATGTCCCACAGTGCAAACGCCCAGTCCACTTTTGTAAGGCGCTCGGTGACGCGGACTCGACGCCAGCCACAAAGCGGTTCGCAAAACATGAACAAATTGCACGTTCCCAAACTCGCATATTCGCTGTCGATTCGCAACGGGTCGCCCGGAAGCATCCACGGCCCCGGACTTTTTTAATTGGGGGATAATGCGTAGGATTTGGTCTCGCGGTGGAGTGGCTGCGAACAAAACGGATTGAATTGCGATCTTATTGACATGGAGGAATTTACGTCATGACCAGTCCCGCGGTGAGGCTGCTTCAGGCACTGGAGCAGATTCCCGATCCTCGCGGGCGACAGGGACTTCGCCATCCGCTTGTGGCCATGCTGGCCACCGTTGTTTGTGCTGTTTTGTGTGGTCATCGTTTCTATGTGGCGATGAGCCAGTGGATCCATGCTCAGGAGGTTTCCTTCTGGTACTTGCTGGGCTTTCGCAGGCGGCCTCCGAAATGAAGATGCTTTCCGAAAGTTCCTCAACAAACTTGATCCGCAACTCCTCTCCTCTGTCCTCAATGAGTGGGTTGATCAACTGCAAGCAGACGTGACTCCCCTTACGAATGCCCAGACTGGAACTCTCGATCCTCAGACCATTGACGGCAAGACGCTCAGAGGGACCAGAGACAGCCCGTCAGATGGTTTCGATTCTGGAGAATGCGACAGGACGCATTCAGGCGGAGATCCCGGTTCCCACAGAAACCAACGAGAACAAAGCGGCTGTGGGACTGCTGAAATCCCTGGTTTTACACGGCAAAATCGTGGTGGCAGACGCCGGCCTCTGCCAGCGGAACTTCTGTCAGCAAGTCCGGGAACAGGGAGGGGAATATCTGGGGCTGGTGAAAGACAACCAGTCAAAACTTCATCAGGAAGTTCGCCAAGCCTTCGTCATCCCGAAGGGCCCCCTGTTGAAAGAAGATGGCCCCCTACCGAGTGCGACTGGCACATGAAGCCCGGCAAACCGCGACCACCACGGAAAAGAGCCGTGGTCGTATTGAAACCCAGACGTTGACATCGACGACCGTGGGCATCGACACCTGCGACTGGCCAGGTATGAAACAAATGCTGCATCTGGAACGACGACGACGGTCAGCTATGCGGTGACGAGCGCTTCCCGCCAGCAAGCCAATGCAGTCCAATTGCTGAAGTGGTGGCGAGGGCGGTGGGAAATCGAGAGTACCTACTGGGGCCGCGATCAGGTGTTTGGAGAAGACCGCAGCCGCACCGAGGCAGCTCCGTTTGCATTGAGCCAGATCCGTAATGCTGCCATCAACTTCTGCCGCACGCTGAAGCTGGGAAATATTCAAGCGGCACTGTGAGAACACGCCCTCAAACTCGACGTCCTCCTGATCAGACTCCGCATTGTTAAATAATCCGGAGCCGTGCCCGCTGAATGATCGAGGTTTACTTTCGGACGCTCAAGACCGGCTGCAAAGTGGAAGAGATCCAGCTGGAAGCGATCCACCGGGTGCAGAACTGCCTGGCGTTCTACAAGATCATCGCCTGGCGGATTCTCTACCTGACCCACTTGAACCGAGAGTGCCCGAATCTCTCGTGCGAGGTGGTCTTCGCCCAAGAGGAATGGCAACCGGTCTGGCAGATCGTCAAGAAGGAAGCCCCGCCACCGCGGCCTCCACGACTGGGAGAGTTGATGAAACTCGTGGCAGAACTCGAGGGCTACAACAATCGCCCCCAAGAGCCGCCCCCCGGCCCTCAAACCATCTGGATGGGCCCGCGACGGAGATCGACTTCACCCCCGCCTGGCAGGCCTTCCAGCTCACCCTGCAAAAACTTGTGTATAATTGACAGGGCTTAAATCCCATCGAGAGACAGCGAAAGCACTGAACCCTTAACCTGAAAATCTTGCAAAAAGGGAAGACAAAGTATTATGATTCGCTGATTCCTCGGAATGTCAAATTTCAGGCTGAGTTTCACGCTAGATCATCAAGATTCCCGAAATACCATGCTGGTCCTCCAAGCGGGACGAAATTGGAACCGACAATCGGATCAAATAGCACTTTCGAGACTCACGAATTGAAATTTGGGGGTTGAAATGCCGATCCTAGATGTGCATCACTAGAGTTTTTAATTGCCCGCCAAAATAAACGTTTTCATTTCAGGGCATGGCCGCAATTTCTAGAAGTTCGTTGCCACTCAGATCGAGAAATATAATGCATCCAGCTGAAGTCAGTACTCAGGCACGTAAGATGTCAAGAATCCAGGGCTGGTTTTCTTGTGAGGCTGCGGCGATTTTTGCATGGATCGATGAAATCCAAAGACGTATTGGTGTTACAGGGGATTTCTTCGAAATCGGCTGCCATCATGGTAGAAGTACCGCATTTCTGGCATCTCTGGTCAATTCTCCCCAAGAATGTCTCAATGTCTGTGATCTGTTTGGAGACCAAGCTTCAAACGTCTCTGGGTCTGGGCACGGCGACCGGCATATTTTTGAACGAAATTTGGCCCACCATACAAAAAACGGACTTAAACTCAAGATTGTTCAAAAAATCTCTAGCCAGCTAACGATAGAGGAAATCGGGACATCTTATCGCTTTTTTCATGTTGATGGCGGTCATAATACAGACGAAGCCTTGTTTGATTTGCAATTGGCCGCCCAAGCCATCGTAGATCATGGCGTTATTGCATTAGATGATCCGTTCCGGGCGGAATGGCCAGGTGTGACGGAAGCTGTAGTTCGTTTTCTTGATCAACGAAAAGACTTTCGAGCCGTTTGTGTTGGTTTCAATAAATTGATTCTTGCTAGAACTGCTCATGTGGAGCTATATGCATCAGAATTTTCGAAGACTGATCAGCGGACAGCCTATGGCTTGGGGTTTCCTTGGCACTTAAAGACGCTTCCATTTCACGATGCACCACTCCAGATCTTCTACATACCGGTTTATCTAACGAAAAGTCCTTTACGGAGACTTGCCGGAAAGCATTTAAACACTCCAGTCCTTGGGCCTGTCTTGCGTGCTGCTAAATCCTTATTAAAACGCAATTAACTCCAGACTTGAAACGGTACAGGCGCAAACTTTACATGAGGGTGTCGTCATCCAACCGGAGGGTGTGGACTTTCCCACGAATGGCGGGCATTGGTTGAATTGTATCGGACCGTGCTGGGGCTCCGGCAGCGGATCGTGGCTTGGTTGGGGAAGCTCAATGAGGCGGGACGCCTTGGAGTGCGTGAAGCAGTCCGATCGGTTGCTCAAAATGAGTCACCTTCCACAGTCGCCGACCGGACTGGTCAGCAACTTCATCTTTGATGATGATCAAGCCGAACTATGCTCTCAGCATTCAAAACGTCCGGTCCAACGACCTTCAGTCTGAACAATTGACAAAAAGTGAACACCTGGGGGCTGCACTTTCCCCTTAATTCCCTCTCAACAACAGGTGCTACGCGGTTACCGACTGATGTCTATAAGTGCATTGATTCTGGTGATCGCCCGCCTGTTAGAACCTTCCAGCGAGTTCTTTGTTGCTGAACAGTGGTATTCGAAAACCGCATTGCCGGATCCGCTGGGAGTATTCGATCAACACATCGACGGCACCCGCCTGCACCATACACTCGATCAGCTTTTGCCGCACAAGGAGGCCTTCAAAATTCATCTCAAGAAATAGTTGGGAGAACTTTCGAACTGGAATACGATCCGCTGTTGTACGACGTCACCAGCACTTTCATTGAAGGTCATCCGCTGTCTCAGCGAGGCTATTCCGGCGACTGCAAACAGGTTTGCATCGGCCTAATCGTCTCCCACTGCGGCATGCTGTTAGGGTACGAAGTTTCGCAGGCAATACGGCCGATGTGACAACCGTCAAACAGATCGTCAAGACGATGGAGAAACGATATGACAAGAGTGACCGTATCCGGGTCAAGGATCGGGGCATGGTTTCGGAGGAGAACATCAAATTCCTCAAGGAAGGAGATCGACGTTACATCATCGGCGCGTCAAAATCGCATCTGAAGATGTTTCAGCAACGGTGACGCGAAGCGGATTATCGCAACATTAGACCGAGTTGAGTGTCGTGATACTCTTCTAAGCTACAGGGCACCCTAATTCGATGAGGCTCCTCCGATGTCATTCTCGTGTGAATCTCTCATTCGTCGGCCTGCTGAGAGGCCAGCCCGGCCAGGATCCCGAAGGACCAAAGTAACTGGAAACCGAAATCATAACTGAACCAGACTGTAAAGAGCGCACATACCATCGCTCCAATCATCCCTACCATACAGCTGGCAAACACTGCCACAGACCGGTCCCATGTCAATCGAATCCCTGTCCACACTGCCGCTGCAAAAAGCAATACAAACGTCGCTGCCCCAATCCAGCCGAATCTCAAAACATAAAAAATATAGGCGTTATCAACGGACCTGAGCCGATCGCGAACATAATCATTTGCAGGAAGGTGAGGAACTCTTGGAGGCATTTCCGAAAGCGCCGCCGATCCGTAACCCAACCATCCCGCCTCGCGTATTGCCGGGCCGTACGCTTGAAACAGCAGGATTCGGTAGCGAGCACTACTCAATTTGAGATTTTCACCATCAAGCGTCATATTGGTTTCCCAACTTTTTTCGTCGGCCATAGACTCTAACTGAGCAATGATCCTTTCTCGATCGACAACTAAGAAGATAACACCCGCAGAAACAGCAACGAGTAGCAGCCATCGCAGCCACCAAATTCTCAGCGCAGCAATAAATGTCGCGATAGCAGGTAGACATAGAATTGGTCCACGTGCCACTGTACTGACGATCCCCGCTATAGAACTCCCGACGCCTGCGACTGACAGAAGACGCCGAATTTGTTCATCCTTTGACCAGTTCCACAACGCGACTGCCCACGGGGTTAACGTCACGACAAGTAGTCCAAAATAAATTGAGTGTCGGGTTGGGCCAAAAGCCCTTTGGAATCCAAATCGCTTAATCTGGCGAGGAGCACCGTCGACAGGCCGTTCTCCCACAAGCATTTCCCAAAGATTGATTGAAAAGACAGATTCGATCAGACCACCAATCCCAAGAATTAATACAACGACGCAGCAACACAGGGCGAGCGGCTCCAATAATCGGGAGTCGCGCATCACAAATCGCCCAGCTATATATGGAAGAGCCCATTCGCCATAGGCCATCAGTCCCACCAAAGCAGGGGAACCGTCATGCTGAATGTCCGATAACACATGAACAATCACCATGCCCGCGACAAAAAGGTCGAGCAATACAATTCTCGACCAAATCTTCCGAAATGCCCCAAAAACTAAAAACAAAAGCCCGAGACTGCATCCCGCGGTCTGCAACGTGAACGGAATGCCTCCGATCGGCATGCGAAGCCAAGTCGGCATGATAAAACTAACCACGACAGAGATGGCCAACCCGAAAAGTGGTCCTCGATGGCGGCATGCAATCCCGCCCCCGAGGCAGATAACAGACATACACAGTAACCAAGTCACAGTCACTTCGAATTCCCCTGGTAAGTACCTGACGCTCCTCCCAGTGGAAATCTATATAATTGATTATAACTATAATCCATAGCATTGAACTGCATTCGAGTCTTCCATCTGTGATTTCTGGTAGGACGCAAGACTAGCAGCAATTCCGATAGGTAACCAGACAGCAAGGCTCGTAGAAGCAATATATGCGTTCAAAGCGACGTCGACCGATAAAATCACAATCAGCATAATATACCCAAGCCGACCCAGAGCAAGAATTGGGGATGGCGTATGAACCAGTGTCAAATCCTTCCAGACACCCCACAAAATCCATGCAAAAAGTATCATGCCAGGAATCCCAATCTGATATCCAATCTGTAGAAACTGATTATGCGCAGTCCAGTCAAACAAATATGAGTAGTCTGGTACTTCTGCACTCGCTCCCCAACCAGTCCAAGGCTTCTCTCCAATTGCTCGAACGACCAATGGCCAAATACGTTCACGTCCGGAATTGATCCGCCGCCCTGAAATATCCATTACATCTGCCGAAACAGACTGAATGTAACCCAGTTCCGGGTTCATGATCACAACGATCCCTATCGAAAAAAGAACCAGTGACACGAACACAGACATTAACGCGAATCGAGACAATTCGATCCATCTTAAAACAACATAAACTGGAAATATCGCAAAACCACAGACCGCCACCGTACGATGATCAACGAGTATACCAACGAACGTGACAACGGCAGACGATCCGGCAACGACAATTGTCGGCATACCAACGATTTTAATCAGCCCCATGCTCGTCACGAGTGCCAGCGAAAGAACGACGACGCCAATATGATTCTTGTGAATACTGCCAACCCCCCCAGTCTGGTAAAGGAACAGAATCAACACGCATTCTGCAATCAAGACAATTAGAATCACCAACCATTCATTGAATACGGTTAGTGATTGAGAACGAACTACCAAATAATACGCCATTGACATGGCTATTAATATTCCCGGCTTAAAATTATACAACGATGGCGAATCGAGCGCCCACACAAAGTAAAGCAATGCAAGCAACGCCGAGGGAAGGGCCGCCCGAGAAACGGTACGAGTGCTTGATCGAACACTGATAAACCACATTGAAAAAACGGAAGCAAAGCCGAATAAATAAAGACCAATGCGAAGGGGGGAATTATCGGTTGTTGGCGCTATAATCATCGCAACAATCGAAATCACAGAGAGGCTAAATATTATTGCTGATACCATCTTCAAAGGCTCGACATCAAAAATTACAACGCTCAATAGAAGCCACAACTGCTCAACCGATTACCACTAATTACAGATAAACACAACCTTGTACTCAAAGCCGACCATTCGAATTCAAAGAAAACCCCTTCTAGATTTGCTCCAATAAACAACTTCCTCAAATTTACCGCAACGATACCTCTTGGGGCTGCCAGAACATGCCACTCTTCTGAAAAACTGTTTTGAATCCTCGATTTCGGATAAACAACGATTCGGTAAATCTCTTCAAGTTATACTTCGAGATGCAAATCCGAAACCTGAAGCCTCATACAGTAGTATTACATGTGCGATACCGGGCTTTTTCAGCAGCCTGCTAGAGCAGCTTACTCCTCTGTACGTGAGTAACAGAAGTCTTTCATCCCATGGTCATTCATATAATCACTTTCGGAACGCTAAAAATTATTTGAAAAAAAATTCCCTACAGTCTCTTCCATTGACTTTCAAATAACCAACATTGTAATACGACTGACAAATTGTTTCAGACATTGCATACCAGCACTACTGGTATCGTAATTAATCTCATTCAATACTCAGCCTTTAAGCGAGCTTACGGCACCTTCCTGCGTTCTAGACATCCGGCGCCCCCATGCAATAATTGGCTGCTCAAAGAAGTAGAAACTGATTGACGCGACTGCAAACGATGCAATCACAGCGCCCCATCGACCAGACCCGTCACTCGTAGCATCGAATAAAAAATAGATTGGAAGATGGTACAAGTAGAGCCCATAGCTGATACGTCCGATCCACCGCAAAGGTGAGAACGTAAAGGGGGTGCGAATTTTGCAAATATTTGCAAACAAAGCAAAGAAAAACACTCCCGACATAAACACTTGTACTCCCATGCTTTCGATCTGGGTCCAATTGCACTCAGAAAATGAGCGTTCCCCTACAATGCCGATAAGACGAAGAACAACAGCAGTAATACCAGCAACAATCCCCCCCAGCAAGAGCAATGTAGGACGCCTTCTGAAAGTGGGTTCAGCCAAGGCAACGAGGCTCCCCAGCAGCAATGGCCATCCGCGAGTCCAAACTTGCCTGGTCAACAATGTATACAGTTCCGGAGTTTCGCCCCACGACTCTCCGAACAGTCCGTGAATGACCATCGAAGTCATAAACAAAGCCATAGCGGTAACGGCGACTGCCTTGGAACGCGTCACGCCGAAAGTCAAGATGAGCGGCCAAATCAAATAAAATTGCTCCTCAACAGCCAAGGTCCAGAAGTGACTGATTGGAGGCAAATCAGGGGCGTCCGACAGAAGACGAGAATCGAAGGTGGATGCGTATACAGCGGCCATCACAATGTGGTAGCTTGGGCCCCATAAAATTGCGACCAAGACTAGGCAGAGGTAAGCCGCCGGGAAAATTCGTGTAATACGACGAATCCAGAAATTTCTTAATGGAATATCGCGAGACTGCTCGTAGAGTCGGATCCGCGTGATCAAAAATCCGCTGAGAATAAAAAACAGGTCAACGCCATGATGCCCCCAGCCGACGGGCAAATAGAAAATGCGTTTTATCCCTAAGTGGGCAAAAAGCACAAGCAGAATCGCAAGTCCGCGAATACCGTCAAGTTCTGGAATATGGCTTCGTTTTCGATCATGGTTCGGTGGTTCAGATGACATAATGAAGTGCAATCCAACGGTTGACAATAATGTAGATGGCCAAGCCGAATCACTGCCAAAGGGGAATCTCGAGATAAATAGGAAAAAGCCGGAAGTGGATAGTTAATAACAGGTAGAAAGATATCTGGATAGCGAATTTTCGATAGCGTGGAACCGGAAAGTTATTTCCAGGCTGTTCCTAAAAGCTTAGGGAGAATGGGATCTGCGTGAAGACTGATGGCACATGTGACTGTCCGCGAGCTTTTGATATGCGCAATATACAAAGGAGGTATTGAACAACAGACTTGTCAAAGTTGCTAGGGCGGTTGCCAGAACTGCCCCTGAAGTGCCAATTTTTTGAATGAGTAGAATAGCTAGACAAAGTCCGAGAACCGATGCAACAAGCTTGCCTGCGAAAAGGTGCTTACCTTTCTGGATAATAATGAGAGATGTTTCTACGGGCTGATTCAGTAGCGTAAAGACAACACTGACACACCATAATAGTAAGGTTGTATGATACTGGATATACTGCGGGCCAAAAACAACTCCCAGAATGGGAGCACCGAATATGGAAAGCATAAGAACACCCGGTGCCGCAATTACCGACAACTGAATTGCGACTCGCCGCGCCGAATCGCACAACTGATATATTCCGCCATCGAAGAATGCCTTTCCGAGGCGAGGCTTTTCAATGCTATCAAGTGCGGTCGCTATGGCGAGCAAGGGCGTCACCATACTTCGCGTCGCGCCAAAAACAGCAATCATTTCGACAGAGCCTACAGATGCTATGACGAGTGGCATGGCACTACTATAGCTGGAATGTCCCATAAAGCTTAGAAAGTGCCACCCAGTCGAACGACTCACCTGTCTCCATTCTTCCAGCGACGATCCGAATCCGGCCAGAGGAATTCCATGTCGCGTCAATATAATCCACACGGCTACAATCCCCCCAATCGAGTACCCCAGAATTGTTGGCCATAACCCATACCCTGTGAGCACCGACCCTGCCATGCCAAGAATGTAAAATACGCTGAGGGCAACGGCAGAAATTAGAGCGGTTGGGCGTTCATCGAATTGATAAGCCCATCGGCGACAATATTCATACGCGACGGCCGTTACTATGGGTATCGCGGACAACGCAAAAACCTGTGACGAAATCACACGAATGCCAAGTATATAGCTCACCGTGGCAAAAAAAAACAAGACGGCAAGATTGCCAACAAGGAAGATCGAATTGATAAAGAACCATCCTGACGCATTACTCCTGGATCGACCACCCGATTGCGAGACAATAAACGGCAAAACCACCAAAGATCGTTGAAAGCCAAGCGAGATCTGAAGAATGGTTGTGATCAGAACGAACTCTCCCACAACATTCTTTGGATAGAAAGCAGCCAGACAGATAATTGCAGCGAAGTTGGTTCCAGATTGAAGCGCCTGATCGCACAGTGACATGAAGACAGGAGTTCGAATTGTTCGCTGGACAGTTGTCCAGATTTTACTGATTCCTGCGTTCATTGGGTTTCGGAAGTCCCGTTTGTGTCAAGTGTTCGAAGGCATATCTCGGCTCGGTAGGGTAGATTGCATTGCGCGAAAAAGTGACGCACCAGTGGCATCCCAAGAAAATTGCTCGGAGCATTTTGCGTAGGCGTTTTCCTGAAGTCTATTGAGGAGTTTGAAATCGTCAACGATTTGATCGCATGCCTCAGCCAATTCACTGTTGCCGCTTATAGGAACATAGTCGCGACCTGGCTCCAGAGGTAAGCCGAGCATCGCACTGGGCAATGCGACAAGTGGAATTCGGTGAAAAACATATGACAAAGCTCTCAGCTTGAATCCCCCCCCTACATGGTCGGCAAGGATACCAAGTCGCATTTGATTCAAGAGTGGAGTGATGTCATCGACGAATCCATGAAAATGAACATCTGGATATTTGAGTTGTAATTTCCGAAGATAGGCGCTCGGAGTCGGGCCAACGACATGAAGATTCATAGATCGGTCGATGAAGCCCGTCGCTGCAGCTCCAAGGCAGGTGTCCAAGACAATCTGCTTCATAACAGTCATACGTCCCCCCAGTATGACAATGTTTCTCGGAACCTCAGGCGTGATTGCTCGGTGATGTACATATGTGTCGTCGTACCCAGGAGGAAGAGTAACACAATTAGTGACTCCAAAAAGTTCGACGAATCGATCTCTGTCTTGATCTGTAATCGTAGAAACAAGATTACTTGTCTGGATCAGACTTCGTTCAACTCTAGCCGCTTTTCTGGCGTCCAGGCGAGCAAGAAAATTGGCGATGCTGTTTGAGCCAAAGTCACGAGCGACCTGCGGACGTAGATCGCTTTCGACATTGTGGGATACATGGGCAATAAACGGAGTCCTATGTTTCTGAACAAGTGATTCTATCACAGGCTGATACGATGCCATCCCGATATTATCAAAGAGGTAGTAATCAGGAGGAGAAACGTTTAACAGATCTTTAATTATCTCCCAATTGTAATGCTTCGAACAAATTGTAGGGTACGAAGAGAAGATCTGCGAAAACATCGAAGCTCGTGGAGGCGAATAAAGATGCCAGCTTACTCCATGCAAATTGACATTCGATGGTGGTGTGCAGTTCTCACCATGGCAGTAGACGTCAACTTCTGCTCCCATCTTTGCCAGTGATGTCAAGATATTTCCAGTGTATGCGTCCCCTCCCGTCCTCACTGGAAAAGGAAACTTGTGTGTGAGTGCTGTAATCTTCAATGAATATCTCCAACGCGATTAATATTTTTTAGAATTCCGATGAACCTAACCTGCTTATGAATATAATAAATCACGGTATTCCACGTCCCTCTATGGCCACATCCCGTACGTCTGTGCAACAGCAATGGCGTATGAGTGAAGCAGAAGTTCAGCCACCCATCCGCTTGTTGCTATCCCAAACTTCCGCATGATCGAGGATTCTATTAGAATTCTAAATAGAACCTCCACAGGACCGGAGTGACCATTGTTCCCTGAAAAATAGGCGATTTCGTGGGCAGAACTGGGAATTCACGCAATTAGACGCTCTGCCTTCAATTTAGTGTATATTCGCATCTCGCTCCGGTTTTGTTGTGGACCTATTTAGAAGGGAATCCAACGACAACCGTTACGTCTTGAGTCTAATGTTTACAGTAATCAAATAATAAATCCGATAACTAATGAGCAGAGTTAATAATCGTGTCCAAATTTCTCACGTCAATGACAGTACGGAAAACAAGAATGTTGTTCATGCCTGCCATATATAAATATATCGCCCGAGTTTCATTATACCAAAGTCATAGAAAAAAGGACGTTTTAAATCGAATCCAGGAATCCCGATGCGATTCATCGGAAAACAAGAGCGAACATCACAACTCGACGCTAGTAATCTAGAGTCATGAATAACGTCCTAGCGATTGCAGCGAACACCACAGAAATGCAATCAGCTCGCTGCGTGGTGATACTATCCATCAGAGTCTATGGTTTTCGAAGCATCACTTCAGCGTAACTTGTTAAACAGTAGATCGGGTACTTAAGAAGCCATTTTGTTTTTATTAACTCAAGTGCGTGAAGCGGCTTCAGTCGCTGTCGGTAGTAGACATGACCGAAGAAACCCTTGTAACTCAATATTTCGAATCCGATGTTTTCGAATCGTCTAATCTGCTTTGGCGTGGGGCCTCGGCACCAATCGTAGTAAGCGGGAAACTTCTCGTTTTGATAGCGATTCGCTCGAGGATGAAGAATATTCAGCAATGTGCTAGACACCGATTCCGGAATGACCCGATTTAAAATAAAAGGAAGCGTATAAAGCGTTGGAAACACATGCAATGAAACTCCTCCAGGCTTCAATGCTTGGAAGAGGTTTTGGTGAAATATTTCGGCATCTTTAACATGTTCGCAAACCATAAAACTGAATGCCAAATCGTATTGATTTTTGATCGTGTTTTCGGTTGATGCAAAATCCATACAGAGCTTTTCGTATCCTGAAGGAGCTTTGTTCAATTCAATTTCGGAGATGTCATTCAGTGTATAGGTCTCAATTCCCAAACTGCTACATTGCTCCAAGGAAAACAAAGGATTTGCTCCACCTCCCACTTCTACTACATGTTTGAGTCCTTCACTTTGAATGACATTGACTATGCATTCCAATCTGGCCGCTTCTTTGTCGCGGTCAAATCTACTTTCGGGCATGCTTTCGAACTTAAAACGTTGATCAATCATTGGGAACGCCATAGAGGGGGACATCGTGGTTTTATGAGCGTCAGGGAGGATCAACCTTCTGATCAAGCTTAATATATGGGAGTTCGCCTCGTCCTCTTCGCTATCACCTCAGTCTTCAGCAGCCTGTACAATCCTGAGACGATGTCGAGACAGACAGCGAGAAAATCGACTCCCGCCAAAAAGTTGTGAACTGCGAAGAACTTACAGCCGCACGCCCACAAACTGCGATGCCCCATAATAATGGTTTCATCGCTGGACATAGAGCCACTTGCGAAAACATCAGCCGACTCCAGCAGGACTGGACTCTGCAGTTTGCACTAGCCGCCAGCCGATTTGATTCGGGATATCAATCTCGGGATGTTCGTTGGGGATACAGAATTTGTTCGGGCTGCCTGGTGCCTCAAATACGGAGTAGTTTTGCAGGTCTAATGCCGCATCGCTGAGCGTGATCTCCAGCTGGATGATCGGACGATACTTCCTGATTGTATTCTTCCCACCTTGCAGGACTTGTTCTTCGACTCCTTCAACATCAAGTTTCAGGTAATCAAGCCGATCCAGTTCTTCCCATTTGAACAGATCGTCTAAAGTCAATGACAACACGGACAGGCATTGAGCCTGCTGGTCACACTGAAGGAGACTGAATGAATGTGGACGATTGAAATTTCTCCACAACTTTGCGGTGCAGGTGTTTCCACTAATGCATGCATTTCTTAAGCGAACATTCGAATATCTATTTACCTGCACGCTTTTGAATAAAGTTGCCAACACATCGAGAAATGGTTCAACTGCGATGACGGTTCCACCATTCTTTGAAAAAAACTGGGCTGCTTTAAGTGTGTAAATGCCTGTGTTTGCCCCAATGTCAATAAGAACTCCTCCGGGCACCAAAAATTTCTCAAGATGTTCGAACTCAGGTTCGATTGCATCTCGCTTCAGGTAAATTCCACGACCTCCAAATCCCGCAACATTTTTTCCATAAACGATAGCTCCGCTAGGAAGATGTGTCTTCAGTAGCCATCCCCTGGGAGTTAGAATCACGCGGATAATCCTAGCCACGAGCCATGCTGACTCACCCAGTGAACGAACTCCCTTTTCCTTCCAAGAAGTAGATATCACCCACAAGAACCAATGTAGGAATCGCTGCTGTGAAGGATGTGCGACATTGCCAGACTTAAGGTTCATTCAATGCTCCAGTCTACAAATTTCTGATATGTATTAAGACAGATCTTGACCGAAATATTAAGAGCCGCGTACAAAACCTACAAATCCATGAGAATTCCCTTTCCGCGAGGGGATCGGGGTCAGTTTTGTTAGGGGTTCTAAGAGTATAATGTTCATATAATGCCTCGGAAATCTTCTGGTATTTCACAGTCCATCGCATCTACAGGTTCATAACCCCTTGAATATTAAGGTTGTCTGACGACGATTTTTCTGGATGAAGCAACGGGACTCCATGTTTGAAACCGTTCTCCCCGCAAAGACAGAATAACGCCGTGCAGAGTTCCCCAATAACCAAGCCAAACAGACCAGAGCTTTGCCGGAATCGAGAGCCCTATTCTGCTCAGCAACCAAACGGTCCCGATCATTGCTGTGATTGCCGTGGCGCTGGCAGCTCCAGATGTCCAATGGTAAATAGTACCGACAGCAAAACAAAATGACGTCATGGCAATTGTGAGCCAGAGCGCCCCCAACCATCTGAGCCACTTGTGTGAGTAAAACTTGTATTGATTCCAGAAATCCAACCGCCTAATTTTTGGACGAATCATACGATAGCAGTTGTATACTCGGCAGGCGATGCGAACTTTTCGCCGATACTCATCGCTAGAATTATCCGCACTTGCTTCAAAAGCTTTCGCATTTGCGTTGCGGATGATTCGGTGACCATCGCAAAGAATGCTCATTGATGTAAAAAAGTCGTCGATGATGTCTGCTGGAACAGGTCGGAACAACTTTCGGCGAATGGCGAACAAAGAACCGTCTGCCCCCATGGCCGAACCTGTTTTCGATTCAAGCTCCTTAATCACTTCCTCAAGTTTCCAGTATGCCGTACCGATACTGGCAGTCGGTGTGTCCCGGCTAGTGGTGTTCTGATTGCTATAGATAAGGTGGCCGCAAACCACCCCTACTTCCACAGAGGCAAACGATCTGGTGAACTCGGGAATAACCTCGGGAGATAAGGCAACATTCGCGTCTGTAAAAATCACTATGTCGGATGTGGAGTTTTCTAGTAAGATATTCATCCCTGTGCTTTTTCCACTCCGAACTGTGCCTCTAAAAACTTGAACATCAGGTTCGTATTGTCGAAGAATCTCAAGCGTTCGGTCACTTGAGCAGTCATCATAGGCAAGAATTCTGACCTTGTCAGCACCGTATCGATTCTGGATCTCTTTCATGTTTTCGAGTTTTGCGGACACGACTTTCTCTTCGTTATATGCGCAAAACACAATGGAGAATGTCAGCGGGACCGGGGGGCAGTCCTCTGTTTGTGGGTGTGGGTTGCTGAATATCCGAACGATCCACAATGAAAGCGGATAAGTGAAAAACGGGTGAACGAATGCCCCTAATGAAATTAATGTGAGGACAATCCAAAAAAACAGTAGCGTTGACATAACATCTTACAATCTTATTTGCAGATTTATGGGATTAATCAGAAACTTGATTGAGAATAGCCTTCCTTGTTCACGGACAAAAGGAACTAATGCCGAACATTTAACTGGATTCCGATTCATGATATAATTGTTTCACCATCCGTCCTTACTGATCGCCATCTTCAAATCAGCTTGCGAATCTGTTATGGCATTCAAATGGGACGAATTCACGTAAAAACAGAGCTCCAAGTGCAGTTGCATAATTCTACAATCCGACTGTCTCTATGGATTTCATATGTGCCTACAAGCTTACTTAAAGTCTCCGTCGGAAGACATGCTTTGCCAGTGTTTTAGTGATGTATCCAAAGTGTAATCCAGTTTGTAGTTTTTCTCTTGGAGTTGTTTGGGAACGATATTTGTCGATTTATACAATTTGTAAATCCTGGCCCGATTGATCGATGATTTCAGCCCAAATTTATTGAGTACCTCAAATCCCCATGCGGCACAGAGCATTAATCGGAGCGGAATGACCCGTGTTGCCCGAGGAAAGCCAGCTACCCTGTGGAACGCGTTACAGATATCCTCCGATGTATACCGTTCGGGATGGCAAAAGTTGTAGGTGATTTCATAGTCAGGGTGATCGAGCATAAATCGAAACGATTTCACGAGATCGACAACATATGCACAGGATTTGATGGTGTCTTTGCGTCCAGGATAATAGAAAGCCCTTTTGGGAAGCAGTTTTGCCAGACGGGTGAAGTTCCCTTTCTCTTGGTAGCCGTAAACAACACCGGGACGAACAATCACGAGCTTGCGTTCTCCAGGCTTCTCGTGAACCCAGGTTTTGTGAATCCGTTCGGCGCAAAACTTGGAACGCCCGTAAGCGCTGACCGGGTGCTGTGGGCTGTCTTCATCAAGTGGCTCTTCCGTTGGTGCGTACACAGCGATGGAACTGGTAAAAACAATCCGCTGAACGTTCTGGTCGCGTGCATAGTCACAGACGTTAATCGCCCCGAGCGTATTCGTCCAATAGTATTCCCAGTCTTCGTGACCGGGAGTCGTATGAACGGCGGCAAGGTTATAAATTTCTGTGCACCCAGGACAGATGCTTGGTGGAATCGGTTCACAAACATCAAGGGGCTGGTAGTCAACTCCGGTAACCTCAAATCGAGGCTGTGCCTGATCGGCGGAAACCAGAAGGTCGTACTCGCCCAATGACGACAGGTATTGCAATAGGTGGGAACCGATGAATCCAGCTCCCCCAAAGACGATTGCTCTTTTCATAATTTCCGCTGGAAGAAATGGACAATTGTGCCAGACGTAACGTCAATTTTCTTAACGTTCACTGCGAGTCAGTTCCTACTCTCGCTATAATGTGTTCACGTTCACAATAGAGTCGGACAAGAAACCCCCTGGTTGAATGTTGCCACGGGCATCGACACACCCGGTCGTAGTGTGTTGGCTTTGCGGTCGCTTAATCGGTCATCAGAGTGTCCAATTCCGGCAAGTGGGAGAAGGCAAAGCCTAGATTGCTTTCGACCAGAGCGGAGAGTTTCACATCCAGATCGAAGATACTGAGTTGGTAGCCGTTGTTGAGAAGCCCCATCGCCAGATCCACAAAGGGGGCCCTCTCTAATGTCATCACTGTTCTTCTTGAACGAAAGGCCATTGAGGAGCACTTTCGTCCTGGGTTGCAGGCTCTGTGTTGGCTGTCCGAGAATGAAGTGTTTATGGGCTTCGTTGCTGCAAATCAAGGAGTCGACCAGATGAGTGTTGACATTAGGCTGATTCGCCAAGTAAGTCAATGCGCGGACGGCCTTCGACAGACAGGAGCCTCCGAATGCAGATCCCGAACGCAAATAATATGGGGAAATGCTCAGTTTGGTATCGGATACAAAGATCTTGTGAAAGGACGGAGTATCACCCCTCAGCTTGCGGCAAACACGACCGATCTCATAGGCGAAAGCGATTTTCATAGTGTGGAAAGATTTGTCCACCAGTTTGGTGATTGCCAATTCCTTCCGCATCGTCACGAATCGAGGAGCATTAATGGAGGCGGACATCGCATCCATCATGGCGTTGGGTTTTCCGTCTTCCGCATCAATGACAATACGAGGAGGAGAGAAGTAATCGGCAATCGCTGTTGATTCCCGCAGAAACTCTGGATTGTAGACAATCTGAATCTTTCGGGGTTTCCCTTTCGAATGGGAATCAATGATCGGCTTGACGATTTTTTCAATCGTTCCTGGATGGACCGTACTGCGATAGACAACGGTCAATGATGCTCCTGCCTTCTCCGTCAATGACGCGGCGATTTGTCTCGACACTTCAGCAATGTAGCCCAGATTGTGTGAACCGTCTGGGGCACTGGGCGTGCCGACACAGACCAGCACAATGTCGACGTCATCCAGTTGCCCTGAACCGATTCTGGTAGAGAGTTGTAGCCGATCGCTTTGAACACTTCCCTCGAGCAATTCTGCCTGTCCAGGCTCGAAGATAGGGCAACAACCGGCCTCGAGTTCCCGAACCTTAGACTCGCTAACGTCGACCCCTCGAATTTCATGCCCTTCCTTTAGCAGGCAGGCGGCACTGGTAAGGCCCACGTATCCCAAGCCACAAATTGCAATTTTCATTAACAAACAACCTTATTTCCCGTGTCGTGCCCTTTTTGGGGATCACCGCTGAGATGGTCGCGCTCTCCCTCGTTGATTGAGTGCCCCTTGTCCTCCCGACGATGTCACATGGATCTGCGAATTCGTCCCCCGACCCGGCGGGATCCATTGAACGGAGCTGCCAGATTAGTACCAAGTCCGGTAATCAGAACGCTAGACGAATTCTTATGAAACATAAAAAAACTTATGTTTCCGGACCAATCGGCTTCTTCCAGAGAATACCAAATCGCTCCACAGTTGTTCAATATATTTACAATGTGAGGGAATTTGGAACGCTTACAGAAAGGTGGCCTGATTAATCACCCCAAGAGTGCTTGCCCGTTGAGGCCCATGAGATTTGAGCTTTAGGTAGCCCGGACATTCACTCTGGCGAGAGATTCAGTTTTCCACGAGACTGTGTTGATCTTAAGGAGGAGTGATTGATGAGTCGTCGACGTCACGAGCTAACGGATGCCCAGTGGGAGCAGGTCAAGGACTTGTTGCCAGGCAAGGAAAATGATCCCGGTCGCACTGCAGCCGACAATCGCCTGTTTGTGGATGCGGTGATTTACGTTTTGAAGACGGGCATTCCCTGGGAGGACCTGCCGGTCCGCTATCGCAAGCCGAATACGGTGTGGAAACGGTTTGACCGCTGGTGTGCCAATGGCGTCTGGGAGAAGCTGGCCAAAGCCTTGTCCGATCCGGCTCTGGAGGAGATTCACCTGGATTCCAGCAGTGTGAAAGCCCATCCGGTCTCTTCGACCGGCCGACGTCAACCCACTGAAAAAAAGAAGAGGCCCATGCCCGACGCTGCCTGGGTCGCAGCCGGGGAGGACTGACGACAAAACTGCACAGTGCCGTGAGTGGTTGTGGACAGTTGCTGCATTTGATTCTGACGGCCGGTCAATGGGGTGATGCTCCTCAGACCAAACTTCTGCTGAATCAGATTGGCGCCGGAACGACGCAGCATGTCGTGGCCGATGCCGCCTACGACAGCAACGCGATCCGGGAGCAGGTGCAGAAGCTGAAAGCCCGGGTGTGCATCCGTCCCAACCGCACGCGGAAGCAGAAGAAACGGCACGACAAAGAGCGTTACAAACACCGCAATGTGATTGAACGCTTCTTCTGCCGAATCAAACGTTGTAGCCGCGTGGCGACCCGTTCACGAGAAAAAGCCTGCAATTTTTCCGGCTTCGTCTGGCTCGCGGCACTCGTCACCAGACCGTTTTGAATGTCCGGACTACCTAGTTCGCTCCGGGGCATTTTGGCGTTGGTCACTCCTACGGTCTGACAGTATGATTCTGTCGGTACTTACCAACATGTCCCGACGTTTTCATACTTTATGCCGAACACCAAACGTCAACAGTTCCTGACTATTCTTTGTCGGTCTGGCATTGTCCGGTCGCGCGATGTCTGGACTTTCCCAGGATTGGTGGGCGCCAGGTTAGGCTTATGCGGCCTCAGCGAACTGGGTTGGGGTTTGGTAATTCAAGGCTGAGTGTCTGCGGACACGGTTGTAAAAGACTTCGATGTATTCAAACAGGCTGTGACGGGCCTCGGCTCGGGTTTGATACCGCTCGTGATGCACCAGTTCTTTCTTCAGTGTTGCAAAGAACGATTCCATCGGTGCGTTATCCCAGCAGTTCCCCTTCCTGCTCATGGAGCACGTGATGCCATGCTCTGTGAGCAGTCGTTGGTAATGCTCACTGGCATACTGCACACCACGATCGGAGTGAGCAATCAACTCCTCTCCTGGGCACTGACGGGCGATCGCCATCTCCAGGGCATCCACCACCAGACGGCTGTCGATCCGCTCCGACATCGACCAGCCCACGATCTGCCGAGTGAACAGGTCTTCGACAGCTGCCAGGTACAGCCAGCCTTCGCTGGTCGCCACATACGTGATATCGGCCACCCAGGTCTGGTTCTTGCCTGCCGGTTGAAAGTCTCGGTCCACAATGTTCGCAGCCACAGGATGAGTGTGGTTGGAATCGGTCGTCGTGATCCGGAACTTGCAATGAGACTTGGCCTGAATACCTGCTTCCCGCATGCATTTTGCCACGGTCTTGCGGTTACAGTGATGACCTTGAGGATCAGTTCGGCATGCACTCTCGGAGAGCCGTATGTGCAGCGACTGGCCTGGTGGACTTCACGAATCTGCTCGGTGAGTTCCGCACGCCGCACCGCCGCAGTGCTCTCTTCACGAGAACACCAGGCATCGAACCCGCTACGAGAAACATTGAGCACACGGCACTGCACAGACACGGGCCATTGCTCTCGATGATCTTCAATGAAGGAGTATCTCATTTCGACTCCCTGGCAAAGAAGGCCGTCGCTTTTTTTAAGATGTCCCGTTCCATCGTCAAGCGACGCACTTCTTCACGAAGCCGCCGGTTCTCTTCTTCAATGGCACTCTGTTGCCCCTTGCCAGGAAATGCCTGCTCACCCTGATCTTCGAGTTGACGTTGCCACTTCCTGAGCACATTCTCATGCACATCCAGACGCCTGGCCGTCTCAGCAACCGACAGCCCCTGCTTGTGGATCATCTGCACCGCTTCACGTTTGAACTCGGCAGTAAAACTCCGACGACTCTTCGACATTCAATGCTCTCCTCACAGGGGATGATACGCTCTTTTTCGAGCGCCCACCATTCCTGGGAAAGTCCAGTCGTGCCGCTGGGGATTTCTATAGGATATCTGAATAAGCTCTACTCAGAGGGGATACTTGATCGGGCTGGCCGTGGGATTTACGTGCTACCGGATGACGAACCGAGCGAGAACCGGTCTCTTGTGGAAACCATGAAACGGATTCCACATGGAGTGATTTGCCTGCTGAGCGCCCTGCAATTTCATGGTCTGACGACACAGGCACCTTTTGAAATCTGGGTGGCGATCGACGGAAAGTCTTGGCTTCCCAAGATCGATTATCCTCCTGTGAAAATTGTCCGCTTCTCCGGGAAAGCCCTGACATTCGGGATTCAGGCATATCAAGTTGAAGGGGGGACAGTAGTGCAAGTCTATTCCCCCGCCAAAACGGTGGCCGATTGCTTCAAGTATCGAAACAAGATCGGTCTGGATGTGGCTCTTGAAGCCCTAAAGGATTGCATTGGTCAACGGAAATCCACGGTGGATGAACTCTGGGCGGCTGCAAAAGTCTGTCGGATGACGAGAACATCATTCGTCCTTATCTGGAAGCGGTGACATTGGCATAGGGCGAACTTTTGGGTTTTCCTTATGCGGGAGTAGCGAGTTCCAGCAGGCGTTTTTTGTAGACCTCGGGGTTGTGTCGAATCTCGTCCAGGAATCGAGCGGCCATGCCTGAAGGGGGATTCGTTCCCTGTTCCCATGCTTGCACCGTCTTCACGCTGACCCCCAGGAATTCGGCGAACACTACCTGACTCGCTCCCAGCAGATTTCGGGCGGCAACAGCATCTTCTGGAGTGTACTTTGTCGGCTGCAAGCTGAGCTTGATTGTTCGCACGGTGAACGGTCAGAAATGTCAGTCCCCGTTTCCAGCGATTCCGTGAATTCCTGCCCCCCCTCCAGTAAGTCGGATGCGAGCCGCCCGTTTATTGACGTTTTGATTTCATAAGTCATTCCTTTCCTGAACAGACCGGGAGTATTCAGGTGGACGGTATTATATGGATCAAGACATGAGAATTCTCACTTTCCCCAAACCGTATTATTTGGACAATTCTCTGTTTGACGAACCCCTTGCAACTGTCCATAACACCTCCAGAAATAAAAATGTGGCGGTAAAATGGACACTCCAATTCTCACCCCAACTGATCATGCCAAATCCATCTTTAGGGAGAATGGGGGATTGCTGCGCATGACGGATGCCGTCCAGGCTGGCATTCATCGCGCCACCCTCCGAGGTATGGTCGAGCGGGGCGAACTTGAAAAGATCAGCCGGGGGCTTTACCGGCTCGTTGAGAATGAACTTCTCCCCTATCCCGACCTGGCTGCGGTGGCAGTGAAAGTTCCCCAAGGAGTGATCTGCCTCATTTCAGCGTTGGCATTCCATGAACTGACCACACAAATTCCTCGTGAAATCTCAATAGCGATTGATCGGAATGCGGAACCCCCGCGGATCGACTATCCCCCTGTCCGCAGCTTTCGGTTCGGCGGAGCCGCGTTTACTGAGGGAATCGAAGTCCATCCCGTTGGGCCAGTTTCAATCCGCGTCTATTCGCGGGAAAAAACTCTGGCAGACTGTTTCAAGTTTCGGAATGAGATTGGACTGGAAACTTGCCTGGAAGCTCTCAAGGAATACCGACAACAACCGGGGTTCAACCCTGATGAAGCTCTGAGATTTGCTGCCATCTGCCGAGTCGGGAGGATTATTCGCCCCTATCTGGAAGCCGTTCTATGACTGATCGTCCCATCAGGAATCTTCCGACATCCATTCGGCAGCGGTTGTCGCAGACGGCGAAAACATCCGGGCGGCCGTTTCAGGAGATCGTGCAATATTATGCGATGGAACGGCTGCTCTATCGGCTCAGTCAATCACCACATGCTTACGAGTTTGTATTGAAAGGGGGACTTGAAGCTCACAGTCTGGCGGGCGTTGTCACACGTCCAACCAGAGATATCGACCTTCTCGCCAGAATGCCGAACCGCATCGATGATCTTGTGATGGTTTTCCGTGACGTTTGCGGTCAGGACGTTGAACCGGATGGACTGAATTTTGAAACAGCCAGCGTTCAGGGAAAAATCATCAAAGAGGACGCGGACTATGAAGGAGTCAGAGTGACCTTTCGGGGAACTCTCCAGAACATTCCGTTGCCGATGCAGATTGATATCGGCTTCGGTGACGTGGTCTTTCCGACTGCGGCTCTGATTGAGTATCCGACAATCCTTGGTCATTCCGCTCCAAAGTTTCGCAGCTATCCCCGGGAAACAACCATTGCCGAGAAATTCGAAGCGATGGTGAAACTGGGATTGCTGAACAGCCGGATGAAAGACTTCTACGACATCTGGATTCTTTCCCGGCAATTTGATTTTGACGGTGCCCTATTAGCGGAAGCAATCAAGAAAACGTTCTCTCATCGGGGAACAATCGTGACACCGACTCCGACGGCCTTTTCAGAGCAATTCGCCAAAGATGTTTCGAAGGTTGCTCAATGGAAGGGATTTCTTCGCAAGTCGCTCCTGAATGACACACCGGAAGAGTTCGCGGTCATCGTGGGAATGATTGTCGATTTTCTGTCTCCGGTCGCCCTTGCCGTTCAGGAGAACCGTCCATTCATTCAGCACTGGCACGCGCCGGGCCCATGGGTGAATGACTGAAGCCCCTGATCCCCCAAGATGAGAGAGATTCCCTGTTGTCCCCGGCCACTACCCTCTACTACCACTTACTACCACCATGAATGTGAAAAAAACAGGAAAATAGCGACCACTGACGAACCTCAAAGTGACTCCACCAGTCTCTTGAACGCCAAGTCCAAAATTGCCTGCCGGATATCTTCGGGCAGTTTTGGCCAGATCTTCCTCAAATCTGCCATCTTTGGGTCAGCTGCACCGGATTCTGCATCGCTCGTTTTGGGTGATTGACGCAAGGTGTTGTTGGCATTGTGATTTCTGTCAAATGCTTCGAGTCCTTGTGGGCAATGGCTCAAAATGGGCAGACTGCCACAAGTTGCAATGCCCCCCAAAGGGTGTCTGAGCTACGGATCAGATGCCCGTGGTTCCGCTTTTGATGGAATGAAACGAGTCGGTTTCGGACAGCCGTGAGATCCCGGCGCGTGCGTTAATGCACAGGTCAGCGGATGTCAATCACATTCAGCGAGGCGTCGACTGGCAAATGAAAATCGACGACGCTTCAGACAAACTCAAGTCCGTCTACCCTAAAATTCAATCCTGACAAACCACTAGATCCACTGATCCTCTTGAGTCCCCGAATCGCATCCAAAGCCCCTTTGAGAGCAACTTGCTTTAGCAATACGGCGATTCATCCGGCAGAAACGCATCCAATACGATTGCGTCTTCGTTCAAGTCCCAGACAGATTCCGTTCTCGCGGCAGGGACGACGGCAGTCTGACCTTTCACTAACAGGCAATTGGATTGCCGAACAGTCCCTGCAAGAACGATCAAAACATGCATCTTGTCGTCTTTCGGGAGCGACCAATTTCCTC
>Ga0182745_1001103_pt1 | contig 26572 bp, 21 predicted proteins | sample eDN3rd30CKraftBY_FD_128523 | JGI IMG/M metagenome (GOLD analysis project Ga0182745, IMG submission 128523) | Enriched backyard soil microbial communities from Emeryville, California, USA - eDNA 3rd pass 30_C Kraft BY (version 2) (version 2) | ecosystem: Environmental > Terrestrial > Soil >... | reverse complement strand
GCCCGCGTTGCTGCCACCTCCGCCACCCGAGTTGTGGCAGACGCCGCCACCACCGGCGTTCGCGATATTGCCCCGGCCCGTCGTTCCATCGGGAATCGGATAAGTGTCACCACCGAAGCGCCCCGGCACCAGGCCCTCGCCCTTTGATGTCCCACCCGGCAGCCCTTCGTCCAACCCGGAGCACCCATTCCCAACTTCACTATTCCAGGCAAAGCCGCCACGGAACCCCAGGCCATCCGCATGGATGGCGCCCGCGTTGACCACCGGCCCCCGCGACAGGAAGGCCACCACCCCACCCTTCGCCCCATCCCAAGGACCCGCCGCGATGCTGCCTCCGGCGTTCACCGTCACGCTGGTGTACTCGGGCACCCGAATCACCTGCGTCCCGGTCGCCCCGAAGGCCACCGTGAGCGGCTGCGTGAAGGTGAGCCGCGTCTCCGTGAGGCTCTGAACCCGCGCGAACTCCCAGCGGCCCACCGAGCCCCCCGCCAGGTTGATGGGCGCCTGACTCCCGGATGTGATGGGCGCAGTCAGGCCCGTGGCCTGGAACACCATCACCAGGCTGCCCACCGAGAACTCCTCGGACGTGTCCACGTCCACGAAGCTCTGCCCCTGTGGCACCGCCGCCATCACCCGCGCGTAGGCGTTGATGGGCCAGCCTGGGGTGTTGACGGTCAGCGCGCCGCTGCTCCCGTTCCCCAAGCCGACGTTGTCCACCGCAGCCAGCGCCACGGGCCCCACCAGCACCGCGCACAACAACACCAGGGGTGCGATGGCCAGGCCGAGGCGCTCTCGGAAAACCTGACTAAGCAGGGGGACGTAAAAGGTCGTTCGATTCATAAACATGGGGTCGTTGGGGGGTGTGGGCCCAGCGGCAAATGCCGCCCATAGCAATCCGAGAGCCAGCCCCTGTCCAATCTACGACCCGCGGTATTCAGAGGATTTCAGCGCCCTGCTCCAGGGGTGGGCGGCGCCCCATCCGAACCACGGATCCAGATTCCGGAATCTGGACCGGCCCGGCCCCGTCGGAGGTCAACCCACCAGGTCGTTTGACGTGTCAACGCGAGACGCTGACGCGTCAACCGGGACGCAGGGTGGGGCTCAGCGCCAACGAAAAAGGGCCCTCCTTTCGGAGAGCCCTTTGGCAACGCGGTGGGCGCTCGGCCCGGCGCGTCAGAAGATTTCCTCGAGCCACTCGCGCATGCGGCCCTTGACCTTCTTGTACACGTTGTCTTCGCGGATGCGGAACATGCGCCGGTCCAGGTGGCGGGCGCCGTAGACGACCAGGCCCACGCCGGTGGCGTACATGGGGCTCTTCACCACGTCCACCAGACCGCCGATGCCGCGCGGCATGCCACGGCGCACCGGCAAACCCAGCACCTCTTCGGCCAGCTCCGGCATGCCGGCGAGCAGCGTGGAGCCACCCGTAATCACCACACCCGAGGCCAGCAGGTCCTCGTAGCCGCACTTCTGGATTTCGCGGTGCACGAGCTGGAAGATCTCCTCCACGCGCGGCTCCAGTATCTCGCAGAGAATCTGCCGGCCGAGCACGCGAGGCTGACGGCCGCCGACGCTGGGCACCTCGAGGGTGTCGTCCTTGTTGATGAGCGACGACAGGGCGCAGCCGTACTTCTGCTTGATGCGCTCGGCATCGTGCGCGGGCGTGCGCAGGCCGATGGCGATGTCGCTGGTGAGGTTGTTGCCGCCCAGCGCAATCACCGCCGTGTGGACGATGGAGCCGCCGGAGAAGATGGCGATGTCCGTGGTGCCGCCGCCGATGTCGACGAGGCACACGCCCAGCTCCTTCTCGTCCTCACCCAGCACCGCCTCCGCGCTGGCCAGCGGCTGGAGGACGATGTCGGAGACGTTGAGCCCGGTGCGGTTGGCGCACTTGACGATGTTCTGCGCGCTGGACACGGCGCCGGTGACGATATGGACCTTGGCCTCCAGGCGGACGCCGGCCATGCCCAGGGGCTCCTTGATGCCCCCCTGGTCGTCGATGATGAACTCCTGCGGGAGGACGTGGATGACCTCACGGTCCAGCGGAATCGCCACGGCCTTTGCCGCGTCGATGACCCGGGCCAGGTCCGCCTCGCGGACCTCCTTGTCCTTGACGGCGACGATGCCTTGGGAATTGAAGCCCTTGATGTGGCCCCCGGCGATGCCCGTGTAGACGTGGGAAATCTCCGCCCCCGCCATGAGCTCCGCCTCTTCCACCGCGCGGCGGATGGAGGAGACGGTCGCCTCGATGTTCACCACCACGCCCTTGCGCAGGCCCTTCGACGGATGCGTACCGATACCGATGATGTCGATGCCGCTGTCGGTCAGCTCTCCGACGATAGCGCAGATCTTCGTCGTGCCGATGTCGAGGCCGACGATGATCTCCCCCGACTTCTGCTTCGCCATGACAACCCTCCCAGGCCCCCCACTCTCGTGAAAGGGGCGCGTCCGCTTACCGCATCGAAGCCCCGCTCCTCTCGGACGCGGGGCTCGAAATCTTCACCGCCACCCAGCCGGGCCGGGCACGGTTATCCAGGTGAATGATCTCCGCTGCAAGCCCCCTGGCGCCCAGTTCGCGCCGGACACGGGCCAGACGTTGCAGCTTGACCTCCGAATCGCCTTCACCCAGGCGCACTTCCTGCCCGGACGCCGTCACCAGCGTCAGGCTCTGCGCCTCCAGGCGGACCTCCGACAGCTGCTCGGACTTGTCGGGTGACAGCCGCGCATAGGCGCTCGCCACCTCCAACGCCGAGCGGAAGCGCGCCTGCGCCGCCGCCGGATCCGCCACATAACCTTCCCGGTCCAGGCCCGTCACCAGGGGCAGGTCCAGGCCGTCCCCGGGCGTCACCCGCTTGAAAGGCTCGCCCTCGTCGTCCAGGACGTACAGCTCGCCGAGCACGGCCATGGCCACCGGGGTGTGCTCCGTCACCTCCACCGACACGCGGCTGGGGAAGCGCCGCGTCACCGCCACCGTGCGGAGCCAGGGGTGCTGGTCCATGGCGCGCTCCAGCGCGTCCACGTCCAGCGTCCACAGGTTCTGCCCCTTCGTCAGCGCCGCCAGCCGCAGCAGCTCCACGCGCGAGGCGCGCTGGAGGCCGGAGAAGGCCACCTCTTCCAGTTCGAACCGCGGCGACGTCAGCGCCCACTCCCGCAGCGCCGCGCCCCCCCACACCAGCAGGCCGAGGGCGGCGGTCAGCCCCAGCACCTTCAGCACCCCCGGCGCATGCGAGCGCACCGCGCCCCGGACCGCCTCTTTCTGCTGGGCGGTGTCCTGACGGCGGCGGTTTCTGGATTTGCCAAAGGCCATGGGAAGAAAACGGTTGACGCATGCTGTGCGCGGTTGGGGAACCGCGCCAGTTTTTGGCTACAGGCACGTCGCTGTAGCGCAATGCGCCGCACAGGGGCTTCGAAATTTTCGTGGAACCCCGGCGCCGGGTTGCGCCGGAGCGGAAACGAACGCTCAGGCCTTGAGGCACGCGCCCAGCAACAGGCGCTCACACAGGGCCGGGAAGTCGATACCGCGTCCCGCGGCAATCTTGGGCAGGAGGCTCGTGGCCGTCATGCCCGGCAGCGTATTGGTCTCCAGCAGGAACACATCGCCTCCGTCCGTGACGATGACGTCCGACCGCGAGCCCCCGCTACAGCCCAGGGCCTGGTGCGCGGCCAGACACACCTCGTTCACCCGCGCATACTGATCCGGAGGCAGGGGCGCGGGGAAGAGGTACTGCGTGCCCGTCCCCGCCGTGTACTTCGCGTCGTAGTCGTAGAACTCGCGCGCGGCGCGAATCTCGATGACGCCCAGGGCCTCATCGTCCAGGACGCCGCCCTGCACTTCGCGCCCCTTGACGAACTGCTCCACCAGCAGGGAGCCGGCATACCGCGCCGCGTCCGTCACGGCGGCCTCGTACGCGTCCCGCGTCTTGCAGATGTGCACGCCCACGCTGCTGCCTTCCCGGCTGGGCTTCACCACCACTGGAAACGGGAAGGGCAGGCTGTCCGCCGCCGCCAGCGCCGACGCGGCGTCCCGGAACATGCGGTACGCGGGCGTGGGGATGCCATGCGCCACGAAGATCTGCTTGGCGTACACCTTGTCCATGGCCAGCGCGGAGGCCAGCACGCCGCTGCCGGTATAAGGGATGAAGAGCGACTCCAGAAGCCCCTGGAGGCAGCCGTCCTCGCCATAGCGGCCGTGGACGGCCAGCCACGCCACGTCCACCTTCTCCGCCATCAGGCGCGCGGGCAGGTCCTTGCCCACGTCGATGTCCACCACGTCGTAGCCCAGCGAGCGCAGCGCCCCGGATACGGACTCGCCGGTGCGAAGGGACACCTCGCGCTCGGCGGACATGCCCCCCAGGAGCACGCCCACTCGCTTCCGCTTGAGCTCGTCCTTCGTGAAGGCACCGCGGTTCACAGTCACAGGAAGTCTCCCAGGCGCTTGACTTCGGGTTTCATGTCGATTCCGGACTGCTCTCGCACCCGCTGCCGCATGAGGGTGACGAGCCCCAGCACGTCCCGGGCGGTGGCGCCGCCCAGGTTCACGATCCAGTTGGCGTGCAGCGTGGACACCTGCGCGCGCCCCAGCGAGTACCCTTTCAGGCCCGCCAGTTCAATCAGCCGCCCGGCATGGTCGCCCGGCGGGTTGGTGAAGACGCTCCCAAAGTTGGGCTGGCTGAGCGGCTGTGTCCGCTTCCGGTAACCCAGGTCCGCGTCCATGACGGCCTTGGAGGCCGCCACATCGCCCTTGCGCAGCGCGAAGCGCACCCGGGTGACGACGCCGCCCGGTGGCAGCTCCGCGTGCCGGTAGACGTACGGCACCTGCGCCTTCGTCAGCCACCCCACCCCGTCCGCGGTGGCCACCTCCACCGCCTCGATGACGCGGAAGGCCTCACCATTCTTGGTGCCGGCGTTCATCGCCACCGCGCCCCCCAGCGTGCCGGGGATACCTGCCAGGAACTCCGCCCCCACCAGGGCGTTGGCCCGCATCACGTTGATGAGGCGCACGATGGCCGCCCCGGCGCCCAGCGTCAGCCGACCCTCCTCCGGGCCCACCTCCGCCACCTCGGGGAACAAGTCCCCGGGGAGCTTCAGCGTCAGGCCGGGCACGCCGCCGTCGCCCACGAGCGTGTTGGCGCCGCCGCCCAGAATCGACACCGGGACGCCCTCCTCGCGCGCCAGCTTCAACAGCGCCACCAGCGCGTCCGGCGAGCGCGGGCGCACCAGCGCCTCCGCGGCGCCGCCCGCCCGGACGCTGGTGAGCGGGGCCAACGGCGCCCCCGCCTTCACCTCGCAGCCGCCCAGCCGCTCCACGCGCGCCGCCAGCGCCGTCTTCACGCCCGCTTCCACCATGGGCTAGTCCCTGGACAGGCGCGAGGTGCGCAGGAGCTCGAGCAGCTCCGGCCCCACGTGGGTGATGTCACCGGCGCCCAGCGTCAGCACCAGGTCGCCCTCGCGCAGGCGGGGCAGCAGCGCGGCCGGCAGGTCCGTGCGCTTCTCCACGAAGGTGACGTCCCGGTGGCCGTGGGCGCGGATGGCGTCCGCCAGCGCGTCGCCCGTGGCGCCCTCGATGCGCTCCTCGCCCGCCGCGTAGACGCTGGTGACGAAGAGCAGGTCCGAGTCGTTGAAGGAGGTCGTGAAGTCCTTCATCAGGTCATGCGTGCGCGTGTAGCGGTGCGGCTGGAAGGCCACCACCACGCGGCGCCCGAAGGCCCGGCGCGCGCCGGCCAGCGTCGCCAGCACCTCCGTGGGGTGGTGCCCGTAGTCGTCCACCACGGTGATGCCCTGCGCCTCGCCGCGCACGGTGAAGCGCCGCTGCACGCCGCCGAACTCGGCCAGCGACGCGCGCACCGTCTCCAGCGGGATGTCCATCTCCTCCGCCACGGCGATGACGGCCAGCGCGTTGAAGGCGTTGTGCGCGCCCACCATCCGCACGCGGAACTCGCCCAGCGCCTCGTCGCGGCGGAAGGCGTTGAAGCGCGTGGTGAAGCCATCCAGGTGGATGTTCTCCAGCCGGTAGTCCGCCATGTGCGAGCTGCCGTAGGTGACGAAGCGCTTCTCGATGCGCGGCAGCAACGCCTGGACGTTGGGGTTGTCCAGGCACAGCACGTTGAGGCCGTAGAAGGGCACCCGGTTGCAGAACTCCACGAAGGCGGACTGGAGCGTCTCCAGGTCGCCGTAGTGGTCCATGTGCTCCGGGTCGATGTTGGTGACGATGGAGATGGACGGGTGCAGCTTGAGGAAGCTGCCGTCGCTCTCGTCCGCCTCCACCACCATCAGCTCGCTCTTGCCCAGCTTGGCGTTGGAGTCGAGCACGTTCACCTTGCCGCCCACCACCGCCGTCGGGTCCAGCCCCGCCGCGCTCAGCACGGTGGCCACCATGGACGTCGTCGTCGTCTTGCCGTGGCTGCCGGCCACCGCCACCGCGTACTTCAGGCGCATCAGCTCCGCGAGCATCTCCGCGCGGGGGATGACGGGAATCTTCCGCTGGCGGGCGGCGACGACCTCCGGGTTGTCCTTGCGCACCGCGGAGGAGATGACCACCACGTCCGCCTGGACCAGGTTCTGCGCGCGGTGGCCCTCGAAGAAGGTGGCGCCCATGCGCACCAGGCGCCGGGTGATGTCGCTCTCCCGCAGGTCCGAGCCGGACACCCGGTAGCCCAGGTTGAGCAGCACCTCGGCGATGCCGCTCATGCCAATGCCGCCGAGCCCCACGAAGTGGACCTGCGCCGCATGGCGCGTCTTGAAGAGACTGGGGGGCTTGTTGCGCGTCACGAATGGCTCCTCGGCGCCTTCTTCTCGGCCTCGACAGGGGTGCGCTCGCGGCCGTTGGGGCCCCACGTCTGGACCATCAGGTCCACACACACGTCCGCCAGCTCCTTGGCCGCCTCGGGACGCCCCAGCAGGCCGGCCTTCTTCTCCATGCTCTTGAGGCGCTCGGGGTGGGCCTTCAAGTCCCTCAGCGTCTGCGCCAGCTTCTCCCCGGTGAGCTCCGACTCGCGGAACATCAGCGCCGCGCCCGCGTCCACCAGCGCCCGCGCGTTGACGGCCTGGTGGTCGTCCGTGGCGTACGGGAAGGGAATCAGGATGCTGGCCTTCTTGCACACCGTCAGCTCCGCCAGGGTGGTCGCGCCGGCGCGGCAGACCACCAGGTCCGCCCGGGCATAGGCGCTCGACATGTCGTCGATGAACTCCACGACGTCCGCCTGGAAGCCCTTGTCGGCGTAGCCCTTGCGCACCGCCTCCAGGTCGTTCCGCCCCGTCTGGTGGACGAAGTGCAGGCTGTCCTTCAGGTCGCCCAGCGCGTCCAGCGCCTCGGTCATCCGCTGGTTGACGCCGCGCGCCCCCAGGCTGCCGCCGAAGACGAGCACCGAGAAGCGCTCGTGCGCGACGTGGCTGCGCAGGTAGTTGTCCATCAGCTTGCGGCGGATGGGGTTGCCGATGAGCTGCACCTTCTTCTCCGGGAAGAAGCGGCGCGCCTCCTCGAAGGCGATGAACACCACCCGCACGATGCGGCCCAGCACCTTGTTGGTGAAGCCCGGCAGCGCGTTCTGCTCCTGGATGGCCGTGGGGATGCCCATCAGCCACGCGGCCAGCACCACCGGCCCGCTGGCGTAGCCGCCCACGCCCACCACCACGTCCGGCTTCTGCCGGGCGAGGATGCGAAAGGACTCGATGAAGGCCAGCGGCAGCGCCAGCAGCGCCTTGAGCAGGGACGCGAAGCCCTTGCCCTTGAGGCCCTGCACGTTCACCAGCTCCAGCGGATAGCCCTCCTTCGGCACCACGCGCGACTCGATGCCGCGCTCGGTGCCCACGAAGACGACCTCGTTGCGGTGGTGCCGCGTCACCACCTCTTCCGCCAGGGCGATGCCCGGAAAGAGGTGCCCACCCGTGCCTCCCCCCGCGATGAGGACCTTCATCATGCCGCCACCTCTCGCATGTCGGTTCCCACCCGGCTGGACCGCGCGGCCCCCTGGGTGTTCGCGCTCAACGACAACAGCACTCCCGCCGCGCCCATCAGCACCACCAGCGATGAACCGCCGTACGACACGAAGGGCAGCGTCAGGCCCTTCGTCGGCAGCAGCCCCATGGCCACGCACATGTTGACCGCGGCCTGGAAGGCAATGATGGAGCTGATACCCAGCCCCAGGTACGTCCCGAACGTCTCTCCCGCCGCCAGGCTGGCCCGCACGCCGCGCCACAGCACGATGCCGTAGAGCGTCACCAGCAGCCCCACGCCGATGAGGCCCGTCTCCTCCGCGAGGATGGAGAAGATGAAGTCCGTGTGCGCCTCCGGGAGGAAGAAGAGCTTCTGCCGCCCGTCCCCCAGCCCCAGCCCGGCCACGCCGCCCGAGCCGATGGACATCAGCGACTCGGCCACCTGGTAGCCCACGTCATGGCGGTGCGCCCACGGGTCCATGAAGGCGAGGATGCGCTTCATGCGGTACGGACTGGACGCGATGGCCACATACGCCATGGGCAGCGCCAGCAGCACCATGCCGACCAGGTAGCTCAGCTTCGCGCCGGCCGCGAACAGCAGCACGAAGAGCATGAACACCAGCAGCACGCTGCTGCCGAAGTCGGGCTGCATCATGCAGAGCAACACCAGGATGCCGCACAGCACCAGGTGCGGAACGAAGCCCACGGAGAACTTCGCCACCTTCTCCCGCTTCTTCGCCAGCGAGTAGGACAGGTAGACGACCCAGGCGAACTTCGCCACCTCCGCCGGCTGCAGGCCGAAGCCCGGCAGGCGAATCCACCGCCGCGCGCCGCCCGCCGTGCTGCCGATGCCGGGGACGTTCACCAGCACCAGCAGGACGATGGCCGCCAGCAGCAGCGGGTAGGCCCAGCGCGCCAGCCGGCGCCAGCCGAACTTCATGGCCGCGGCCATGGCCACCAACCCCATGCCCGCGGCGGCGAGCTGACGCTTGAGGAAGTACAGGCTGTCCCCCAGCTTGTCCTGCGCCAGCACCGCGCTCGCCGAGTACACCATCACCAGCCCGAAGCTCACGAGCCCCAGCACCGCGCAAAGCAGCACCGGGTCGAAGCGCACGAGGGCGGCGGTGGGAGAAGAAGGGCCCTTCATCGCCGTCACAGCGCCTCCACCAGGCGCTTGAACGACTCGCCCCGGTCCTCGAAGTTCTTGAACTGGTCGAAGGACGCGCACGCGGGCGACAGCAGCACCGTGTCCCCCGCGCCCGCCAGCGCCCGCGCCTTCTCCACCGCCCGCGCCAGCGTGCCACACACGTGGACGTCCACCGCGCCGGCGTAGGCCCGGGCCAGCGCCTCCGCGTCGTCGCCAATGGTGAGCACGCCCTTCACCCTGCCCCGCCCCGCCTCCACCATGGGCGCGTACGGCGCGCCCTTGCCCTTGCCGCCGGCAATCAACCAGACGCCGCTGGAGAACGCGCGCAACGCCACCAGCACCGACTCCACGTTCGTGGCCTTCGAGTCGTTCACCCACTCCACGCCGTCCAGCACACGCACGCTCTCCAGGCGGTGCGGCAGGCCCGGGTATCCGTCCAGCCCCGCCTGCACCGCGCCGGAGGCCACGCCGCCCAGCCGCGCCAGCAGCGCCGCCGCCATCGCGTTCTGCGCGTTGTGGGCGCCGCGCAGCGCGCGGTTCGTCAACGTGTAGTGCTCGCCCAGGAACTCCAGCCGGAAGCCGCCCGGCTCCGCCACCGCCAGCCCCGCCAGCGCCGGGGCATCCGCCACCGGCTTGCCCGTGAGGCTGAAGCCGTACACCGGCGCCTTCGCGCCGCGCGCCAGGGCCAGCACGTCCGCGTCGTCCGCGTTCACCACCGCGAAGTCACCGGCCTCCTGCTGTTGGAAGATGCGCGCCTTCGCCTCGCCATAGGCCGCGTGGTTGGGATAGCGGTCGATGTGGTCCGGCGTGAGGTTGAGGATGGCCGCGCCCCGGGGCCGCAGCGCGCGGATGCCCTCCAACTGGTAGCTGGACAGCTCCACCACCAGCGCGTCCCACGCCTCCGGGGCCATGGCCGCCTCGCTGAAGGGCCGGCCCAGGTTTCCGCCCACGAAGGTGCGCTTGCCGCCGCTGGCGAAGAGCGCGCCGGTGAGCGCCGTGGTGGTGCTCTTGCCGTTGGTGCCGGTGATGCCGAACAGCGGCACGCCGGCCAGCAGCCGGCCCGCCAGCTCCACCTCGCCCCACACCGCCACGCCCGCCGCGCGCGCGGCCTGGATCTCCGGCAGCGCCAGAGGAACCCCCGGGCTCACCACCACCAGCGCCTGTGACGCCAGCAGCCCGGGCGGCGTGGGGCCGGACACCAGCGTGGCCCCGAGCGCCTTCACCTCGCCCGCCACCGCGCCCAGCGCGTCCTCGCCCCGCGCGTCCAGCGCCGTGACGTCCGCGCCGTGCTGGCGGAGCAGGCGCAGCGCGGCCACGCCGCTCTTCGCGAGCCCGAACACCAGCACCTTCTGACCGGACAGCGCCAACGTCATGGCCGTGCCACCTCCGGGTTCAGCGCAGCTTCAGGGACAGGAGCGCCACGCCACCACAGAGGATGGAGACGATCCAGAAACGGACGATGATCTTCGGCTCGGCCAGCCCTTTGAGCTCGAAGTGATGGTGCACCGGCGCCATCTTGAAGACGCGCTTGCCCGTCATCTTGAAGGACGTGACCTGAATCATCACGCTCAGGATTTCGGCGAAGAAGACGCCGTGGATGATGGCGGACACCACCTCGTTCTTGGACAGCATCGCCAGCCCGCCCAGCGCGCCGCCCAGGGCCAGCGAGCCGATGTCGCCCATGAAGACGGAGGCAGGGTAGGTGTTGAACCACAGGAAGGAGATGCCCGCGCCGACGATGGCCGCGCAGAACACCGCCAGCTCCGCGCCGCCCGGCACCTGGAGGATGCCCAGGTACTGGTACAGCGGGGTGGCCACCATGCGCGACACGCCGCCGGACACCTCCCAGTCCGCGATGCTCAGCGTGGTGCCCGCCACGTAGCAGAGCACCGCGAAGGTGATGGCGGACACGATGGTGGGGACGATGGCCAGGCCATCCAGGCCGTCCGTGAGGTTCACCGCGTTGGACGTGCCCACGACGACAATCCACGCGAAGACGACGTAGAACCAGCCCAGGTCCGGGTTGAACCAGCGAGTGGGGATGAAGGGCAGCGTCAGCTTGGTGTTGATGAGCAGCGTGGGCCCGAAGGAGCCGTCCGGCTGCGTCCAGGTCGTCAGTAGGCCGAACACCGCGACCAGGAAGAAGAAGGTCTGAAGCACCATCTTCTTGCGCCCGGCCAGGCCCTTGGAGTTGCGCTTGGAGAGCTTGAGCCAGTCGTCCAGGAAGCCGATGAAGCCATAGCCCATCGTCAGCAGCAGCATCACCCACACCGCGCGGCTCTTCAGGTCCGCGAACAGCAACGTGCCCGCCGCGATGCACAGCAGGATGAGCGAGCCGCCCATGGTGGGCGTGCCCTTCTTCTTCTGGTGGGAGTCCGGCGTGTCCTCGCGCACGTTGCTCTGCCCGTGCTGCTTCAGCCGCAGCCGGGCGATGAGCCAGGGGCCGATGAGCATGCCCAGCAGGAGCGCGAAGACGCCCGCGGCGATGATGCGGAAGGTGGGGTAGCGCAGGAAGTTGAGGAAGCGCCCCGCCTCCGTGTTCTGGATGACCTCATACAGGAGGTACAGCACTAGTGGTTTCCTCCGGGGGCGGCCGTGCCCGTCAGGGCGGCCACCACCCGCTCCAGCCGCATGCCGCGGCTGCCCTTCACCAGCACCACGTCACCTGCGCGCAGCCGCGGCGACAACCACGCCATCAGCGGCTCCACGTCGGTGAAATGGGCGGCGGATTCACCCATGGAAGCGGCCTCCCACCCCTTCAAGGAGCGAGGACCGAAGAACGCCGCCAGCGCCGCGTGTGAAGGGACCTGGCCGCCCAGGCGCGCGTGCTCCTCAAGCTCGCCCGGCCCCAGCTCCAGCATGTCCCCCAGCACCACCACCGCCCGGCCGCCGGCGGGCACCAGCGTGCCCAGCGTCTCCAGCGCGGCGTCCATGGAGGCCGGGTTGGCGTTGTAGCAATCGTCGATGACCGTCACACCGTCCCGCCCGTCCACCACGTTGAGGCGCCGCGCGTACGGCCGCGCCGACTCCAGGCCCCGCACGCACTCCTCCGGCGTGTAGCCCAGCGCCAGCGCCACCGCGAAGGCCGCCGTCGCGTTCTCCGCGTTGTGCGGCCCCACGAAGTGCAGCCGCACCTGCCACTCGCGGCCCAGGTGCCGCACCGTGGCCACCATGCCCTCGCGGCCCAGCGTCTTCACGTCCGCCAGCCGCACGTCGGCGTGCTCGGCCCGGCCGAACGTGAGCCGCTGCGCGGCGCTGCGCTCCGCCTGCGCGGGGATGAGCGCGTCGTCCACGTTCACCACCACGGTGGTGCCGTGCCCCAGCTCCTGGAACAGCTCGCCCTCCGCCGCCGCCACGCCCTCCAGGCTGCCCAGCCCCTCCAGGTGCTCGGGCTGGACCACGGTGATGACGCCGGCGTCCGGCTGGACGATGCGCGCCAGCCGTTCAATCTCCCCCGGCTGGTTCATCCCCACTTCGATGACGGCCGCGACGTGGCGCGGCTCCAGCCGGAAGAGCGTCAGCGGGACGCCAATCTCGTTGTTGAGGTTGCCCTCGGTCTTCAGCGCCGGCCCGCGCGTGGCCAGGATGGCGCCCACCATCTCCTTGGTGGTCGTCTTCCCGTTGGAGCCACCCACCGCGCACACCGGAATCCGGAAGCGCTGCCGGTGGTGCCGCCCCAGCGCGCCCAGGGCGCGCAGGGTGTCCTCCACTTCATAGAGGGCCAGGCCCTCGGGCAGCGCGGGCAACGGGCGCCCGCGCGCCACCACCGCGCCGGCCGCCCCGCCCTTCGCCGCGGCGTCCACGAAGGCGTGGGCGTCGAAGCGCTCCCCCACCAGGGCCACGAAGAGGCACCCGGGGGTGAGCGCCCGCGTATCGGTACAGACGGCCGCGTAGGCGGCCGGGGCCGGGCCGCCACGCCGGGTGGCCCCGGTCGCCTGCACCACCTCTTCGTCGCTGAAGGAAGCTGCCATGGTGTGAGAGATGGGCGGGTCGCCGGGGCGGGTACGGCCTACCCGGCAGTGCGGTTGGCCAGTGCCTTGGCGGCCACCTGCCGGTCGTCGAAGACGTGCTTCTCCTCGCCGACCTGCTGGTACGTCTCGTGGCCCTTGCCCGCGATGAGGACGACGTCGTCCGCGGAGGCCAGGCTGATGGCCTGCTCGATGGCCGCGCGGCGGTCCGCGTCGACCAGGTAGCCCTTCTCACCGCTCTTCGCCTTGCCGGCGGAGATGCGGCGCAGGCCGCTCTTCTCGATGCCCGCCGTCACCTGCGAGATGATGTCGTCCGGGTCCTCGGTGCGGGGGTTGTCGCTGGTGACGACGGCCAGGTCGGCGCCCTCGCCCGCCACCGCGCCCATCAGCGGGCGCTTGCCCTTGTCCCGGTCCCCACCGCAGCCGAACACGGTGATGACGCGGCCCTTGGCCAGCGTGCGCGCCGCCTCGATGGAGCGCTTGAGCGCGTCATCCGTGTGCGCGTAGTCCACCAGCACCGCGGGCGCCCCGGCGGGGCCGTAGTTCTCCACGCGCTCCATGCGGCCGGGCACCGGCATCATCCGCTCGATGCCTTCCTGGACGTCGCGGCGCGAGAAGCCCGCGCCCAGGCCGATGCCCACCGCCAGGAGGATGTTCTCCAGGTTGTGGGGCCCCAGCAGCTTGCTCTTGAGCGGAATGTCACCCGCGGGCGTCTTCAGCACGCCCTTGATGCCCTGGAGCGAGAAGCTCACGTCGGCCGCGGAGATCTCCCCGGTGCCCTGGCGGCTGAACTTCCACGCCATGCGCTTCTGGCCGCGCTGCTCGTTGTAGATGCGGCTGGCGTAGGTGTCGTCGCCGTTCACCACGGCCACGCCGGTGGCCGACAGGTTCTCCGCGAAGAGCTTCCGCTTGGACTGGAAGTAGTCCTCCATGTCCTTGTGGTAGTCGAGGTGGTCGCGGCTCAGGTTGGAGAAGCCCGCGGCCTTGAAGGTGAGCCCGTGCACGCGCTCCTGCGCGAGCGCGTGGCTGGACACCTCCATGATGACCGTCTCCACCCCCGCGTCCACCATCTCCCGGAGGATGCGGTGCAGCTCCAGCGGGTCCGGCGTGGTGTTCGCGCTCTCCTGCGTACGGCCGGCGAACTTGTAGCCCAGCGTCCCGATGACGCCGGTGGACGCGTAGGCCGCGGTGCTCATCGCCTCCAGCAGGTAGCTGGTGGTGGTCTTCCCGTTGGTGCCGGTAAGCGCCAGCAGCGTCAGCTGGTCCGCCGGGCGGCCGTGGAAGTTGGCCGCGATGAGCGCCAGCGCCTTGCGGGCGCTCCCCACCTTGAAGAAGGGCACCTGGGAGGACGGCACCGGCTTCTCGGACACCACCGCCACGGCGCCACGGGACACGGCCTCGCCGATGAACTGGGCCCCATCCTCCTTCGTGCCAGGAATGGCGACGAACAGGTCTCCCGGCTTCACGCGCCGCGAGTCCTGCGTCACACCGGTGACGTCAACCGCGGAACGGCCGCCCGAGGTCTGCTCGGCACCACATCCTGCGAGGACATCCGTCAGCTTCATCTCTTCCCCTTCACACGCATTGCAAGAGCGGGGCCTGGAGCGAACGCGGCCTTATTGCCGCGCGGCGAGCTCCAGCGTCACCCGGGCCCCCTTCTCCACCAGCGAACCGGCGGCGGGGGTTTGAGATACCACGCGTCCACTGCCCAATACCTGTGGCTCCAGCGCCGCGGCGAGCAGCTTCACCACGGCCTCACGTCCTACTTCGCCCTGAAGGTCCGGCACACGCACCGTGCCGGGTTCAGGGGTTTCCGTCACCGCCTCCTCGCGCGCCGTCCGAGCGGCCCCGGAGGCCTTCGCCCCCGGCTTCGCCGCGGCAGACGCGGGGGACACGGCGGCCACGGCCACCTCGGGTGCCACCGTCCGGGACGGGGGCACCGCCAGATGGGCCATGGCGGCGGTCGCAATCTCCTTGAAAGCAGGGGCAGCCACGCGCCCCCCGTATACGTCCGTCTTCGGTTCGTCCACTACGACAAGAATCACTGCTCGCGGAGACTCGGCCGGCACCACCCCGACAAAGGAGGCAATGCGCTTGTCCGAGTATCCCCGCGCCACCGGATCCGCCTTCTGGGCGGTGCCCGTCTTCCCGGCCACCCGGTAGTCCTCCATGGCGGCCCTGGTGGCCGTCCCTCCCTTGACCACCACGCTTTCGAGCATGCCCACGACCTGCCGGGCGACCTTCGTGGACACCACCCGGCGCAGCTCCGTGGGGCGGTTCTCCAACAGCACCACGCCGTCGGGGTCCACCACCTTCGACACCAGGTAGGGGCGCATGAGCACGCCATCATTGGCCAGCGCGCCGTACGCGGCCGCAATCTGCACCGCGGTGGCCGTCATGCCCTGGCCGAAGGACTGGGTGGCCAGCGAAATCTCCGCCTTCGGGAACGGAATGACGCCCCGCCCCTCACCCGGGAGCGACAGGCCGGTGCGCTCGGCGAAGCCGAAGGCATGATAGCCGGCCACCATCTTCTCGCGCCCCAGCGCCTGGGCAATCTTCGCCATGCAGATGTTGGAGGACACCTGGAGGATGCCCTGCGGGGTGAGCCAGCCGTAGGAATGGGTGTCGTTGACCGTGTGGCGGCCCACCCGCCAGGCGCCATTCTCGCAGAAGAACAGGCTGTCGGGGGTGATGGCCTTCTCCTCCAGGGCCGCGGCCACCACGAAGGACTTCAGCGTGGAGCCGGGCTCGAAGGTGTCCAGGGCCGCGCGGTTGCGCATGCCCGCCCGCGAGCTGGACTCCGGCGTGTTCGGGTTGAAGCGCGGGTGGTTGGCGATGGCCAGCAGCTCGCCCGTCCGTGGGTCCAACACCACCGCCATGCCCGCCACGGCCTGGGCGTCCTCCACCGCGCGGCTGAGCGCCTTCTCCGCGACGTATTGGAGGTGCCGGTCCAGGGTGAGGGTGACGGCGGCGCCCTGGCGCTGGAGCGGGTCCAACGCGCCCTGCACCAGCAGCTTGCGGCCCTTGGCGTCACGGAAGCCGGACGTGCTCGAGTTCTGCCCGGACAGCTCCTCCTGGAAGGCCAGCTCCAGGCCCTCCAGGCCGCGGCCGTCCATTCCCACCGTGCCCACCACGTGCGCGCCCAGCTCGCGCTGCGGGTAGAAGCGCTTGGGCTCCTTGGAGAAGCCCATGCCCGGCAGCTCCAGGGCCTTCACCGCGGCGACCTCGGCGGGCTTGGCCTGGCGCTTCACCCACGCGAAGCGCCGGGCCCGCGCCAGGCGCGCGTGGACCTCCTCCGCGTCCAGCTTCAGCGCCTTGGCCAGCGCGCGGGACGCGGCCTTCACGTCCGGAAGCATGGAGGGGTCCACCCAGATGGAGTCCACCTCCACGCTCTGCGCCAGCGGCGTGCCGCGCCGGTCGAAGATGTCGCCGCGGCGCGCCGGAATCTCGATGTGCCGGACGTACTGGTCCTGCGCCAGGCCGCGCAGCCGCTCCTGCTCGAAGACCTGGAGCTGCACCGCACGGCCAAAGGCGACGCCCAGCAGCATCAGGAACAGCCCGAACAGCAGCCGCACCCGCAGCTTCAGCCACTTCGCGTTGGGCTCGGGAGCCCGCGTCGCCTTGAAGTCCCTCACCGGCCCGCTCCGGCGCGGCCCGCCACGCGGACGCCCGCCTGCGCGGGCTCCACCGCCTCGGCACGCGCCCCGCCGGCACGCGCCGGCTTCTCCGCCGACAGCGACACCACGGCGCCGCCGCGCGGCATGGCCATGCCCAGCTGCTCACGCGCCACGCGCTCCAGCCGGCCCGGCGCCTTGAGCGTGGCCAGCTCCAGCTTCAGCCGGTCGTTCTCGCGCGTCAGCACGCGGTTCTCCGCCTCCTCGCGCGACAGGCGGTAGCCCATGTCCACCACCAGCACCCGGCTGGTGACGTGGAGGATGCCCACCCCCACGAAGAGGGCGAAGAGGCACACGGCCGGCAGCAGGTGCAGCAGCACGCCGGCCACCGTCACCGAGGAACGCAGCGCAGAGACCCGGGAGTGAACCTTGTTCATCGGACTTTCTCCACCACGCGCAGGTGCGCACTGCGAGAACGGGGATTGGCCTCGACCTCCGCCTCGGAGGCGGCCACGGCCTTCTTCGTCACCAGCTCGAAATCCCCCACCCCACGGCACGCGCACACCGGCAGCCCCGGCGGGCAGGTGCAGCGCCCCGCCAGCGCGCGGAACGCCTCCTTCACCTTCCGGTCCTCCAGGGAGTGGAAGGCGATGACGGCGGCGCGGCCGCCCACCTTGAGCAGCCTGGGGATGGCCGCCAGCAGCGCGTCCAGCGCCTCCAGCTCGCCGTTGACGGCCATGCGCAGCGCCTGGAAGGTCCGGGTGGCGACGTGGATGCGGGTGGGCCACGCCTTGCGCGGCACCGCCCGCTTCACCACCTCGGCGGCCTCCAGCGTGCGCGTGGGCAGCGCCCGCTTCAGCTCACGCGCGATGGGCCGCGCGAAGGGCTCCTCGCCGTAATCCTTGAGGATGCGGACCAGCTCGCGCTCGTCGGTGGAGGCGATCAGCTCCGCCGCCGTCGGGCCGTCCGGGCCCATGCGCATGTCCAGCGGACCGTCCTTGGCGAAGGAGAAGCCGCGCTCGGCCACATCCAGCTGGGGCGACGACACGCCCAGGTCCACCAGCACCCCATCCACGGGCAACAGGTCCGCGGCGACGCGGGGCAGCTCCGCGAAGTTCCCGGCGCGGCCCTGGAAGCGCGGGTTGGCGCCCAGGCGCGCGGTGGCCGCGGCGAGCGCCACCGGATCGCGGTCCACGCCCACCACGGACGCGCCCTGGGCGAGCAGCGCCTCCGAATGGCCGCCGCCCCCAAGCGTCCCGTCGATGATGACCTTCCCGTCCGCCGGCCGGAGCAGCTCCACTGCTTCCCGCAGGAGGACGGTCTGGTGCTGGAAGTCCAAAGCCTCCACGGGCCGTCAGACGAAGGGTGCCCGCGCGAGCGCGAAGGCGGCCCGGGCATCGTTCATGTGCGGGTAGATTTCGAAGCAGTCGTGCGCGCCGGCCGCGCGGAAGATGGCGGCCAGGTAGGGCGACAGCCCGGACAGCTTCACGTCTCCCCCGCTGCGGCGGAAGACGTCCGTGCGGGCCATCAGCGGCTTGACGCCGCGATAGTTCAGGTGGCCCACGTCGGAGAAGTCGAGCACGACCTGGCGCAGGCCGCGTTGCAGCTTGCGGCCCAGGTCCTCGCACAGCTCGAGCAGGTCCTGCTCGCTCAGCTCGCCTTCGAGCATGAGCGTCTCCACGCGTCCGGCGGCCAACGCCGCACCCGCGATTCCCGGCCGAACCTCCAGAACCTGGTTCATACGCTTGCCACCCTCCCGGTACTTCGGGGTCCTGTCGACTTTCCCGTCACGCCTGCCGCAGCTCGGCGAGCACCTTCATCACTTCCGCGGAGGTCGCTTCCTGGCGCGCCTCTTCCTGCGCCTTCGCCCATCCCTCGCGGCTCCACAGCTCGATGACCTTCACCATCCCCGCCCAGACCACGTCCTTCTCCAGCCCCGCATAGGAGCGGAGCGTCGGCGGGATGAGCAGACGGCCCAGCTTGTCCAGCGGGCATTCCTGCGCGCTGGCCACGTAGAGGCGCATCAGCGTCTTCACCCCAGGCTCCATCGGGTTGCGCTTGGCCAACGACGCCTCGAGCGCTTCCCACTCCCGCACCGGGTAGGCGTGGAGGCACCGGTCGAGCGCCGTCGTGAGGATGAGCCTCTCGTCGTAGGCGCCCACCAGCGTGTCCCGGAGCTTCGCCGGGAGGCTCGTCCGCCCCTTCGCGTCGATCTGGTGCTCATAGACGCCTCGGAACACTCGGGACGATCCACCTTTTCAACCCGCTGAGGGATGAACCTCCACTCCTTCCCACTCCTTGCCACTTCCGGGCGGCATACATACGCGCCCCATCTGGGGGGGTCAAGAAACCGCAACAGGTTGAAACAGCGGTTTGTCCGCACCAGACGTCCGGAAAGGCCGTCACACCTGGAAGGTCCAGTGGTTGGCGCCCTCGGACGTCCTACCTATTGCGCTGGGGTAAACTTGAGTTCCCGCCGGACCCAGGCGCAAAGTGTCGGTTGCGTGAAGACGAACGTTCGGCTGAAGGTGGCCTACAAGACGCCGCAATCCTTGGTGGGGGAGTACACGCGCAGCGTCGGGCTGGGGGGCGTCACGCTAGAGACGCGCCGCAGCCTGCCCCTGGGGACACGCTTCACCTTCGAGCTGCATGCGGGCGGCATGCCCCGGCCGGTGGAGGTGCTCGGCGAGGTGGTCCAGGTCGTGCCCCATGACGCACGGCGTTTTCTACTCACCGTGCGGTATGGGGTCAGCGAGGACCGCAGCGCGCTGGACGCCATCCTCCAGCGCATCTTCTCGGCCCAGGAGCACGACGGCATGCGCCGTTTCCCGCGGCTGCCCCTGTACCTGCGCGCGGTGGAGGCGGCGCCGCTGTCCCCGGGCTTCCTGGTCCGGGACATCTCGCGCGGCGGCGTGGGCCTGGAGGTCCAGGGCCCCACCCTGCCCCGCCAGGTGAAGGTGGGCACGCCCTTCCTGCTGGAGATGGACCTCGCGGACGGGCCCATGATGCTGCACGGCGAGGTGGTGTGGACCTCGTCGGTGCCCCGGAAGGACTCGGGGACGGTGACGCCGGGCTTCGGCGCCACCTTCGGCCGGCTCCGCCCGGAGATGCTGAAGCGGCTGGAGGGTCTGCTCGCCCTGGTGTCGCTCCCGCCCGTCCCCTGGAAGGCCCGGGTGAGCTTCGGGATGGAGGCCGTCACGCGGATGCCGTGACGGCGCCCCCCCGGCACACCGGCGGGGGCTACACCGGGCCCAGCGGATAGCCGCCGGTGGACTCCAGCGCCCCCACCACCGCCTCGCGCAGCGTGGCCGGGTCATATGGGGCGAAGGCGTCCAGCGTGCGCAGCCGCTCCAACTCCCGGGTGAGCGCGTCCCCCTTCAGCGTGGCGCACAGCGCGCGGCGCGTCCTGTCGTAGGCGCGGGGGACGGCGTCCAGCGCGTAGAGCTGCGTCATGGCCACGCGCACCGGGTCCAGCGCCCCGGAGCCCGCGGACTGGCGCGTGCGCGTCACCATGGAGTCCAGGGCGAAGGCGTCCATCACCACGTCGGCCAGGGCCGCGAGCACCTCCTGGTGCTCCTCCAGCTCCGTGCCGAAGGTCTCCGCCGCCAGCCGCAGGCCGTGCAGCGCCAGCCGCTTGGCGGACTCGGCGGCCACCTCCTGCGGCGCCAACGCGTCCTGGACGCGCGCCCGCGGGCGCTCGCCACGGGACAGCTCCTCCGCCACGTTGCCGGCCAGGGCGAACAGCGGCAGGTCCCCTTTCACGGCGCGCTTGAGGAGCATTCCGGCAATCAGCATCCGGTTGATTTCGTTGGTGCCCTCGAAGATGCGGTTGATGCGCGCGTCGCGGTACGAGCGCTCCACCGGGTACTCCTCGATGTAGCCCGCGCCGCCGTGGAGCTGCACCGCGTCGTCCACGACCTGGCCGAGCGACTCCGAGCCGTGCACCTTCATGATGGAGGACTCGATGGCGTACTCCTCCACCGCGGCCAGCACGTGTGCCTCGTGGTCCGGCGTGGCCCTGTCGCTCTGCACCAGTCGCGCGTCCACGAGCCCGGCGGTGCGGTACGTCATGCTCTCCACCGCGTAGACGAGCGCCGCCATGCGGGCCAGCTTCTCGCGCGACAGCGCGAAGCGGACGATGGGCGTGCCGAACTGCTTGCGCTCCTGCGTGAAGCGCAGCGCGTTCTGGAGCTGGAGCTTCATGCTCCCCAGCACGCCCGCGCCCAGCTTCAGGCGGCCGTAGTTGAGGATGTTGAACGCAATCTTGTGGCCCTTGCCCACCTCGCCCAGCTGGTTCTCCAGGGGGACGCGCGCGTCCTCGAAGTAGAGCGGACAGGTGGAGGAGCCGCGGATGCCCATCTTGTGCTCTTCCGGCCCCACCGTGAGGCCCGGCGTGTCCTTGTCCACGATGAAGCCGGTGAACTTGTCGCCGTCCACCTTGGCGAAGACGATGAACACGTCCGCGAAGGCCGCGTTGGTGATGTAGAGCTTGGAGCCGTTGAGAATCCAGTGCGTGCCGTCCGGCGAACGCACCGCCTTCGTCTTCGCGCCCAGCGCGTCGCTCCCGCTCCCCTGCTCCGTGAGCGCATAGGCCGCCACCCATTCCCCGGTGGCCAGCTTCGGCAGGTACTTCGCCTTCTGCGCCGCGTTGCCGAACCAGACGATGGGCAGCGTGCCGATGCCGGTGTGCGCGCCGAACGTCACCGACCACGAGCCGTTGAGGCTCATCGCCTCCGCGAGCAGCAGCGACGTCGTCTTGTCCAGGCCCGTGCCGCCGTAGGCCTCCGGGATGTCCACGCTCAGCAGGCCCAGCTCGCCCGCCTGCCGCAGCAGCTCGCGCAGGAGCGCGCTGTCCTTGGCCTCGATTCGCTCCGCCAGCGGCAAGACCTGCTCACGGGAGAACTGGAGCGCCGTCTTGAAGAAGAGGCGCTGCTCCTCCGTGAAGGTCTCCGGCGTGACGATGCGGGCGGTGCCCACCTCCTCGAAGAGGAAGGCCCCACCCGGGGGAAGCGCCTTCGACGACGCGGGCTTGGATGCTGCGTCCATCACTGACCTCCTGCTCCTGGAGAGGGAGCCCCCTCCGCGTTGGCGGGAGCTCCCGCCCTGGAGCCTGAATCTAATCCTCCGTCGCGCAGGCGCCCGCGAGGCCACCGTGACGCGGCTTCAGCCGGGCCGCCGCGGCTTCGTGGGTGGGGGCAGTGTTCGCTATCGCTCCCCCGGAGCGGGAGCCGACGGCGCGGGCTGCCGTCCGCCCCACGCTCCAGGCTACTTGCCGCCGCCCTCGTCGGCGGCCTTGGCCCGGGCCCGCTTGCCACGCGCGACCTCGGTGGCCAGCGCCTCCAGGCGGGGTGTCCAGAACACGCGGAACCGCTCCAGCCACGCGTCGACCTGCCGCAGCGGCGCGGGGTCGACGCGGTAGACGCGGCGGCTCCCCTCCGCACGCACGTCCGCGAAGCCGCTGTCGCGCAGCACCTTCAGGTGCTGGCTGACCGCCGGCTGGCTGATGCCGAACTCGGCCTGGATGGCCTCGGTCACCTCGCCGGAGGGGCGCTCGCCCTCGGCCAGGAGCTCGAGGATGCGCCGGCGTACCGGATCACCCAGGACATCAAATGCGTGCATCGTCGCGCTCAGGCCCCCAGCTACCTCGCGTCGGGAGGTGGCGCGCCAGTATAGAAGGCCGCCGTCCGCGCAGCGCGCGCCTTCGCCACCGCGGCGTCCTCACCCGCCCCCACGTCCGCTCTCTCCCAGCCGTCGCTGCTGCCAATGATGAAGGCCTTGCCGCCCTCCGAGGCCGTCCAGGCCTCCACCGCCGCCTTGTCGACGGCGGCGCCGCCGCCCTCCAGGTGCAGCCCCAGCCCCATCAGCCCCAGCTCCCAGCCGACGCCCACCGCACCAGGCCCGTAGTCGTCCCAGAAGGGGCTGACATGGGCCATGTGCTCCAGCCGCAGCCGCGCCCCGCCATCCGGAGCCGCGGCCAGGGTGACGGTCACCCAACTCACGGCGCCACCGAACTCCCACGTCAGCCCCAGGCAACGCGGCGGCTCGCAGCGAGTCACCGTACCGCCGGCATTGCCCTCGAGCTGGTAGCGGCCCCCCAGCTTCAGGTCGCCGGAAACAGGCAGGAACCAGCGGGGGAGGCGCTCGGGGTTGGTCAGTGCATCCCAGAGGTCCTCCACCGTCGTGTCGTAATCGCGCAGGGCGACGACGACCCGAGCGGGCTTGCCCTCGTGCTCGCAGCACTCCACCTCCCGCACGATGGCCCCCAGGTAGCGCTCCACGTTGATCATACCGCCTCCTATATAAGTTACTACTTATATAGACCGGCACTTATCTCCGATGTCAACGAGACTCGCGCCTGGAAGGCGGCCCCCACCGCCGATGGGTCAACCGCCTTCGGGGGACCGGGGCGGCGTGGGATGGATGACGCACAGCGTGTCGAACAGCGGCTCGCCTGGCGCGGTGAAAGCCCCGCCGAGCGCCCGCGCGACCTGCGCGACCTCCATGCCGAACGAGGGCACCAGGCAGATGTCTTCAGAGGTCTTGAAGCGCCCCTTGAGCAGGCCGAGCCCTCGCCGAAGCGTGACGATGTCCTGCCGCCCCGCCCGCACCGGCACCGAAGGACCATTCGCGTCGGGGCCCGGCAGCTTCCCCACGCTGGTGGTCAGCTCGAAGCCATCGGCGCGCATGATGATGCGCAGCTTGCCCGGCGCGACCTCCGCCAGCCATGCGCGGAAGCCCGCCTCGTCGCGCAGCACCACGGGGTACGCCACCGGCCCGTCCGGGTGCGCCAGCCACACTGACTCCGCCGAGTCCCGCAGCACGGCCAGCAGCTCCGCCGCCTGCACCATGAACGTGTCCGCGTCCGGCACCACCAGCACCGTGTGCCCCTTCACCCGCTGCGTCAGCCGCGCGGCTTCGTCCGGGCGCGCCGGCTCGAAGACCTCCTCGCCCACGCGCACGCGCTCTCCGGCCAGCAGAACCCGGAGCGCACGCGCCGGGAGCGCCTCGCCGTAGACGGGCCCGGCCACGTCCACCTCCGGCTCGGACGATGGCGCTCGCGGTCCCTCTCCCCGGGCCGCCTCGCCCGGCACGGAGAGCGAGGGCAGCGGCGCTGGCTTCAGGGACTTGAGCGGCTCCGCCTGCCCTTCCTCACGGCAGCCTGCCGCGCCCGCGGCGAGCAGCGCCGCGGCCAGCATCCAGGTGGCCGCCTTCATCGCCCGCCCTTCCCCACACAAGCCCCGGCGGTCACGGCCTCCTTCGCCTGGGCCACGTGTCCACCCGCCCAAGTGGCGGCCATCCAACGTCGCGTGTGATGACGCATCGGGACGTCATGGGGCGAGGGGGCATCCTTCGGCGCCCACCGCAGAAAACCGGGCGCCAACGACACCTCGGGGGCCGCCGTCGAGCCAGGGGACATCACGAAAGGGAGGGCGCGGCACATCGACCACACAGTCATAAATGGCGGAATTTTCCCGTGATGGCGTTTTGACTACCCCATGATACCTTCACCCGCCCTCGCGACGACAACGAGGGCCCCTTGGCGCAGCGGCCTCCTGCGCCCGAAGGAGCCGGAACGAACGTGCAGCAGCCTTCCGAAGGGCTTCATTTCGGCAAATACAAGCTGCTCGAGCGCATCGCGACGGGCGGCATGGCGGAGATCTACCGCGCCCGCATGACGGCCGCGGCCGGCGTCACCAAGCCGGTGGTCATCAAGAAAATCCTCCCGGGCTACGCGGGCAACAGCGCCTTCCTGTCGATGTTCGTCAACGAGGCGCGCATCGCCGCGGGGCTGAGCCACGGCAACATCGCCCAGGTCTTCGACTTCGGTGAGGTGGACGGGGAGTACTTCATCGCCATGGAGTGGGTGGACGGCCGCACCCTGTCGAGCGTCATGCGGCGCGCGCGGGAGAAGGGCATGTACACCCTGCCCCAGCCGCTGGCCCTGCTCATCGCCGTGGAGATGCTGGAGGGGCTGGCCTACGCGCACACGCGCCTGGACGAGCGCGGGCGGCCGCTCCACATCGTCCACCGCGACGTCAGCCCGCAGAACGTGCTGCTCAGCTACGAGGGCCAGGTGAAGCTCGTGGACTTCGGCATCGCGCGGGCGCGCCTGGCCGGCGCCCCCGAGCCCGTGAAACCCGAGCTGAAGGGCAAGTACGCCTACTTCGCCCCGGAGCAGGTCCGCGGGGCCGAGCCCGACGCGCGCTCGGACATCTTCGCGGCGGGCGTCGTCATCTACGAGATGCTGTGCGGCCGGCTCCCCTTCGAGGGGAAGATGCCGGACGTGCTGCGCAAGCTCGCCCTGGGCGACTTCCCGCGCCCCCGGGACCTCAACCCCGGCATCCCCACCGCGCTGGAGCGCATCCTCCTCACGGCCCTGGCCGTGGAGTGCGAGCAGCGCTACGCCACCGCGGAGTCCTTCGCCGAGGCGCTCACCCGGCACCTCCACACCGCCGCCCCCGACGTGTCGTCCAGCGCGCGCGCCCACTTCATGGGCTACCTCTTCGAGGCGGAGCTGGTGGGCGAGGGGCGCCCGGTGCGGCTGCCCCGTGACTTCCTGGCGCAGCTCGCCCGGTGGACGCAGTCGCCGCTGGAGCGCCGCGCCCTCCGCGAATCCGCGCCCCCCGCACGCGAGCGGCCCCAGGGAGACGACGAGGAGCGCACCCCCATCGCCGAGGTCGAGCTGCCCCCGCTGGAGGTGCTCGCGGCGCCAGCGGCCACCGGCTCGCCGGAGGCCGCCCTCCCCGCCCGGAGCCGCCCGGAGCGCACCACGCTGCCGCTGCCCGTGCTGCCGGCCTCCCCCGACCCACCATCCGACGGCGCGCCGCCCCACACGGAGGCGGCGCCCCCGAGAGCGCTCGGCCTGTCCTGGTCCGTGGCGCTGGGCGCCCCCATCGCGGTGGCGCTGATGGCCACGGCGGCCCTGCTGGTGTCGAGCAACGCGGGCACCTTCTCCGTGGAGCTGAGTTCGTCGCCGCCGGGGGCCACCATCCGCGTGGATGGCCGGCAGCACACGGCACGCACGCCGGCCCTCCTCACGCAGCTGGCCGCGGACTCGGAGCACCTGCTGGAGGTCCAGGTTCCGGGCATGGTGGCGTGGAGCCAGACGGTGCGCGCCGAGCGCGGCACCACGCTGGCCGTCCACGCCCGGCTCGTCCCGAAGCGGGCACCGGCGGCCGCGGCGCAGAAGACGCCGCTGGCACCACCGCGCCAGGAAGCGCGGATGCCCGTCGGACCGCTGCCGCTGTCCAGCGTGGCGCACGCCTTCCGCGTGCCCTACCTGTCCACCGCGCAGATGCGGTTGGATCCCTCCCGCACCTACAGCGTGCGCGTGGAGGGCTGGGTCTCGCTGGGGGGCCCCGAGCAGGTCGAGCAGGCGGGCTACTACCTGGAGGGCGACTCACGGCTGGCGGCGCAGGAGTCGTTCGGGCTGCTGGACGGCGAGGAGCGGCTGGTGCGGAACGCCTCGCGGCTCCATGCCTTCCTGCTGGACGCGAACCGGACGGACAACCAGGGCACCCTGCTGGTCCGCGTGCGGGAGTGGGACAACGACCACGCCGTCACCACGCTCCGGGTGGACGCGAGGACGCACGCGGTGAAGCTGTCACGTGCCGACCGCTTCCTCCTTCACGGCCTGGACGCGGGCGCCGCATATGACGTCGTGGTGCACGACACCGCCGAGCCCGCGCGCACGCGGGGCCTCGACGGGGGCCCCGTGGGCCGCGTGCTGGGCCTGTACGGCGCCAGCGGAGGCCCCGAGACGGACTCCGGCAGGCTCGTGCTGCTGGAGGCGGGGCGCCCGCGCCGGCTCCAGGGCGCCGCGTGGTTGCTGCTCGCCTTCCCGGACGACCACCTGGCGGACAACAGCGGCAGCCTGCTGCTGGAGGTATCGCCCGTCGCGGCGCCCGGCG
>Ga0182745_1001102_pt1 | contig 26614 bp, 22 predicted proteins | sample eDN3rd30CKraftBY_FD_128523 | JGI IMG/M metagenome (GOLD analysis project Ga0182745, IMG submission 128523) | Enriched backyard soil microbial communities from Emeryville, California, USA - eDNA 3rd pass 30_C Kraft BY (version 2) (version 2) | ecosystem: Environmental > Terrestrial > Soil >... | reverse complement strand
GCAGCGCTTCCATTTCGCCGGCGCGCGGCGCCAGCCAGGCCAGCACCTTGTCGATGACGTCGCGATCCATCACGGGAACGTTCGTCACTTGCGGCGTTCCGTGAGAATGCGGCCGCCGTCTTCGCCGAGGTCGTAGAACAACCCGGCCATGATCTGCAGCGCCTCGCGGGCCACCGAGCCGAGCAGGTGCTCGTCCGGCGCATGCTGCGAGCACGACGGATAGGAGTGCGGCACCCAGACCGTCGGCATGCCGAGAATGTCGGCGAACACGTCATTGGGCAGCGAGCCGCCGAGGTTCGGCAGCAGCGCCGGCTTCTTGTTGGTGGTTTTCGCCATCGAGGCGAGCGCCCATGTCACCCACGGGTCGGTCGGATCGAGACGGGTCGCGGTGAAGGTCTCCATGCGGGCGGGCCGCACCGCGACGCGCTGCAGGCCATGCGCATCGAGATGCGCGCGCACCGCCGGCAGGATGGCATCGACATCGCTGCCGACGACGAAACGCAATTGCATCGTCGCCTTGGCCGAGGGCGGAATGGCGTTGACCGGCGCCTCCGGCGTGCCGGTCTTGAAGGCCAGTACTTCGAGCGTATTCCAGCCGAAGATGCGCTCTTCGGTGGTGAGGCCGGGCTCGCCCCAGTCGGGATCGACTTCGGGATCGTTCGGCTCCTGACCGATCTTCACGTCGGCCAGAGCGTCACGTACGGCTTGCGGAAGGCTCGACGGCTTGAGCGCATCGACCAGTATGCGCCCCTTGGAATCGACCAGGGTCGCGATGGCATTGGCGAGCAGGGTGCCGGCATTGGCGAGGCCGCCGCCCCAGTTGCCGGAGTGATGGCCGCCTTCGCGCAGGTCGACCGACAGTTCGAAATTCATGGCGCCGCGCGAGCCGAGGAAAATCGTCGGGCGCTGCGCCGACAGCCGAGGCCCGTCCGAGCCGATCAACACGTCGGCTGAAAGCGCGTCCCGCTCGGCGGCCGCGAGCGTGCGCAAGCCGGGGGAGCCGGCTTCCTCGCCCATCTCGATCAGCAGCTTGCAATTGAAGCCGAGCTTGCCGCCGCGCGTCGCCATCACCTGCTCGAGCGCGGCGATGTTGATGCTGTGCTGGCCCTTGTTGTCGGCGGTGCCGCGGCCGTACCAGCGGTCGCCCTCGACGGTAATCTTCCAGGGATCGAGGCCAGGACGCCAGCTCGATGCATGGCCGAATACGACGTCGCCGTGGCCGTAAGTGAGGACGGTCGGCAGCTTGTCGCCCTCATGGCGTTCGGCGATCAGGAACGGGCCATAGCCGGGCGCGGGGTTTTCGACGATGCGGCAGCTGAAGCCGAGCTTTTCGACGGCGGGGACGATGTCGTCGGTGAGATAGGCGCGCAGCACATCGAGCTTGTCGCCGCCTTGGCTCTCGGTGGGGATGGCGACGCGGCGGGACAGGACCTCCTTGAAGGTGCCGTTGTCGTAATAGGCCGCAGCGCGGGCGATGGCGTCCAGGCGGGTCATTGTGAAGCTAAGGCCTCTTCTTGCAGCAGATGACAGGTCGCCCAGCCGTCGGGCAGGGCCGTCACAGGGGGCGGTTGGGTCGCACAGATGTCCATCGCGCTTGGACAGCGCGGCTGGAACGGGCAGCCGTTTTGAACGGCCATCGGATTGGCATTCATGATGCCGAGATGGGTGTCGGGCACGCCGAGATCGGGGTCCGGCGTGAGCACCGAGTCCAGCAGGCCGCGCGTGTAAGGATGACGCGGGGTGGCGAACAGGCCGGCGCGCGTGCGTTCCTCGACGATGCGGCCGAGATACATCACGGCGACGCGATCGGCGAGATGCTCGACGACCGCGAGATTGTGGCTGATGAAGAAATAGGTGAGGCCGAGGTCGCGCTTGAGCTCCAGCAGCAGATTGAGGATCTGCGCCTGCACCGAGACGTCGAGCGCCGAGGTTGGCTCGTCGCAGATCACGACTTCCGGCCGCATCACCAGCGCGCGGGCAATGGCGACGCGCTGGCGCTGGCCGCCGGACAACTGGCCGGGATAGGCATCGAGCAGCCGCGCCGGCAGGCCGACCATATCGAGCATCTCGCGCACCTTGGTGCGGCGCGAGGCGCCGTCCCCGATGCGGTGCACCACCAGCGGCAGGGCGATGAGCTGCTCGATCGACTTGCGCGGATTGAGCGAGGAATAGGGGTCCTGGAAGATCGGCTGGATGCGCCGCACCACCGCGATACGGTTGCCGGCATTGATCGGCGCGCCGTCGATGAGGATCTCACCGGACGACGGCGGCAACAGGCCGAGCAGCATCTTGGCGAGAGTCGATTTGCCGGAGCCGCTTTCGCCGACCAGCGCGTAGACCTCGCCGCGCCGGACCTGCAGCGACACATCGGCAACCGCGGTCAGCGTCGCCTTGCCCTTGAACGCGCCTTGCGACACCTCGAAGCGGCGCCAGACATTCTTCAGTTCGAGCGCGATGTCGGTCATGCCACCGCCTTCCGCGCTTCGGCCCGGATGCAGCGCACGTCGTGGCCGGCGTCGATCGGGACGTAACGCATTGGCCCGGCGCATTCGGGCGCGGCGAAATCGCAGCGGTCCCGGAAGGCGCAGCCCTCAAGGCGGCCGATCAGGTTCGGCAACTGGCCGCGAATGGCGCCGAGCGGCGTGCCCGGCGCGGTGCGTCCCGGAACCGGAATACAATTGAGAAGCCCGCGCGTATAGGGATGCGACGGCGCCTTGAACACGGCGCGCGCCGGGCCGCGCTCGACAATGGCGCCGGCATACATGACCGCGACCTTGTCGGCGACGCGGGCGACGACGCCGAGATCGTGGGTCACGAGGATCATCGCCATGCCGAACTCTTTCTTGAGGTCGTGCAGGAGCCGCAGGATCTGCGCCTGGATGGTGACGTCGAGCGCGGTGGTCGGCTCGTCGGCGATGATCAGGTCGGGCTTGCACATCAGCGCCATGGCGATCATGACGCGCTGGCGCAGGCCGCCCGACAATTGATGCGGATATTGCAGCAGCCGCCGCTCGGCGCCGGCGATGCCGACGCGCTCAAGCAGTTCGATGGCGCGGGCGCGCGCTTTCTCGGCGCTGACGTCTTCGTGGCAGCGCAGCGCTTCCATCAACTGGTTGCCGATGGTGTAGGCCGGGTTGAGCGAAGTCATCGGCTCCTGGAAGATCATGGCCATGCGGCTGCCGCGCAATTTGCGCATCTCCGGCTCGCGCATGGACAGCAGGTCGGTGCCGTCGAAGGTGAGCCGTGCCGCGCGGCGCTTCGCCACCCGCGGCAGCAGGTCCATGATGGCCAGCGAGGTGAGCGACTTGCCGGAGCCACTCTCACCGACAATGGCGAGGGTCTCGCCGCGATCGACCGAAAACGACAGTTCGCTCACGGCATGCAGCACGCCGCTTGCCGTCGGGATATCGATGACCAGGTCCTGAACCTCGAGCAGCGCCATGATCAGGTCCGGTTCTCAGGCGCGGTCACGTCGCGCAGACCGTCGCCGACGAGATTGATCGCCAGAACGAGGCAGATGAGGGCGGTGGCCGGCACGCCGATCACCCACGGGCTGAAGAACATGTACTGCTTGCCTTCGGAAATCATCAGGCCCCAGGACGGCAGCGGCGGCTGTACACCAAGGCCGAGGAAAGACAGCGCGGCTTCGAGCAAAATCGCATGGGCCACTTCCAGCGTCGCGACTACGATCAGCGCGTTGAGAATGTTCGGCAGGATTTCCATGAACAGGATGCGCGGGGTCGAGCAGCCGATGGCCTGCGCGGCAGCAACATAGTCGGTGCGGACGATCTGTTGCGTCGCCGAGCGCGTGACGACGGCAAACCGATCCCACAGCAGCAGGCCGAGCACGATGATGACCCCTTCCAGCGAGCCGCCGACCAGCGCCGCCGAAGCGAGTGCGACCAGCACCACCGGCAGCGCGAGGCGCGTGGTGATGACATAGCTCAGGATCGCATCGACGCGGCCGCCGAAATAGCCGGCGCAGATGCCGAGCACGGTGCCGATGACGCCGGAGATCGCGACCGTGAGCAGGCCGATGAGCAACGAAATCTGCGCGCCGTAGAGCAGGCGGCTGAGATAATCGCGGCCAAGCTTGTCGGTGCCGAGGATGTGCTCCCAGGTGCCCTTCGGGTGCCAGATCGGCGGGATCAGGCGCTGCGCCAGGTTTTGGGCATAGGGATCGTGCGGCGCGATCAGCGGCGCCGCCAATGCGGCGATGACGATCACCAGAAGCACGCTGGCGCCGATCAGCAGTCCGCCATGGCGGCGCGCACGGCGCAGGAAAGCGGAAAACGGCGAGCGGCGCGCCGGCGCCACATCGAAACGGGCGGGTTCGGTCGCGGGGTCGAGGCTGGGGGCGATGTTGCTCATGCCAGCCGGATCCGCGGATCAAGGAACGCGTTGAGGACGTCGGCCAGGAAAGTGAGGCCGACATAGATGGTCGCGAGAATGAGCACGACCGCCTGCACCACCGGGAAGTCATTGCGGGCAATGGCCTCCCAGGCGAGATAGCCGAGGCCGTGCATCGAGAACACGGCTTCGATGACGATCGAACCGCCCAGCATGAAGCCGAACTGAACGGCGGCCAGCGCCACGACCGGAATGATGGCGTTTCGCAGCGCATGCTTGAAGATGACGACGCCGGGCGAGAGGCCCTTCGCGCGCGCGGTGCGGATGTAGTCGGCGGACAGCACTTCGAGCATGCCGTTGCGCGACAGCCGCATCACGGCGGGCACGGCGTACCAGCCGAGCGCGAGCGACGGCAGGATGTAGTGCTTCCAGGTCGAGGCGCCGGACACCGGCAGCCAGCGCAAGGTCACCGAGAACAGGATGATGAGGCCGAGGCCGAGACAGAAGGTCGGGATGGCCTGGCCGATGACGGAGAAGGACAGCGCCAGCCGGTCGATGATGGTGCCGTTATAGACCGCGGCCAGCACGCCGAGCGGCACGGCGATGAGGAGCGACAGGCACAGCGAGATGGCGCCGAGCGTCAACGTCACGGGAATACGCGACGCGATCAGCGAGACCACGCTGCTGCGGAAATAGAACGAGTCGCCGAAGTCGAACCGCACGGCTTTCCACAGCCATTCCAGATACTGGACGACGAGCGGGCGATCGAGACCGAATTGCTGGCGGATCGCCTCGACCTGCGCCGGCGTCGCCTCCGGCCCGGCGATCGAGATGGCGATGTCGCCGGACAAATGCAGGAGGAAGAACGCGACGATCGACACCGTGATGGCGACGGAGATCGCGACGACCAGACGCTGCAAGGTGTAATGGAGCATGGGACCCGCCGGCGTGAGGGATTGCGCGGCGCTCCCGTGAAAGAGCGCCGCGCAAGCTTCGTTACTTCCAGCGTGCCGCGTAGAAGCGCGGCAGTTCGTCCGGCTGAGCCGTGAAGGACAGCTCGCTGGTGTAGGCGTAGTTCGCCGGATAGGAGAACAGCGGGAACAGGTAGGACTTCTCCGCGATGGTCTTGAGCGCCGACTGATAGAGCTTGAGGCGCTTGTCGACATCGACCGAGGTGTCGGCATCGTTGAGCACCGCGCCGACTTCCTTGTCGCCGGTCATGTCATCGGCCGAACCCTTGAAGTACACACCGGTGAAGGCGGACGCGTCGAGCACCGAGAACGAGCCCCAGGTCTGGAAGGCGATCGGCGCCTTGCCTTCGCGGATCAGGGTGCGCATCGCCGCGTATTTCAGGTAGTTCAGGTTGGCCTTGATGCCGACGGCGGCAAGATAGCCGATGACGGCTTCGGCATATTCGCGCTCACGGTAGGCCACGATCTCGGTGGTGAAGCCGTTCGGATAGCCGGCTTCCGCCAGCAGCTTCTTGGCCTTGGCGGGATCGTAGGCATAGGTCGGCACGTCCTTGTCGGTGCAGCCGAACTGATCGATGAAGCAGGCCGAGTTCATGATGCGGGCGCCGCCGCCGACCAGATTGTCGAGCATGGCCTTGCGGTCGATCGCATAGGCGATGGCCTGGCGGACGCGCTGATCCTTGAACGGCGTCGATTTTTCCGAGCGGCCGAGCGTGTCGAACTGCAGGAAGCCGACGCGCATCGTTTCGGCCGACAGTACCGAGATATTCGGCGCGGTCTTGAGCTGCACGGCCTGATCCTGCGGCACGCGCCAGATCCAGTCGACGCCGCCGGTCATCAGTTCGGCCATGCGGGTTTCGGCATCGGGGATGACGCGGAACACAAGCTTGCCGATCGAGGGCTGGCCCTGCGGGCTGCCCTTCCAGTAATTGGCGTTCTTCTCCATGTTGACGCCCTTGCCGGGGTCGACCTTGGTGACGCGATAGGGGCCCGAGCCGATCGGCGCCTTGGAGAAACCGGTGAGGCCGACCGATTTGAAATACTTCTCGGGATAGATCGGCACCGGACCGGCGAGATATTCGATCGCGGCCGGGAACGGGCCGACGAGATGGATGCGGACCTGATCCTCGCCGGTCTTCTCGGCGCTCTTGATCCAGTCGGTGTTCTGTTTGGTGACGACCTTGGCCTCGGCGCTGACGACATAGTTCAGCGTGAAGACGACGTCGTCGGCGGTGAGCGGATCGCCGTTGTGGAAGACGACGCCCTTGCGGATGGTCAGGTCGAGCGTGGTCGGATCGACCCAGGTCCACTTGGTGGCGAGCTGCGGTTCGTACTTGCCGGTGTCGGGATTGCGATAGACCAAAGTGTCGAAGACGTGGCGGGCGATGATGACGCCTTCGCGCAGATTGTTGTGATAGGGGCTGACGTTTTCCGGCTCGGAGTCGGAGGCGTAGACCAGCGTATCGTTGGCCTTGTTGGCGTAAGCGCTGGTAGCGGCCGCGCCAACGGCAAGCGCGATCGCGCCCATCAGAACAAGACGTGCCTTCATATGCCCCTCACATTTGCGGCGCTTCGTGCGCCTTCGGTTGATATTATATTGTAATACGCCGAATTATATTATAATCACGGTACAAGGCTTTGCGGCGCTGTCAAGAAAGCGTCGCGCGATCGCGCGCATCAATTGCGGGCACAGTGCTACGGCGAAAGACTGCAACTTGAGCAAGCGCGCGCAGGATACGTTGTTTGTTGGATCGCTCGACAAGGGCATGCGCGTTCTGAGCGCATTCGATCACAACCATCCGTCGCTGGGTCTGACCGAGCTTGCCGAGCGCACCGGCCTCGAGAAAAGCGCGGCGCAGCGCCTGAGCAACACGCTGCACAAGATCGGATATCTCGACAAGGATCCGGAGACGCGCCGCTTCCGTCCCTCGCTCAAGTATCTCGAACTCGCCAATGCCTACTGGTGGGCGGACCCGCTTGTGCAGCTGGCGATGCCGAAACTCATCGAACTCGGCCAGCATGTTCAGGAGCGCGTCAACCTTGCGCGGCTCGACGGCGGCGAGATCGTCTATGTCATTCGCATCCCGACGCAATTGACGCGGTTCGAGGCGATGATCGCCGGCCGCCGCCTGCCGGCGCTGACCACCTCGAGCGGCCGCTGCATGATCGCGCGCTTGCCGGCGGCCGAACGCCGGAAGGCCGTCAAGACCTGGCCGCTGGTGGCGATGACGTCCAAGACGACCATGGACCGGGCGAAGATCGCCGCGTCGGTCGAGGAAGCGGTCGCCGCCGGCTATTCCGTGACGGTCAGCGAGAACATGCTGAACGAGACTGCGCTCGCCGCGCCGATCCTCGATCACGACAGCCGCCCCATCGCCGCCGTGCAATGCTCGGTGTCGAGCCTGAAGTGGAGCGTCGACAAGGTGCGCCGTGAGATCGCGCCGCGCCTTATCGAAGTGGCGAATTCCTTCAACCCGACGAAGATGCGCTGACGCCCACCTGTCGTCGTTTTCCCACCCGGAGCCTGCCGATTTGTGCCGGGTGCGCACGGCCAATCAGCCGTTGCGATAGGTGTAGCTGTAGCCGTTGAGCGCCGGCGCGCCGCCCAGATGCGCGTAGAGCACCTTGGAGCCGGCCGGGAAGTACCCCTTTTTCACGAGGTCGATCATGCCCTGCATGGATTTGCCCTCATAGACCGGGTCGGTGATCATCGCTTCGGTGCGCGCGGCAAAGCGGATGGCTTCGTTGGTCTCGTGGCTCGGCACGCCGTAGGCCGGATAGGCGTAATCGTTGAGAATGACGATCTCGTCGTCGCGCACCTTGCGGCCGAGTTCGACCAGTTCGGCGGTGTTGTCGACGATCTCGCGCACCTGGTCGCGGGTCTGCTGCGGCGTGCCGGAAGCGTCGATGCCGATGACGCGGTCGGCGCGGCCGTCGGCGGCGAAGCCGACGATCATGCCGCCTTGCGTCGAGCCGGTGACGACGCAAACGATGATGTAATCGAACTTGATGCCCATCTGCGCTTCCTGGGCGCGCACTTCTTCAGCGAAGCCGACATAGCCGAGGCCGCCATATTTATGCACCGAGGCGCCGGCCGGAATGCCGTAGGGCTTGCCGCCGGCGTCCTTGACCGACTGGATGGCATCTTCCCAGCTCTTGCGGATGCCGATGTCGAAGCCGTCGGGAACGATGCGGCTGTCGGCGCCCATCAGGCGGGTCAGAAGAATGTTGCCGACGCGGTCATAGACGGCGTCCTCGTGCGGCACCCAGCTTTCCTGCACGACGACGCATTTCATGCCGATCTTGGCGGCGGTCGCGGCGACCATGCGGGTGTGGTTCGATTGCACGCCGCCGATCGACACCAGCGTGTCGGCGTTCGACGCGATGGCGTCCGGCACGATGTATTCGAGCTTGCGGAGCTTGTTACCGCCGAAGGCGAGGCCGGAGTTGCAGTCGTCGCGCTTGGCGTAGATCTCGACCTTGCCGCCGAGCGCTTCGGTCATCCGGGGCAGGTGCTCGATGGGAGTCGGGCCAAAGGTCAGCGGGTAGCGTTCGAACTTGTCGAGCCTGAGCATCGATCGTCTCCGGGGCGAAAGGGAGGATTTCGACGGAAACTGTAGCCGAACGCGTCCGGAAGGTGCTTCCTAACTGAGGCCAAGATTGTTATGAAAAACTCAAATTTGGATGTAGTTTTCTGTTCGAACATTCACAAATGGCGTCGAAAATGGTAGAATCGTCCATTTCAGTTGAGCTGGACCGGATCGACCGGCGGATTCTCAAGCGACTTCAGGCAGACGGCCGCACGAGCAACGCCGACCTCGCCAAAGCCCTCAATATCAGCCCCGCCACGTGCCATCGGCGCACCCAGCGGCTGTTGGATGAAGGCTATATCCGATCCGTACGCGCCGAGGTGGCGCCGCGTCATGTCGAGCGAGGCACCTTGGTGATCGTCGGCGTGGTGCTGGACCGCTCGACGCCGGACAGCTTCGCTGCGTTCGAAGCGGCCATTACCAAAATGCCGGTCGTGCTCGACTGCCACCTTGTCGCCGGCGACTTCGACTTCTTCCTGAAAATCCGCGTGCGCGATATCGACGACTTCAACCGGCTGCATGGCGAGCAATTGATCGGTTTGCCGGGCGTGCGACAGACCCGGACCTTCTTCGTCATGAAAGAGGTGGTCGATAACCGGCCGCTCGATTTCTAGGGGCCGGCCTCCCGGCGGGCCAATACCATTGCAGGACCACGATAAAGTGCCGGACAGCGGTTGCGCGGGCTGTGGGGCCTGCCTATAGTCCGCGCCGTTCCGGTCGGGGCGTGGCGCAGCCCGGTTAGCGCACTAGTCTGGGAGACTAGGGGTCGTGAGTTCAAATCTCGCCGCCCCGACCATTTTAAGCAACAAATTCAACGAATTACGCTAGGCGCCGCTGTGTCCGCCGTGGCGCCTGCACGCGTCGCCGCCGCCAGGCCCCAGATCAGGCCCAGCACCAGGAAAAAGGTGCGCCAGTGGTCGGTGTCGATGATGAAGCCTTCGAGCACCAGGCCGAACCAGGTTCCAGCGGTGGCGATCGCGTAGCCCTGCCAGGGCGTGCGCTTGATGGCGTTGGCGAAGGCGATCCACGTGGTCGACAGCACCAGCAGCACATAGGCGAAGCCGCCGCCCCAGCCATAGACCAGGAAGGACTGCAGATAGACGTTGTGCTGTTGCAGGCCGAATACCCGCGAGAACTCGAACGGACCCATGCCGTTCGGGAATTCGAGCACCGAGCCAATGGCAAGTTGCTGCAGTACGAAGCGGCCGCCGGTCCCGACGTCATAGCTTTGAATGAGTTGGGCCCGCTGGGTGAACATGCTGCCCAGCGACGTCATGGTCAGCAAAAGCACGAGCAGCACGGCAAGGGCCGCCAGGCCGGCAATGCTCAGCCCAAGAATTCGCAGGCGAATTCTTGGCGTCGGTGCGGTGAGGAAGTTGAGGATGATCGTGACGGCAAGCCCGACGGCGAAGACGAACCATGAGCCGCGTGAGAAGCCGAGCAGCAGGCCGAACATAATGACGCCGGCGGTACCGAGACCGATGATGTCGATGCGCTTGACCAGCATCCGTTGCAGCAGGAAGAGCAGCGGCAGGATCAGGAACGGGCCATAGACGTTCGGATCCTTGAACATGCCCATGGCGCGGTCGTACAGCGTGAACATCCCGGCGCCGGGAAACAGATGGAAGTAGCCGGCGATGCCGCAAATCGCCGAAATGACGGCGGCCAGCACATAGGCGATCTCGAGCGAGGCCATGCGCGGCATGGTCCTGTCGGCAACGACCAGTGCGAAGATCATCGCCGCAATGGCGAGATAGACTGAGGTCGCTGCGTACTGCACCGTTTCCTTCTGGTCGGGCACGTTGAACAGGGTCAGCAGGCCGAAGAAGTTCCAGATCACCAGCAGCGTGAACGGCAGGATAAAGATGCGGTGAAAGCGCACGCCGGCGGCCAGTGCGACGATGGCTAGCACCCCCATCAGCGCGTCATGCGGCGACGGCTCGATGAAGGCGACGCAACTGGAAAGCACAGCCGCGAACAGGACGGTCAGCAGCAGACGTTCGCGAAATGGCGCCTTCGTCCGTGGTGCCGCATAAGAAGGCACCCACGTCGGCGCGGGAATGGCTCCCGGCGCGAAGCCACGCGGCGCCATATCGCCGGCGGTGATCAATAGGCGTTCTCGGTCTTGAGCAGCGAGGTCGGCGTGCGCACGAGGATGGACAGATCGAGCAGCAGTGACCAGTTCTCGATATAGTAGAGATCGTGCTCGACGCGGGCCTGAATCTTCTCGTGCGTGTCGGTCTCGCCGCGCCAGCCGTTGATCTGGGCCCATCCGGTGATGCCCGGCTTGACGCGGTGGCGGGCGAAATAGCCGTCTACGGCATCGGCGTAGAGCTTCGCTTCGGCCTTGGCGTTCACGGCATGCGGACGCGGACCGACCAGCGACAGATTGCCCTTGAACACGACATTGAAGAGCTGCGGCAATTCGTCGATGCTTGTCTTGCGGATGAAGCGTCCGACCGGCGTGACGCGCGGATCGTCCTTGGTGACGAGCTTGGCCGCCGTGGCGTCGCTCATGTCGGTATACATCGAGCGGAATTTGTAGACCTCGATCAGGTCGTTATTGAAGCCATAGCGCTTCTGCCGGAAGATCACCGGACCCTTGCTGTCGAGCTTGATCGCAATAGCGGTCGCAAGGAGCACCGGCGACAACGCGATAAGCGCCAGCGTTCCGATGATCTTGTCGAACAGCCACTTCATGACGACGTCCCAGTCGGCAATGGGGCGGTCGAAGACGTCGATGACGGGGATTTTGCCGATATAGGAGTAGGAGCGCGGGCGGAACTGCAGCTTGTTGGTATGCGCTGACAGCCGAATGTCGAGCGGCAGCACCCACAGCTTCCGGAGCATGTGCAGGATGCGGTTTTCTGCGGTTATCGGCAGCGAGAAAATCACGAGGTCAACGCGCGTGCTGCGGCCGAACTCGACGAGATCGTCCACGGTGCCGAGTTTGGCAAGACCCGCGCATTCGTCGCCGCCGCGGTCGCCGCGGTCGTCGAACACGCCGATCAGTTCGATGCCGGTGTCCTTCTGGCGGCGCAGTTCAGTAATGATGCGCTCACCGGCTTCGCCTGCGCCGACGATGACGGTGCGACGGGTGAGGCGGCCTTCGCGAGTCCAGCGTCGAACGATGTAGTAGAGGATCTTGCGCGAGGCGATCAGCGCCAGAAGCCCGACGACATAATAGGTGCCGAGCCAGACGCGAGAATACATTTCGCCGGCCTTGAGGAAGAACGAGGCGCCGATGGCGATCAGGAACACCACCGACCACGCCGAGGCCAGGCGCATGTACTGCTTCTCGTGGCCGCGGAAGGCATGGACCTGGTAGATGTCGGCAATCTGGAAGGCGAGGGTGGCCAGCGTGGCGATCACAAGGACCGCAATGCCATAAAGCCCGACATCCCGGATCGGCGAGATGTAGGCGGCGAAGACCGCCATGCCCACGATGACCATGAGACCGAATTCGACAACGCGCACTGCGCCCGCGAGAACGATCGGTGAGATCGGTGCCGCCATCGGTCTATCGATGATGGCGCGGGCTTTCGGCGATAAGGTGCGCGGCGTCGCTTCGCTCCGCGGGCCTTCGCGCAGCCGGTCGAGCACGGCTGCCGCGCCGGCGCCGGCCGCATTGAGAGCGGGACGGGATTCGGAGTCGATCATTTCGGTACGCCATACTGAGACGGCCGGACTGACCGACGGCCGCCGAACTGGTAAATGCGCTTAAATATCTAGGGAAAGACTCTCAAGAAAGGTTTAGCGGCGCAGCGGAAAAGTCGTTAACGCCGTCCTTCCGCCGCGGCCATGCCGAGCGCCGCGCGGTAACCATCAAGGACGCCGTCCACCATGGCGTCGACCGAGAACAGCCGCGAGATCCGCTCGTTCAGCGCCTTCATCCGCTCGCCAAGGCGCTCAGGATGGTCGAGAGCTTCGCCAATGGCGACGACGAGGGCATCGGCACTGCCCGGGTCGATCAGCGTATCGGCAAGCGGCCCATAGATTTCCGGAATGCCGCCGACGCGGGTCGTGATCAGAGGCACCTGCGCGGCGATGGTTTCGAGCACGATGTAGGGCAGGGACTCGGCGCGCGAGGGCACCACCATCAGGCGGCCGAGGGGGAAAGCCTGCCGCGCGTTCATGGCGCCCGGGAATTTGATGGCGTCGGACAGGCCGGCCGCGGCCGCCTGAGCGACAAAGGCGTCGCGATCGGGGCCGGCGCCGACCAGCGTCGCGGTTACTTGGCGGCCGCCACGGCGCAGCGTCGCGATGGCCTCGATCAGCAGGTCGACGCCCTTGAGCTCGCGCAATTCGCCGATGAAGACGATGTCGGTTGCATTCGGAGCCGGGGCGACGGGCTCGAATTCGGCGCGCGAGACGCCGTTGTGCACGACGCGAACGAGGCAATCCGGCACGCCGATAGTGGCGCGGGAGGCATCGGCGCTGAACTGGCTTTCGTAGAGCAGCAGATCGCTGCGCTTCATGAACAGCTTTTCGGCGCCGAGGTAGACCTTGCCCTTTAGCGTATCCTTCGAGAACCAGAGGCTGCCGCCATGCGGCGTATAGACCCGGATGGCGCGGCGGCTGCCCAAGGCCAGACGGGCATAGGCGCCGCCCTTGGCGCCGTGGCCGTGCAGCACGTCGGCTTTCGTGGCGGCGGCGCGGCGCATCGTGTGCAGGATCGGTTTCCAGTCGCCGGGACCGATCTGCCGGCTCATCGGTATGCGGGTAATGCCGTGGGCGAGGAGCGACTGGAGCGCCGCGAACGCCGCATCGGCGCGCTCGCCGCCGGTCGTGCTGTCGGCGATCAGCCCGACCCGGTGGCCGCGCTCGGCCTGGGCGCGGGCCAGATCCATGACGTGACGGAACAATCCGCCGACCGGGGTGCGGAAGACATGGAGAATGTTGAGCGGTGCCATTGTCCGTCTTCCGAGTCGCGGAAATCCTGCGCGGATTAAGCGGCGGTGCGGTTAACAAAACCTTCCGCCGGATTCATGACCGAAGGTCAGATTAACGCCGCGGCAACCATAATCAGGCACAAGATATCCTTACTGCTCGGAAAGAGTCGTGTGTTGGAGTCGTCATGTTTTTCCGCAAGAAGTCGAAGGCTGCTGCGCCCGTTGCGGCACCGATTCCGGTGATGCAGCCGATTCCGGCCCCGATGCCCGCGCCGGCGATGACCGACTTCGGCGGCGAGCCCGACCTGCGCAGCATCGGCCACGCTTTGTGGGCCAAGAAGACGATGATCTTCGGCGTGACGCTGCTGGCGACCGCCGCCGCGTTCCTCGTCGTCAACTCGGTGACGCCGCGCTACCAGTCGGAGACCAAGCTCCTGCTGGAGAGCCGTGAAAACGTTTTCATGCGCGCGGACGCCGACAAGAACCAGACTGACCGCGGCGCGATCGACGAGCAGGCGGTGACCAGTCAGATTCAACTTGTGCTGTCGCGCGACGTCGCCCGCGAAGTCATCAAGAAGGAAAATCTCGGCCAGAGCCGCGAATTCGATCCGGCCGTCGGCGGCCATTCGCTGAGCCAGGCCTTGCTCGGGCTGATCGGACTTGGCCGCGATTACTCGGTGATGACCCAGGACGAACGCACCCTCGCGGCTTACTACGATCGCATCAACGCCTACGCTATCGAAAAGTCGCGCGTTATCGCTGTCGATTTCTCGTCGGCCAGTCCCGAGCTTGCCGCCCGCGTCGCCAATTCCATCGCCGACGCCTATCTCGCTTCACAGCGCTCGGCGCGGACCGACCAGACCAAGGCGGCCAGCACCTGGCTTGCCAGCGAAATCGAACGGCTGCGCGCCAAGGTGGCCGATGCCGAGGCCAAGGTCGAAGACTATCGCACCAAGTCCAATCTGTTTGTCGGCACCAACAACACCTCGCTGCCGAACCAGCAGCTCACCGAAATCAATTCGCAGATCGCTGCCGCGCGTGGCCAGAAGGCTGACCTTGAGGCGCGCGCCAAGCAACTGCGCGAACTGGTGCGGTCGGGCCAGCCGATCGACTCGTCCGATATCGCCAACTCGGAATCGATGCGCCGCCTGACGGATCAGGGCTCGGCGCTGCGCGCGCAACTTGCCGAGCAATCGACGACGCTGCTCGACCAGCATCCGCGCATCAAGGAATTGCGGGCGCAGATCGCCGAGATCGAGCGCGCCAAGCGCGCCGAGGCGGAGCGTCTGGCGCGTCAGCTCGACAACGATGCGAAAGTGGCATCGGATCGACTTGCCGCGCTGACCGCCAGCCTCGATCAGGTCAAGCAGGTGGCCTCGACCACCAACGAGCAGGACGTGCAGCTCCGTGCGCTCGAGCGCGACGCCAAATCGCAGCGCGATCTGCTCGAATCCTATCTGGTGAAGTACAGTGAGGCTTCCGCGCGCGACAACATCAACGCCGCGCCGCCGGAAGCGCGGATTATTTCGCGGGCCACACCCGCGATCAAGCCGACCTATCCGAAGAAGCTGCCGACCATTCTGATCGCCGCGTTTGCCGGATTGATCCTGTCGTCGGGCTTTGTCGTCACCGGTGCGCTGCTGGCGACGCCTGGCGCGCCCGTGGCCCGGTACGGCGTGGCGGCGCCCGCATTCGATCCGCATGCGCCGATGCCGGTGTCGCGCATGCCGGCGCCGATGCCTTATGTGGCGGCGCCGCCGCTGAGCCCGGCGATGGCGCAGCCATCATTCGCAACGCCGCAGCCGCCGACCTTCGCCACGGTGCCGCCGCTGCCGGTGAGCACCATCGACCAGATCGCGCAGACCTTGCGCGCGTCGGGCGAGGCGGGCCGCCGCGTCACCGTCGCCGGCACCGCCCGCAACGCCGGCACCACCTATGCCGCGATCACGCTGGCGCGCGCGCTGGCCGAAGGCGCCAATGTGGTACTGCTCGACTTCGCCTTCAATGCGCCGAACCTGTCGGTGATCTCGACCGATCCGAACGCGCCCGGCATTGCCGAACTGGTGCGCGGGCAGGCGGGCTTCGGCGACATCATCACGCGCGACCAGTATTCGCAGGTGCATATCGTCGCCACCGGCAATGTCGGCAATGACGCCGCGGCGCTGATGGCCTCGCCTTATCTCAACACCATCGTCGATGCGCTGGCGCAGAGCTACAACTTCATCGTCATCGATACGGGGTCGGTGGCGGATGTGCCGGTCGAATACTTCGCGCGACTGGCGCAGCGTTCGGTGCTCGTGGCGGCGGACCCGGTGGCCCCCCAGACCCGCAGCGCCCGCGAGCGCCTTGCGATGTCGGGATACGGCGACGTGATGCTGCTCGCCGGCGCGACCGAGAGTAGCGCGGCCTAGGCCGCTTCGCTCTTGTTGCTGTTGTTGGTCAGCCGCGCCTTGAGGCGCCGCGCCGCGACGATGACATTCCACAGAGCCGGGTTCTGCTTCACCGCGCGCTTGGCGGCGGCGAAGCCGCGGTGCATCAGCGCGAAGGCGCGGCCCTTGGCGGTGAGCGGCCAGTCGCTGTCGAACATCGGATCGGGATCGCAGAACATCGACTTGTAGCTGGCCTCGCCGACGCCGAGATCGAAGGTGTGCAGCCCGCGCTCGCAGCAATCGCGCACCACGCGCACCAGCAATTGCTCGCCGGGGCTTTCGGTCTTGAAGCGATCGTGGATGATCGACGAGAACATGGCGCTGAAGCGGCCGTCGGCGCAGACGCCGCCCATGGTGGCGACGATCGTATCGCCGACCGACAAGGTATAAAGCTCGATCAGGCGGGAGCCGGCGGGGGTAGGGGTGAGCGCCCCGGCGCTGACGAAATCGCGCACGTCCTGCGCCGCGAACACATCCGGCAGGCCGATGGCGCGCATGCGGGCGCTCTTCTGGGTGAAGAAATCCTCGGCGACGCGGCGGATATCGGCCTCGGTGGCGGCGCGGGCGAAAGTCACTTCGCCGACGCCCGCGAGCGTGCGTTCCTTCTTGCGCATCTTGCGGCGGCCGATGGCGCTGGTGCGGGCATCGAACAGCGCCTCGAAATCGGCCTGCAAAGGCCCCGAGAAGCCGAAGCTGGGGGAGGCCTGGTGCGGCAGCAGCGCCAGCGGATTGTCGCGGCCCGCCCACATCAAAGGCTGGTTGCCGAGCGAGACGACGTCGGCCTCGCCGGCTAGACGCGCGAACACCGCGCGCAGATCGTCCGCCGTCACGGCGGCGAGATAATCGGCGCGCCACAGGCCCATGTTGAAGTTGGCATGCTTGCCGCCGAGGAACTCAATGACCTTGAGGCCGGCCGCGGCGCGGCGGCCGAGCGGCAGCAGGAACAGCGGCGCGTCCGCCTCATCGAAGCCGGCGAGAATGCAGGGCGACACGCCTTCGCCGGCGCCGATATGGCGCTGCCACAGATCAAGGAAGTCGAACGCCTGATACGGCGTCATGAAACATTGGGCCTGCTCGAGCGCCAGCCAGTGCGGCTTTGCCGCCGCCATATCGCGGACGATCTCGACCCGGGCGATGTGGGGCGCGTCCTGCGACGCACCTTGCGGCGCAGGCGGAGCCTCGCGGGTGAGCGGAGCGCGGGCGAGGGTGGCGACAGTCATGCGGAAAACCTGGGGTCTGAGGCGTGGGGCCGACCGTCGCAGGGATTTCTCAATAAAGAGTTGGAATATTGCTCGACACGCACGGCCCACAGGGGATTCCGGGTTCCCGTCCGCGCGGCATGGTTAACATGAAGAAGACGATTATCAGGACGGCGCTGGAAGGGCTGTATTTTACCGGCATGCATCACTGGATGCGGCCGGTGGTCGGCGGCGTCGGCTGTATCCTGATGCTGCATCACGTGCGTCCGCCGCGCAGCGACGCCTTCCAGCCGAACCGGCTGCTCGAAGTCTCGCCGGTGTTCTTCGAGGGCCTGCTGCGAAGGCTCAAGCGCCGCCGCATCGACGTCATCACGCTCGACGAGATGCACCGCCGCTTCGTCGAGCAGGACTTCGGCCGCCGCTTCGTCTGCATCACCTTTGACGACGGCTACAAGGACAACCTGCGCTGGGCGCATCCGCTGCTGCAGCAATACGAGATGCCCTACACGCTCTATATCCCCACCAGCTTCCCGGACCGGCTCGGCGAATTGTGGTGGGTGGCGCTGGAGCAGGTGGTGGCGCGCAACACGCGCATCGGCCTCAAGGTCAACGGCGAGGAGAAGTTCTTCGACGCGCGCAGCATCGGCGAAAAGCGCGAACTGTATGACGCCATCTACGGCTATCTGCGCAGCATGAAGACCGAGCAGGAAGTGCGCCGCACGATCCGCGACCTGTGCGCGACCTATCACGTCGATATTCCGGCGATCTGCGAAGACGAATGCATGGACTGGGCGGAGATCGCGCAGATGGCGGAGGATCCGCTGGTGACGATCGGCGCGCACACCGTGTCGCATCCGATGCTCAAGAAGGTGCCGTCCGACGAGGCGGTGCGCGCCGAGATGGAGCAGAGCCGCGCCGTGATCGAGGCTGCGCTCGGTAAACGGCCGGAGCATCTGGCTTATCCGGTGGGCGACCCGACCTCCGCCGGCCCGCGCGAATTCAACATCGCCGCTGAACTGGGCTTCAAGACCGCGGTGACGACGCGGCCGGGCGTGCTGTTCAAGGCCCATGGCGACCACCTGATGGCGCTGCCGCGCATTTCGGTGAACGGCGAATTCCAGCAGCAGCGTTATCTCAAGGTGCTGATGTCCGGCGCCGGCACCGCGCTGTGGAACGGCTTCCGCCGCGTCAACGCGGCGTGAGGCGCGGGCGACAAGCGGCCCTTCACCGTCGCTGACGGCCGCGGCGGCCGGGCTTGTCGAGCGTGAGCGCCGAGACAATCTGCGGCGGCAGCAACGGCATTGCCTCGGCGAGGCATTGCTTCGGTTCGCCGCGACACGAACCGCCGCGCCGGCAGGCCGCCCGCGAACAGAACTCGTGGCTGCCGACGATATTGGCAAGCCGGCGCCGCGCCGCCGGAATGCTCAGCCGCGTTGTCGTCGCCAGGCCTTCGGCGCTGGCCTTCTGCCGGGCCGCGATGTTGTCGAGTTCGGCTTCGATGCGATCGAGCATCTGGCCTTTCAGCAAATCCAGACGCGCGAGTTGCTTCTCGCGGATGTCGGCCGCGCGCGGCGCCTCCTGCTGCTGACGGGCGCGGCTGTAATCGGTGCGGTGCGGGCTCGGTTCGTCGGGCCAATTGGTCATGAAACAATCTCCTTCGGGCATGAGTTCGCATTCCCGCGGCGCAAAGGCGCCCGAGGCCGGGTCTCGTGCCCTCGCCAAACGAGGCGAGGGGGGCGGCGCGCCGGGTGGCGCGACGTGCCTTCTGTGCACGCAGCCTTTTGAGGGGCTGCGTGGCGCCCTTCGGCGCGCCGCCGCGACGACTTTGCGGCGCCGGACCGCGCTTTCGGCGGCTGGGCTGCTTTCGCGGCTAGCACGCACCGTCAGCGAGCTCCTCGCGGGGGGTCCTTGTGCCCCCGGGCGGAACCCGGCGCCGCCCGAGCCTCATGCCTTGCGAGGGCACGAGCCGCGGGCGCCGCGCTCACCCCAACGAGCCGGAGCAACCGGTTCGCACCCCTCATAGGGGCGAGCGGGAAGGAGGGTATTAAGTCATAGGATGGAAGTCAAGGGATGGTAGGAATAAAAAACAAATAACTTCTCCGAGGGGTATAAGGTTGTCGGCCATAACAGTTGTTTATAAGTTTATAAGTTTGTAGCCCGCATGTTGCGCAGTGCAGTGCTGGGAGGACCTGGGCCTCAGACGTAGGTCTCGGATTTCGCCTTGCTCTCCTCCTAAGGGCTGGCGCTAAAATTACTTATGAAATAATATCTATACGGGAATGTTCGCAGTGCCTGTCCGGTATGGGGGAAACATGAGCAAGCGCATATTCCGAGCCATAAGCTTATGCGGAATTATTTTCTCATGGTGTTTATATATTGCGCCGCTTAGCTCGTTCGCCCAGCAACAGTTAAACATAGGGCCGCTGCCCGGGGTTGGGCAAATCCCCGAGTATCTCATGCAGGGCACGGGGCAGGGTTTTGCCGGGCTTGCCACGTTTTATATGGGGCAGCCCGTGATCTTCTACGACAATGTGTGGGTTCAGAAAATGGGTGGAATCGGGTCTCCGGGATTCCGCTTCTTGCGTGCGCACGAGTATGCGCATCACGCGCGCGGCCATGCACTGATAAAGCTCAATTCGCCGCCACACATGTTGCCCATTCTCGGCTATCAGGAAGAGCTTGACGCTGACTGCACTGCGGTGCGGTATTTGAAACAAGTCGGCGATATGGCGGCAGTCCAAGCGGGGTTCCAGATTTATAATTCTGTGCTGCCTCCGCAGGACATGGGTGGCCGGCCGGGTGCAACAGCGCGCATCAGCAACATGAATAATTGTTGAGAACGAAAATGCCGGTGTCTGCACGCAATATTGAGAAGGTCAGTGTCTTTGTTTTTGGTGTCGTCTTCTTGAGCGCCATCCTCGTCTTGGTCGTTTTGATTCCAACGCCTACTGCTCCTCAGTTTTTTGCATTTCGTCTTACTTTGGCTCTTTCTGCCGCTGGCGTTGGCGCGCTGCTGCCCGGCTTTCTAAGGCTGGATATCCCTCTACCAGTTCGGGGCGGGATACGGGCAGGCGGCGCGCTAGCGCTGTTTGCCTCGGTATGGTTTTTGAACCCTGCGATATTGGACATTGAAGTCCAGCCTCCTAAGGAAGATGCGGGCATACTCATCAACCAATTCCTTAATCTCACCGATGCCAAAGACCACGCTGCTGCGTACGCGCTTTACTCTAAGCGAAACAAGGAACGCATCAGCGAGGATGCGTACCTTTCCATGGGTAAGCAAATCAGGGACCCTCTGGGACGCGTCGAGAAACGGGTGCTTCTTTCGGCAGCAACGCCGAACGAGATCAATGGCGTGCGCGGCCCTTTCGTGGTGTATAGCTACCAAGGCCGGTTCAATGGTGCTAAAGACATATGGGCGGAGGTCTTGTCGACTGTTCCCGAAAACGGGGTCTGGCGTATCAATAGTTATAATGTCGGGCGCTGCGATCCGCCATTTTGCCAACCTATGGCCTTGCTAGCGCAATAGGCCTTTTTGGAATCCAAGATGGGTCAGGCTTGTTAGTCTTTGCGATGCGGCGACATCTGTTTTAGATGGGACGCGGCCTTTAAGTTGGTCTCGTTTATTGGATATATGTTGTTGCAATACTAAAAATTACTCCGCCGCCTTCTGGCCCTTCTTCTTCGGGCCCGCGGCCTTCTTGGCCAGCACGGGCTTGAGATATTGCCCGGTGTAGCTGCGCTTTTCCTTGAGGATATTCTCCGGCGTGCCCGTTGCTACGATCTCGCCTCGGCTCTTGCCAGCCCCACCCGGCGCGCTCACGCGCGCCACCCTCCCCGAAGACGGGGAGGGATAAGAGAAGATCACTTCGCCGCCACCGGCGTCAGTTCGAACACGCGGCCGTACTTCGCGGCTTCGGCGATGTTGCCGGCACGCAAGGCGAGGCGGACGGCGTCGAGCTTGGTGACATCGGCAGGCGCAAGGTAAGGCGACCACGCGGTGTCGTCCTCGATCAGTTCGACCGGGACCTCGGCGGCATACCTGCCTTCGTGAATGAGCTTGATGCTTTTTCGGGTCATGGCACCAGTCGCTTTCTGAAATCGCTATCCCACAGTTCCGGGTCGGGCCGATAAGCGGTCACCAACACGGCCGGGTTTCGGCGGCCTGCCGGGATGCCCCAAAGGACATGGATCGGTTGCCCGTTCCCATCGTGCTGCAAGGCGAGAACGCTGGGGCCGCGCGCGCGATCCGGATAATCCTCGATGGCCACGGCGACGGAGATTCCCGCCAGAGCATCGGCGGGGAAAATACCATCTTTCGCAAGTTCGTCATAGCCGTGGTCGGAGATGAGATAGTCACCGGCAAGCACCAGAGTTTGGACGCGTCGAAGCGTTTCGCTCATCTGCTATCCCCGCCACCCCACCCCGGCGCTCCGCGCCCCTCCCCGAAAACGAGGAGGGATAAGGAAGTCTACTCCGCCGCCTTCTGGCCCTTCTTCTTCGGGCCGGCGGCCTTCTTCGCCAGCACGGGCTTGAGATACTGCCCCGTATAGCTGCGCTTTTCCTTGACGATATCCTCGGGCGTGCCGGCCGCGACGATCTCGCCGCCACCGTCGCCGCCTTCGGGGCCGAGGTCGATGACCCAGTCCGCGGTCTTGATGACTTCGAGATTGTGCTCGATCACCACCACGGTGTTGCCGCCCTCGACCAGCTCGTGCAGCACCTCGAGCAATTTCGCGACGTCGTGAAAGTGCAGGCCGGTGGTCGGCTCGTCGAGAATATAGAGCGTGCGGCCGGTCGAGCGCTTCGACAATTCCTTGGCGAGCTTGATGCGCTGCGCCTCGCCGCCCGACAAAGTCGTGGCCTGCTGGCCGACATGGATGTAGTCGAGGCCGACGCGGTGCAACAGCGCCAGCACGTCGCGCACGCGCGGCACCGCCTTGAAGAACTCCAGCGCTTCCTCGACCGTCATGTCGAGCACGTCGGCGATCGACTTGCCCTTGAACAGCACTTCGAGCGTTTCGCGGTTGTAGCGCTTGCCCTTGCAGACGTCGCAGGTGACGTAGACGTCGGGCAGGAAGTGCATCTCGATCTTGATGACGCCGTCGCCCTGGCAGGCCTCGCAACGGCCGCCCTTGACGTTGAACGAGAAGCGCCCCGGCTCGTAGCCGCGCGCTTTCGCTTCGGGCAGGCCGGCGAACCATTCGCGGATCGGCGTGAAGGCGCCGGTGTAGGTCGCCGGGTTCGAGCGCGGCGTGCGGCCGATCGGCGACTGGTCGATGTCGATGATCTTGTCGATGTGCTCGAGGCCCTCGATGCGGTCATGCGGCGCGGGGGCGAGGCTCGCGCCGTTGAGCTTGCGCGCCACCGCGGCATAGAGCGTGTCGATGAGCAGCGTGGACTTGCCGCCGCCGGACACGCCGGTGATGGCCGTGAACAGGCCGAGTGGGATTTCGGCGGTGACGTTCTTGAGGTTGTTGCCGCGGGCGTTGACGACCTTGATCTGGCGGCGTTTCTCGGGCGTGCGGCGCTCCGGCACTGGCACGTTGAGTTCGCCCGACATGTATTTGCCGGTCCATGACAGAGGCGCGGCGATCAGGTCCTCGACCTTGCCCTCGGCGATGATGTTGCCGCCGTGGATGCCGGCGCCGGGGCCGATATCGAGCACATGGTCGGCGAGGCGGATGGCGTCCTCGTCATGCTCGACCACGATCACCGTGTTGCCGAGATCGCGAAGCCTTTTCAATGTATCGAGCAGGCGGGCATTGTCGCGCTGGTGCAGGCCGATGGACGGTTCGTCCAGCACATAGAGCACGCCGGTCAGGCCCGAGCCGATCTGCGAGGCGAGGCGAATGCGCTGGCTCTCGCCGCCGGACAAGGTGCCGGAGGAACGGGCGAGCGTGAGATAATCGAGGCCGACATCGTTGAGGAAGCGCAGGCGGTCGCGGATCTCCTTGAGGATGCGCGGCGCGATCTCGTTCTGCTTCTTGTTGAGCTGCTTCGGCAGCTCGGTGACCCAGTCGCCGGCGGCGCGGATCGACAGTTCGGCGATTTCGGAAATGGTCTTGCCGGCGATCTTGACGCTCAGCGCCTCCGGCTTGAGGCGGGCGCCGTGGCAGGCCTCGCAGGGCGTGTCGGAGAAATACTTGCCGAGCTCCTCGCGCGCCCATTCGGAATCGGTTTCCTTGAAGCGGCGCTCGAGATTGGTGATGACGCCCTCGAACGGCTTCTTGGTGGTGTAGCCGCGCATGCCGTCGTCATAGACGAACTTGATGTCGTCATCGCCGGAGCCATAGAGAATGGCCTCCTGCGTCTTCTTCGGCAGGTCCTTCCACTTGGTGGCGAGCGTGAACTTGTAGTGCTTGCCGAGCGCTTCCAGCGTTTGCGTATAATAAGGCGACGACGATTTCGCCCAGGGCGCGATGGCGCCCTTGCCGACGGCGGCATCGCGATCCGGGATCACCAGTTCGGCGTCGATATGCTGCTCGACGCCGAGGCCGCCGCAGGCCGGGCAGGCGCCGAACGGGTTGTTGAATGAAAAGAGCCGCGGCTCGATCTCGGGAATGGTGAAGCCGGAGACCGGGCAGGCGAATTTCTCGGAGAATACGAGCCGCTCATGGGTGGCGTTACGGCCGCGATTGGCGGCGGCGCCGGTCGCCTTGGTGTCGGCGAGTTCGACCACGGCAAGGCCGTCGGCGAGCTTGAGGCACTGCTCCAGCGAGTCGGCGAGGCGCGCGGCGATGTCGCCCTTCACCACCAGGCGATCGACCACGACATCGATGTCATGGGTGAACTTCTTGTCGAGCGGCTTGACCTCGGCGATCTCGTGAAATTCGCCGTCGATCTTCACGCGCTGATAGCCCTTGCGCATGTACTCGGCGAGTTCCTTCTTGTACTCGCCCTTGCGGCCGCGCACGACCGGCGCCAGCACATAGATGCGGGTGCCTTCCGGCAGCGCCAGAACGCGGTCGACCATCTGGCTGACGGTCTGGCTTTCGATCGGCAGGCCGGTCGCCGGCGAATAGGGAATGCCGACGCGCGCCCACAGGAGGCGCATGTAGTCGTAGATCTCGGTGACGGTGCCGACGGTCGAGCGCGGGTTCTTCGACGTCGTCTTCTGCTCGATGGAGATGGCCGGCGACAGACCGTCGATCTGGTCGACGTCCGGCTTCTGCATCATCTCGAGGAACTGGCGGGCGTAAGCCGACAGCGACTCGACGTAGCGGCGCTGGCCCTCGGCATAGATGGTGTCGAAGGCGAGGGACGATTTGCCGGAACCCGACAGGCCGGTGAACACCACGAGCTGGTCGCGCGGGATGATCACATCGACGTTCTTGAGATTGTGTTCGCGGGCGCCGCGGATGGTGATCTGGCGGGAGTCGAGAATACGCTTGGGGGTCTGGTCGGACATCTTCCTGGGCATCGCTTCGGACGGGGCACGGATGGGACGTAAAGGCGCGGCAAAAGGCTTACGTTCCAGCAGGCCACAGGAGCCGCCCGGAGCGCACGACAGACGGAACGTAGTGAGAACGCGGCCGGTCCGCTAGGGGCGGGCGCAGGGTTTCCTGCAGCTTTCAACCGGCGCGGTGCGCAGCGGGGATATCGGCCGGCGGCGGCCGCCTACCAGGCGTAACGCAACGTTGCCTTGCCGGCGTAGCTGCGGGTTGTGGCGGAAAACTCGCCCTCGAAGCTGCCGGAGAGGGAGAAGCCGTTCAGCCAGTCCATCCTGGCGCCGGCGCTGACGAGGGCCGCATTGGTCGCCGGGCGGGCGCCGTTCACGGTGAAGGCCGTGCCCGGCAGGGCCTGGAAGGCGGCCGTCACCGGCCGGTCGGTGTTCGAGTCGTGCGCCCAGGCGAGGCGGCCGCGCAAGGTGAGCAGGCCATCGCGCGTGAGGAATGGCCGGTCGAGATGGGCGCCGAGTTCGCTGCGGACATTGGTCGTGGTCTGCGCGGCATAAGCGAGCGCGAACTGGTTCGAGCCCGAGACGGCGGTTTCGCTGTAGCCGGGCAGGCGGAAGCTGGTGGCCTGCAGCGCCGCATAAGGCGTGATGCCGATGCCGGACATCGGCGGCGGGGCGAAGCGCCAGCCGATCTCGCCGCGGGCGGCGAGAGTGTTCGCTTTGTAATTGGCGGTGAGCTTGTCGACGCCGGAGACCGTCACGGTGCGGTCGGTGGTGACGTCCTGCCAGCCATAGGCCAGCGAGGCGGACAGATACGCCGCTCCCATCGTGTGCCGGCCATAGAGGCCCGCCTGAAACAGGTCGGCACGGCCGCTGCCGAGACCGTTCGACAGCGAGAAGTCAAAACCGGCGCCGCCCAGCGCGAAGCCGAACAAGGTGTCGGGCGTCACTCGGTAATCCGCGCCGATGACGGTGCCATAGGTGCGGCTCGTGGTGCCGCTGGCGCCGGTGGCCGCGTTGCCGCTCACCGTGCTCGAGCCGCCATAGCCCGAAGCCCAGACGCCCCAGCGTTGGGCGACGCTGTCGGCAGGGCGGTCGCGCGGTGTCACCGCGGCATAGGCTTCGGCTGCCGTGGGCGAGATCTTGCGCTCGGCGGCATAGGCCGTCACGCCGGACGCTGCGCTGCCGGTATCGCCGCCGCGCGGCCCCATCATCGCGTCGATGAACTGGCCGGCCGCATTGAAGGAGACCTGCGTCGCGCCCGTGCCGGCTTGGCCGGAGACTCCGGCAAGACCGCTATTCAGTGCGCCGCCGGTCAATCCAAACAGAGTGACGAAGCCGGGCGGCAGCGTGCCGCCGCCGTTGAAGTAATTATTGAGCGTGGTGGCGACGTTCTGCTGATTGGACGGGATGCCGGTCGCCGAGATCGCGCCGAGCAGGGCCGTCAGGTCGAGGCTGACGCCGGTCGCCGTATAGGTCAGCACCGCGGTGACGTTGGCCGGCAGGTTCACGGTGTTCAAAGCGGCGAAGGTCGTGCCGCCCAACCCGGAGGCGGTCAGGATCGAGTAGCTCCTGGTGAGGTAGGTGCCGGCGGCGAAAGTCGCGGTCACGGTGGCGCCGGTGAGCGAGGCCGCCCCGGTCGCCGCCGTTTTGGTGGCGCTCGAGGGCGATACGAAAACATCGTAGGCCGAACCGGCATTGAACGTGACGCCGCCGGCGACATTGAGCGTCGTCGCCGCATCGCCGGGCGCGAGGGTGCCGCCATTATTGACGGTGACGGAGCG
>Ga0182745_1001101_pt1 | contig 26643 bp, 17 predicted proteins | sample eDN3rd30CKraftBY_FD_128523 | JGI IMG/M metagenome (GOLD analysis project Ga0182745, IMG submission 128523) | Enriched backyard soil microbial communities from Emeryville, California, USA - eDNA 3rd pass 30_C Kraft BY (version 2) (version 2) | ecosystem: Environmental > Terrestrial > Soil >... | reverse complement strand
TCTATGAATGATCAGGCGGATGTCTCGTGCCTAAAGCACTCGATATCACTTGGCTGGGGCCTTGTAAACGACCTCACCGTCGATGAGCGTCATCAGCACCTTGGTCTTTAGGAGTTCGAGCGGCTTGACCTGGAAGAGGTCGCGATCGACCACGGTGAGGTCCGCGCGAAGGCCGGGGCGGATCTGCCCCAAGCGTTCTTCATCGAATGAGGCAAAGGCCGAGCCCGTGGTAAAGGCTCGCAAGGTCTCCTCCAACGATAACCGTTGTTCGGGCAGCCACCCCTCGGCCGGCTGAGCGTTCTCATCTTGGCGGGTCACCGCCGCGTAGATCCCGTAAAACGGATTCACCACCTCAACGGGAAAATCACTACCAAAGGCAAGCGGGACCTTTCGGTCGAGAAACCAGCGCCAGGCGTAAGCCCCCTTGGTTCGCTCAGCTCCCAGGCGGGCCTCCGTCCATCTCATGTCGTCGATCGCGTGAGAAGGCTGCATCGAGGCGATCACACCGAGCCGGGCGAATCGCTCCACTTCCGTAGGCCTCACAACCTGGGCATGCTCCACCCGAAGCCGCGCGTCTTTCGCTTCGGACACGCGATTTAAAGCCTGTTCATATGCATCCAGAACCTGTTCATTCGCACGGTCGCCGATCGCGTGCGTGGCGATCTGCCAACCCGAGCGCAGGGCAGCCTCGGTCGCTCGCGTCAGTAGCTCCTGGTCAATCAGTTGAAGTCCCTTGTTCCCCGGGTCGTCCTGATATTCCTCGAAGAGCAAGGCTCCGCGCGAGCCCATGGCCCCGTCCATGAATAATTTGATTGAGCGAAACATGAACCGGTCGGACGACTTCGCAGGCTTCGGTGGCTCGGCCGCGAACGACTCCAGCCTGGAGTCTCCAACTGAGGCCATTCCATAGACCCGGAGCTTCAATGCCCCAGCTCGGTCGAGCTCGCGATACACTTCCGCCTTGAGCGGAGAGACCCCGGCGTCGTGAACGCCTGTAAGCCCCGCCTCGAGAACCAGCTTTTGGCCGGCCAGGATCTGGCGGGCGAGGTCGGCGCGGGTGGGAGCGGGGAGATGCCGCGAGACCAGGCCCATCGCCCCGTCAATGATCACGCCGGTCGGCTGGTCTTTTGCGTCGCGAAGGATCTGGCCATCAGCAGGGGCCTGGCTCTCGCGTGTCAACTTCGCCCGCCGCAAGGCCTCGGAGTTGGCCCAGCCGGCGTGGCCATCCACGCGAGTGAGCCAGACCGGGCGATTCGGCGCAACCTCATCCAGGACCTTGCTCGAGGGGAACTTTCCCCCGGGCCAAAGACTTTGGTCCCAGTTCTGGCCGGTGACCCATCCCTCCCCCGGATGATTGGCGATCCACTCCTTGACTTGCCGGGCTACTTCCTCTTGCGACTTCACCCCGCGCAAGTCGATCTCCTCGGTGCTCGCCCCCAGGTCGGTCAGGTGACCATGCGCGTCGATCAGGCCCGGCATCGCGAAGGCGTTCGCGTGCTCGATCACCCAGGTGTTCGGACCCTTCAGCGCCTCGATCTCCTTGCTCGATCCCACCGCGACGATCTCCCCGCCGCGCATCGCGACCGCCTCGGCCCAGGGGTGCCCCTCGTCCCCGGTCCAGATTCGGGAGACCTTCAAGATCTGGTCGGGGGGTCCATCCTGGTTGAGCCGAAGGGCCCGGCCCGACAACGTGTCGGTCCGCTCTCCCCTCTTGATCGCGGCAATTCCATTGACGAACAAGTAATCAACCCCAGGGGCGTACTGGGTGGGGTTGTCGAACGTGGCCGCGTCTCGGAAGGTGTTCGGGTCGAAGACGACGAGGTCGGCGATATAACCTCGGCGGACAAGCCCCCGATCCGGCAGTTGGAGAATCTCGGCGGGGAGGCCGGAGCAGGAGCGCACGGCCTGCTCAATCGAAAGGACATGGTCATCGAGCGCATACCGGAACTTGCGTGGGAACGTGCCGTAGGCTCGCGGGTGGATACTATCGGTCCCCGTCGGCACGTGGGTGGAGCCATCCGAGGCAGTCGCGACAAATTCTTCTTTCATCACCTGGCGAACGTCGTCCTCGTTCATGCCAAAGCTAATCGCCTGGGCTCCCCCGTGCCTCTGGATGTCGAGGATGACCTCCAGGGCGGTCGTCCCTTCGTCCTTCGCGATCGCGGCGAGATCGCGACCAACCCGGCTCGGCTTTGGCTTGTAGCGAGCGATTCGAATCGAAGACCCGCCATTGCGCGTGGCCAGGTTCGACTCGATCTCGCGGCGCAGCTTTGGACCGCTTTCGGAGTCATCAGCCAGGCGAGCAAAATCCTTGGCGCTCCCTTGCAGGGCCCAGTGAGGGACGACCATCGCGCCCAATGACGTGCTTGAGGCAACATAAGGGTACTGGTCGGCGGATACGGCCCGCCCTTCCTTCCTGGCCTCGCGGATCAGGTCGCAGGCTTTCGCGGTCAATCCCCAGCTTGCCTTGCCGGAGGCCTTCAGGTGAGAGATATGGATGGGGATTTTCGCCTGCTCGCCAATGGCGAGGGCTTCCTCGATCGAGTTGAGCAGCCCTGTCCCTTCATTCCGAATGTGGCTCGCGTACAGGCCACCGTGTCGAGCGACCACTTTCGAAAGCTCGACCAGTTCCGGAATCTTGCCATAGCGGCTCGGGACGTAGATGAGGCCGGTGGAGATCCCCCAGGCCCCCTCCTGCATGCGCGTCTCGACCATCGCCTTCATCTTGCCCAACTCGGCGTCGGTCGGCTCTCGGTCCGCCTTCCCCATGACCGAGGAACGCAAAGCACCGTGCGGGATCAGATGGATGACGTTGGTTCCGGCCCCGTTCTTATCGATCGAACCGAAGTAGGCACCGACGTCGAGGGCTCCGCCGCCGCAGTTCCCCGTCACGACGGTGGTCACCCCCTGGCGCAGGAAGTTGAGGTTCGAGCGGCGATCCGCCTCCACAATCCCTCCATCGGAGTGGGAATGGAGATCGATGAATCCAGGCGCGATGATCTTCCCACCAACGTCGATGACCTCGGCCTCCGGTGCGTCGATCTGGCCGATGGCGACGATCCGATCTCCTTTCAACGCAACGTCAGCCTTTTGGCCAGGTGCCCCTGTACCATCGATCAACGTTCCCCCCTTGAGCAGGAGATCGGCATCGACCTTGATCGAGGGCGTGGGGCCATCACCGTGCGCGGGCGAAACCAACAGGAGCCCGAAAACAATCGCTACGGACCAGGAGTGGGACACGTGCGGTGATCCTTTTATTAAAGGAAACGCGAATACGACACGGATTTCACCAAAAGCCCTGAGGACCGCGGGCTCAGCCAGACGGCTGAGCCGGAGTCTTCGACCCCTTCATGCGCAATCGCAACCGTTGGCCGAGGCTAAGGCAGGCGGGCAGTAAGATCAAGTTCCCAAGCGTGCTCCCCGCCGTGGCGATCCCCACCATCATGCCGAAGTTCGCGAACGGCGCGAACTCGCTGAACCAGAGCGCCCCGAATCCGACGGCCACCGCCAGACTGGAGAGAAGCACGCCTGGACCCGCCACCGAGTAACTCTCGAACAGACTCTGTTCAAACGAGGATGTGGCCCGCTTCTGGCGAAACTGGAGCAGACAGTGGAATGTGTCATCGACAGAAAGCCCGAGCGCGACGCTCGCCACCAACGCGGTGGCCATGTCGAGCTTAATCCCGAGCCACCCCATCAATCCGAGCACGAACCCAACGGCCAGCAGAGTCGGCATCATCGCCAGGGCCGCCAGGACCGGGCCGCGAAGCGCGATGGTCAGCATGAGCAGGATGCCAAGCACCGACCAGAAGAACGTATCCCACTGCGTGACGATGATCGACTCGGTCGTTTTGGTCATGAGGTACGACAGGCCGGTCAGACTGACGTCGGGACCAAACCGTTCCCTGGCCTGTGCGATCGCGGCGTTGAAGAGCGCGGCCTTCGCGGGCGCGGGCTGCTGCTCGAACAGGCGGATGAGCAATCGGGACTCGCCCGCCTTGGCGTTGTAGAAACCTCTCAGGAAATCCGCCTGGGGTGATTCGTTGATCAGTTCCAGTTTGGTCGAGACGCTCCGCGCGATCGCGTCATTTTCCAACTCGGCGAGTCGTTCGTCCGGGTCCAGCACCGTGGCGAGCGAGACTACCGTCGCCTGGTCGGCGCGGGGGTCCGCTCCGAAGTCGCTGATCGCCTGCTCCAAGGACCTGAGCTTGGTTAGGACCGACCCCTCAATGTCCTTGGGAACGGGCACGACGATCTCGACGACCCCGATTCCCCCCAGTCGCTGTTCCACGAGGTGATAGTCGGTGACGACTCGGGTTTTGGGACGGAAGAGATTGATATAGTTCGATTCGTATTGAAGCTGCGTCATCCCCGCCACCAGGGGCAGGACACAGGCGAAGACCCCCGTCACGATCCAGCCGGGGTGGTGGTACACCCACTGGTTCACCCGACTCATGAACGAAGCGATCCGAGAGGACGATCCATAGCGGACCGAGAGCTCAAGCGGAAAAGGGGGAAGCATCGCGATCGGGCAGAGGACCATCACGAGGAGCGACGCCACGAGCGTGCAGGTTCCCAGGATCGCCCCAAACTGCTGGATGGGGACCACGTCGCTGATAAACAAGGCCCCGTACCCGATGGCTCCCGTCACCGCGCACCAGAAGATCGGCAGCCAGACATCGGCCAAGGCGGTTTCGGCACTCGCCCAGGGGTCACTCTCCCGGCGCCTTTCATCGCGAAAATGGATCGCCAGGTGGCTCGCCGCGGGCATCGTCAACACGATGATCTGCGCAACGAGGGGACCACCGGAGAGGGCCAACTTCAGGTTGAAGTAGGCCAGGCTCGATTCCGTGGCCAGCCAGACGAACCAGCCCGAGAGCAAGGGGACCATCGCCCACCAAAGACTCCGAGTGGCCGAGAGCGTGACAATCCCGATCAGGATCATCCCGACGACCGAGAGCCGGCGCCCGTCGAGCTCGATACTGCTGAACCCATCGGCCAGCAGGACGGGAGGACCGACCACGGCCACGTGCTTCAAGGAGTGGCTCCGCGCGAAGCGGTCGGCGGCGGCCCTGAGAGACGAGATGGTCGTGGTTACGTTGTGTTCGTCGGTCTTCTTCAAACGCGCGATCACGGCGGTGGTCGTCCCGCTGGGGTCGATCAACGTCCCTCGAAACAGCGGATGGTTCGTGAGTCGCTCACGCAACTGGGCCAGGGCAGGCGCATCGGCGGAACGAACCGCCCCAGAGACGGACATCGGGTTCGCTCCGGGCTCAAGGCTGCGCAGGCTCCGCTTCGCCTGGTTGATCAGGGCGTTCCGCGCGAACCGAGGCAGTTTTTCGACCTTGAGCAAGATCTCGTCGATCATCCAGAGCTGCGGCATCGCGTCGAGCGACTCGACACGCAAAACCCCCTCGATCTTCGACGGTGCGACGGAGGCGGCCAGCTCGGCGACCCGATCCATCCCCTGGGGGGTGAGGAGCTCGGGGTCGTCGTAGACGAGGAACACGAAATTGTCGTCGCCAAAGGTCTCGGACGCCTTGCGGTAGGCAAGGATCGCTGGGTCTTCCTCGGCGAAGAAGGAGTTGATCGACTGTTCGTAGCTCACCCGCTGACCAAAGACGATGAAGAGTCCCAGGAGCGTGGCAATCAACACGAACGATACGTAGCGTGCCTTCAGCAACAGGCGAATCACGGCGGGCCTTGTTCCTCAATGACGGTCGGACGCGGAAGCCCCACCATGTTGGGCGGGAGCTCGTTGAGCAAAGCTCCGTCCGTGAAGCGGCGCCCCAGGTGAGAATCCTGGTGCGCCAAACTGGACCTGGGCGGGATTCCCATTAAGGAGAGCTCGACCCATTGGTTGGGCCAGACCCACCCCCGCCCGGGCTTCCACCGGGTGGAAAGGCTCGTTAGCCTCCCCGCGTCCTGGAAAAGAGCGCATTGTAGTCAATGGCCTGGAGCAGAGTGTAAACGCTATACATTGCCACCGTCGAGATGGCAAAGAACGCGATCCAGGTCAGGATATCGCTCAGGAACGAGGGGGCTACCCGGCGATCGGCGTCTCGTTGCTTCAAATAAAGCGTGGATCCCGCGATCAACGGGAGCATCAGACTCTGGGCCATTCCGCCAATCTTGATCAGCGCCTGAGGTTCGCGAAACGCGAAGTAGAGCCCGAGCGCAACCAAGGGATAGAGCACGCAGAAGACCTTGACGGTCCGCTCCCGAGCGCGCGGATCGCTCTGAGGCCAGATTCCGGAGAGATTGAGAAAATCGGCTGTGAGCCGGCTGTTTCCCGCGGTCGCGACGTAGAGCGTCTTGAACAGGACCGCCCAGGCACCAAGCAAAAAGCCGATGCGCGTCCCGTTGCGCAGGCCGGCGAGCGCCGTCCCTTCCAGGGGTTGGAGATACATCCGGGAGAGCGTGGGGACCATGTCGGGCCCCTTCGGATCGAGCCCCTGAGGATTGAGCACCGCCGCCCCCAGCAGGTAAAACGCCACGGTCGCAACGGTGAAGACCACCATGCTGAACCAGGCGTCGAGCTGCATCACACGCGTCCATCCTTGGGCCCGTTCCGCCCAGGCCGGGTCGGCCGACCGAGGACCCGCCGATCGAGCGTACCCCTTCTCGATGCACCAGTAGGGATAGGCGAACAGCTCCGAAGCCCCCACCCCCGTGATTCCAAATGCCGAGAACGCCAGGGCGAGCGCGGCGGTCGGTACCGTGAAGTTGAGACCTTGCTTCAGATCCGCGACCTCGATCCGGTACTCGGTCCACTGCAAGATCACCACGCTGAGGACCGTGAACAGGGTTACCGCCGCGACCAGAACGGTCGTAATGCGTTCCAGGCGTTTATAGCCCCCGGAAAGCAGCAGTATGATAGCCGCCAGGGTGGTCAAGCCGGCCCAGACGTACTCCTGCCGGGTGGAAAGGAACGCGCTCCAGCCCGGATCAACCCGGCCGGCGAACTCGGTCACGGCGCGCGAGGCCTGGGGAAAGGCCATGTGAATCGCCTGGCCGACCGCCCCTTCCATCGCGGCGATCTGAGCCTGAGTGGCGAGCATCATGAAGAGCCAGAACCAGCAGAGCCAGGAGGCGCCCAGCCTGGGCCCCGGGAGTGTGTCGAACGCCGCCAGCGTTGTCCGGCCATGGGTAATGGCGTAGCGTCCCAGCTCGATCTGCACAAAAACCTTGATCACGCAACTCAGCAAGATCAGCCAGAGGAGGCTGAAGCCCGCCTCGGCCCCCAATCCCGTCGTGTTGATCAACTCGCCGGTCCCCACGATGGAGGCGGCGAGAATCAGGCCGGGCCCGATCTCTCCAAGCGAGCGCCAGAGGCCGCGAGGAGGATCCTTGATCGCGTCGGGAGTTAGGGCGTAGGGGTCGAGCCGAGAGGTGTCGTTCATGCGAGGCGCCGATAGCGACAAGGAATCGGTCGGAAGCACGAGGGGCCGGACCGGCCCGACGCCATCCTACGAAGCCGGTCGCTTCGATTCCAACCCGGCGCCCGTCTCGACGGGAGAATTGTGCCCGATCATCGGTCCGAGCTCGCCGCTCCCGACTGGATCGAGAGGTGAGGGGCGGGGGGCACATTCACGTTAAGCGAAGCCTGGTCACTCACCACGTCACCCAGGAAGGTCAGGAGTCGATCGCGAAAGTGGGGGAGAGACATCGACTCGGCCCGGCTTCGGGCCAGCTCGGCCTGGAACGGAGCTCCATCCTCCTCCCACCGCTGGATGGCGTCGGCCAGGCCTTCGGCGGTGGGCTCGTCATAAGTACGGCCAATCGCGTTGTCCACCGTTTCCGGCACCCCACCTCGACCCAACGCGATTACCGGTGCTCCGCAAGCGAGCGCTTCGATCGGAACGATCCCAAAGTCTTCCTCGCCGGGGAAGAGCAGGGCACGGCATCGCCGATAGTGGTCGCGAATCACCTCGTCGGATTGCCAGCCGAGGAACTGAACGGACGCGCCCGCGCCCATCTCCAGCCGAGCGCGTTCCGGACCTTCCCCGATCACGATCAGATTGCGCCCGAGTCGGCTACATGCCTCGACCGCCTGCTCCACCCGTTTGTAAGGAACCAGGGCCGAGACACAGAGGTAGAAGTCCTCTCGAGGGCGATCGCCCGGCGTATAGAAGTCGGTATCCACGGGGGGGCGAATGATCTGGCTCTCACGCCGATACGATGATCGGATCCGCCCTCGAATCGTCTCTGAGATCGCGATGAAGTGGGTTACCCCCGACGAGGAGGCGCGATCCCACTTCCGAAGCCGATTCAGCAAGGTGCTCGCGAGTGCGCGACGGATCGGCCGGTCCGACCAGCTCGCCAGGTAAGAGTCACGCCCTTGCCAGGCATAGCGCATGGGAGTGAAGCAATAGCAGACGTGAGGAACTCCCTCTGGGACTCGGATCGACTTGGCGACGCAGTGGCTCAGGCTCACGACCAGGTCCACCTCGCCCACGTTCCACGTCCGCGCAGCGAGCGGCATGACCGGCAACAACTTACGGTAGTGCCGCGCGATGCCTGGAACCGAGTGAAGGGGAGAGGTCCGAATCGTCATGCGCTCAATGGGCGGGCTCAACGCTCCTCGACGGTGGAAGAGCGTGTGCAACGTGGCGTTGGGGAAGGCCTTGCAGAGCACTTCCAGGCACTTTTCACCGCCTCGCATCCCAGTGAGCCAGTCGTGGACGAGCGCAACGCGCAGGCCATCGAGTCCGGGAGACGAAGGTCGCGCTATTCGCGCCGAGGTGCTGCGAGCGCTGGCATCCATGCCGGCCCCCTTCCAAATTGAGTCGATCGCCTCATCCTTGAGTCGTCAGGCGCGAACCGTACCCCAGATCGCCAAATTCGGCAAGGCGGGGTTGAGAGCTAAGGAGGTGCTGAGTGGGGAACACGCACGCGGGATCATCTTGCGAAACCACGGCAGAAGCCAGGCCCATGAAGAGAAGAGAGAGAAGCCAGCGCAAGCACGATCGGCCGGTCCAGTCTTCTTTTCGCCAGAGGTACCCCTGTCTCTATCGAACCAATGGACTGCTCACAGACTCCAGAACGTGCTTCACTCAGTCAATTCGAACACCTTCCCTCGGCCTCCGCTCCCCATTCATGCATTGCGAAGAGGACCGGCTTGAGCGTTTCCCCTTCGGGGGAAAGCATATACTCCACCTGCAAGGGAACTTGCTGAACCACGTTGCGGTTGATGATGCCATCCGCTTCCAACTCACGCAGTTGCCTAGTTAGTGTGCGAGGCGATACCCCCTTCAACGAACGCGTCAACTCACCGAATCGGCGCGAACCGTCCAGGAGATGATGAATGATCAGAACCTTCCAACGGCCTCCGATCACACGTAAGGTCGTCTCGACGGGGCAGCGTACGGCCTTGTTCATTTGTCGAGTGCTCCAAGCCTGAGAATTCCGTGAGGTATTCAGGTGAATCGCGGTTACAAATTCGCCCATACTTGACCACCCCGCATGAATGAGTAGAAGGAAATGGTCGGGCTGGATTCAAGCCCGAAAGCAACCCTTTGCAGCACTGGAGAAGACCATGGCCGATGCGAACAAGTGGATGATCGACCCCGCGGATGCCGTCATGTTGTTGATCGACCACCAGAGCGGACTCTTCCAGCTTGTCAGGGATATCGATCAACCGACACTCCGCAACCATGTGATCGCCCTCGCGAAGGTAGCCCGATTGACCAAGGTCCCCACCTTCACCACCGCCTCGGTTCCGGATGGACCCAACGGACCACTCATTCCTGAGATTCACGAGCACAACCCGGAGGCGGTTTACATTCCAAGAACGGGGCAGATCAACGCATGGGATAATCCCAAGTGGGTCGAGGCGATCGAGAAGACCGGGCGAAAGACGCTGCTGATCGCCGGCACGCTCACGAGCGTCTGCATGGCGTTCCCCACCTTGAGCGCCCTGGTGGCCGGCTACAAGGTCTTCTGCATTATTGATGCGTCGGGAAACTGGTCCAAGATGGCGACGGATATCACCACCGCCCGAATCACCCAGGCCGGAGCCGTCCCGATTGATACGTTCGCGGTCCTTGGCGAGCTCATGAGTACCTGGAACCGTCCCGATGCCATGGACTTCGCGGCGGTCATGACCGAGAACGTCGTGCCCGCCTTCCGGGCCTTGATGGAAAGTTATGACAAGGCTCAAAATGTGCAGAAGGTGGGTTACGAGACCAACCTGAACCTGCTCAGAACCGACGAGGCGAAGAAGTAACCTACGCGAGGCCAAAAATGGCGTTAAGCGTATTTGATCTGTTCAAGATCGGCATCGGGCCCTCCAGTTCCCACACGGTGGGCCCGATGTGGGCGGCATTTCGATTCGTGACCGACCTCCAAGTCCAGGGGTTGCTCCCAGGAGTGAAACGCGTTCGTGCCGACCTCCACGGCTCACTCGCTCTAACCGGGCGCGGGCACGCCACCGACCGAGCCATCTTGCTCGGTCTCTCCGGCGAACGCCCCGACAGGGTCGATCCGACCACGATCGAACCGCTCGTGGAAAAAATCCGAGCGGAGTCTGGGCTCAGCCTCGCGGGCTCCGCCAAGGTTCGATTTCTCGAGGCGGAGGACCTGGTGTTCCACATGGATGAGTCGTTACCACGCCATCCAAACGGAATGCGACTCACCGCGTTCGACTCGAACGAACAAGAGCTCGCTCAGGAAACCTATTACTCGGTCGGCGGCGGGTTCGTGGTCAGCGAACGCGAGGCGAACGAAGGGGCGACGGGTGGAAATGAACCGGCCGCCCCCGTTCCTCATGAGTTCCACTCAGCGGAGGCGTTGCTCGCGATCGGACGGCAAACGGGACTCTCCATCGCCGAGATCGTTCGCCGAAACGAATCGGCGTGGCGTCCTGATCACGAAACCAACGCGGGGCTCGACCGAATCTGGGCCGTGATGGATCAGTGCATCGAGCGAGGATGCCAGGGAGAGGGGCTTTTACCGGGCGGGTTGCAAGTGCGCCGAAGAGCAGGGCGACTTTATCGCGAACTTCAGTTGACGGGGTCCTCGGCCGACCCATTCGTCGCGCTCGACTGGGTCAGCCTGTTCGCCCTGGCGGTGAACGAGGAGAACGCGGCGGGGGGACAGGTCGTCACGGCCCCCACCAACGGGGCCTCGGGCGTCATTCCCGCCGTGATTGCCTACTATCGGCGCTTCATGGGAGGGACCGAACAAGGGATTCGCGACTTCCTGCTGACCGCGGGCGCGATCGGCTCGCTCTATAAAAGGAACGCTTCGCTCTCGGCGGCCGAGATGGGCTGCCAGGGGGAGGTGGGCGTGGCCTGTTCGATGGCCGCCGCGGGACTCGCCGCCGTCATGGGTGGTTCGAACGAGCAGATCGAAAATGCCGCCGAGATCGGCATGGAGCATAACCTCGGCCTGACCTGCGACCCAATTGGTGGGCTGGTCCAGGTCCCCTGTATCGAACGGAACACGATGGGGGCGACCAAGGCCATCAACGCCGCCCGCCTGGCCGTGCTCCATGGCGACGGAACGCATCGGGTGCCTCTCGACCGAGTGATCGAAACCATGCGGCAGACCGGCCTGGACATGAAGGAGAAGTACAAGGAAACCTCGCTCGGCGGGCTCGCCGTCAATGTTGTCAATTGCTGAAAACATGATCGATTCAAGCTATTGCATGTTTATTTTTCAGTCCTGTTCGAATGGACTGGAAGACATACTCGAGGGGAATGGAATCCGCGTGGCATATTCGCCCGTGCAAACAGTCCCCGAGCGATCGACGCATTGCAAATCCTCTTCCTTCATTCAGGGAAAGTGATTCGACGAGATGAAAAAGCTTCTTCAGGTGATCCAGGACGCGGATACCCATTGGGTTGGGAATGGGTTCCCGGTGCGGACCCTTTTCTCCTACCAATCGCTCAGCCAACATATCAGCCCGTTCTTAATGCTGGATTATGCGGGGCCGGCGGAGTTTTCCCCCTCGAACGAAGCTCGAGGCGTGGGGGAACATCCACACCGTGGGTTCGAAACGGTGACCATCGTTTACCAGGGGGAGCTTGAGCATCGCGACTCGGCGGGAAACCACGGGAAGATTGGTCCTGGCGACGTGCAATGGATGACCGCGGCTTCCGGCGTGGTCCACGAGGAGTGGCACGAGCAAGCGTTCACGAGGAGAGGGGGAACGCTGGAGATGATCCAACTCTGGGTGAATCTCCCCGCCCAGTACAAAATGTCCCCGCCTCGCTATCAAGAGGTTCTCAATCGCCAGATTCCGGTCGTGGACCTCGACGGGAAAGGCTCGGCACGGGTGATTGCTGGCGTATTCCTCGGCGCCGAGGGCCCCGCCAAAACCTTTACACCCATCTCGCTCATCGACCTGCGTCTCGAACGGGACGCTCGCCTTGAGATCAACCTTCCCGAAGGTTTCACCACCCTCGTCCTCGTTCTGAAGGGAACGGCGTTGTTGAATGACGAAGGAACCATTGGCGAGGCCGAGCTTGCCGTCTTTGACCGTCAAGGAGACCGTTTTCTGATTGAAGCCAAGGAAGCGACCATGCTACTGATTCTTGGCGGCACTCCGATTGACGAGCCCGTGGTCGGCCGAGGCCCATTCGTCATGAACACCCAGGAAGAGATTCATCAAGCCATGCAAGACTACCGAAGTGGACGCATGGGCCACATCCAACCTCAATCGTAATCAATCATTAACATCCATCACACATTCAGCCTAAATTCGCGCTTTTTTTAAATGAAAGCATAACTGATAAAAACAAAATCAACGAAGAGAGAACCCCCACCTCTCTAGGAACGAGTGAAGAAGAGGGGGCGTCGCCGCGCGGAGCGTGCCGATGGGGTCGAGTCGGGACGCTCGGCGGGGATGCCGTCCCTGATGAGGTCCTCGACGGCGACGATTCGTGTAATATGGGGTTTCCCCGCGACGAGCCTTTGCGACCTAATTGAGAAACCCTCCCGATGCCACGCAAATCCAAACGCCCCAAACCTCTTGGGAGGAAGGTGAAACGTGTTCGGCCTTCCGCGCGACGGGGTTGGCCCCACGAGGCGCCTGCCGTGACTCGAGCGCGGTTCGCGGCGGCTGAAGATGCGCTGAAGATCCTGTCAGGACCACCCTCCGCGCTCAGCACCATGACATTGGCGCGTCGGACCACCGAACTCACCGATCGGTCGATCAAGCAGGTGCACGCGGCTTGTCATGACGGACACCGAGTCGCGTGCCGGAGCGGTTGTACTTACTGCTGCATGGTTCCGGTCGCGGCCTCCGCTCCGGAGGTCCTGGCCATCGCCTCATTTGTTCGCGATCGGTTCGACGAAGCGAAGCGAGAGGCGCTCGACCGTCGCATTGAAGCCAATATCTCAGCGACCGACGGCATGAATATGAGCCAGAGAGACCGGGTCAGGCTGGATTGTCCCTTCCTCGAGGCGGGCGAATGTTCGGTCTACGAGGTCAGGCCAATCGCCTGCCGGGGCTACTCATCGTACAGTGTCGAGGATTGCAGAGAAGACTTCGAGTATCCAGGGACCGGCGTGGAAGGGCATGCCAATGGCCTCCGTGAACTTGTCTTTGGAGCGATCCGTGAGGGACTGGCCATTGCATGCAAGTCCGCCTCGGTCGAATACCGCCTTCTCGAATTGGTCAGAGCCTACAAGATCGCCTCCGAGGACTCGACGCTAGCGGAGACCTGGCGAGACCGTCCCGAAGCCTTTGAATCCGCGACGGGCGCAAGTGTTTTTCCGGGTCCGTGGTCGGACGAACTCGACCACGAGTTCGAGGACGTGTACCGAGAAACCACCAAAGATCTCGAACAAGGAAAGTGATCGCGGTAAGCGGACATTGGCATCACGATGGTCAGGCCAACCACCAATCCGATTTCAATTAAACATTTTTTTGATTTTGCATAGATTTAATGAAAATCCATCCGCCAAACCATATCGACAGACAATATTTTTTAATAATCCAACATGTGCAACATTCTAATATTCACTAATTTTCTCACAGCTAATGCTATAAGTACAGGCGGCTTGCGATTCTTCGATAAAAGCTGCACATAATAACTTGCCATCCTGCTCTTTGGCCACACCGATGGCATTGCTTGGCTGGTCGTTAACCCTACCTAGTGATCAACTCGCATTGATCCGCGGGGAGATTCAAGGCAAAACTTCGCCTGCTCTGGAAGCATGAGTATCTTGCCTGATCCTCGTCTTTACCAATTGCGGGCGGGACGCCCGCGCTCCCAGGGAAGAGAAACATTGATCTCGCGGAGTCCGCGGGTCGATCCGGAAGTTCCACTAGGGCCGTCCGCTGTCGGTGTTCGGCACGTCGACGCATGCATTGGATACCGCCCAACTTCGATATTCGGGGGTCGCGTTCTTCATGTCTTCGTACAGCCAGGCCATGCGGTCGACGAACCACAACTTGCCGAGAAAGACGAGGGCCATTCCGAGCATCGTGGGCCAGGGGGCGAGCTCGACCAGCCCCCAAATGAGCAGAACACTTCCTAGAAGTGTTAAGGCGAGGAGGAGGTGAGGTACCAACCAGTGGTGCCTTGGAATCGGCACTCGGTCACGGTTCAGCCAGATCCGCTCGCCCATGACTCCTTTTGAAGCCCAATTGTTGGTAGCGTCGGGAACGGGAAACAGGCGAGGGTTCACCCAGGTCCAGAACGCGAGAACGATGACGGGACCGAGGGCCCACACGCCAAGCCAGACCCGGCTCCAAACGGCGAGAACCCACAACGGTAAAGTTGCGACTCGGGTCCAAACGCTCCAGGGATTGGCGTGACGCCGCCAGGTTGCGTCGTTCATCGCGAATGCTTTTGCGATGCCTCTCTCTAGAATCATGGCGCCAACTCCCGTGTCATTCGCCCGTGACCAGTTCTTCAATTCCTTCTGCTTCGACCGGCCTGACGGCCTGTTCGATCGGCGGAAAGAGGATCCTTAAAAGAGGAGGCGCGAGGAACGTCGTAACGAGGACCATCAGAGTGACAGCGCCAAAGAGCTTCGCATCGAACACACCGCTCGAAAGCCCCATCTGGGCGAAGATGAGCCCCACCTCACCACGCGGAATCATTCCCACACCGATGACGTTCTTCTTACCCTTGAACCAAGGAATGGCGTAACCCGCCGCGAATTTACCGATCACCGCCGCCGCGATGAGAAGACCTCCGACGAGAAGTGTCGTTCGGTTGCCAGGGATGCTCGGGTTGAACACATGGATGTCAACCGCCGCGCCAACTGAAACGAAAAAGATCGGCACGAAAAAGTTCCCAAGCTCCGTCATGCCGTGCTCAATTTCGCGGGCTTTGGGTGTCTTTGCGAGTAGGACCCCGGCAACGAATGCCCCGATGATGACCGCCGAACCTGCTTTGTCGGCAAGCCAGGCGAGCCCCAAGGCGAACATGACCGCCAAGATGGTGGGTGTAGCCGGGAGCTTGACCCGGCTCGCAACCCGCAAGACAAACGGGAGGATAAGACTCCCCGCTAGAAGTGTTCCGATGAGAAAGCCGAACGCGGCGCCCGTGATGCGAGCGACTCCCCATGGGGTCACATGCTCGCCTTGCGCGAGGCCCGACACAACGGTCAAGATGATGAGCCCGATGATGTCGTCGATAACGGCCGCGCCGAGAATGATCTGACTCTCGGGCTCCTTCATCCTGCCCAGGTCCGAAAGCACTCGAGCGGTGATGCCAACACTCGTGGCCGTGAGCGACGCTCCGGCGACGATGGCGATGAGTCCCCCGAATCCGAGGAAGTGGCAAACCGCATAGCCCAGGACAAAGGGGAGCACTACCCCAACCGCCGCCACCGCGGCCGAGCTACCCCCGACTTTCATGAGCTTGCCGAGGTCAGTCTCCAGGCCGATGGCGAACAGCAAGATAATGACGCCCAACTCGGCAAAAAGATGGATCACCTCGGAATCCGAGTGGACGACGCCGAGCACTGAGCCGCCGAGAACGATACCGGCCACGAGCTCACCGAGCACGGTCGGTTGCCCGATCGCCTTGGCAATCGCCCCGAAAAGCTTCGCCGTGGCGAGAGTAAGGACAAGCATGCTGAGAAATTGAGGAACGCTTAAATGTTCCATTGATGACCCATAAGTGGTTCACGACGTGAGAAGGCTCAACGCCTTCCGCGCCGAATGAAGACGTGGCAATGCGAGGCGCGAAGGGCACCTTGCTCAATTGAAACAAATTGGGGAGTACGTAATCGGAAAGTGTAACGTAAAGAAATGAGGGGGTTGGACTACCAACCGCCACCGTTGGTGATGAAGAGCTTGAGGTAGAGCTCGTTCTCAGAGGGAGGAGGGGTGAACTTGAACAGCATTACTCACCAAATACCGAAGGAGGAGTCACACAAACGATTCTAACGAAAAGTGCTGGAGGCGGCCACGGTTTTCGACCTGCTCAACATCATTCATCCATCGACTCACAGGATCCAAGGTTCATTCAGCCGAGCGGATCACCTTCGTCCCCCACTCCATTGAGCTTGAGCCGGGGAAGTCTTCCCCCTTGGAAACTGCGGACTGCTGTCATGAACGAGACCCGGTGGAGTGCTTACCGATTCCACTGGGAGCCGGCTTTTTCTGGGCCTGGGAGAGTTTCCGAACGGGAACGGCTTCGTTTGAGAGATAAAGCGATACAGATGAATCCGCCGAATCGGACGACCGCCACGGAAAACGGTGAAGTCGCCGAGGGTCTCCGCGGACTTGAACCATTGAGCGAAATAATCAACCTCGGCTGAACAGTCGTTGACGCCGACATAAATGCCATCTCGTCCCACCCATTCCTCTGGCGAGCTCCAATAAGCGAATCCTTGCGCATGTCGCGCGTTGTAGCAGAGAATCGGCTTAGAATCTCTCGTCGCGAAGGAAAGTTGACCACTGTAATACCAACGACTGGTAAAAAGAAACTCCTGGCGAGAGGGATCCAGAATGCCTCGACGTTTCAATTCCGTCGCGACCTGGTCCCACCCGTAAAAGTCGTGAGTCGGATCGTGCGGGATTGGAATTACGCCTGACCGAGCCTGAATGAGGACGAGAGAGACGAGTGCGGCCGTGATGACAGCACCCAGCCTTAGACGTCCTCGCAGCCCTGAAGTCTCGTCCCTGAGTTTTTCAGCCCAAGTCATCCCAAGGAAAGGGAAAAGGGGTAAGAAGGCCACGAGTGACCAATGCGGAAGGACAGGTCGAGTGCATGACACCAACGAGAATAGAAGGAGCGGGGGCACGGCCTGGCAGAGAAGGAACCGCGCGGAGGCGTTGGCGTTCCCGAACAGACGGTGGCGCTGTCGTCCGAGAACCGCGACGAGGGCAAACCAAATCCAGGGCGAGAGGTAAAGGATCTGTCCACCAATCGCTAGAAAAAAAGCGTCGGGACGTAGTCGCGTGCCACCCAGGGCTCGGCCACCTTGAAATGCGAAGGAAACCCACCCATGACGCCAGTTCCACCAAAGAACCGGTGAAAAAAGGAGGACTCCAATGGCAAACGCAAGATAAGGCCCTCGGTTCCACAAACAATTTCTATGCCTTGGACAGAGTACGAAATAAAGTAGAACGCCCATTGGGACAAACACAGCGAGATACTTGCTAAGCATCGCCGCGCCCCACGCAAGCCCTACCCATGCCCAGGCGGTTGGCTCGTTTGGTTGCTCGAACGCCAAGACGAGCGCGTTCATGGTCAAGAGCCAGAAGAACAAAAAGGGCCCATCTGGCAGTGCGAATGAGCCAGCGGCCACGGAGTAATAAGGGGTAATATTCAGCGCGAAGGCAGCGAGTAAGCCTGCCTGTTCCCCATACAGTCGTGTCGTAAGGCGTGCCATCAGCCAGGTGGAACCGGCAAACAGCGCGATAAAACCAAGCCGAAGCGAGATGGGATAAACCCAGCCGCCAGTGCACATCAATCCCAACGCTTCAATCACCGCCAACATGGGCGGATGGTCGACATAGCTCCAATCCGTGCGAAAGGGGAAAAGGTAATGATACGCTTCATCATTCCCAAGACCGAGACTGGTCGACCAGACCAGACGGAGCAAGGTCGATAGCCCGATCAATCCCAAAAGCTTGCGAGACGAACTCAATGACACCTCCTCGTCAATGCGAACAAGTCCATTCATCACGACGTGATATCTTTTTTCATAAATCAAAATCACAAACATTCACGCAAGCAATCATGCCGGATTGACCTGACATGCCGCGTGCGAGTCCATGGCGTTCTCGACCCAAGCGTGGAGGGCGACATGGTCATCGGCGCAAGCCCGATGCATGGAGCGGACATGGAGGCGATTAGGGGATTCGCCCCCTGTTGCTCCAATGGTCGAAATGATCCGCTCAGATCGAGCGAAGCGCGTGCGTGAGTTTTGAGGAAGGGGAAGTCAGATCAGCAATCGACAGAGGCTAAGAAATCGCGATCGTTCATCTCCTGGCCTACCATTGACGCAAGCCATTCGAGTTGAATTCGCGATAGGCTGAAGTGATTCGATCGCGTTTTCAAGAACGATGCCCCAAAATGCGGATCCAGACTCACGAAGAAGCTCTCTCGCCGCGGTATCGGTATCATCTTCCGTTTCGTCGGGCTCCTCGACCTCGTCATCGAGATCGCGAAGCTGATTAGCCGAAACATGTGCATTTGATCGATTTACAACGAGAGGGGGAACGCCCGCCGCGTATTCACCTGGGCCAACCAAAGTCCAACAGGAATCCACGGACGCTACCACGCGTACACTAGACGGACCAACTAACACCAGAAAAGCTATCAGCAAAAAACCATTTCGCATCATTATATATTTAGGGTTTGCAAAATGATCGAAGTTATTTGGTAAGAAGTAAGCCATGACGCCGATCTTCCCTGAACCAATCAGGCCTACCATCGTCCCCAACATACAGCAGTTCGTCCCTCGAGCACTAGGCCAATCCCACGGCACGTCACGTCCACCTTTCTATCCTCGCGATCACGCACCGAACGATTCAATCATTCGTGCTACAATCCAATTTATTCCATAGATAAATATTGCCAACCTCATTTACAAATAATAGAAATTTGAATATAAGTTAAATACATGCACGTTCTTGATTTACGACAAAGCCTTTTCCAAGTGCGGGCAGAACCCCTTCACGCGAGAACTGGCCATGATCAACTGATAAACTCTTCTCGATCAACAAGGTGCCCCACGGTGACGTTCCTTCGTATTTGGAGGGTTCGGCGAGACCTTCCATTTAACCATGGCGCGGCGAACAAGCGAACTTGAGCCATCGTCTCAAATCCTCGAAGCCAGCCCATGGGGCATTGTCGACGCCAAGCGTATAATAGAGCTCCCGAGCGTGAGAATCACCCCCCGAGACTCACCGACAACCGACTGATTCACCTTGAAGAACGGAAGGGGACGAGGCACGGATGGGAAATCGGACGCCCAGACAGGATTCCAAGCTCGAGTCGATCACACGTCAGCTCCGAGAGCATTTTGGATTTCGGCAGTTCCGACCTGGGCAGGCCGAGATCGTGTTGGCCGCGATGGACGGGCATGACCTGATCGTGATCATGCCGACCGGGTCGGGCAAGAGCCTTTGCTTCCAACTCCCCGCGCTTTCGCTCGAAGGGACGGCCATCGTGGTCAGCCCCCTGATCGCGCTGATGAAAGACCAGACCGATGACCTGACGGAGCAGGGGATCAAGGCGGTCGCCATCAACAGCACGCTGAAAGAGAAGGAAGAGCGAGCAGCGATTGAAGGGATGATCGCGGGACGATATGAGCTGGTTTATACCACTCCGGAACGACTGGCCGACCCCGAATTCCGCGCGGCGCTCAGGCAGACGAAGATTGACCTGTTCGTGATCGATGAAGCGCATTGCGTGAGCCAGTGGGGGCATGACTTCCGCCCTGAATTCCTTGGTCTCGGCGACCTGATTGACGAGCTCGATCGACCGCGCGTCCTAGCCTTGACGGCGACGGCGACCCCTGACGATATCGAGGAAATCCGCCGCCAGCTTCACATCCCCGACGCCGAGGTGGTTCACACGGGGTTCCATCGCCCCAACCTCTTTCTCGAAGTGGCATCCGTCGAAGGGGAAGCCGCCAAACGGGCCTGGCTCTTGGACCGGCTCTCCGATGCCGAAGGGGTCGGCATCATCTACACGGCGACGGTGAAGGGAGTTGAGGAACTGACCGAGTACCTTCAGGCCCAAGGGATCGACGCAGCGGCGTACCATGGCCGCCTCCGAACCGCGCTCCGGACGGAAAACCAGGAGCGGTTCATGCGCGGTGACCTGAAAGTCCTGGTCGCCACCAACGCGTTTGGGATGGGGATCGATAAGCCCGACATTCGCTACGTGATCCACCACCACCTTCCCGCAACGCTCGAAGCCTATTACCAGGAAGCGGGCCGGGCGGGTCGGGATGGCGCCCTCGCGCGTTGTAGCTTGCTGCACGACCCATCGGATCAACATCTCCATCGCTTCTTTCAGGCGGGCCGATACCCTGACGACTCCGACCTGACTAACGTCCACCATGCCTTGAAACGCCTTGCCGACGAACCAGACGGCCCCTCGTACGAACGGATCGAGGCGATATCGCCCGTGCGGAAAACGCGCCTGAAGCAGGTGCTCAATCACTTTCGGAAGTGGGGAGTCGTTCGAAAGGATAAAGAAGGACGTTACCAGTTGCTCCACCAGGCAACGACCTCCGACGACCTGATTCGCATGGCGAACGACTTCAAGGAGCGGGATGAGGCGGACCGGCTCCGGCAAGAGCAGATGGTGCGGTATGCCGAGCTCAGAAGTTGCCGGTGGGAGTTCCTGGTGAACTACCTTGGGTACGATGACGTGCAAGGGACCGCCTGCGGCCATTGCGACCGTTGCCGGACCCTGCCGTGCGAAGTGGCGAACCACGCCTCCGCCTGATAAACTGAGTCTGCAACCAGCGGCCTCCGCTTTCGCCCTCCGACCCAAGGACAGGCCTCAACCGATGTCTGCTGCCCGAACCCCTGCGCTCCCCGCCTCGTTCTTGAAGGAACTGCGATCGATCGTGGGCGACGAGAACGTGCTCTACCAGCACGACGAGCTCGTCGTGTACGAGTGCGACGGTTACGTCATCGAGAAGAATGTTCCCGACGCCGTCGTCTTCCCCAGGTCGACCGACGACGTGGTCCAGTTGGTCAAGGCCTGTAACCAGGCCAACGTTCCCTTCGTCCCTCGAGGGGCGGGGACGAGCCTGGCCGGCGGAACCTTGGCGGTCGGCGGTGGAGTCATGATCTGCCTGACCCGTATGAAGCGGATTCTGGAGATCAACACACGAGACCGGTACGCCGTCGTGGAGCCAGGAGTCGTGAACGTTTGGCTCACCCGGGCCCTCGCTGGCACCGGCTTCCACTACGCCCCTGATCCCTCGAGTCAGACCGCCTGCACGATCGGCGGAAACGTGGCGACCAATTCCGGTGGTCCTCATACGTTGAAGTACGGAGTGACGGTCAACCATGTCCTCGGGGTCGAACTTGTCCTCCCCGACGGAACCGTCGTGCAGACCGGAGGAGTGACCGAGGATAACCCCGGATATGACCTGACCGGCCTGGTGGTTGGGAATGAAGGGACGTTCGGCATTACCACCAAGGTGACCGTCGCCCTGACCCGTGACCCGGAGGCGGGCCGAACCTTGCTTGGCGTGTTCGACAGCGTCGACGCGGCCACGGAGACCGTGAGTGGGATCATTTCAGCCGGCATCGTCCCCGCCGCCCTCGAGATGCTCGACACGCTCATGATCCAGGCGGTCGAGGCGGCCTTTCAGTTCGGCTTTCCCACCGACGCCGGCGCGATTCTGATCATCGAGGTGGATGGCCTCGACGCGGGACTGGACGCCGAGGCCCACGCAATCGCCGAGATCGTTCGAACCAATGGCGGCTCGGTCCCCAAGTCAATCACCTGGAGGACCCGTAAGGAACCGGAGTACGTCTCCATCTGGAAGAGCCGCAAGTCGGCCTTCGGCGCAATTGGACGGCTCAGTCCCACGTTCTGCACTCAGGACGGCGTGGTCCCCCGCACCAAGCTCCCTGAAATCCTCCGCTTCATCACACGCGTGGGCGAACGGCACGGCATCCGAATCGCCAACGTCTTCCACGCGGGGGACGGCAATATCCATCCGATTCTCCTCTTCGACGAACGAGACCCGGACCAGGTCCGCCGCGTCCTCGAAGCGAGCCACGAGATCCTTGACGAATGCATTCGGCTAGGAGGAAGCGTGACCGGCGAACATGGGATCGGGGTCGAGAAGATGGAGTTCATGCCAAGCTTGTTCACTCCTGAAGATCTCGCCACGATGGTCGCGTTGCGCAACACCTTCAACCCAGAAGGGCGCTGTAGTCCCGATAAGCTCTTACCGGGTGGGGCCGCTTGCATTGAACGTAAGAGTCCCGGCCGTCGAGCCTCGGCGTAGTTAACTCGACCCGAGGAACCGAGTGTTCGCTCAATCCCCAGCGGTTCCTCCTGTTGAGATCCGCCTTCGATCTGGTAAATTGAACTGCTCCCTTGGGTTCGGGAGCCCTTGGCCAGTGCGGGGATGTCCCAACTCCTGATTTCCAATACGTCAAGGTGACCCAGGATCGGTTGGGGCCACGTCCGATACCCATTGATTGGGTGTGGACTCTCCGCCGAAGTTCGGGACCCCTCCCTATTGATTAGGAACGAGCGCCGTGGCCAAGCGCCCCCGATACTCGCGATGGCGACGACTCCCTCCGGTCTACCGTTCCGGACAGTACAAGCTTCCCGACCCGGACCCCGAACCCAGGCGGATCTCGCTCTACATCAAGGACGAGTTGCTCGAGGCCGCGGAGCGTCAGGCGGAGCTCTCGGGCTTCGACACGGTCCAAAGATACTGCGAAAACTTGCTGGTTCAAGCCATCCAGACACAGCAGGTCCACCAGAATGTGGCGGACCTCGAGGCGAAGCGAGGTGAGTTGGAGGGACTGAACGCCATCGCGAACGACCCCGACTACCTCGTTGAGTGGAGCGCCCATGGACGCGAGCTTCCCAACGGCGAAGCACGCCCCGCCAAGGATTCGTCCGAGTCGCCGGCTTACGAACACTCCGTCGACCTTTCAGCCGGGCGAGGCCTGGAAACAACGGAGTCGGTGGCGCGGCCCCTCAGCCCATCGGCCCTGGTTATCCTGCGGCAAGCTGGACACGACCCTTCGTCGGACAAGGCTGATGGATTTCTCCAGGCCCTGCGCCGGGGCGAAACGATCTCGATGGACGACGTTTCTGAGCTCGCCCTCGCCCTACGGTCCCTTGAGGAAGAGCTCAAACCCGCGTGCGTACTCGACCGCGGGCTCGTGTTCGCCTTGCACCGGCTCGCCTTCGAAGGACAGATTCTCCACACCGACGCCTGGCCCGGCGTGTTCGACAACTGGACGATCGACACGTTGCGCGCGGTCCAGGAATCGGTCGAACGGATTCTCTCGGGGCAGGACATCCGATACTCAAACCCTTGACTCCCGAATGACCGGAGCCCGCGACTTGAATTGGCCCGACTCTCCTCATGGTGGCCGGCTCGGCGACGATCGTTTCGCCCTGTCGACGGAGCATCCCGCGACTTTGGACGCGTTGCGTGAGATCGTGACGGAACGTGGCACGCGTGGCGAAGCCCTCTATCCGCAAGGGGGAGGAACCGCGCTGGACTACGGCGGAACCCCGCGCACTCCGGGGATCGCGATCGATCTCAGAGAACTCAACGAGGTGATCGACTACCCGGACGCGGATATGACGATCACCGTCGAGGCGGGGATTACGCTGGGTAAACTGCGCTCGGTCCTGCTCGAGAAGCATCAACGCTTGCACGTGGACGCGCCTCATCCCGACGCGGCGACGCTGGGAGGGATCTACGCGACCAACACCACCGGGTCTCGCCGTTTTGGTCTGGGTCGTCCGCGCGATCAGATCATCGGGGTGAGCTTCGTAACGGCCGACGGCCTCCTCGTGAAGGGGGGAGGGCGGGTCGTGAAAAACGTCGCGGGCTACGACTTCCCCAAGCTCCTGACCGGTTCGATGGGTACCTTGGGGATCATCACCCAGTTGACCTTGAAGGTGCGTCCCATTCCCGAAGCGACCTCGCTCGTCTGGATCCCGTTCTCGACCGTGGAGGGGGTGGCTCCCACGCTCGATCGGCTGAATACCTCGGCAACCCGCCCGGTCGCGATCGACCTGTTCAACCGGTCGGGAGCTCAACTCGTCGGCCAGGCGGAAGGGCTTCCCGCCGACCAATGGGTACTGGTACTCGGGTATGAAGGAAGCGCGGGGACGGTGGCCTGGCAAGCGGATCGACTGCTGCTGGAACTCGGGCGGACGAATATCGTTCTGCGCGAAGGGGCCGACTCCGAGATCCTCTGGTCCGCCTTGACCGAGTTTCAGGCGATCGAGAAAGGCCCCGTCACCGTCCTGGCCAACCTCAAGCCCTCCCTCTTGCCGGAATTCGTCCAAGGGATGGATCCCGAGCAATGGGCCATCCAGGCGCACGCGGGCAACGGAATCGTTCGGGCCCATTACCTGGGCGCCCCAGAGCTCGATACGGTAGCCGCCCAGGTGGACCTGCTCAGGAATCAGGCCGTGCAAGGGGGAGGCAACCTCCAACTCACCCGCTGCCCCGCGCCCTGGAAGGCTCGGCTCAAGGTCTGGGGCGAGCCCCGATCAGACTGGAACCTGGCCGAACGCATCAAGAAGACGCTCGACCCCAAAGGTCTGCTCAATCCAGGCCGGTTCGTCGCATCCATCTAATCATTCTCATGCGATCCCTTGTATCGAAGTCGAGGCATTTTTCATGGCGATGGTGACTTCCACCTCGGATTCCGGGAGCCGGCCGGAACGACCAGCCGACTCGTCGAGCGTGGACCTCGATTGGCTCAGCCAGAAGATCGACTACCGGCTCTATCAAGACTGCGTTCATTGCGGGCTCTGCACGGCGAGCTGCCCCACTTACGTGGAAACTGGGAATGAGAATGACGGCCCGCGTGGCCGAATTTACCTGATGCGCGCAGTGGCTGACGGGCGGCTGGGATTCAGTCCCGAAGTGCGCGAGCACCTTGACCTCTGTCTCGACTGCCGTGCCTGCGAATCAGCCTGCCCGTCCGGTGTGCAATACGGCAAAATCATCGAACCTTTCAAGATCGCCTTGTATCGCTCGGCCCCGTCAGGACAAAAGACGAGCTTGCTTCAACGCGTGATCCTGCATCACCTCTTCCCCTACGCGAACCGCGTCGGCCTGGCATTACGCCCCGCGCGTTGGCTTCAGAAGCTCGGTGCTCTCTCTTGGGCCGAACGAACCGGCCTGACGCGACTGCTCCCCCCCACGCTCAGGCGCATGCAGGCGATGCTTCCGGAGCTCGAGGCGAAGCGGACGCCCTTGCCCCCCATGCTCCCGGCCATCGGACCAAAACGGGCCCGCGTCGCCCTGTTCCTCGGTTGCGTCAGCGACGCGATGTATCCCGAGACCAACGCCGCCACCGCTCGCGTGCTCCAGAAGAACGGATGCGAGGTGATCATTCCCCCCAGCCAGTCTTGCTGCGGGGCGATCCACTATCATTCAGGGGCGGAGGCCCCCGCCTTCGAGATGGCCGCGCGTAACCTCTCCGCCTTCAACCTCGACGAGCTCGATGCGATCATCGTCAACGCCGCTGGCTGCGGCGCGATGCTGAAGGATTATCCCCACCTGCTCCCAAGGGCCGAGCACGATCGTGCAGTCCGCTTTACATCGAAAGTTCGAGACATCTCGGAATTCTTGATCGAACTAGGCCCCGTCGCGCCGGAAGGGAAACTTGAGATGAAGGTGGCGTACCATGACGCCTGCCACCTCTGCCACGCGCAACGCATCCGCACCCAGCCTCGGCAACTCCTGGAAATGATTCCTGGCGTGGAGTTGCTCCCTCTGGAGGAGAGCGAGATCTGCTGTGGAGCGGCCGGGACTTACAACCTGACTCAGCCCGAAATGTCGGAGCGGTTGGGGCGACGCAAGATGGATCGAATCGAAGAGACCGGGGCCGAGGTGGTGGCAACCGGTAACGTCGGGTGCATTCTCCAGATCGCTCGGAAAATCAAGGAGCGGGGGAGCGCGGTGAAAGTGGTCCATCCAATCGACCTGCTTGACCAGGCTTATCGGAACGATAGTCCTTGAAACGGTGAAAACGGCCTCTGATCGGCCGAACGCACCAAATTCCTCCTGGCCTCGTTCCCCCAATCCCGACATCTCACAACCCGCGATGGCCGCTCGCTTGGTTTCGATCCATCGATCAGAATCACCTCCCATTGGTCCTCACAAGGTCCACGAGACTTCATTGTTCATGCTACGCAATCACGTAAAAGCTTGCTAACTCAAACGTTTTTTTGTGTTAACAAAGGGAATTTGCGCCCCCCCCTTGATCACCTCGGTTCCAACTGTTAGCCCATTCGGCGCGATCCGGAACGGATGGCGGGCCACGTCGCCGGCAGGTTGAACCCTTGCCTCTCGAGCGACCAGGCGAGACCAAATCCCAACGCCCGGGGACGCGGCCTCGTCGCTCCATTCAACGCCGATTTCCGCAGCCCGAAATTCGATGACATTTTTCAGTAGTCAGGCGTACACGAATTCTAGCCGATGGTTGCCGAGCCAAGGAATCGTGGGGCGGTCTTTGTCGAGTTACGCTTCTCG
>Ga0182745_1001099_pt1 | contig 26667 bp, 17 predicted proteins | sample eDN3rd30CKraftBY_FD_128523 | JGI IMG/M metagenome (GOLD analysis project Ga0182745, IMG submission 128523) | Enriched backyard soil microbial communities from Emeryville, California, USA - eDNA 3rd pass 30_C Kraft BY (version 2) (version 2) | ecosystem: Environmental > Terrestrial > Soil >... | reverse complement strand
CGCGCGAGGAGCCGGTGCCGTATTCCTTGCCGGTGATCAGGACCTGCGGCGTGTGCTCCTTCTTGTAGCGCATCGCCACGTCGTAGATCGGCTCGGGCTGGTCGGTCGTATAGTGGTGCGTGAAGCCACCCTTGACGCCCGGGACCATCTCGTTCTTCAGGCGGATGTTGGCGAAGGTGCCGCGCATCATCACCTCATGATTGCCGCGGCGCGTGCCGTACTGGTTGAAGTCCTTGGCCTCGACGCCCTCTTCCATCAGGTACTTGCCGGCGGGGCTGTCCTTGCGGATCGAGCCGGCGGGCGAGATGTGGTCGGTGGTGATCGAGTCGCCGAACTGGCCGAGCGGACGGGCACCGCTGATGTTGGACAGGGCGGCCGGCGTCTTGCCCATGCCCTCGAAGTAGGGCGGATTGCGCACGTAGGTCGACTTGTCGTCCCAGGCGTAGGTCAGGCTGGGCTTGGTCTTGATGCCGCGCCAGAACCGGTCGCCCTCGAAGACGTCGGCGTAGCGCTTCTTGAAGGCCTTGGCCGTCACGAACTTGTCGACCGTCTTGGCGACTTCCATGTTCGAGGGCCAGAGGTCCTTCAGGTAGACCGGCTTGCCGCCCTTGCCGATGCCGATCGGATCCTTGGTGATGTCGATCTTCATCGAGCCGGCCAGCGCATAGATGACGACCAGCATGGGCGAGGCGAGGTAGTTGGCGCGGGTCAGCGGATTGACGCGGCCCTCGAAGTTGCGGTTGCCCGAGAGCACCGAGCTCACGACCAGGTCGCCGTCGCCGATCGCCTTGGTGACCGGATCGGGCAGCGGGCCGGAATTGCCGATGCAGCTCGTGCAGCCGTAACCGACCAGGTTGAAGCCGATCTTGTTCAGGTCCTTCTGCAGGCCCGAGGCTTCGAAGTATTCGGTCACGACCTGCGAGCCCGGCGCCAGCGAGGTCTTCACCCACGGCTTGACCTTGAGGCCGAGCTTCACGGCGTTGCGCGCGATCAGGCCGGCGCCCAGCATGACATAGGGATTGGAGGTGTTGGTGCAGGAGGTGATGGCCGCGATCACCACGTCGCCGTGGCCGAGGTCATAATTCGTGCCTTCGCAGGGGATGCGCTTGCCGTCGTCCTTGCGGTCGAACTCCTTCTCCATGTTCGCGATGAACTGGTGGGCGGCTTCCGCGAGCGGCACGCGGTCCTGCGGGCGCTTCGGTCCGGCGAGGCTCGGCACCACGTCGCCGAGGTCGAGCGAGAGCGTGTCGGTGAAGACCGGCTCCGGCGACTTCTTCGAGCGCCACAGGCCCTGCTTCTTGGCATAGGCCTCGGTGAGCTTGGCGGCCGGGCCGCGGTTGGTCGTCTTGAGGAAGCCCAGGGTGATGTCGTCGACCGGGAAGAAGCCGCAGGTCGCGCCGTACTCGGGCGCCATGTTGGCGATCGTCGCGCGGTTGGCCAGCGGCATCTCGTCGAGGCCCTCGCCATAGAACTCGACGAACTTGTTCACCACGCCCTTCTTGCGCAGCATCTGGGTGACGGTGAGCACCAGGTCGGTCGCGGTGGCGCCCTCGGGCAGCTTGCCGGTTAGCTTGAAGCCGATCACGTCGGGGATCACCATCGGCTGCGGCTGGCCGAGCATGGCGGCCTCTGCCTCGATACCGCCGACGCCCCAGCCCAGCACGGCCAGGCCGTTCACCATCGTGGTGTGCGAATCGGTGCCGACCAGCGTGTCGGGATAGGCAATCGTCTCCTTGCCTTCCTTCTTGGTCCAGACGACGCGGGCGAGATATTCGAGGTTGACCTGGTGGCAGATGCCGGTGCCCGGCGGGACGACGCGGAAATTGTCGAACGCCATCGCGCCCCAGCGCAGGAACTGGTAGCGCTCGAGGTTACGTTCGTATTCGAGCTTCACGTTGGCGCCGAAGGCGCTCGAGTTGCCGAAATTGTCGACGATCACCGAATGGTCGATCACGAGGTCGACCGGGACCAGCGGGTTGATCTTCTTGGGGTCGCCGCCCAGCTTGCCCATGGCGTCGCGCATGGCGGCGAGGTCGACCACGGCGGGGACGCCGGTGAAGTCCTGCATCAGCACGCGGGCGGGGCGGAAGTTGATCTCCTTGGTGGAGCGGCCGCCATTCTTGATCCAGTCCGCGAAGGCCGCGATGTCGGTCTTCTTGACGGTCGTGCCGTCCTCGTTGCGCAGCAGGTTTTCCATCAGCACGCGGAGCGAGAAGGGCAGGCGGGACAGGTCGCCGACCTCCTTCTCGACCGCCTTCAGGCTGAAATAGGTATAGCTGCGGCTACCGACCTTCAGTGTCTTTCGAGCCTTGAAGCTATTGGGATGGGCGGCGGCCATATCTACACTCCTGGAAGGTCGGTTCTCTGCGGATGTGGCGCAAAATAGGGGCATGCACCTCCTCAGGCAATCGGCGGATGCGGCTTTGTGGCCGTTGTGTCAGATTGGACCCATGCGGCGTCAAATAGGTCACGTATTTGGGGTTCTTGCAGCGTTTCTGACCCTGACGGGCGAGGCGGTGGCGCAGCGCAATGCGGCCGAGTCCTGGGACCCCAGCGCACGCGGCTTTTCGTCCGGCGGCTCACCGGCCCCTTCGCTCCCCGGTGCGAAGGGCGGAAATGGCGGGGCCACCCTCGAATCGCTGAACAAAATCCTCTCGGCGTCGCAGCTCTCGGCCTTCGACCGGTCGATCTATCTCAGCATTCGCGCCTTCCAGTTTGCCCGTCTCGGGCGCGAGGCCGACAGCCAGAAGGACATCGCCGAAATGGGCCGGGTCCTGCCCGGCGACTGGCAGGTCGTGCTTTCCAGCACGATGCCGGGCCTGGCGGGCGGCGGCGACCGGGCGGCGGCGCTGCGCACCCTGGACAGCGCACTGCAGCGCAAGCCCGGCGACCCGTCCCTGACGATGGCTCAGGCCCAGGTCTACATGCAGATCGCCGACTTCCAGCGGGCGCTGGGCCTGCTCGATGCGGCCCTGGCCGGTGCCCAGACGCCGGGCGAGCGGCGGTCGGCGCTCTTCTACCGCGGCCTTGCCAATTTCAACCTGGGCAACTACGCGCAGTCCGCTGACGATTTCGACGCGACCCTGGCGGGCCGACCCAGTTTCAAGACGAAACAGGCGCCGATGCTCTGGCGCTATGCCGCCCAGGTCCGGGCCCGGCGCGATGGGCGCGCTGCCCTGGTCCGTGACGTGGGCGCGGAGAGCCTGAACGAATGGCCGGGTCCCATCATGCGGTTCCTGATGGGCAAGAGCTCGGCCGGCGAACTCGAGGTTGCCGCTGAATCCGACGATGGGGCCAAACGCGCAAACGGCAAATGCCCGGCGGCGTTCTTCATCGGCATGGACGCGGTGCGGCGCGGCGACAAGCAGCGCGCGCGCGAACAGTTCCAGCTTGCCCAGGCCCGCTGCCCGACCGTTTCGGAGTTCAACTGGGCGGCGTCGAGCGAGCTGAAACGGCTCTGATCAGCCGGCCAGCGCCAGCGGCGCCACGAAGCGCGTGATCTCGGACAGGACATAGACCGGCTGCTGCAGGTGCGGGCTGTGGCCGCAGTCCGGCACCAGCCGCGTTTCGCAATAGCCCCCGACCTTGCCGGCGATGATTCCGAGCTGCAGCTCGGTGCCGTATTCGTCGTCCTCGCCCTGGATCGCCTGCACCGGCACGACGACGCCCGGCAGCCTGCCCTTGGCGTCCATCGGTTCGAAGCCGGGCGAGACCCAGGCGTCCGCCCACAGCCGGAAGGCGCCTTCGACATCGGCATGATACTTGGCGAGCCGCGGGCGCAGGTCGCCGGTGGCGAAGGCTTCCCGCGCCCGCGCGATCGCCTCGACGCAGATCGGTTCATTGATCGCGTGGGCGGCCAGGGTGACCACCGCCCGCAGCGGCTCGGGATCGGTCGCGGCATAGTTCAGGGCAATTGTGCCGCCGTCGCTGTGGCCCACCAGCACACAATCCTCGATGCCGAGCGCGGCCAGCAGGCGCGGCAGGACGAGATCGGCCTCGATCTCCATGTAGCGGACGCCCGGATCACTTGGCCACGAACTCGACCGGCCATAGCCGGTGCGGTCGTAGACGATGCCGGCACAACGGGTGGCATCACACAGTTTCTGGGGGAAGTCGCGCCACATCTCGATGCAGCCCAGGCCCTCGTGCAGGAAGACGAGCACCGTGCGGTCGAGCCCGTCGTCGCGCGCCGGGGTGAGGCGGCGCACCCGAAGCCGCCGGTCGCCGAGGTCGATGAATTCGTCTGTCGAGGACATCGACCTCTTTTCGGGGGCGCCCGGCTTGCGGTCAAGACGGTGTCAGGCTGTCACCAGACCGGCTCGCGGCAAGGGCGCTTTGAAGCGGCGCCGCGAGAAGACGGCGATCATGGCCGGCAGCACGGTAAGGAAGAGGAAGGGTGCCAGCAGGGTGCCGCCGACCACGACGATGGCGAGCGGGCGCTGGACCTGGCTGCCGATCGCGGTGGAGAAAGCGGCCGGTAGCAGGCCGACGGCCGCGGCGACGCAGGTCATCAGCACCGGGCGCATCTGTTGTTCGCAGGTTTGGCGCAGCGCCTGTTCGCGGTCGACGCCCGCGGCGATCAGGCGGTTGAAGCAGCTGACCAGCATGATGCCGTTCATGGCCGCGATGCCGAACAGGGCGACGAAGCCGATGGCCGCGGAGATACTGAAGGACATGTCGGCGGTCCAGAGGGCCAGGATACCGCCCGACAGAGCGAGCGGCATGGCGGCACCGGCGAGGAGCGTGTCGGTCAGCGAGCCGAAGCTGACATAGAGCAGCAGCAGGATCAGGCCGATGGCGATCGGCACGGCGATGGCGAGGCGCGCTATGGCGCTCTCGAAGTTGACGAAGTCGCCCGCCCACTCGAGCCGGTAGCCGCTCGGCAGCTTCACCTGTTCGTTCACCTTCTGCTGGGCTTCCAGCACGGCGCCGCCCAGGTCGCGTCCGCGCACGCTGAACTTCACCGGTATGTAGCGCTCCTGCTGCTCGCGGTAGATGTAGAAGGCGCCAGTCGCCAGCTTGACCGTCGCCACTTCGCTCAACGGGACCTGCACGATGCTGCCGTTGGGACCGACGGTGCCGAGGGCGATGCGGCGGATCGCGTCCATGTCCTGGCGGTAGCGCGGCGCCAGACGCACCAGCAGCGGGAAATGACGGTCGCTGCCCTCCTCGTAGAGATCGCCTGCCGCCTGTCCGCCGATCGCCGCCTGGATCGTGGCATTGATGTCGCCCGGCGACAGGCCATATCGTGCGGCCTTGGCGCGATCGATGTCGATACGGATGGTCGGCTGGCCGAGAAGCGGCGGGACCTGGATGTCGGTGATTCCGGGCACGCCCTCCAGGACGCCGCGGATGTCGACGGCGATCTTGCGCAAGGTGATGAGGTCGGGCCCGGAGATCTTGATCGCATTCTCCGCGTCGATGCCCGAGGCGGCTTCCTGCACATTGTCCTGGATGTATTGAGAGAAGGCGAAGGTGACGCCGGGGAAGGCCCGGCTCAGCGCGTCGCTCATCTCGCTGATCAGCGCAGGCTTCTCGAGGCCCTTGCGCCACTTGCTGGCGGGTTTCAGCGGGACGAAGAACTCGGCGTTGGAGAAGCCGTCGGGGTCTGTGCCGTCGTCGGGTCGGCCATGCTGCGAGATCACCGTTTCGACTTCGGGAAAGCTCTTCACGAGCTTGCGCATGCGGTTCACGTAGCCGTTGCCTTCGTCCAGCGAGACCGAAGGCGGCAGGGCGGCGCGCATCCAGATATTGCCTTCCTCGAGCTTGGGCAGGAACTCGAGGCCGACGGTGCTTGCTGCGACGCCGGCCGCCATCAGCACGCCCAGGCCGACGGCCAGCATGGCGTGACGCCAGGCGAGTGCGCGCGAATAGGCCCGGCGATAGAGCCGACGCAATCCGCGGACGAGAAAAGTCTCTGTCTCGGAGACCTTCTCCGGCAACAGCAGGGCGGCGAGTGCCGGCGACACGGTGAAGGTCGCGATCAGGCCGCCGGCCAGGGCATAGGCATAGGTCTGTGCCATCGGCCCGAAGATGCGCCCCTCGACCCCTGACAGGGTGAACAGCGGCAGGAAGCCCGCAATGATGATCGTAGCTGAGAAAAAGATCGCCCTGGTCACCTCGCCCGAGGCTTCGTAGATCGTGAACAGCTTGCCGGTGAGGCCCTCCGGCTCTTCCCGCGCCGACCGTGCCGGTCCGGCATGGCCGGCCTCCGCGAGATGGCGGAAGATGTTTTCGACCATGATGACGGTGGCGTCGACGATGATGCCGAAATCGATTGCGCCCATGGAGAGCAGGTTGGCCGACTCGCCGTTGATCACGATGATGGCGACGGCGAACAGGAGCGCGAAGGGGATCGTGGCGGAGACGATCAGGGCGCTGCGCAGGTCGCCGAGGAACAGCCACTGGATCAGGAAGATGAGGCAGACGCCCATCACCATGTTGTGCAGGACCGTGTGGGTGGTGACGTCGACCAGCACGCTGCGATCGTAGATTCGTTCGATGCGCACGCCGGGTGGCAGCAGGCTCGATCCGTTGATGCGTTCGACCTCGCGCTCGACGGCGCGCAGCGTCGGCATCGTCTCCGCGCCACGACGCATCAGGACGATGCCCTCGACGACATCGTCGTCGTCGTCGTGACCGGCGACGCCAAGCCGCGGCTCGTTGCCGACGGCGATGTCGGCGACATCCGAGACCAGGACGGGCGAACCGTCTCGCACCGTGAGCATGGTGTTGCGGATGTCCTCCATCGACCGGATCTGGCCGACCGCGCGCACGACCGCCGATTGCGGCCCGAGATTGACCGTGTTCGCGCCGACATTGATGTTGGCGCCGTTCAGGCCGTCGATCACCTGTTTCAGCGTGAGCCCGTGCGCCAGCAGCCGGTCGAGATTGACGGTGACGTCGAAGGTCTTGCTCTTGCCTCCCCAGGTCGTGACGTCGATTACGCCGGGCACGGCCTTGAGACGGCGCAGCAGGATCCAGTCCTGCATCGTCTTCAGTTCGGTGACGCTGAAGCCTTTCGGACCGACCACGCGATAGCGGAAGATCTCGCCGATCGGGCTGGTCGGCGAGATGATGGGCTGTGCGCCGTTGGGCAGCGGGCCGAGCTGGGCCAGCCGATTGGTCACGAGCTGGGCGGCCTCTCGGTAGGTCAGATCGTAGGTGAACTGGACCTTCACGTCGCTGAGGCCGGTCAGGGAGATCGAGCGGATGGACTTCACGTAGGGAAGTCCCGCCATCTGCACTTCCATCGGGATCGTGATGTAGCGCTCGATCTCCTCGGATGACTGGCCGGGATTTTGCGTCACGATGTCGACGAGGGGCGGCACCGGGTCGGGATAGGCCTCGATGTTGAGGCGCTTGTAGGCGAACAGGCCGCCAGCGATCATCAGGACGGCAAGGATCAGAACCAGAATGCGCTGACGGAGTGCAGCGCCGACGATCGTTTGCATCTACGGCCCTCGCGGCAGGCCGTGGGATGGCGGTGCCTTCGCGAGGAGCTAAGACACAAGTCGCGCAGACACACTAGCGTTGCGAGTACAACATCTATGCAACCTTCTGCAGGTCTGCACTTCGCGGTGCCGCCAGTCTCAGTTCACCGGAGATGCCCCGCACTTCCTCGTCGATGAAATGGTGCCAGCCTTCGAACGACATGCCGCTCCGCGCGGCCTCGACCAGGGTCTCTTCCGATATCAGCAGAGGAGAGTGATATTTCTTCGTCAGGCGTTCGATGCGCGAGCAGACGTTCACCGCGTGACCGACGACGGAATATTCGAGCCGCTGCTCGTTACCGATGGCGCCCATGACGACCTCGCCGTGGTGGATGCCCACGCCGACACGGACCGGCGACTCGCCGTGCATCGCGCGTTCGACGTTCCAGCCATCGATCGCCGCGAGCAGCCGGAGGCCGCATCGGATGGCGGCGGCTGCATCGTTGGGCGATGGACGCAGGGCGCCGAAGAGCGCCAGCACGCCGTCCCCGATGAACTTGTCGATGAGTCCGCCCTCGCCCTCGACGATGCGCGAGACCACGGTCCGGTATTCCTGGAGGAAGCCGAACAGGGCGTCGGGTTCCATGGTCTGCACCGATGCGGTGAAGTCGCGCATGTCGATGAACAGGATCGCCGCCTTCATCCGTCGACCCCGGGCCGCACGCAGTCCCTCTCGTGCCAGTCGGTCGACCAGCTCCGAGGGCAGGTAGCGTGAGAGGTTGAGATTCTGCAGCCGCTCGCGGTCGAGGCTTTGCCTCAGCCGGTCGGCGAGGAGCGCGCAGGCGAGGAACACCGCGACGGTGCCGAGGGCTTCGATGCCGTAATAGGTAAACCGGGTGCTGACGAAATCCGGTGGCGGATTTGCACCCACCATCCACGCGAAGGCGATCGATGCCGCGGCGATGCCGATCCACCGACCGGCAAACCACGACGCACCGAAGATGACCACGAGATAGAGCGCGGTGAGTCGCAGGTCGCCGGTGACGATGTCGGCATAGCCCACCGCGGCCGACATGACGAAGGCTGCCAACAGTATGGCTGCCTTGAATGCGGTGGCCGGCTGGCGGGGCTTCGTGGCCATGGCCGACATGGCACCCCGATCAGCCGTGTCAGCGCTGGGTGTTTGAGGAGATGGACCAGGGAGAGGCCGGAGGCTTGCAGCGCGACCGGCCATTCCCCGGGCCGGCGCCGTCGCGATTCCACCAGCCACCGCCCAGCGACTGGAAGAGTGCGGCGGTGTTGGTGAGACGCGCGGCCTGCGCCTGCACGCGGGTCAGGAGAGTCTGCTGATAGGTGAGCTCGGCGATCAGCACGACGACATAGGTCGTGTCGCCGAGTTCGAGACGCTTGCGCGCGATGGTGAGGGCCGTGGCCGCCGCCCGCTCCGCCTCGACCGCCGACTTCAGCGCCAGCGCGTCGTACTCGAGGGCGTTCAGCGTGTCGGCAACGTTGCGGAAGGCGGCCAGCACGATCGACTGGTACTGCGCGTCGGCCTGTTCGAGCGCCGCGACCGCCGATCGTTTCTTGGCGGCCAGTGCGCCGCCGTCGATCAGAGTCTGGATGGCGCTGGCGCCCGTGGTCGCGCCCGCGAGTCCGGGCATGAACAGCGTGCCGAGCGACAGGGCGCTGGTGTTGAGGCCGAACCCCAGCGTCACCTGCGGCAGCTGGTTGGCGATGGCGACGCCGACCTGGGCGCTGGCGGCATGCAGGTTGGCTTCGGCGGCCCGAATGTCGGGCCGCTGCTCGACCAGCTGCGAGGGCAGCGTGAGCGGCAGTTCGTACGGCAGCTTGAGATCGGTGAGCTCGAAGCGCTCGGCGACGGGATCGCTCGGCAGCCGGCCGGTCAGGGTGGCCAGCAGGTTGCGTTGCTGGGCGAGTGCCTTCTCGAGCGGTGGCAGGGTCGATTCGGCCTGTGCGAGGGCGGCCTGCTGCGTGGCGACGTCGGCGCCGGGGATGGCGCCGAGTCCCGACTGGCGCGTCAGGATGCCGAGCGTGTCGCGCTGGGTGGCGACGATGCGCCTGGTCGCCTCGACCTGGCCGCGCAGCGACGCCTCGACGATGGCGGCCGCGACGACGTTCGAGGCGAGCGAGAGATAGGTACCCTCGAGCTGGAAGCATTGAGCTTCCGCCAGTGCGTCGAGCGATTCGATCTGCCGGCGATTGCCGCCCCAGAGATCGAGGGCATAGGTGATCTGGAGACCGCCGACGAACAGGCCGTAGATCGGCTGCTGGTCGGCTGTGGCCGATTGCAGGCTGGCCGGTGTCTGGTTCTGGGTGGCGTTGAACGTACCCTGAATGGTCGGAAACAGGGTCGCGCGCTGGGCGCGCGCGTTCTGCTGGGCAACGCGCAGGCCGGCGACGGCCGCTTTAACGTCCGGATTGGCGCGCAGCGAGCGCTCGATCAGGCTGTTGAGCTGCGGCGACTGGAACACGCCCCACCATTGACCGGGAATATCCATGCTCTGAACGATCCGCTGCGCCTCGCCGCCCGGTATGCCGGCAGCGATCAGGTCGTTCTTCTGGTCTGGAAGATAGGTCGCCGTCTTCGGGCCTTCCGGCGAGGCGAAGTCCGGTCCAACCGAGCAACCAGCGAGGGCGCCGGCTGCGAGCAGCGGCAACGTGGCAAGGAGAGAGCGTCGCATCATGTCGCCTCCGCAACCGTATCGTGGGGATGAGACGCCGGGACCGCGGCTCGGCGGCGCGAGAACAGGCCGATCATGGCCGGCAGCACCGTGAGGAAGAGGAAGGGCGCCATCAGAGTGCCGCCGACCACGACGATGGCGAGCGGGCGCTGGACCTGGCTGCCGATCGCCGTCGAGAAGGCGGCGGGCAGCAGGCCGACGGCGGCTGCGACGCAGGTCATCAGCACCGGGCGCATCTGCAGGGAGCAGGTCTCGTAGAGCGCCATGCTGCGATCGCGACCGGCATCGATCAGCCGGTTGTAGCAGCTCAGCACCATGATGCCGTTCATGGCGGCGATGCCGAACAGCGCCACGAAGCCGATGGCGGCGGAGATGCTGAACGGCATGTCGGTGACCCAGAGGCCGAGGATGCCGCCGGTCAGCGCCATGGGAATGGCGCTCGCGGCCAGCAGCGTGTCGCGGAACGATCCGAAGCTCATGTAGAGCAGCAGCCCGATCAGGCCGATGGCGATCGGCACGGCCACGGCGAGCCGCTGCAGGGCATTCTTCAGATTGCCGAACTCGCCGACCCATTCGATGCGGTAGCCGCCCGGGATCTGCACCTTCTCCGCGACGCGCTGCTGCGCCTCGATGATGGTGCTGCCGAGGTCGCGGCCGCGAACGCTGAACTTGACCGGGACGTAGCGCTCCTGCTGCTCCCGGTAGATGTAGTAGGCGCCGGAGACCAGCTCGACCTTGGCGACTTCGCTCAACGGCACCTGCGTGATGGTGCCGTTCGCGCCCTGCACGCCGATCTGGATGCGGCTGATCGCGTCGAGGCTCTGGCGATAGCGGGAGGCGAGGCGGACGACCATCGGGAAGTGACGGTCGCTGCCGCTCTCGTAGACGTCGCCCGCGGCCTGGCCGCCGATCGCGGCCTGCACCGTGGCGTTGATGTCGCCCGGTGACAGGCCGTACCGCGCGGCCTTGGCGCGGTCGATGTCGATGCGGATGGTCGGCTGGCCGAGCGAGGCCGACACGGCGAGGTCGGTGATGCCGGGCACGGTGGCGAGCACCGCCTTGATCTCGTTGCCGAGCTTGGCCAGCGTTTCGAGGTCGTTGCCCGAGATCTTGACCGAGTTCTCGCCCTTCACGCCGGAGGCCGCTTCCTGGACGTTGTCCTGGATGTACTGCGAGAAGGTGAACTCGACACCGGGAAAGGTCTTCTCGAGCGCGCCGTTGATCTCGGCGATCAGGGCTTCCTTGTCGAGACCCTTTCGCCACTGGTCCACCGGCTTGAGCGGCACGAAGAACTCGGCGTTGAAGAAGCCGGTCGAATCGGTGCCGTCGTCGGGGCGGCCGTGCTGGGAGATGACGGTCTCGGCCTCCGGAAAGGTCTTGATGAGCCGGCGCATGCGGTTGGCATAGTCGTTGCCGGCCTCGAGTGAGATCGATGCGGGCATCACGGCGCGGATCCACATGTTGCCTTCCTCGAGCTTGGGCAGGAACTCGAGGCCGATCGTGCTGCCGGCGGCGCCCGCCAGGACCAGCGCGCCAAGTCCGGCTGCGAAGGTGGCCCGGCGGCTGGCCAGGGCGGCGTTGCGTAGCTTCTCGTAGGCGCGGCGCAGGGCACGCACGGCACGCGTTTCGGCATGCGCCATCTTGTCGGGCAGCAGCAGGGCGGAGAGCGCGGGCGACACGGTGAAGGTGGCGATCAGGCCGCCCAGCAGGGCGTAGGCATAGGTCCGCGCCATCGGTCCGAAGATGTGGCCCTCGACTCCCGACAGGGTGAACAGCGGCAGGAAGCCCGCGATGATGATGGTGGCGGAGAAGAAGATCGCCTGGGTGACTTCGGTCGAGGCGTTGAAGATCGTCGCCAGCTTGCCGGTGAGACCGTCCGGCGCGCGCCGCTGGGAGCCGGACTGGTGATCGCTTTCGGACAGATGCCGGAAGATGTTCTCGACCATGATGACGGTGGCATCGACGATGATGCCGAAGTCGATCGCGCCCATCGAGAGCAGGTTCGCCGATTCGCCGCTCAGCACCAGGACGACCACGGCAAACAGGAGCGCGAAGGGGATCGTGGCGGAAACGATCAGGGCGCTGCGCAGATCACCCAGGAACAGCCACTGGATGAGGAAGATGAGGCAGACGCCCACGACCATGTTGTGCAGGACGGTGTGGGTGGTGATGTTTACCAGCGAGCTGCGATCGTAGATGCGCTCGATGCGCACGCCGGGTGGCAGGATGTTGGCGTTGTTGATCCTGTCGACTTCCGCCAGCACGCCGTTGAGCGTCGGCATGGTCTCCGCGCCACGCCGCATCAACACGATTCCCTGCACGATGTCGTCGTCGTCGTTCTGGCCGGCGATGCCGAGCCGCGGCTGATTGCCGACGGTGACGTCGGCCACGTCGGAGACCAGGACGGGCGCCCCGTCGCGCACGGTCAGCATCGTGTTGCGGATGTCGTCCATCGACCGGATCTGGCCGACGCTGCGCACGATCGCCGACTGCGAGCCGATGTTCACGGTGTTGGCGCCGACATTGATGTTGGCGTTGTTCAGCCCGTCCAGCACCTGCTTCAGGGTGAGCCCGTAGGCCAGCAGGCGGTCGAGATTGACGGTGATGTCGTAGGTCTTGGTCTTGCCGCCCCAGCCGGTGACGTCGACGACGCCCGGCACCGCCTTCAGGCGGCGCTCCAGCACCCAGTCCTGCAGCGTCTTGAGGTCGGAGACGGAGTAACCCGGCGGGCCGACGATCCGGTAGCGGAAGACTTCGCCGATCGGGCTGGTCGGCGACAGGGTGGGCTGAGCGCCGTTCGGCAGCGGGCCGAGCTGCGACAGGCGGTTGATCACCATCTGCGAGGCCTGCTGGTACGTCAGGTCGTAGGTGAACTGTACCTTCACGTCGCTCAGGCCGAACAGCGAGACCGTGCGGATGGCCTGTACGTAGGGCAGGCCGGCCATCTGAATCTCGATCGGGATCGTGATGTACCGCTCGATCTCCTCGGAAGACTGGCCCGGGTTCTGCGTGATGATGTCGACCAGCGGCGGCACCGGATCGGGGTAGGCCTCGATGTTCAGCCGCGAGTAGGCGAACAATCCGGCGACGGACAACACCACGCTCAGGATGACGACGAGGATTCGCTGCTTGAGGGCGGCGGCGACGATGGATTGCATGGGCAGCCGATGGGTTGGAGGGACGCGCTTGAAGGGCGCGCCGGGCGGTCAGTCGCGCTTGGCCGCGCGATCGATGAAGAGTGTGCCGCTGGTCACCACGTTCTCGCCCAGGGCGAGGCCCTTTTTGACCTCGACCATGCCGTTCGAGGTCGCGCCAACCTCGATCGGGCGCGACGCGACGGACTTGTCCTTTGGATCGGCGACCCAGACACGGGCGTTGGCGCCCTCGTAGACGACGGCTTCCTGCGGAACGGCCGGGTTGGTCGTCGGTTCGCCCGTCACGATGCGGAAGCTGGCGAACATCTCCGGCATCAGTTCGCGATCGGCATTGGCGATCTCGGCGCGGACCGGCAGGCGCCGCGTGTTGGCATCGAGCGCGGGCGCGACGTAGGACAGCCGGGCGTTGAAGACGCGGTCGGGGTGGGCCAGCACGGAGACCTCGACCGGGGCGCCGACCTTCATCTTCGGCGCGTCGGATTCGCGGACGTTGGCGACCAGCCAGACCGTCGAGAGATCGCCGATGTTGAACACCGGGTCGGCGGCGCCGGCATTGATGTACTGTCCGAGGCCGATCTTGCGCTGGATCACGGTGCCGGCGATGGGCGCCGACACGATCGCTTCCGCGCCGATATGGTCGACCTTCTCCAGCGCATCGATCTCGGCATCGGTGCGGCCGAGGATCTGCAGGCGGTTGCGCACCGCGGCCAGTGCGATCTCGGAGGAGCGCAGGTCGCCCTGCGCCGAGACCAGGTCGGACTGCGCCTGTTCGAGGTCCTTCAGCGAACCGCCGCGGATCGCCAGCAATTCCTTCTGACGCTTCTCGAAATTCTGCGCGAGCGCGAGCTTGGAACGGGCCTTCTCGACGCCGGCGACGGCGCTCACGAGATCGTTCTGGCCCTGGACGAACTCGTTGGCCTCGATGGCGAAGAGAGGGTCGCCGCGCTGGACGCGCTCGCCCGGCTTGGCGATCAGGCGCGTCACCCGGCCGGAATAAGGCGAGAAGACGGGCGTCGTCGTGTCTTCGTTGATACCGATCTTGCCGTCGGTCGCGCGCTCGTCGCGGAAGGACGCGGCTTCGACCGGCGCGATGCGCAGGCTGGCCCACTGGGTCTCGCTGGGACGGAAGGCGCCGTCGTTCTCCACCGCCAGTGCCGGCCGAATGAGCGCGTTGGTCGGACCGGTATCGAGGGTCCAAACCGCTGCGAGGGCGAGGGTTACGATGCCAGCGCCGGCGAACCACAGGCGGTAGCGACGCGAGCGAGCTGTGGTGGAGGTTTTGGGCGCAGCGGTCATGGCGCGGAAGCTATTCGCTTCACATTACGTGCGCCTGACTTGCTGCCTGCCCGGCAGTTACAAAGCGCTTGCCGTGATAGGATGACGAAGTTTGCGACTACGTCGGGGAGGACGGACGTTCATGAGAGTCCTTGTCGTCGAGGACAACGCGGAACTCGTCGCCTTGCTGGCGAAAGGCCTGGCGCGCAGCGGATTCTCAGCGGATTCAGTGAGCAATGCTGGGGATGCGGAGCATTCCCTGGCGGCCATGCGCTACGCCGCGATCGTGCTCGACCTCGGTCTGCCGGACCAGGATGGGCTGTCGCTGCTGCGGGGAATCCGGGGACGCGGCGATTCGACGCCGGTTCTCGTGCTCACGGCCCGTGGCGGGGTGAGCGATCGGGTCAACGGGTTGCGCGCCGGGGCCGATGATTATCTCGTGAAGCCCTTCGCCATGGAAGAGCTGGTGGCGCGCCTGCAGGCGCTGCTGCGGCGGCCGGGCAATCTGCTGGGCCGCCAGCTCACTTTCGGCAATGTCTCGCTCGAGACCGAGGGACGTCAGGTCTTCATCGACGGCACGGTGCGGGTCTTTCCCGCGCGGGAGACGGCGATCCTTGAAATTCTTCTGCGACGCGGCGGCCATGTGGTCCCGAAGCGTCTGTTCGAGGACCAGCTGTTCGGCTTGTCGGGAGATGTCGGTTCGAATGCGGTCGAGGTCTATGTCCATCGTCTGCGGAAGATGCTGACCGACTGCGGCGCGACGGTGAAGATTCATACCGTGCGCGGCGTGGGTTATCTGCTGGCTGAGGAAAAGGCTGCCGTTTGACGCGCTTCCGATCGATCATCTCCCGTGTCGTCGCGCTGCATATCGTGGCGATCGGCGTCACGTCCATCCTGATGCCGCTTGCGCTGTACTGGCTGCTCTACGAAGCCGCGAACAGTCTCCATCGCGATGCGCTGCGGGCCCAGGCCTTGACGATCGCCAGCTTCCTGCATCCCATGCCCGATGGCGGCGACGTCACGCTCGATATCCCACCGGAGGCCCGGCCGATCTATTCGGGCGAGTACGCCCTGTATGCCTATGCGATTCTCGACGCGAAGGGGAATGTCCTGTTCACCTCGCGGCCGGATGATGCGCCGCTCTCGGCGCCGGACGATCCGCTGATCAACGATTCGTTCATGCGACGCCGGAGCAAGGGCACCCTGCTCATCGGGGTCAACGTGCCGCGCGCGATCGGCGATCATCTCTACTGGATCCAGGTCGGACAGGACCTGGCACACCGCGACGTGATCATCGATGACATCGTCGCCTCCTTCCTGCCGCGCGTCGCGTGGATCACCTTTCCCATCCTGCTGCTGCTTCTGCTGATCGACATCATGATCTTCCGTCGCGCGCTCGATCCGGTGCGCGAAGCGTCGAATACGGCGGCGGCGATCGGCCCGACCAGCACCGATGTCCGCCTGTCCGAGCAGTCGATGCCGAGGGAGATCGTTCCGCTCGTGCACGCGGTCAACCAGGCACTCGACCGGCTGGAGGCGGGGTTCCGTGCGCAGCGCGAGTTCACCGCCGACATGGCGCACGAATTGCGGACGCCGCTCGCCATCATGCGTGCGCGCATCGACACGATGGAAGATCAGCCGCTGCGACGGTCGCTGGAAGCCGACATCGTCAACATGACGCGCACCGTGAACCAGGTCCTCGACATCGCCGAACTCGAGGCATTCGTCGTGGACGGGGGCGCCCAGGCCGACCTCCAGGCCGTATGCGCCGATGCGGTCGCCTTCATGGCACCGCTTGCCGTCGACAGCGACAAGACGATCGCTCTGACCGGTGTCGAAGCGCCGGTATGGGTGCATGGCCATGCCGAGGCGCTGTTCCGCGCGGTTCGCAACCTGGTCGAGAATGCGATTCGCCACACGCCGGCCGGCGGGGCGATCGAAGTCGAGGTCGCAGCGGACGGAACGGTTCGCGTGCTCGACGAAGGGCCCGGCGTGCCGGTCGCCGAACGCCAGACGATTTTCAAGCGCTTCTGGCGGCGCGACCGCGCCCGGCCAGAAAGCCGCGGGCTGGGACTGGCCATCGTGACACGCGTCGCCGCGGCTCATGGCGGCACCATCTCCGTCGATGACCGGCCCGGCGGAGGCGCGGTCTTCACGCTTCGCCTGCAATCGTCCCGTCCGGCCTGAGGCACTGATCCAGGGGACCGCGGATCGCGAGAGCCCTATACTCCCGCCATGGCGGAAGCAGAGATCCGCAAGATCATCCACGTCGACATGGACGCTTTCTATGCGTCCGTGGAGCAGCGCGACGATCCCTCGCTGCGTGGCCAGCCGGTCGCGGTCGGGGGACGGCAGCGCGGCGTCGTGATGGCGGCGAGCTACGAGGCGCGGAAATTCGGCGTGCGCTCCGCCATGCCTTCGGTCACCGCCAAGCGCCTGTGTCCGGAGCTGCTGTTCGTGAAGCCGCGCTTCGAGGTCTACAAGGAGGTGTCGCGGCAGATCCGCGAGATCTTCCTCGACTATACGCCGCTGGTGGAGCCGCTCTCGCTCGACGAGGCGTATCTCGACGTGACGACCAACCTCAAGGGCATGCCCCTCGCCTCCGAGATCGCCCGCGAGATCCGCGCGCGCATTCTCGAACGCACGGGCCTCACCGCGTCGGCGGGCATCTCCTACAACAAGTTCCTGGCCAAACTCGCCTCCGATCATCGTAAACCCAACGGCCAGACGGTGATCCCGCCGGAGAAGGGTCCAGCCTTCGTGGAAGGGCTTCCAGTCGGCCGCTTCCACGGCGTGGGGCCGAAGACGGCGGAAAAGATGAACCGTCTGGGCATCCACAGCGGCGCCGACCTGAAGGCCCAGACGCTCGAGTTGCTGCAGCAGTATTTCGGCCGTTCCGGTACTTACTATCACGCCATCGCGCGCGGCCATGACGAGCGCCGCGTCGTGCCCAACCGGCCGCGCAAGTCGGTCGGCTCGGAGACGACCTTCATGGAGGATCTCGACCGGCCGGCGGCAGTGGAGGACGGCGTCGCCTCGGTGCTGGGCGATGTGTGGTCGTACTGCGAGCGTACCGGCATCGTCGGGCGCACGGTCACGGTGAAGATCAAGTATGCCGACTTCCGGATCGTGACGCGCAGCAGGACCCTCGAAGAGGGTGTCGACAGCCGCGACCTGCTGGAACGCACGGCGCGCGAACTGGTGCGCTCGATCTTTCCGCTCGAAAAGAAAGTGCGCCTGCTGGGCGTCTCGCTGCACAACCTCCACCTGCGCGAAGAGCGCAAGGCATCGCCCCAAATGACACTGGCTCTCTAGGAGACATGACCATGAAGATCTTCATGACCGGCGCGACCGGATATATCGGGGGCACGATCGCACGCCGCCTGCTCGACGATGGACACGCGATCCGCAGTCTCGTTCGCGATGCGGAGAAGGGTAAGAAACTCGCGGTCTTCGGTGTCGAGCCGGTCATTGGCGGCCTCGACGATGCCGCGATCCTCTCCGCCGAAGCCAGGCGCGCCGATGCCGTGGTCAACACCGCGAACAGCGATCATCGCGGTGCAATCGATGCGTTCCTGGAGGCGCTTGCTGGATCGAACAAGCCGTTCCTGCATACCAGCGGCTCCAGCATCGTGGCCGACGATGCCCATGGCGATGTCGCCTCGGAGAAGATCTACGACGAAGAGACGTCGTTCGTACCGGTGCCCGGCAAGCAGGCGCGGGTCGCCATCGACCGGATGATACGCGACGCGAGCAGCCGCGGCGTGCGCTCCATCGTCGTTTGCCCGACGATGATTTATGGCAACGGCTTGGGCCTTGCGCGAGACAGCGCACAGATTCCAGGCCTCGCGAAGCGGGCGCAAGCATCAGGCGTGGTGCGCCATGTCGGCAAGGGGCTGAACATCTGGTCGAACGTTCATGTCGAGGACGTGGCCGACCTCTATCGTCTCGCCCTCGGCAAGGCCCCGGCGGGTGCCTTCTACTTCGCCGAGAACGGCGAGGCCTCGTATCGTGAAATCTGCGTGGCGATCGCGCGCCGCCTGAAGTTGGGCGAGCCGCAGGCCTGGCCGTTCGAAGAAGCCGCCAGGGAACTCGGCGAGAACAGCGCGGCCTACACGTTCGGCTCCAACAGCCGCGTCCGCGCCCGGCGCGCCCGCAGCGAACTGGGCTGGCAGCCGAAGCACGGCTCGGCGACGAAATGGATCGAGGCGGAGCTGCCGCTTTAGACAGCGATCTCGTCGATCATCTTCTTGCGCAGCGCCGAGTCGGGATAGATGCCGAAGCCCGCCTTCAGATTGTCCGCCATGTGCTCGGGCTTGCCCGTGCCGGGGATCACGCAGGTCACGGCCGGGTTCGCCAGCGCGAACTTGAGCAGGAGCTGTGCCCAACTCGTGGCACCGATCTCGCCGGCCCAGTCCGGAAGCTTGCGCCTGAGGAGCTTGCGCAGGAGTCCGCCGCCGCCGAACGGCTGGTTCACGATAACCGCGATGCCGCGTTCGGCAGCGAGCGGCAGGAGCGTGCGCTCGACGGCGCGATCGTCGAGCGCGTAGTTGACCTGCACGAAGTCCCACTTCTCCGCCCGCATCACGCTTTCCAGCTCGTCGTGGGCGCTCTCGGTGTAGTGGGTGATGCCGAGATAGCGGATGCGGCCCTCCGCCTTCCAGGCGCGCAGGGTCGGCAGATGGGCGCGCCAGTCGACGAGATTGTGAATCTGCATCAGGTCGATGCGGTCGGTCTTGAGAAGCCGCATCGAGGTACGCATCTGCGCGATCCCGTTGTCGCGGCCGGTGGTCCAGACTTTCGTGGCGATGAAGGCCTTGGCGCGCGAATCGGCCGCGGACAGCAGGTCGCCGACGACGGCCTCGGCCGATCCGTACATCGGTGAGGTGTCGATCATCGATCCGCCGGCGTCGAACAGCAGGCGCAGCACCTCTGCCAGCGGCGCACGGCCCGCCGGCTGGGCGCCGACATCGAAGGTGCGCCATGTGCCGACGCCGACCACGGGCAGCATCTCGCCCGAAGACGGGATTTTGCGCTGGTGCATGCGTGCTCCTGGCTGGGCGGCGGTTTGTCCTGCAAGGACGCTGGCGCCGGCGAGGCCGAGCAGGGCTGAACGGGTCAGGCGCATGAACCTCTCCGCGACCTCTACTTTTTCAATGATCGATCAGGCCAATGGTATCTGAAAAACCCCACCGATTCGGCCTGGATCGACAGGGTGGCCATTGACCGTGACCTTCGGCTCGCTGGCAAGTCCCGAGACCGTGATCGTCGGGGCCAAGCCGTCCTGGCCGGGTTTGGGCGTATGATCGATTTCGACCTCGTGCGCCCACGGCCGGTACTCGAGCCGCATCAGGCCGACCTTTCCGTCGGCGCGGAAGGTGGCGCCGTCGCGTGTCGCAAGCGCGAAATCCTGTGGGTCGGGCAGCGGATTGTAGGCGACCACCGCACCGCTCGACCGATCGGCGATCAGGTACGCCTTGCGCCCGGCTTCGGTCGTCAGTACCGCGCCGGCTTTTTCCAACCGGCCGGTCGTGCCCTGCTGCGCCCAGAAACTGTCGCGATCGATTCCCGGCGGCAGGTAAGGCCAGGCGCCGTTCAGCCGACGATAGGGGATCGCCTTCTGCTGCGCGCCGCCTTCCAGCGGATAGTTGATCTCCGAAGGTTGGGCGAACTCCGTCGAGAAGCCCGCCTCCATGAGATCGCTCCCGCTGCGATAGCTGACATCCATGATGCGTCTGGAGGCGTTCCAGTCCGCCTTCAGCTCGGCGGCCGCGATATGGCGGCGGAAGGCATCGAAGCTGCCATGCTGCGCCTCGTCGCCCATCTCGAGCACGAAGCCGCCATGGGTGCGGGACAGGATTTCACGCAAATCGAGCGACGACACCGGCACCGGCTGCGCACGGCGCAGATTGAACAAGGAGATGGTGAGGGCAGGCCCTACCATGGCGCCGTTGGGTTCGGCCTTTGCCGCAATCCCCGGCGCGATCTCGATGGCGATGTCGCGGCCAAGATCGGTCGTGGGCAGCGGCAAGATCGCGAGATAGGTCACGCCGTCGCGAATGAACAGGCCCTGTCCGGCCGGCAGCTTCTGCGGAAACGACTCGAGACGGCGATCGCCCGCATGGAGTTCCCAGCCGGGCGACGGGGCGAAGTTCCACAGCCCGATCACCGTTGCCAGCGAGGCGATTCCGTCGGTGGCGGCGTCGAGGAAACGCTGGCGGTTGCAGTGCGGTGTCGCGAAGACGATGGCGCGGTTGCGGCTCTGGAAGGTGAGCAACAAGCCGGCCTGCGGGATCAGCCCTTCGCGCGTGGCGGTGAGGTTCGGCGTATTGACCGAATAGCGGGCGGTCAGCATGCCGCGTTCCGCCGGACCCGTGGCGGTCTGCGGCGCGCGGACCCACTGGCCGACGAGATCGACCGTGCCGCCGCGCATGTCCTGGCTCGCAAGCCCGTGCCAGCGCCCGAGATAGGTTCGCTTCCAGAGCGGCGGCTTGTAGATGCCGCGCGTCGTCTCGGCGGAGGTCTCCTCGCAGGGGTGCGCGCGGTCGTCGATCGGGCCGGACACCCAGTCGGGCGCCCACGGGGCCGCGAGGCTCTGCATCGCGACGCGGCCCGGCGGGAAGTCGTAGCCCCAGGCCGGCATACCGTGCGTCGTGCCCGTCGAATCCATGTCGAGGTGATTGACCACGCCAGCCTTCGATACGGTATGAAGCGCGCCATAGATGCCATCCTGTTCGGCGAGCACGCCCGAGAGGCGGACACGGGTGCCCGAACAGACGAAACGGCGCAGGGCGGGATGATAGACGCTGATGAGCAGCTCCAGCGTGCGATCGACCAGCACGCGACCCATCAGCCGGTCGAGCGGCGTCGGTCCATGGTCCCTGAACAGCTTGAGGGCACTCAGGGTGATCGACAGGTAATAGGGGTCGAGCATCTCCTGCGTGCTGCCGTCGAGGAAACCCCAGAAGCGCAGCGGCAGGTTCTCGAGACCGTGCCGCCCGTCGCCCATGGCATGAGACGAGCCGATCATCGCGCCGCCGAGCAGGGCGCCCATGGCGGCGGTGTGATTGAAGTTCTGCGTGCTGACGGCGTAGTTGTAGCCGTCGCGGAAGAACGACGCGCGCCCGCGCCAATCCCTGTTGCGGCGCCAGTAGTCGATGGCTTCGGGGCCCTGCGGTGAGACGAAAGCGCTGGTCGGCAGCTCGGGCTGCAGCCAGGCGGTCCAGTAGGCCTTCAGGTGGTCCTGTACCGGTTCCGGCAGCAGCTCACGGAACAGATGCCAGATGAGCAGCAGGTCGGCGATCTCCCAGCCCATCCAGTAGCGCGGCGGCATGGCGAGCAGTTCGTTGAGCCGGCTCGCGTAGACGCGACGTGCGTCCGGTCCGACGACTTCCGCCCAGGGGCTGACATTGTCGCCGCCGACGCGCTGCAGTTGGCAGATACGCTCGACCTGCCATTCGGGGCGATTCCCCCGCGCGCGGGTGGCGGCACGTGCGCGCGCGGCAATCTCTTCGATCGGCAGCAGACGGGCCGTCGGCTGGCTGCCGTCGGCGGTGCGCGGCAGGACGCGGTCAGCAGCAAGTGGCACGCTGATCGCGACCTTGCCGCCGCTGGCGAGGGGACGAAGCGTGAGCTGGAGGTGGGCGGCCTTGAACGTCAGCCCGTGTCCGCCGATCGGCATCGCCCACTCGTAGGCATTGCCAGGTTCGCGATAGCGCGTGTCGTAGGTCTCGAGCTTGCGCAGGAGGAAGCCGCAGCGCTCGGGCATCAGCATTCGGCTCGCCGGCTTGCGCGTGAGGATGTCCGTCGAGAAGAAGCGCGTGATGTCGAAACGAGCGGTCCGCCGCTGCTGCGAAAGCTCCTGAGGGTCGAGCAGCCCGTCGAAGCGGTCGTGTGTCGGATCGGTCGCGCCCCAGCGGGCCCAGTAACGCCTGCCGTTGAGGCTTGCATTGAAGGTCGGTCCGATTGTGGCATCGGCGACCCAGGGCTGACGCAACGGCCACGCCACCACATGCCAGCTCGGCGGATCGTCGGTCCAGAGCTTGCGGCCCAGGCCCTCGCGGCAGGTATAGCCTACGGGCACGATTTCGTAGCCGCCATAGTCCAGCACCAGCTCGGCCTTTGCCAACGCGCGGCCGTGCAGCAGGTGAAGGGCGATGGCGTCGGCCCCGCCGGGAAAGCGGAGAAGGACGGAGCGATGTACGGCGTCGACCGTGCGGCCGCCGGCTATCGGCCTGTCCCAGTCGCGGCCGTCGATCGTTGCAGTCTCGATGTCGCTGATGAGGACTTGTTCTTCGCGTCGCGACTGCGCGCTCGACGGAGCGGCGGCGAGCATGGCGGCCGTGACACTGGCGCTGCGCAGGAAGCGGGAGCGGGTGAAGTCACGTGACATTGCAATGTCATTGTTCAGCAATGATGGCCATTACACCAGCGTGGAAGGCCCGGCGCCATATTGATGCCGTACGCGAAGGTTCTTCTGTGACCGTCTGTTGTTTCGACAGTTCTGGCCATTGTCTTCTCCCATGTCGCTCCCATCTCAGAACCGATCGCAGACATCTCAGCCTGAAGGAGACCGCGCCATGCCCGAGCCCTTCGTCGTCGAAATCTGGGGAAAGCCCGCCGGCGTCGTCCTCAAGGAAGGCAATGCGTTTCGTTTCCATGCCTTCGCCCGTCCCTTTTTCGAACTCGACGGTCACCAGTTCAACACGCCGGGCCAGGCGCGGCTTGCTGCAGCCAAGCTCCAGCCGCCGGGCGAAAGCGCACGTGTGGAGTAGGTCCTTTCGCCTTGTCGGTCGCCCGAGGGGACGCTAGTCCACATCACGACCGACAACGGAGGAAATTGGTGATCAAGCGCAAGCAGCGTATTCCGATTCGCGACCTCTCGACCATGAAGGCGGAGGATCGCGAGGCCATCGAGAAGAACGCCCTGAACGGCCAGGTGTTCAACATCTTCAAGGTGATGGCCAATCACCCCGCGCTGACGAAGCGCTGGACGCCGTTCGCCGGCCACATCCTCTCCAAACAGACCCTGCCCTTCCGCGATCGCGAGTTGCTGATCCTGCGCATCGGCTGGCTGAACCAGGCCGAATACGAATTCGCGCAGCACGAGCTGATCGCCAAGAGGGGCGGCGTCAGCGATGCCGACATCGCCAACCTCAAGGAAGGACCCAAGGCCAAGGGCTGGAACGAGCACGAGGCGGCGCTGATGCAGCTCGCCGACGATCTCTTCGAGAACTCGGTCGCGTCCGACGAGACCTGGGCGACGCTCTCGAAGACCTACTCGACCGAGCAGCTCATGGACGCCGTCTTCACGGTCGGCCAGTACAATCTCGTCTCCTGGGCGCTCAACAGCTTCGGCGTGCCGCTCGACGACTTCCTGCCGGGCGCCCAGAAGAAGTAGAACCCGAAGCCTTCAGCGCTTCGCGATCTCGACGTTCCAGAAGACGGTCGTCGAGGGAGGGCGGATCCAGCCCTTCGTGCGGGCGCTGACGGCCGAGGCGCTGTACCATTCGCCGAGCGGATAGTGCGTGCCGATCTGCAGGGCGCGTTCCTGGATCTCCTCGGCGATGGCCTTGCGCTTCGCCGCATCGGGCTCCAGCGTGAACGCCTCGCGCATCGCCTCGATCCGTGCGTCGCACGACCAGCCGGCGGAAGCCTTGTCGCAGGCCGAGTTCAGGAACAGCGACGTGATCGGGTTCGCGACGTCGATCACGCCGGTGCTCGACAGGGTGACGTTCCAGCCACGGTCTTCAGGTGGCTCCTTGCGCATGACGCGCGCAAGGTGCGTCTGCCAGTCGGCCGGACGCATGTCGACCTTGAAGCCGACCCGTTCGAGCTGCGCCTTGGCGACGGGACCGAGATTGGCGAGCGAGGCGAGGTCGGTCACCTGCAGCAGCACGATCGGCCGCCCGTCGTAGCCCGCCTCCTTGAGAAGCGCCTTGGCCTTCTCGACATTGCCTTCGAGCAGGCCCTGCGTGCCCTTGTCGGAGGCGAGCGGCGTGCCGCAGCCATAGTAGGTTTTGCAGAGACGCCAGTACTTGGGGTCGCCGACGGCGGCGTCGAGAAAGCCTTTCTGGTCGATGGCGTAGCCCAGCGCGAGGCGCATCCGCGGATCGTTGAAGGGCGGATGGAGCCAGTTGGGGCGGAGCGCATACTGGCTGGCATAGGCGCCGCGCTGAACGTCGATGCCACGCTGCTTCTCGACCAGCGGCAGCAGGTCGTGCGCCACCGACTCGAGTGCATCGACCTCGCCGTTCTGCAGCGCGTTCACCGCGGTCTGAGGATCGGCGATCGACACCCATTCTACCCGATCGACTTTCGCCACCTTGCCGCCTGAAAAATTGGCCGGCGGCTCGCTGCGTGGCACGTAGTTCGGGTTCTTCACGTACACGACGCGGTCGCCAGGCCGCCATTCGTCGGCCTTGAACATGAACGGGCCGGAGCCGGTCGGGTCCTTGATCTGCTGGGTCGCCGGCGCCTCGGCGACGCGCTTGGGCATCATGAAGGGCACGACACCGGCCGGCTTGGCCAGCGAATCGATCACGAGGCCATAGGGCCGGGAAAGTTCGAGACGGATCGTCTTCGCATCGGATGCGGAGAGGTTCTTGACGTTGGCCATCAGCTTGAGACCGACCGGGTCGCGGCTGCCCCAGCGCTTGAGCGAAGCGACGCAGTCCTCGGCGGTCACCGGCGCCCCGTCGTGCCACTTCAGCCCGTCGCGCAGGGTGAAGCTGTAGATCAGCCCGGCCGGATCGACGGTCCAGTTGCCCACCATCTGCGGCTGCGGCTTGAGATCGCCGTCGAGGCCGAACAGCGTATCGTAGACGAGATAGCCGTGCGTGCGGCTGATCTGCGCCGATGCCCAGATCGGATCGAGGATCTTGAGATCGGAGTGCATGACGATCTTGAGTGTCGACTGCGCGGCAGCCGGCATCGCGAGCGCGAGACCGGCGACGGCGCCCAGCAGGGTCCTGAAGTTCATGGTTCCTCCCTAGATTTGTTCGTTTGCGAGCCCGTTGATCGTTTGCAGGGCCTGGGCCCGGAATTGGCCGAGGATCATGCCTTTCCAGTCGTCGGCATCGACGAAGAAGGCGTCGCGCACCGCCCGCCGGATGTCCTTCACGAGAGGCGCGGGCGCGTCCGGATGGCCCGCCAGCCAGGCCTCGCCGCGCAGTGCATGCCGCACGACGGGATTGGGCACGGTGCCGTACTCCAGCGTCGTCGGCGTGATCGCCGCGCCCGGGCATTCCTCCGGTGCACAGCCCGTGATGTGGCCGATCGTGCGTGGCGAAACCGACTCGGTCGCCGTGCTGACGATCAGGTCGCCGCCCCACCAGGCTTTCGCGCGTTTCGTGGTCTCCGCCGAATGCCGGCCGAAGATCTTCTCGCCATGACCATAGGGGCCGAGACCGGTGTGGACGTCGATCCAGGCGATGTGCCGCTTGTTCGTGCCATGGCTGCGCAGGATCGAGCGGATCGTGCGGTTGCTCCAGGCTGGCGCCGTGCCGCTGTAGAAGAGGCCGTCCGCATGCTTCGCCTGGCCGCTCGACACGCCGGGATCGCGTTGCCCTGCAAGGCGCGTCATCGAGGCAGTCAGGCGCTCCTCGTTGTCGGCGGAGGGCGGCCAGGTCGCCGGCACCAGCAGGTCGTGGATCTGCTCGTAGACCGGGTTGTCGGGATAGGGCTGCGAGAAATCTCCGAAATTCCGATTGAGGTCGATATTGTCCTCATTCGTCCGCTTCAAATGAGAGAAGCCGTACGGATTGACCGCATGGATCAGCAGCAACGCGATTCCCCGATCGGCCGCCCGCTTCGCCAGCTCGTCGTTCAGCAGCGCGAGCTGGCAGGCCGAGCCGGAGAAACCTTCGGGTCCGTGCGTGCCCGAGGTGACGATGAACAGCCTGGCCGCGTCGCCCGGGCCGATAAGCGCGGTGTCGGTGCCGATCTCCTCACCCGCCGCGCCCTTCAGCGGATGGACGTGATGCTGAACGGCGGCGCCGGCCTTGGCCGCGGCTTCCAGGAAGCGTTGACGGGCCTCGCCGTAGGCGGCGGAGAAAAACGAAGCGCTCATCTGACCTTCTCGTCGATGTAGTCCAGGGTGCG
>Ga0182745_1001096_pt1 | contig 26794 bp, 26 predicted proteins | sample eDN3rd30CKraftBY_FD_128523 | JGI IMG/M metagenome (GOLD analysis project Ga0182745, IMG submission 128523) | Enriched backyard soil microbial communities from Emeryville, California, USA - eDNA 3rd pass 30_C Kraft BY (version 2) (version 2) | ecosystem: Environmental > Terrestrial > Soil >... | reverse complement strand
ATTCCTCTGGAAGTGGATTCCAACGAAGTGAGTCATCACCACGCAGGATCGGAACAAGGGGGAACCTCCCGGAGTAACCGGTTCCTCTTTCCGTCCTGTCTCAATGGGAAACCGGGATTTCGACATGCCAGCCGCCTCCCGCATCATCAACGTGGAAGTTCCGGAAGAGGTGTACTGGCACATCCGGAGGTGTGCAACCGAGTCCCGGTTGTCCATGAAAGAGTTCATGGCCCGGTTCTGCCAGGAAGCCTTTCCGTATACGCCTCCGCCATCGCAATCGAGGCGGTCACTAGAATCGACGCCACAGAGGAGATCTTCATGACCACCTTGTCCAAACGCCGTCTGGCCGACGTCTTTCTGAAGACGTTTCCCGAACTGAAAAACGCCCCGACAGGTTATCCCCTGGCGACCCGGATTGATGACCAAGCTCGGAATGATGTCTCGCAGCTCTTCTGCACAATTCTGGTCCGTGTCGGCAGTCCGGATGCGGAGCGGTTCTCATTGCGGTTGCAGCATCTTCCCTGCAATGACCACGTCCGGGAACTGGCGGGGGAATGGGATGGGGAGTGGGAATCGTCCGATCGCGGTGAAACGCTGACGCTGATGTTCTCCCTGAGAGACCTCGCCAAAGTCAATCAGTTGGCCAAAGCAATCCGCAGCGTCGTGGGACGGGGGGCCCGTTATCAGGATTCCAACTGGAAATGGCTCGCTCCCCGGACGGCAGATTCTCTGCACCGGTTCGTGCGGCAGATGAAAGAGTCTATGCGGAGCTGATGGGATCTGGGGGACAGGCCCGCACTCAAAATGATTATTGCACGATTCGGCCTGTTCCGCAGTGTCCCACCTCTGTCATCTCCTCCGGATAGCATTTCTTACATGTCCATCCCTTTCTCTTCTCCGCGTCGCTTCCTCCTCCCTCGGGTAGTTCAAGGTGTTCTGATCTTCACCTTGACCTTCGGGAGCGAATTGATGGCACACCACATTGCAATGGCTGCTGGCCGTCCGGCCATGATGTATACCGGCGAGCCCCCCTGGCACGGCCTGGGAACCCGGCTCAATGAACCGGCCACCGCCCGGCAGGCGATGCAGGCGGCGGGACTGGATTATCAGGCCGATCTGAAACCTCTGCAGACCACCGCAGGAATTCCGGTTCCTCAACGCAAAGCGGTGGTGCACTCGGAAACCGGGAACATTCTGGGAGTCGTCGGGAACAGTTATGTTCCGGTCCAGAATGCCCAGGCGTTCGGGTTTCTGGATTCCGTCGTCGATGAGGGGGAACTGCGGTATCACACCGCCGGAGCACTGGGGCTGGGAGAAAAAGTCTGGATGCTCGCCAAACTTCCTGAAGAGATCCGGGTGAAGAATTCGGAGGACGTGACCGAACAATTCTTGTTGCTGAGCAACTCGCATGACGGCAGTTCGTCGTTACGGGTGTTTTTCACCCCGATTCGAGTCGTCTGTGCGAATACGCTGGGAATGGCGGAACGTCGGGGACGGGGACAGGGGATTTCCATCGTCCATAAGGGGAATCTTGACATGAAAGTCCGGCAGGCCAGGGAAGTGCTGGGAATGGCCCGACGGTTCTACTCCGATCTTTCGGAACGGATCGACCGGCTTGCCTCGCATTCCCCCAGCCGTCGGCAATTGGAACTGTACTTCGAAACTCTCTATCCCGATGGGACAGACTCCAAGAATCGTCGAGCGGAAAATGTCCGGAAGGAACTGTTTCGACTCTTCGAATCGGGTCGAGGACAAAACATTCCGCAGATCCGTTCCACGACCTGGGCCGCCTTCAATGCCGTGACCGAATTCGTCGATCACCACCGATCCACCCGGGGACGTTCGGCTCAGGAACGGGCGAGTCGACGACTGGAATCGGCCTGGTTTGGTTCGGGAGCCCGCTTGAAAGCCCAGGCCTGGACTCTCGCTCTGGAAATGGCGAACTGATTGGAGGACTCTCATCAGCAGACTGATCGCGATCGGTGACATTCATGGGCACGCCCTGGCGCTCCGTTCTCTCCTGGATCTCATTCAGCCAACCAGCAACGACACGGTTGTCACGTTGGGAGACTGTGTGAACCGGGGGCCGGACAGCCGGGGTGTGCTCAATATTCTTCTGGACCTGCAGCGGCGGTGCCGGTTGATCCCGATTCTGGGCAACCACGAGGAAATGATGCTGGAAAGCCGCCATGACCGGCACGCGGAAGAGCGCTGGCGATACCAGGGAGGGATGGAGACATTGCTCTCCTATGGCTATCCCGATGCCGTCGGCAACATCCCGGAAGAACACTGGGAGTTTCTGCGGAGTTTCCGACCGTTCTATGAAACCGACCGGTTTCTGTTCACGCATGCGAATTACTGCTGGTATCTCCCGATGGAGCAGCAGTCGTCACGGGACCTCCGCTGGCTCTCGCTCGAAGAATCGTCACCCCGTCCCCATTTCTCTGGAAAGACGGTCATTCTGGGGCATACTCCCGGCCCGGTCCGGGATAAAGGATTTTACCGTTGTCTCGACACCGGCTGCGGCTGCGGCGGTCGGCTCACCGCCATGGACCTCGATTCCGGAACACTCTGGCAGGTGACGGAATCCGGGGAGACTGTAATTGCCGATCCCCAATAAGTTCTCACTGTTCTTCCCGTCCGGCTCACGAGCGTGCTGCGTCTGATCCGCGTAGAGAGGTGGTCCAACCAACCTCTTTAAGGGAGAAGCACCATGCTCAAAGTCAACGTCGGGATGAGCCGGAAAGTCTCGCGGGACTACAACAGCACCGGGTTCAGCGTGAATCTCGAAGGGAAGATCTGCGCCAGCCTGAATGATCCGGAAAGCGTCATCGAACGGATCAAAGAGTTCTACGATCTCGCCGAAGAATCCCTGGCGCAGCAGATCGAGCGCTATGAAGGGGACTCCGCCATCGCCAGCCGGGAGGAACCGCTGTCGCGGCCGGTTCCCTCCCCAGACACGGTGGTTTCCCACGGCCATCAGAACGGAAACGGTCGTGCTCCTTCTTCCGAAGGAAACCGGATTCGGAATGTTCCCGCCACACAGCCCACTCCGTCAGCAAACGGGACCGACCACACGTTTGTTCCGGCCACCAACAAGCAGATCCAGTTCCTGCTGAACATCGGCAAACGGGAAGGGATGACGAAACCGCAACTGGAGAACCGGATCGCCGGAATCATCGGACGGTCCTCCGATCTCTATGAACTGAGCAAGCAGGAAGCCGGGACGGTTCTCGATTCCTTCACCGGCGGGAGCAAAACCACATCCAGTCGTCGGTAGGTTCGGGTCTCTCAAGAGAAAAGGAGGTGCTGCATGAGAGGATCAGACCGACCTCACTGGAGTTACAGTGCGATCAGCCAGTATCTCCGCTGTCCGCTCCAGTATTATTTCAAGCCGATTCTGAAACTGTCGGAACCGACGCTCAGCAGCGGACTGTTGCTGGGCTCGTGTGTCCATGAAGCCCTGGCGGTGTACCACCGGTCATTGCAGAAGGGAATTCTTCCGACCGTTGAATTGGTTCATCAGGCCTTCCGGAATCACTGGGATGACCGGGAACAACGTTCTCCGATCGAATTCAAAGCGAATGAAACCCGTGACCGTCTCATCGAGCAGGGACTCGCCCTGCTGGATCTTTATCTCCGGGAACCGCCCCCAGAGAACATCGTCGCGGTGGAACAACGGTTGCTGATTCCGCTTCACACCAGTGAAGGGGAATACCTCGAAACCCCACTGGTCGCCATCGCCGATCTGGTCGTGCGGGAATCGACCGGTCTGAAAGTGAACGAGTTCAAAACCTCCGGGCGGAATTACGGGGAATTCGAAGTTCATAACTCCCTTCAGGCGACCTGCTACGTCAATGCGTTGTGGGAATGTTCTGGAGAACTGGCCGGTGTGGAATATGCGGTGCTGGTGAAAACGAAAACACCGAAATTGCAACGGATTTCCACCACCCGAACGGAAGAGGATCTGGGGAGACTCGGAGATCTGGTCGAAACCATCGAACGGGCGGTTCAGAGGAACATCTTCTACCCGGTTGAAAATCCGTTGAACTGCTCCACCTGTCCCTATCGCTCCGAATGCCGGGAATGGAAGCCGGAACGGGGAAGGGAAATTTTGGACCGGAGTGGAATCGAAGAGAGGGGAGTTTTTTCATGCTGACCGAATTGCAGGGGAAATCGGGGGCACTTTGCCAGCAGGCCCGGGAAGGGGAGATTCACTGTCCCCTGATTGTCCGTCCGACGAGTGAGGATGTCATCACCGGGCATCTGTTCGGCACGTTGAAAATGATCAATCCCCGCTGGTGGCTGCCGGATCTCTTGAACCAGGCCCTCGGCACCGAGCGGTTCCGCCGTCAGGTGTTCCGGGATCTGCGGATCGAACTCTGGCAGAAGCAACCGTTCTTCCCCCGGCATCTGTTGAAATGGGAAGAAGGCCAGACAGAAGTGGATGTCGTCATCACCTGGGAGAACCCGGTAACGACGGTGTTCATCGAGATGAAATACGGGTCCCCTCTCTCCGCGAAAACGGCCAACAACAACGGCCAGGGGAGTTTTCCGGCGGATCAACTCATCCGCAACGCCCGCATCGGCCTGTACCAGTGCGGCTGGTACGACAAAGAACGCCTGTTTGAGAAACCTCGTCGGGAGTTCGTGCTGATCCTTCTCACCCCCACCACCGGCAACCCGCTGGTGCAGGAATACCGGAACCCCGACCGCCTCCGTTCCTCCATCCCCCACGGCGACCGCCTCAAGACCCTGCCGAAATCCCCGTTTCTGGGAGAGCTCGGCTACCGGGATGTGGTTGAACTCCTGAAACGCCAGCAGAAATGGCTCTCCAAACCGGAACAACGGATGGCGGAGGGATTGAAGGATTATCTGGAGTTCAAGGTGCACCGATTAGGAAAGGGGATGTGAGGAAACATCCGTCAGTGGCTCCCTTCATATTCGCGCAGGTCGTGAACATTGAAGCAAGTACGGATTTTACCGCCACAATTATGAACGTACAGAAACAGTTTATGAGTCGGCCCGTTGTGGATGTAGAAATGCTTGCTCTTCTATACGAAGCATGAACTCTGGCTTCCCTACAGTTTTGGAGAGTAACAGAGTGAAGAGACCCAATATTTCAATAACGAACAAAAACGCATCGGGAATGAGTACATCAGTTGTCGGGTAAAAAGTTTGATGTTGTCTGTGAGTTAATATGTGTTGTCCCATGACTACTGCGCGTCCTGCAATCGAGAACGGGATTGGTACGTTGCATTACCTCGTGTCAAGCATGTTTGTCAGCTCTCGACGACGAACTCGTAGGCTGGACCAGCGTACTCTTCTTCGATGCAATTCCCCTCGCTATCGAAATAAAGCGAGCAACGCCCGCATTCGCTTTCAGGCGTAGGCGTTTTGGCGTTAAGCCGCGCCCTAAGGAACATTCTGCTCTTCAAGGAAGGTTGCGCAGGACATGGAGCTAATCCAAGGTCAATGCCACATGTCAGCATGACCTTCGATGCGTACTCGCTGATGTGCCGAAGCGAGTCTTGTTTGGGCAGCCGAAACCGCCGATAGGGCGCGATGATAGCGATCGGTTTTTTTCTTCCGGAAAAGTCACTCCATAGACCCGGTATATAGCCCGTGTCTGACCCGTGGTGAGGAACCTTGACGGCATCTACATGGAAGTGTTCTGGCTGATATTGAGGACGAATGTCCGTCCAAGCTGTTCTTTCGACGTCTCCCCCCAGCACAACCCGCGTTTTTCCGTATGAAACGATCAATCCGACAGAGATATCGTTGTGGGAAACATTTGGAGGATTTGGCTGAAGCTGCCCGTCTATCGTAAAGCTTCTGAATAGCGTTTGCTCATAGTTCCCCTGCTGATTCCCGTGTGGAGCGAAGCTCCAGACCTGAAACCGTGTCGACTGGCTAAATGGGACAGGATAAAGTTGCTGATGTCCAGTGACCATCATCTGGACGATCTCTTTCTTGTCGCGAAGCTTCTTCACGATTTCCATCGTGCGAACGAAGTCGCTTGCGTTTTCCTTCAGTTCGGCAACATCTCCGCGTTCTGTGTCTATAACCAAGTACTTCGCTAAGAGTTTCAGATCACGCGCAGAAACTGTTGGGAAACGCCAAAAGTGTCTCACTTTGAGGTGCACAAGCAGTTGACTCATCCCCCGAAAGTGGTCGTCATGAGGATGGGTCAGGCAAAGGAATTCGAGCTCGGACACGCCACGTCCACGGAGGAACTGAAGTGTCGGGTTAGTGGTATCGTCCTTTAGTGAAGGTGCATAACAATCTATGACGCCCCAACGATTTTCGGGCCAGCCAAGGATGATGCATTCACCTTTGCCAGCTCCCAACACATGGATCTGCAAGAAGTCCACTGGGTCAGTAGTCATTTTGCAGGGCGTCGTCATCACCTAGCGATTCCTGAAGCCAATCGTCGATTTGACGTACACGATCATTGCTAAGTTCTCTATCCGGAATCGGTTGCATCATAAAATCCACACTGGATCCTCGTTCAACGGTCCAGCACTTGAAACGTCGACGTTCGCGAATTCCATTCGTCTTTAACTCGACTGCGGGGTACTCTCCATACAACGTCTCTCCCGTCTGAGTCTTGAGGGTAACGTGCGCAACCCCACCTTCGAATTTTTCAACAAATCCTTCGAATTCCTCTAGAACGTTTTCGACGTAGCCCTGAAGGTGTGCCGGTTGAGAAACTGCCACCTGCTCTATCAGTCGCTCATATTCCAGCTCTTCTTTCTGCTGAACCCGCCCCCACGTTGGGAGGAATTGCCCCCCAATAAGTGCCCGCATTGTTTCGAGAAACGCGTGTTTGTCGGACGAATGCTCGGCTGACGGAGCCTGAAAGTAAAAATCGAGAACCTCAGGCATAGTGATATCTACATCATACAAACACACGAAGGACACTTCACCCTCGTTAGGGAAGTTCTTCCCGATGCCAAATGTCTGACCGGGTCGGAAGTGTCTGTCTTTCCTGCAAACCACTTCCCGATCTGGCGTATCCCATTGCGATGAATACCTACGCATTGTTCCCGTCTCCTGAGATAATCGTTGGTATTTCTGCCTTAGTGGTCATGAGATCGTAAGCTGTCTGTGCTTTCAGCAACGCGCGCTTGCATTGCCTCTCCAATTCACGGATGTCGGCTTCGTCCATAGCGATGCTGATGCTGTGGTCGCCCTCCCGACTATCATAGCGAATGCGAAGCGTGTGTGTTACCACCGAACCCTCAATGCTTTCGGCGTCTTTAGCGAACACGGGACGGATGTCTGTAATGACACGGATGCTTTGGAGGAGGTTCTCATGTTCATACATCAGGTCCAAGGCGGATGAGACGACTCTTACAATCGGCGCGGTAAGCAACTGCTTGAAAGCGGATTCGACATTGTCCCAGCGGTCAAGTTCCTCCGCCTTCCAAGGTGCCTCAACGGATTGTAGAGCAACCCGGATTGCTTTGATTACTCCGTGAGGCTCAAGTTGCTGCTGGCGAATGACTGCCTGAAGGCCCAGAAGCGGCCGGATGATTCGATTGGCAGCTTCCGAATTGTCTTCTCCGAGAACCTCGACAATCCGAAGTTTTAATTCCGATGGTCGCATCGGAGCTGGCCGCGCGGCCAGCAGGTGATCTCTAATAGCCAGCAGGGTTTCGGGCGAAGTGTCGCGTATCTCCGCAAGATCGGCAATTTGTTTGGGATGCAGCCGAATCTGGGGCGGCATGTTGTCTTCCTTTCAGTTTGTCCGGAACTTCGCTCGCATCCAGTGTTACGCTGTAGCCTCTACTTGTCCATTCTACAATGGTAAAAACGAGCTTCTTGGCGTCAACAGGGAAACCCGCCCCCCATACGAACGGCCCGATTAGAATCGTCGGCGATGGAACGATGATCGCGCCACCATTCCATCGCCTCCCGGATTTCAGAAACGGCCCGATGGGTGTAGATGATCGTGTAGGTCATGGCCGGGGAGGCAGCCCCACTTCCCGTCGCAATTTGGCTTCCACCTCTTCCGCCGGACGGCCGCGTCCCGCCTTCATGTCGGCGAGCCCCTGCAGGATGGCCATGCGGTCCGCATCCCGCTCCAGCAGGTCCAGAACGTATTGCTCGACAGAAAGATATCCCGCCGCATTGGCCTGTTCGGTCAACCGGGGACTGTCGGGTAGGGTGATCTGCATGACAACAACTCCTTAATCTGTGGCCGTAATGATACCAATCAGAAACGGGTGAAGTCAAAATCTGCCTCCAAAGCCGGGGGCAGCATCAATTCCCAGTCCTGGAAGGATTCATCGCGGATTCCCGATTCCAGAATCTCTTCGATCTCCACTGACCCACTGCTGTCCTTTCCTCCTGTCATGCTTCGGGTATTGAAGTTCTGACAAGCGAGGGAAATCAGACGATGGCAGTGAAACGATCCCGGAAATCAGCAATTCCACCCGGTAGAAAGACCCCGATTCCGAAGCGTCCGGATCGGGATCGGCGGGTGCGGCAGAATGAACGGATTGCCCGGGTGTTGAATGTTCTGAACCTGATCCAGTCCCGGGGACGCTGGGATCTCCGGGCGATTGCCGAGGAACTGGGGTGTTCGGAACGGACGGTCCGGCGGGATCTGGAAGTGCTGGAATTCGCTGGGGTTCCCCATTACCGGGATGAACGGACGGGCTGTGTCCGGGTTCGTCCAGACTTCCGCTTTCCGACGCTGATGCTGACGCAGGAAGAACTGATCGGGCAGGCGATGGCGACCGCCGTTTCCCAGGCTCCCGGGCTGAACGTCGGCGGAACGGCGGTCTCGACTACCCGCAAGCTGGCGGCCGTTTCCAATGAAGAGGTGCAGCGGATGCTCTCGGATGCCTCCCGGCTGGTGGAAGTCTTCGATCTGAAACTGGTCGATCACAGCCAGCATCAGGAGGCGGTCAAAGCCACTCAACTGGCGTTACTGCAGGGGAAGCAGATCATTGGGAACTATGACAGCCCCTACGAATCCCGACCATTGCGACTGACGATTCATCCTTATCGGCTCTGCCTGATCAAGCAGGCGTGGTACATCATCGGACGGATTTCCGGAGAACCGATCCCGAAGACCTTTCGGATTGCCCGGTTCAAGTCGCTCCGGATGCTGGACCAACGTGCCGACGTCCCGGACCGGTTCGATCTGCGGGAGTTCTTCGGGAATGCCTGGGGCGTGTTTCGTGGAGAACAGTCCTATCAGGTGGAACTCTGGTTCACTCCGGAATCGGCCAAGATCGTGACGGAGACGATCTGGCATCACACTCAGAAAGTGACACGGCACAAGAACGGAGGAGTGACGTTGCAGTTTCAGGTGGATGGGCTGGAGGAAATCGCCCACTGGATTCTGGCCTGGACCGGACAGTGCCGGGTGGAACAGCCTGTCGAATTGCGAACCCGCATTCTTGCTGCCTTGCGGCAGGGGATCACCATGAATGGAGAGGCTGAATGACATGGGGAATGTTTCTCCTCATCGGTCTGTTGGTGATCGGGGCCTTTCTGGCTGGAATCGGAGTGGGGATTGCTTGGGTGCGGGGCACGAAAGTGGTTCTGGACCGGGGAGTGCATGCCGGTTTCCTGAGAACACTGGCCGATCGGACCCGTCAGCTGGATGCACTGTCCCAAGGGAAATCTGCTTCTCGGAAAACTCCCCATCAACCAACCATTGCTCCTCGCCGTCTCCGGATCTGGAATTCTTCCGATCGGTTCTGAATCGGCGTGACCCACCCCTGCCGCGTCGTGCGGGTACAGAGGATGTGCACGAGGGAACGAGTCGTTCCTCAAGCCCAATTCACCCGAAACCCAACGACGGAGAATCCGATGCGATCCTGGTTCCTCACAAGTCTTGCTCTCACCTCCCTGACGATCTGCGGCTGTGACCAGCCCAAGTCGGCATCCACACCTGCACCAAAGGAGGAAGTCAAAAACGCTCCCCTCTCGGACACTGAACTCGTGCAGCGGGCACGTGAGCATGTTCAGGAATGTATCGACCGTGCTCTGGGTGGGGATCTCACGATGAAGTCAAAACTATTAACAATCTACTCGCCGGAATTTGACTCACTGGAGGAACTGAAAATTCAATCGGCCGTTCCACAATATCTTCCCACCGGAGAAAAGGTTCCCGATTTTGTTCGGGTGACACTCTTGGCCAAGGGCTACAGCGCATTAAGAGGCCGCATGGTGGAGCGGACCGTCGTTGATACGGTCTCCTATCGAGACGGTCAGTTTCTCATTACGTTCGGCCAGTAACCCGTCTCCGGTGACTTCCATGCTCCCTGACTGGCAGACCCATCAGGTGTTTCTCTCGGACCAGTTGGAACCTCGATTTCCGGAACTGACGGGGAAGTTGCTGCGGATTCTGGAGGATCGCGACATTCCCTGTCGGTTGGTTTCCGGAACGGCAGACATCTGGATTCGGGACTACGCACCGGTTCCGGTCTCCGACAGTTCGTTCGCCCAGTTCGTGTATGCGCCGGATTATCTCCGGAAGGATCACCAACACCTGATCACGCCGCCCCAGGTCTTTGAGGGACTTGTCAGGAATTGTGCCTCCTCCCCGCTGATCATCGATGGCGGGAACATCGTCACCGACGGCCAGACTGTTCTACTGACCGAGAAGATTTTCCAAGAGAATTCTGACTGGAAGCGGGAGGAGATCCGGGCCGAACTTCGAACCGTCTTGAACGTGGACCGGATCATCACGATCCCCAGAGAACCGTATGACGTGATCGGGCATGCGGACGGCATGGTGCGGTTTCTGGAACCGGGACGAGTCGTGATGAATGACTCTCGGAACATCGATCCCCGATTTCATGAACGGCTTCGGGACATTCTGGCACGGCATCACCTGACGATCGAACTGCTCCCCTATGAGCCCGGCGGACGGAAGGTGAATGGCATCGATTCTGCCGTCGGCAATTATGCGAACTTTCTCCGAGTGGGGAATCTGGTCGTTCTTCCGGCCTATGGAACGGCCACCGATGACATGGTTCGACAACGGCTCCAGAAGTGGCTGCCGAAGACGGACATCGTGTTCTTTCCCTGTCGGGAAATCGCAGAACAGGGAGGAGTCCTGAACTGCGTCACCTGGACGATTTCCAAGAATGACCGGGACCGATCAGAAATTCCCGAATTGCTGTGACCCACCCTTGCCACTGCGGTCGGATACTTTTTAGTGCCGCGAATAAAACCTCTCAAATGATGAGAAGTTCCTTTCCGCAAGCGGATCGCGGAAGGTTTCGTTAGGGAGTCTTAAGTGCGCCGACAGTGTTCCCTTGGGAGGACAGAAAACAATGGAATGCCATGGTTGTCCCGGCATTCACTGGTCCACAAACCAAAGAAAGTCGAAGAACAAAACGTCTGATGAGCAACTCATATCGGAATCTGATGAATCAGGATCAAATGAATGAGACCTTCAAGCTCCTGAAAGAACTGAGCCTGAAAATTCAGAAGTGTGACTCTGTCCCCTGTCAAACCCTGGATGGTATCCGAAAACAGCTTGACCGCTGCTCCGGAACCGTTGTTTTGCAGACGCTGAAGCAAGCCGACATCCTCCTTCTTGCGGAATCAGCGGCAGAATTGATCTGGATCATGTGCAATAACAAGTGTTGCAATTGCACGACTAACGGCGACTGGCTCTGTTGTCAAAATTTCTTGAACACGGATTTATCCGGCTGCTTCGAGTTGCTCAAAGCGGCCGTGGATTTTCTTCCATCTGCCGACAGGGCTCTTCGAAACCATCTCTGGACGATGATGTCAAAGCTTCCCAAGGGATTCATCGGCCACGATATCGGTGAGATCCTGGAATTCAACCTGTTGAAAAACATGGCTGACTTTCCACTTTCCCGATGGTCAGGCAAAGATGTGATGGCACGTCTTTGGTATTTGGGCAGGCACAATCATTTTCCCGTTTTGAAGCGGGCTCTGGAAAGTGGCGACTCTAACCTGGTGAAGCTGGCTAGTGAAATTGTCTGCCAGCGAATGGAGAAAGGGGGGAACTGCCACGCCTTTCTCCCCATTGTCATTTCCCTGCTGAATCATTCCAACCCCTCAATTCGCTGGAACAGCTTGCACATTCTGGAACGATTCGGATACCGGGCTCATTTGGCGATCCCTCAACTCCTGCTCCTCCTGAGAGAGGACGAGGACACCGTCGTGAAAGACAAGGCCATCGGCGTTCTCCTGTTTATCAGTCCGGAACATCGGACTCTGGCGCAACGAGCGATGATCGATTCGGCTTTGCAGGGATCCCTTGCCGTCGGTTTGAGATCGATCATAGAGGAGTACCAGTTCTTGTCTCGTGATCGTTTCGAGGAACTGATCATCCCTGTGCTGGAGGAACTGCAACCGATGCTGGAGAAAGAAAAGGAAAAGGCCGCTGACCAGGATTGGTGGGATCGGGAACAGGATGATTTCAGTGATGATTGGAGTAATCTGGAGAACGTTCTTGAGGTGGAACGGCAACTGGTTCTGGAGCTTGGCCGGACGACCGGTGATTTTCAGCCCGCATGGAAACTCGGCCATGCACTGTTGAAATCGGACCGTCAGAGAGATCGCGAAGAGGGCTGGTGTTATCTCCTGGAAATTGGCGAGAGGGAATCCCGCTTTCAGAACGCCTTGTCTCCACCACAGAAAGAACGCCTTATGGACCGCATTCTGTTCCTCTACCGCGACGGATCATTACGACGGGTCAAGCAGGAAGAGATCGAGGGAATTCATGTGGGGATCTGGTGGCACCATCGACGTCGAATCGTCGCCTTTCTGGAACCGGTGCGGGAGACCGGGGAGCCTGATCGCCTGATTGATTCCGAAATGACGCATAATGATCTCTGGAGGATTGCACGGAAATTCCTGAAATGTTCCATGAGGCGCGAATATTACGAAATTCCCCGAGGACGGACTCTCTGGAGTACAGAGCAACAGATGGGACGGCTCTATCACGGTAACGGGACGACAGAAAACATCCGGGATCAGCTGCAGGAAATTTATCGTCTGCCCCGGCGGGCGGATCAACAGGATTCTCACTATCTGACCGGTCAGGCATTGTCCGAATACCTGGAATCCAACTGGGACTGAACGGATTCAGGGCAGCGAGAGCATCTTCCAAAATGATCTTCAGCGTTCCGCAGGCGATAAATGGACATTCATGTGGCGGAACACCTCCAATCGCCTGCACACGGTAGAGCAAACTGCTCTATTCTTCGACAACTCCTTTACAGAAAAGCAGACGGGCCGAAATGCAGATTACGATTCATCGCGGAGCAGCGGAAATTGGGGGGAACTGTATCGATCTCTCGACCGATCAGTCCCGGGTCATCTTTGATGTCGGCATGCCGCTGGTGCCGTTCCAGGAATACCGGCACGATCCCTGGATGCTGAAGAAATTTTCCAGGGACCTGTTACTGGGATTTGGCTATCTGCCGAAAGTTCCCGGCCTGTTCGTCGGTCTGTCGGATCACAATAGAATGGGGACCAATTCCGCTGTCAGGAATCTCCCACCCGATGCCATTCTCCTGTCTCATGCTCATGAGGACCACACCGGTCTGCTTCAGCATACCAACGAGTCCATTCCGATCTATGTCACACCCGGCACCAATAAAATGATGCTGGCCGGAGCCCTCTTCGCCCGCCAGACCTCCGCACCGCGTGACCGGACCCGGGTGATCACCCCGAACGTTCCCGTTCATCTGAAGGATCTTTTGATCACGCCATTTCCGGTTGATCATTCCGTGTATGGCGGAGTCGCCTTCCTGCTGGAAGCCTCCGGAAAACGGGTTCTGTATTCCGGAGACTTGCGTCTGCATGGCCGCAAACCGGGGATGATCCGCTCCCTCCTGGAGGCCCTCCGTGACCGACCGATCGACCTGCTACTGATGGAAGGGACCCATTTCGGCCAGGACGAAAAAACCTTTCCGACCGAATACGAACTGGAAGAACAACTCGTCACCCAGGTGGCCCAGTCTCCCAGTCTGGTACTCGCTTCGTTCTCCCCGCAGCACGTCGATCGTCTGGTCGGATTTCTCCGAACAGCGATCCGTACCAACCGGATCATGGTCGTCGATGCCTACACCGCGTTCGTCATGCACCTCATCCGGAATGAACTCTCCCTCCCTCAACCGGGGCAGGACAAAAACATCCGGGTCTTCTATCCCCAGTTCTTCGAACAGGGCTCATTGCCGAAGAAACTGGAGAAGTTCTATCTCGCCAATCTCCCGGCCCGGATCGGACTGGACGAGATCCGAGAGACACCCGAACGCTATCTGATGGTCTTCCGTCCCAGCATGCTCGCCAGTGATTTCGAGAACCAGCTTCCACCGCAAACCTGCTGCATCTATTCCCGCTGGGCCGGATATCTGGAGCACCCTGACTGGCAAACCGTGCAGGCAAAACTCACGGAATGTGACGGGACCCTTGTGGTCCTCCACACCAGCGGCCATATCCAGGCGGCGGACATCCGGACACTCGTCTCCCAGTTGAACCCGAAGACGATCGTCCCGATCCACACTGCTTATCCTCACCAATTCGCCGAAACCATTCCAAATGCGTTCGTGGCGACGAACGGAGAACCCTTTCAGGTGTCCTGACAGAGACGAACAATACAGACCGGGGGAAAGAACTTTGTGTCAGTCATCGAATCATGTGGGAGGAAATTCCAGCGGCTGAATGGCGAGTTGTGTCGGATTTTCCGCCTCGCCGCTGACACTGACGAAGGTGACCGGCAGTTGGAATTTCGTCAGTTCGTCCAGCAGAGATCGAAAGGCGTTCCAGACCTCCGGCCCCAATTCGCTCCTCCCCTTGGCAGTCACCGGTAACCAGTCCAGCCAATAGCTCGCCGGAGCCGCGCCGACAATCGGAACCGTCGTCAGCGATTCGGGAAGCCGCTCGAGGATCAGATCATCGACTTTCAGTTCACGCAGTCGGGTGATCCATTCCTCTCGAAACCAGCGCTGGTTCCAGTTCTTGCGGAGGGCGATGGCATAGGCTGCCCCTTCCAGCACAATCCGGAGTGGGGTTTCGGATCTGCTCGTTCGTCCGTCCGGCCCCGAGGCCGGAGACTTTTTCAACTCGACGACCACCGGCAATCCATCTGCCGTGGCTCCCAAGAGGTCGATCGATCCCCATTGGCCCCGCTCCTGCTGAGCATAGAGCGGCACTTGAAAGGCCACCAACCGATTCCAACCCCCGGGGAGCGGCCACAGTCCCGGCGGAGTCCATCGCTGCAACATCGCCGCTTCCAGACGCCGTTCCCGACTGGTCTCATGCATCTGTTGATTGGGGGATCGACTGAGCCGGAAATTCCCTGAACGAACCTGAGCCGCATGGAATGTCGCGTCAATGGCTTCTTCCAGATGCTGCGCAATCTGCTCGGAATGTTGGCGGAGATAACTCTTCTGGAACCAGGCATCCTTCAGGAGATGCAATCCCTGTTGAGGAAGGTGTCCATAAAACGGTGGCGACATGGGCAGGCCCTTGAACTGGAACGGGAGGATTCACAAACCAGCCCACATCATTGCAGATGTCCCTGCCAACAGTGGGTCACGAAAATCCCGGAAATCGGCTCTCAAATCTTTGATATCAGCGGATCTGCGGTGTCCCACTGCCGTCACGGCTCTCCTCTATTCTCTGCTTTTTGAGGAATCTCCGATTCCGGAACAGAGCAGGAGAGTGATGGCCAGGAAACAGCGTCCCGATGTCGATCGACGCGTTCGCCAGTGCGAGCGTTTGGGACGGCTGCTGCGCCTGTTGCATCTGATCATGGGGAACGGCCGCTGGGACGTCGGCACGCTGGCCGAAGAACTCTAATGCTCCCGCCGCACGATTTACCGGCTCTTGCAGACCCTCTCCCTGGCCGGAGTCCCCTGGTATTTCGACAACACCCGCAAAGCCTACCGCGTCCGCCCCGGGTTCAAGTTCCCAGGACTCGAGCAAGCACCAACTCCCTCGCCGGATACCTCCGATCTGAAGTCGATCATCACCCAGCTCATCGCGGAGGGAGAAACCTTCCTCTGCTCTTTGCGAGAAATTGAGGAGCGGCTGTAACATCAGCGATCATTATTTATTCAACATCCATGCGCCAATCGACAAGATCAACCTCCAGCACGATTGCATGTGCCAGCCTTTGATCGACGTAGTGAATATCTGGCGTCTCTGAGTCATTTGGAATGCTTTCCATTTGTACCAGACCGTATTCATTTCTGTTTCGGTCAGGGAACAACTTTCCTGGACTTGAACAGCATTCTTTAGGGCCACAGAAAGCGATATCCATCCCAGTTAATCTTGGGACACAACTGGTGAACTCATCTCTGGCCGGGATACTCGTTGAACGAATTTCTCGTAGTGCTCACAAGTCGCACACAGATCTCAAGGTTGGCCATTTTTCAGCGAGAACGTCGGCCACTCTTTTCGGCTCTTAATGGATAAAGTTCGTCGATATGGGTCGTAGTGGTCTCTTCCAGACTGGGCGTGAACTCGAAAAGCATTGATGGCTCAAAATTCGGGAGATGAGTGGCGAAAAATCGACAGAGGCATTCCACCAAGGCTGTATTCGTGACGGGCTCACGATTGAGAGTTGTGAGATTGGCAAGGGTAGAACGAGCGGCTCCCACAGCATCCGCAACCGTCTGCATGTGAATTCTGTCACTGGCTTGACTGTTCTGATTGTATTCTGCGATCAACTCATTGAGCCGAAATCGAATCACAAATGATCTCCGAGATTTTTTTGAATTAAATCAAATGTTGTCCTTGACAACATCTAGTGAAAATGGAAAAATGTTGTTGACGACAACTGTTGTCGATATCGACACCTAATTTGACCGTTTTTCCGCACTTCGGTCAATGACTCAAATCAGGATATTTCTAAAGCACACTCACAAGGAAATTCGCATGATCGCAGCCTCAGAAGACCCACTGATAACGAAGAGAGGCATGGCAACTCTTTTGGACCGGACGGTGCGTACTGTCTATCGACTGGAAAGCCAGGGCCGTTTACCGGAGTCCGTGAACATTGGCAGGCAACGAGTCTGGGGGCGCCGGGAGATCATGCATTGGATCGAAAGTGGTTGCCCGCCTCGGAAGGTCTGGGAACGGCTTCACCCCAAATATCGGAAGCCAAAAGGAGGCCGGTAATCATGAGTCAGCCATTCCGTCCAACCGTCACTCGAAACGGCAAGAAAACCAAAGCCACGACTTGGTCGATTCGATATCCGAATGCGGATGGGAAGCGTGTCCAAGAGAACGGTTTCAAAACGCGTGATGAGGCTGCAATCCGACTTCGTGACGCGAAAAGAGAAGTCAACGAAGAACGAGCCGGGATTCGCACTCCACGAATCAAGCAGAATGAAAAGCCCTTGGCAGAACATCTGGACGATTTTCAAAAGTCGCTTGAAGACCGGGAAATCAGTCCCGCTCAGGTGGCACTGGTCATTGGTCGTCTGAGGCGAGCATTCGATGCAATCGGCTGGCAGCTTCTATCTGACCTGAGTGGGAACCGTTTTCAAGCTTACTTGGCAACGCTGCGTAAGAAGGGCAGATCTCAACAAACCCTTAAACACAGCGTTCGCCACGCCAAGCAGTTCGCCAAATTTCTCCTCGAAGATGACCGCGTTGAGTCAGATCCATTCCGGAAGCTTCGACCGCCTAAGGTGACTGAACGTCGGCACCGACGGCGAGCACTCACACCCGATGAATGCACCAAACTACTGAAAGCGGCCCAAGAATGTTCGCCCATGTACGGACTATCTGGGCCGAATCAAGAGGCCTTGTTTCTGGTGGCTCTCAACACTGGATTTCGAGCATCGGAATTGAGTCGTTTGGTGGTCGCAGACCTGCATCTGGACGGCGAGCACCCACACGTCAGCCTGTCTGCCTCCAAGACCAAGAATCGAGACGAGGCACGCATCCCTCTCCGAGATCAGGATGTGGTGCAATTTCTGAAATACTGGATCGCGGGAAAACCCCGCAACGCGAAACTCTGGCCTGGGAACTGGGCGTCAAGTCGTGGTGGGAGCAAAATGATTCGGGAAGCATTGGAGGCTGCCCAGATTCCCTACGAGGTCGATGACCGCAAGGCCGATTTTCACGCTCTCCGCTACACCTTCATCACCACCCTGATCAAGGCGGGAGAACCACCGGCATATGTGCAGCGGCTGGCTCGACACTCGGACATCAACCTGACTTATCGAGTCTACACTGATCTCGGACTTGAGGATCTCTACCACGGGATGCTGCGAGGGAACCAATCACCACCAACTTCAGAGAACGGAATCCAGCGAAGCCGATCGAAAGGGGAAAACAGCGAGACCTCGAACAGTCAGCCTGAAGAAGAGGACGGCCCGAAAAGCGTTGCACAGAATGTTGCACACATTTCTGTCTCGGAGCGTCCGGAGATGTCTTCCAATGTCTCAACCGCATCTGGAAAACGGTCTACAAAAAGGGCTCCAAAGAGCGATCCTTCCTCGCCGGAAACACAAGAAGCGACAGGATTTGACTCATCCTGTCGCTCTGTGTCTCAAAATGTCTCAGCGGAGAGGGTGGGATTTGAACCCACGAGACCCTTTCGGACCTGCCGGTTTTCAAGACCGGTGCAATCGGCCACTCTGCCACCTCTCCAAGTTCTTTTCTTGAAATAACTTATGTCCTTGTCTTGTTTCTGGTGTCTTGGGGTTTGACACCCGACTAGGATCATTTCATCGAAAAGTGACGCCCAAACGGCTGGAACCCGTCGGGTGTCTGAATACCACCTGAACCGCTAAATCCAAAGTGACATCCGATGGCGAAGTCTAGCAAGTCTTCCAAAACCCGCAATCCCTCTACCGGTCGGGAAATCTCTGAGGGTGCAGGTCAGCTTTTGCGTTGGTGGATGGTCTTCCAAAAGGTCGAGAGGAGAAATCGGCGATTTGTGGCAAGATGGAATAGGCCAGGGAGGCTGGCCAAGTCACATTCTCTTGTCGGAGGCAGGCCATGGATGGGCGTCGCGAGCGGTTACTGAAAAAAATTGGAGGACTTGTTGCAGGCGGCTGCCGAGGTCTCCGCCGAACTTCAGAAGATCGATGGCAGCCAGCCTGAAGTGCCGCATTATTCGCAGATCGAGCAGACGGTCCATGCCACCGGGCAGCAACTTTCCCGAGTTGAGATGCAGGGCCGTCCCGAAATCGCCGTTGTCGAGCAGTTTCCGCAACCAGTCAATCTGCCCCTTCGGTTCGAGAAACGGATGCTCGCGGAAGATCACGCAGCGCGAGTTTCGACTTGTGAAACGCAACTCGCCGTATGACGGAACCCGGTCCATGCGGGATGAATGCGCTCTGTAATGGGAATCGCCTCCCGCTCGATGGGCACGCAGAAAACAGGTTCCAGGCAACTGTCTGCGGTAAAATATCTCATCTTTTTCGCGGACAATCTCATTCTTTTTCACTGATGGGTTGTCTTATGCTAAATCATGCGATTGTTGAAGGTCTATTGAGGGATTGGGCCTTCCTCGCGGATTTCTTCCAACTGTTTCTTCGATCGGTATGAATATGGCTCAACAACGATTTCTTTCAGGGACATCGATCATTCTGATCCTCTCCACCTGTCCATTCGTCATTCGCGCGGAATCGACCAACGCGCCGAAAGGGGAGAGCGCCCCGCCGGTTGTGCATTCTTTCGACCGTCAGCAATTGACGGACGTCTATTTTTCCGAAGGAGTGGGAGTCGGAGATCTCAATGGAGACGGTCAGGCCGATGTTGTTTACGGGCCCTATTGGTTCGCCGGGCCGGACTTCAAAACGAAGCACGAAATCTTTCCGCCGGTTCCGCAGGACGTGAACCGTTATGCGAACAACTTCTTCGGTTGGCTGCATGACTTCAATAGCGACGGCTTAAACGATGTCTTCGTCGTCGGATTTCCGGGAACCCCCGCCCATGTTTATGAGAATCCTGGGCAGGAGGGACTGAACTCCCACTGGAAGAAACATCAGGTTTTTGACTGGGTTTCCAATGAGTCGCCGCAATGGGTCAATCTCCTCGGAGATGAGCGGCCGGAACTGGTCTGCACCCGCAACGGCTTTTTTGGTTTTGCGACGGTGAATTGGGAAAAACCGTTCGAGCCGTGGACGTTTCATGCCATTTCCGAGCAGGTCACAGACAAAAAATTCGGGCATGGACTGGGGATCGGGGATATCAACGGCGACGGTCGGGCGGACATCATTCATGCCAAAGGATGGTTCGAGCAACCGGAGGAGAACCCGTTAACAGCGCGCTGGATTTCCCATCCGGTTCCGTTCAGCACGAAATATGGCGGCGCGGAGATGTATGTCTATGACGTCGATGGAGACGGAGACAATGACGTCATCACGAGCGAGGCCGCACACCATTTTGGGCTCAGCTGGTACGAACAGGTTCGTGACGGCGATGACATCACGTTCAAGCGCCATGTCATCCTGGGAGACAAACCGGCCGATAGCCGGTACGGGGTCCTGTTCAGCGAACTGCACTCCGTGGCCCTGGCGGACATGGATGGTGACGGACTCAAGGACATCGTCACCGGAAAGACCTACTGGTCGCACCACAAGCAAAGTCCGATGTGGGATGCGGGAGCCGTTGTCTACTGGTTCAAACTGGTTCGAGGAGAGCAGGGGGTTGACTGGATTCCCTACCAGGCGGACGGGGAAGCCGGAATCGGACGTCAGGTCGTGGTGAATGATCTCAATTCCGATGGTCTGCCGGACATCATCACCGGCGGCATGAAAGGGGCGCATGTCCTGAAACATCGATCAACGCCGGTTTCTCAAGCGGAATGGCAGGCGGCCCAGCCCAAAATTTTTGTTGATGATACACCGCCGGCTTCCACAAACGCTCTCCGGGGGCCGAAGGCCAAAATCGACACCCCGCAAGGGGGGATTGAGGGAGCCAGTGAAGGGGAGTGGTTCACGGCGCGCGTCTCCGCAGGCCGGGCGCGGGTTCAGCCGATGAACAACTTCGGCGCGGACCGCTGGAGCGGAAATTCTCAGCTCTGGTGGACCGGCGGAAAGGTCGGAGACACGCTGACGCTCGACCTGCCGGAGTTTTCCGGCCCCGTCGACATCGAACTGGTGCTGACCTGTGCCAGGGATTATGGCATTGTGCAGTTCTCTCTGGACGATCAGAAACTCGGCGAACCGATTGATCTTTACAGCAAAGAGGTCGTGACCTCCGGTGTCCTGTCATTTCCCAAGGTCTCAGTCACGGGAAACAAGCATGCTTTGAATGTGCGCATTGTCGGGACGAATCCCCAGGCGGCTCCTTCTTATATGTTCGGGCTGGATGCTGTGAGAATCCGTAAGCCCGACGGAGCCTTTGTTGTCACCGCCGCTCCCAGGACGGAAAAGAAGGGAGAAGAGGAATTCAGGCCGAAGTCGAAGGAGGGGAAGATTCTCAACCTCGACTTCGAAACCGGAACGCTCGACGACTGGACCGCCACCGGCAATGCCTTTGAAGGACAACCGATCAAAGGGGACACCGTCTCCACGCGCCGCAAAGACATGCGGAGCGCCCATGCTGGAGAATACTGGATCGGGGGCTATGAAAAATTCGGCGACAGCCGCAAGGGAACCCTGACATCCGCCCCGTTCGTCGTGTCACATCCTTATGCTTCATTCCTCATGAATGGCGGAAGCCAGGAAGGAACGCGGGTCGAACTGATCGAACGGAATTCCGGAAACGTCATCCATAAGACCTACGGGACAGACAAAGAGACAATGCGGCAGGTCGTCATCGATCTGCGGAATTACGTCAGCCAGGAAATCATCGTCCGACTGGTTGATGATCATGGAGGAGGTTGGGGGCACGTCAACTTCGATCACCTCCGGTTGCACGAAAAACCGCCGGGACGGTTGACCCCGTCGATGCAGGCCCTGACTCCGGATGAATACCCGTATTCGGGACTATCGGCCGAGCAGGCGGCGGCCGCCATGAAACTTCCCGAAGGATTCAAAGTCACCGTCGGAGCCGCGGAACCGGACGTCAAACAACCGATCGCAATGGCTCTTGATGACCGGGGCCGGGTGTGGATCGCGGAAGCCTATGAATATCCGATCCGGCCGGAAGGGGATCAGGGGCGTGATCGCATTCTCATCTTTGAAGACACCGACGGCGACGGCACGCTCGACAAACGAAAAATCTTCATGGAAGGACTGAATCTCGTCAGCGGCCTGGAAATCGGCTTCGGCGGTGTCTGGGTCGGAGCGGCTCCGTATCTGATGTTCATCCCGGACAAGAACGGAGATGACGTTCCTGATGCAGCACCACAAATTCTCCTCGATGGCTGGGGCTTTCAGGATACCCATGAAACACTGAACACGTTCATCTGGGGACCGGACGGCTGGCTCTACGGCTGCCATGGCGTCTTCACTCATTCCCGCGTCGGCAAGCCGGGAACTCCGGATGAAAACCGGATTCCCATTAACGCCGGAATCTGGCGTTACCATCCGACCCGGCATGAATTCGAAGTCGTTGCTCACGGCACCAGTAATCCCTGGGGAGTGGATTTCAATGACCATGGTCAGGCGTTTATCACCGCCTGTGTCGTGCCGCATCTGTACCACATCATTCAGGGGGCACGTTATCAACGCCAGGGAGGAGGACAACATTTTAACCGGCATACCTATCGCGACATCGTGACGATCGCCGACCACCTGCACTACCTGGGAGCGTCACCGCACGGGGGGAACAGCAAATCGGATTCCGCCGGAGGAGGGCATGCTCATGCCGGAGCGATGATCTATCTGGGAGGCCGCTGGCCGGAACAATACCGCAATCAGATCTTCATGAACAACATTCACGGGCAACGGCTGAATGTGGATGTCCTGAAACCTCGCGGCTCCGGCTATGTCGGCAGCCATGCCCCGGATTTCCTGCTGACTGGCGATCGCGCGTCGCAAATTCTGAATCTTCGCTACGGCTCCGACGGCAATGCCTGGATGATCGACTGGTACGACATGCATGCCTGCCATACGCGGAGGATCGAGGATCACGACCGCTCCAACGGTCGAATCTACAAGATCAGTTACGGAGCAGAGGAGACGGCGAAACAGCAAGCTGATCTTGCGAAACTCTCGGACGCAGAACTGTCGGAGCTGGTGCTGCACAAGAACGACTGGTATGTCCGGCACGGTCGTCGGCTTCTGCAGGAACGGGCTGCGCAACGGCAAATTGCTCCGGAAGCCGTCACCCGGCTGATCGAGGTGGCAACGACGAATCCGGACGACACCCGTCGGCTGCGGGCGGCCTGGGTATTGCATGTCACCGGCACACTGTCCGAGAAGACTCTGGCGGCGCTCTGGAGCGATGCCAGTCCGTATGTTCGTGGATGGGGAATTCAACTGGCGCTGGATTCAGTCTCCTCGACCCCTTCGGAATCTCTGGTCACGCAATTCGAACGGATGGCCCTGACCGATGATTCGCAGATCGTTCGGCTCTATCTCGCCTCGGCAGCACAAAAGCTGGAACCGAAGTTCCGCTGGAACCTTTTACAGTCTCTGACGAGCCACCGTGAGGACGCCAGCGACCACAACCTGCCGCTGATGTACTGGTACGCCGCCGAACCGCTGGCAGATGTCGATCCCACTCGCGCACTCGCACTGGCTTTGTCAGCAGGAGAATCGATTCCCCTGCTGCGGGACTTCATGTTACGGCGCATCGGAAACAGTGACTCCGGATCGTCACTGCTGGTGCTGGTGAAAGGGTTGGAATCCGCCGAAACGCCTGCCCTGCAACTCACATTTCTCAAGGCGATTCGCGCCGCACTGGAAGGGCAGCGCCGTGCTGATGCTCCGGCGGGCTGGGACGCCGTTTCCACCAAGCTGTTGAACAGTCCTGACGCGGAAGTCCGTCTTCAGGCAACGGCACTGGGAGTGACGTTCGGCAATCCGCAGGCGATGGAACGGATGCGGTCGGAAATCACGAATTCCTCGTCGTCTCTTCAGGATCGTCTCGTGGCGCTGAAGTCGTTGCTGGATGCCAAAGATCCGGGACTGGTGCCGACACTGCTATCACTTCTCATGGCGGAGAATCCTCTGCGGGAAACCGCGATTCGAGGACTGGCTCAGTATGATGACGCGAAAATCGGCCCCACCCTGTTGGCAGCCTATGCCAGCCTGTTGCCGGATCAGCGGCGAATCACGCTGGGAACCCTCTGCTCCCGGCCCGAAACGGCTCTCGCGCTGCTGAAAGCGATTGACGGCAAACAGATTCCGGGAACGGACCTGACCGCCGATCTCGTTCAACAATTGCGGTTTCTGAAAAACAAGGATGTTGACGGTCTGCTGGCCGCCGTCTGGGGAACCGCCCGGGAATCAGCAGCGGACAAACTCGCCATGATCGCCCAATATCGAAAACTGGTGGAATCGACATCGCATCCCCGGACCGACGTGGAACTTGGACGGGCCGTTTTCGCTAATACCTGCATGAAATGCCATATCCTTTACGGAATCGGGAGCAAGATTGGCCCGGATCTGACCGGCTCGAACCGTTCCGACCTGGATTATCTGCTCAGCAATATCGTCGACCCCAGCGCCGTCATGGCGAAGGAATATCGTCCAACGGTCATTGCGACCCTGGATGGCCGGGTCGTCACCGGACTGGTCAAAGCGGAAGACAACCGTTCGGTGACATTACAGACTTCGGACACCCTGGTCGTCATCCCGAAAGAGGAAATTGATGACCGGATCGATAGTGAGCAGTCGATGATGCCGGATGATCAGCTCAAGCAGTTCAGCGAACATGAAGTCCGCTCACTGATCGCCTATCTGCGGGAAAAGCAGCAGACTCCGATGCTGGCGACTCCCGAAAATGCCTCAACGCTGTTCAACGGCCAGGACCTGACGGGTTGGTCCGGACAGGATGGACTGTGGACCGTGGAAAACGGAGAGATCGTGGGGCGGACCTCCGGGATAAAGAAGAATGAATGGCTGGTGAGCGATCTGTCTGTGGAGAACTTCCGGCTCAAGCTCGAAGTGAAGCTGGTTGACAACGCCGGAAACAGCGGCATTCAATTTCGGAGCAAGGCCGACAATGGAAGTGTTTCCGGTTATCAGGCGGATATCGGCCACGGATGGTGGGGGAAACTTTATGAGGAACATCAGCGAGGTCTCTTGTGGGACCGATCCGGTGAGCGGCATGTCAAGTTAAACGAGTGGAATCAATACGAGATCGTGGCCGAAGACCATCACATTCGAACCTTTATTAACGGTCAGCCATGCGTGGATCTGGACGATCCGAAAGGGGCCGTTCGTGGAATTTTCGCCTTTCAACTTCATAGCGGAGGGGCGACAGAAGTCCGTTTCCGAAACATCAGCATGGAGATCCTTCCGTAAACAAGGAAGGCAGATCCTGTGTCATAAATGATAATTCCGTTTTCCGTTTCAGTCTCTGTTTCAATTGTTTCTTAACTTGACAGGAACAGCTTCCCCAGGCTTCTCTTTTCAACAGAAGAACGTTTGTCTTCAACAGGGCGCTATCATCGTTCCGGCATCGGTCGGCCTCCGTTCGGGTTCACTCTGATTGAACTGCTGGTGGTGATTGCCATCATCGCCATTTTAGTCGCTTTGCTTTTGCCGGCCGTGCAGCAGGCACGGGAGGCGGCGCGACGGAGCCAATGCAGAAACAATCTAAAACAGTTTGGACTTGCGCTGCATAATTATCATGAAGCCATGGGGATGTTTCCAAGAGCAAATTTTCATTCCACTGCAACTGACGGTAATGGCAACCATCCTTGGCGAGGATGGAGTGCTCAGACAATGCTGCTCCCGTATCTCGATCAGGCAACTGTTTTCAACGGGATCAATTTCTCCGGAGCTGCCGAATGGGTGAATGCCGCTCCGCAAATGCGCTATTCCATTCCGGTGTTCCTTTGCCCATCGGATTCCCGCAGTCCCAACGGAGACTTTGCACCGATCAATTACGGATGCAGCATGGGGGCGAACACCATGTACGATTACAATCCCACGGTGAGTCCTCTGTCGCGGGAAAATATGAACGGCATGTTTACATTGCGTTACAGCGTCCGCATGCGGGACATTTCAGACGGCTCTTCAAATACAATTGCAATGGCCGAGCAGGTTGTCAGCCAAACTGGCGGACCATCCGGCACGCCAGCCGATCTTTCCAGAATCGTCAAGACCGGGAGTGATACCACATGGACGGATGGAGGATATCCGGATACCTTTGCGACAAAGGCCAATCTGGACGCCTTTGCAACGCCCTGCTCCACCGGGACCGCTTATTATAATTTTCCTCGTGTTTGTGCGGTGTTCATCATGTTCAGTTCAGGGACCTGCTGTTTGACAAGCGTTGTTGCCTCACGGACAGATTGTTGCCAGTCCACGGTGGCCGGTTGATCCGGTTGAAACTCGACATCGTTGCCGCTCATCGGAATCATGCGTGATACGGCAAGCAGGTTGACCGCCGAATAAGCGGGATGGTCGACAGGCATATCACGAAACGGCCACAATGTCAGTGAAAACCCGTCTCCCTGCGGATTGCATAATCCTTCTCGCAGCTGCTGCAATAGTGCGGGATTGAAGGGAATTTCTCTCACGAGAACCCCCTCATTCAAAAGTTGAACCGCTGCCGCTCCCCCTGACGCCTGCCCGATCGCGACACATTGATCATGCAGTCGTACTGCAGCACTGATGATGCTGGAATATCCTGAATCAGAGGTAATCCACCGGCTCTGCCGGTGAGAATTCATCAGGCTCTGCCGTTTGCGGCGGAAATCCAAGACGATCCTCCTGAGGAAGGCCCGGTCTAAGGGGCCAAGGAGGATCGTCAT